>Ga0068713_1000591_pt1 | contig 64123 bp, 47 predicted proteins | sample MTBAKSrepl2MetaG_FD_62223 | JGI IMG/M metagenome (GOLD analysis project Ga0068713, IMG submission 62223) | Enrichment culture microbial communities om Arthur Kill intertidal strait, New Jersey, USA, that are MTBE-degrading - MTBE-AKS2 (Arthur... | ecosystem: Environmental > Aquatic > Marine >... | reverse complement strand
CCGCCAAGGTCGCTTTGGTGGCCTGCATGAGAAAACTGCTCACCATACTCAACGCCATGGCTCGCAATCAAACTCCCTGGAACTATCAACTTCAACCTTGACAGGAAAGACAGTTGCTACACCATCCTGCGATCTCGGAATCTGAAAAATGCCCCTGCCCCCTTTTCCATTACGAAATCTTCTGGAACAGGCTGGCGGCCACGGACTTGGGCACGGCCTGGCGCAGTTCGTCCAGGGTCCAGCGGTCCTTTTTGTACAGGACGCGCTCCACGGCCGGTTCGGACATGAGGGCGATGCTGGACCCGGCCAGGGAAAAGGTGCGGCCCGTGATACTCCCCGCCTCCTCGCTCGTCAGATAGACGATGAACGGGGCCAGGTCCTCGGGCAGGGAACCTTCGATGGCCTCGACCGCCTCGGCCTTGCCCACTCGCAGCCAGTCCTGCTTGCGCTTGTCGTCAAAGGCTCTTGTCAAGGCCAGGGGCCGGATGGCGTTCACGGTGACGTTGTAGCGAACCAGGTCCAGGGCCACGGCCCGGGTGAAACCCACGATGCCCTCCTTGGCCGCGGCGTAGTTGCTGCTGCCCATGACCCCGCCCAGGCCCGCGCCCGAGGACATGTTGACGATGCGGCCGTACTTCTGCTGGCGCATGATGTACGAGGCCGGGTGGGTGCAATGGAAGTGGCCGTAGAGGTGCGTCCTGACCACGCTGTCCCATTCCTCCCAGGTCAGGTTGTAGATCATGCGGTCGCGGACGATGCCCGCGTTGTTGACCAGGATGTGCAGCCCGCCCAGCTGGTCCACGGCGGTTTGGATGATGTTCTTGCCGCCCTCGGGCGTGGCCACGGAGTCGTAGCTGGCCACGGCCCGGCCGCCTCCGGCGGCGATCTCCTCAACCACCGCGTCCGCGCCGGAAACGATTTTCTCGGTGCCGTCCAGGCTGACCCCGTAGTCGTTGACCACCACGGCCGCGCCTTCCTGGGCCAGGCCCAGGGCCACGGCCCGGCCGATGCCTTGGCCGGCGCCGGTCACCACGGCCACCCGGCCGTCCAAGATGCCCGCCATGTGCGCCTCCCGATTGTATGGGTTGGGGCGCGGTCCGCCGCGTCCCGATTCTTGGTCTTGCCCCATAAAGCTATTAAGCTATCCAAAGGACATAATAAACCCTAAACCATGCCCGGCCCTCTTGTCAATGCCTTTTCGGCCATGGTAGGCCGTGGCTGTCACGAGGCGCCTTCAGAGGCTATGATTTCGGCTGTAGGACCATAACTACTTGAATATAGGCGAAAACCCGGCGGTCGGTTTCCTGGGGATAGTCAAACCCCAGGGCCTCGGCCACCTCCCGCCCGACATCCCGCACCAGTTCGACCGCGGCGAAAAGCGCTTGCCAGTTGTCCTCGATCGCCGGCCCGGCAAAGGTTCGTGTGTAGATCTCCCAGGTCCGCGCATCCAGGTACTTGTGCAGCCAACGCCCGTGGATGCCCGTGTCCATCGGCCCGTCGCGGCCCAAGGCGACCCGCCATTCCAGGAGCGGCTGGAGCTGGCCCGAGCGGATGATTGCGTCGAGCATGTACTTGGCATAGTTCAATTCGCCGCGATGAAGGGCCTTGGCCACATGGATCACGTCCCACCAGAAGGCGTTCAGCCGATCCGCAAAGTCCTCGGCCGAAGGCAGCCGGATGGCGTGGCGTTGCCGGGTCGGCCGGGGCAGCCGGGCCGAGGCCCCGTCCTTGTCCACCAGCACGCGAAAGCCGTGGTCCAGGTTGTCGCTGGCGCTTGGAGAAAGCGACGTGATCTGAAAATCGAGGCGGACGCCGTCCTGGTACAGCACCAGTTGGGTGATCCAGTCCGGGCTGAAGGTGGGCCCGGGCGAGAGCGGCCAGCGGACCAGAGTCTCGCCGAAGTCACCCATCCAGGCGTCATCTTGAACGAACGGCTCCACATCGCGGACAAAGATCTCGACGTCATAGTCGGATAAGGCGTCGGGCGCACGCCCCGGGTCGGCCCGGGACCCGGTCAGGATCACGGCGCGCACGTTGTCTCGCGCCTCGGCCCAGCGCGTCAGCAGCTCAAGAACCTCTTGCTCGGACCTCATGGACCGTCATCCTCCCTGGGCGGGTCCGCGATCTGGGAAACGATGCAGCCTTGGGGCGAAAAATCCGTAAGCCGCGCGAAGGTTCATGGATAATGTTCGATCCAACATACCACAACATCCGGCGAGCAAGAAAGCCGCGTCGCGCATGGGACGAAAATCGCTCGCGAGTAGCCAAGAACTGGTTTCAAAACCTCCTTTTGGGCTTTATCTCTTTGTCGAATCTGGAAGACAACTCTAAAAATATTCTTTTATATTCGACAAGTTAACCTTGTCGGCCCTTCCGGTTTTGATTCCAAATGAAGGCTCTGAAACGACTCCCGAGAGGTTTTGAAGCCAATTGTAACAAATTCACTTGACACGGGAAATGGGTTCGGGCATGCTAAACTAAAGTCAACTTAAATCAACTGAACAGTTGTTACCTCTCGTCTGAGCCGAAATTGTTGACCTTGGCTGAAAGGCCTGACCGGAGGCGACAAGGCGTTCGTGAGGGTCGGGGCCGCTCGTTGCGATTCCCAGGAGAACCAGATGCAATCCAATTCCGATGTTCTGACCGCCCAGGAGGCCGCCGCCTTTTTAAAGGCCAATATCGAAACCATCCGTCGTCTGGCCCGGCGCGGGGCGATTCCCGCCTTCAAGGTGGGCAAGGATTGGCGTTTTCACAAAGAGTCCCTCATGCGTTGGATCGAGGGCCGGCTTCCCCATGAGCGGAACAACCTCGTCCTGATCGTGGACGACGAAGAACAGATATGCCGCACCTTTAACCGCATTCTGGCCCGCGACGGATATGAAACGGAATGCGCGGCCAACGGGCTAGAGGCCATGGAGATCATCTCCCGAGCCAAAGCCCCGCCCAGCGTGATCCTGCTCGATCTGGTGATGCCGGGCATGAACGGTCCGGAGTTTTTGAAGCGGCTTCGCCAGACATATTCGGAGCTACCCGTGGTCATTGTCACCGCCTACCCGGACAGCGACCTGTTGCAGCAGGCATCGCAATACGCGCCGGTCATGTTGTTGTGCAAGCCCGTGGCGCCGGCGCTGCTGAGGCGCACGGTCAAAACGGTGATGGCCGCCGAATCAAGCCGAATATAAGGACAGGACTGCGATCAAGCCATGATAAGACGTTACGCTTGGCCGGTGTATCTCCCATTCGGGGAGAATCTCGTGTCCCCTTCGCCGAACACGCTTGAAGACGCGACTTGCCGCCGGCCTTCCAAACAACCCACCGCATGGCCAATGTCGTTGGCCAAGACCGACCGGGGCGAACTGTCCGGTATTTCTGGAGGTAACGACGCATGACCGCCAAGTCTCAACGTCTGGTTCTCGTCGTGATCGCGGGCCTCGTGGCCGCCGCCTTGTATGTCCTGCTTCTGAATTATCGTTTTTTCGAGGCGGACCACGTCTGGATGAAAGAATCGCTGCACGCGACCATGGAGGCCGTTGGCGTCATGGCCGCGGTGTTTTTGGCCATCTTTTTGCTCAACCGGGAGAAACAAGGCGCGGGTCGGGACCTCACCTGGGTTGGCCTCGGTTTGCTGGGGATGGGCCTGATCGACGGTTTCCACGCCATCTCTTCGCCCGGACACGGCTTTTTCCTGCTCCGCGGCGTCGCGGGCCTAGTGGGCGGTTTGGGATTCGCCTTGGTGTGGACGTTGGGTCGGGAAGGATCGAGTGCTTTAAAGAGGTTCGGGCCCTGGGGCGTGGCCATGGCCTGCGCGTTGCTCGGGGTGGTGATACTGAGCGCGCGGGGTCTGTTTCCGGTTATGGTTCAAGAGGGCCGGTTCACCTCCACGGCCATCAGCATCAACCTGCTTGGCGGCGTGCTTTTTTTGGCGGCGGCGCTGCGATTCCTCCTCGATCACTGGCGTCTTGGGGCAGGTCGGGATTTCCTCTTCGGCTGTTTGGCCCTGCTCTTCGGGTTGTCCGGTCTGCTGTTCGCCGCCTCGACACCGTGGGGGGAAACGTGGTGGTTGGGGCATTTCATGCGACTTGCCGCCTACGCGGTGGTTTGCGTTTTCATCCTGCGCGAGTATGCCGGCATGAACAAGGAGCTTTGGACGCACCGTGACCGGCTCGAGGAACTGGTTACGCTGCGCACCGAAGATCTGCGGGCCAGCGAGGAGATGAACCGGGCCACGCTGTATAGCATCGGGGACGGGGTCATCAGCACCGACATTCAAGGCCGGGTGCGGCAGATGAACCCGGTGGCCGAGCTGTTGACCGGCTGGAACGAGGCCGAGGCCCTGGGGAAGCCGGCCAGCGAGGTTTTCCGCATCATCAACGAGGAGACGCGGGCCGAGGTGGAAAGTCCGGTGGTCCGGGTCCTCAGGGAAGGCATGATCGTGGGCCTGGCCAACCACACCCTGCTCATCGCCAAAAACGGCATCGAACGCCCCATCGCCGACGCGGGCGCGCCCATCCGGGGCGCCCAGGGGGAAACCTCGGGCGTGGTGCTGATCTTCCGGGACCAGACCATGGAGCGCAAGGCGGAAAGGGCCTTGCGGGAGAGCGAAGCGCGCTTCCGCGCCCTGGTGGAACACCTCCCCCATAAAATCTTCGTCAAGGACCACGAATCCACCTATATCATGTGCAACCCCAACTATGCGACCGACCTGGGCATCACGCCGGACGAGATCGCGGGCAAGACGGATTTCGAATTTTACCCCGAAGACCTGGCGGAAAAATACCGGGCCGACGACCATCGGGTCATGGTGAGCGGGCAGATCGAAGACATTGAAGAGCCCTATGTCGTGGACGGCCAAAACCGCTGGGCCCACACGGCCAAGGTGCCTTTCCGGGACGAAAATGGCGCGGTCGTGGGCGTGCTGGGGATTTTTGAGGACATCACCGAGCGCAAAGAGGCCGAGGAGCGCTTTCGGGAAGAGGAAATGAAAGTCAGCACCTTCCTGGACAACACCACCGACCTGGTCACAGTCGTCGATGCAGAGGGCCGGCTCACATATGTGAATAACGCCTCGGAGACAATTCTCGGCATGAAACCCGATGAAATGATCGGGCAACTGGCCTTCGGCTACATCCACCCGGAAGACCGCGAAACCACGCAGAAAGCATTTGGTCAGTGGCTCCAGGATCGGGTGACCCACGCGTCCTGGGAAAACCGACAGGTCACCAAGACGGGTGAAGCGCATGACATGCTCTGGACGATCATGCCCCGGTACAAAGACGGCGCGCTGGAAAGCATCTGGTCCATTGCGCGGGACATCACCGAGCGCAAAGAGGCCGAGGAGGCCTTGCGGGTCAGCGAGGAACTCCACCGGGCCACGCTGTACAGCATCGGGGACGGGGTCATCAGCACCGACGTCCAGGGCCGGGTGCGGCAGATGAATCCGGTGGCCGAGCTGCTGACCGGCTGGACCGAGGTTGGGGCCCGGGGCAAAGACATCGCCGAGGTCTTCCGCATCATCAGCGAGGAGACACGGGCCGAGGTGGAGAGTCCGGTGGTCCGGGTCCTGAGGGAAGGCACGATCGTGGGCCTGGCCAACCACACCCTGCTCATCGCCAAGGACGGAACAGAACGCCCCATCGCCGACGCGGGCGCGCCCATCCGGGGCGCCCAGGGAGAAACCTCGGGCGTGGTCCTGGTCTTCCGGGACCAGACCGCGGAGCGCAAGGCGGACAGGGCCTTGCGCGAAAGCGAGCGCAAATTCCGCGAAACCGTTCTGCATCTGGATGAAGCCTACTACAGATGCACCCTGGACGGTCTGCTCCTGGATCACAACCTGGCCTTCAACCGCATCCTCGGCTTTCCCCTGGACCAGGACATGAAAGGCTCGAAGCTGCCCGATTTCTGGCAGAATCCCGAGGCGCGCCAGGAGTACATCAATGAACTCATGGGCCAGGGAGTCGTCACGGGCTTCCCCATCCCGGCCAAAACCAGGGACGGCGAAAAGATCGTGGTCCTGGCCAGCGCGCACCTGGTCAAAGACGAGCAGGGCCGGACCGAGCAGATCGAGGGGACCTTCCTGGATATCACCGCCCGGGTGCGGGCCGAGGAGGAACTCCAACGGCACCGCGCCGAGCTTGAAGTTCTGGTCAAGGAACGGTCCGAGCAGCTTTACCTCAGCGAGCAGCGGCTGGCCCAGGAATCCTCGGCCGTGGCCGAGATCATCGGCGAGATGCTCAACGAGCGACTCAGCGACGAGGAGACCGAACGGCAGGTGCTGAGCGCCTGTCTGGAGGCCACGGGCAGCGTCTATGGCCTGATCGGCCGGATCAACGAGCACGGCAGATTCGACACCACGGCCTACGGCAGCCGGACCTTGGAAGATTGCGCCTTTCCCGAGGCCCTAGCCTGGGAGAGGTCCACGGGCATGGAGATCCGGGGCGTCTGGGGATGGCCCATGGAGCATGGGGAGCCGTTGATCTGCAACGACCTGACGACCCATCCGGCCCGGGTCGGCCTGCCCGAAGGGCATATTCCGCTCGGGTCCTTCCTGGGGGTTCCGATCCACGAGGGCGGTCGGACGGTGGGCATGGTGGCCGTGGCCGATCGCAAGGGCGGCTACACCGACGCGGACGTGGGCACCCTGGCCCGGCTGGTCAACGTCATGACCGTGAGCAAGCGTCACCGCGAGCTGCTGGCCGAGGCCAAGGCCTTTGGCGTCGAACTCGAACGGCGCGTGGAGGAGCGCACGGCCCAGCTCGAGGCCTCCAACAAGGAACTCGAAGCCTTTTCCTACTCCGTCTCTCACGACCTCCGGGCGCCGCTCCGGGCCATTGACGGGTTCACGCGCATTCTGGTCGAGGATTACGAGTCGCAACTGGACGACGAGGGCAAACGGGTCTGCAACATTGTTCGCGACAACACGGTCAAGATGGGCCAATTGATCGACGATCTGCTCGCCTTCTCCCGCCTGGGGCGCGCCGAGATGAACCCCGCGTCCATCGACATGAAGCAGATGGTCCAGGCCACATTCAACGAATTGACCACGCCAGAAAACCAGGTACGTATCGACTTCAAGATCGATAACGACATACCGCCCGCCTTTGGAGACGCCTCGCTGATGCGCCAGGTCTGGACGAACCTGCTCTCCAACGCCGTCAAGTTCTCGGCCAAGCGGAACCGGAGCGTCATCGAGGTGCGCGGAGAGCAGCGCGACGGCGAGATGTGCTACACGGTCCAGGACAACGGCGCGGGCTTTGACATGCGGTACGCGGACAAGCTGTTCGGCGTGTTCCAGCGCCTGCACAGCAGCCGGGAGTTCGAGGGCACGGGCGTGGGCCTGGCCCTGGTGGCGCGCGTGATCCGCCGGCACGGCGGCCAGGTATGGGCCGAGGCCGAGGTGGACCGGGGCGCGACGTTCCACTTTACCCTTCCCCAGAAAGGAGCATGATTCATGGAAGCGAAAAAAGCAGTGAACATCCTCTTGGTCGAGGACAATCCGCAGGACGCGGAACTGACCATTAGGGCGCTTAAAAAACACAACCTGGCCAACCAGCTCATCACCGTGGAGGACGGCGCCGAGGCGCTCGATTTCATCTTCTGTCGCGGCCAGTACGCGGACCGGGACCCCAGCAGCCACCTCAGCGTGGTGTTTCTCGACCTTAAACTCCCCAAAGTGGGCGGTCTGGAAGTTCTTCGCGAAATCAAGGCGAACGAGCGGACCCGGTTCATCCCGGTGGTCATTTTAACCTCCTCCAGGGAAGACCCGGACATCAAGACGGCCTATGCCCTGGGCGCCAACAGCTACGTGGTCAAGCCGGTGGAGTTCAACGGCTTTTCCGAGGCGGTGAGCCAATTGGGCCTGTACTGGCTGCTGGTGAACCAACCGCCGCAATAGGGCGGCGGAAGTACGGGGTTCATGGGGCTTCATCGCCCAAGGAGGATGCATGGCTGCGAAAATGGGGGTTTTAATCGTCGAGGATCATCTCGAAGACGCGGAATTGATGGTGCGCCATCTCCGAAAAGAGGGGTTTGCTATTGATTGGCAGCGCGTCGAGACCGAGTCGGACTATCTGGAGGCGCTTGAGGCCGAACCGGACCTGATCCTGGCCGACTGGAGCCTGCCCCAGTTCGGCGGCCAACGCGCCCTGCAACTGATGGAAGAGCGCGGCCTGGACATCCCCTTTATTATTGTTTCGGCCACCATCGGCGAAGAGCCGGCCGTGACGGCCATGCGGGCAGGCGCCGCGGATTACGTTCTCAAGGACCGCATGGCCCGGCTGGGTCCGGCGGTCCGCCGGGCCCGGGATCAGAGGAAGCTGCGCAAAAAACGCCGCCAGGCCGAGACGAAGCTCAAGGAAAGCGAAGAGCTGTACCGTCAGTTGTTCGAGGCCGAATCGGACGCCATTTTCCTGTTTGAGCAAGAGACCGGACGTATTCTGGAGGCCAACCAGGCGGCGGTCGAGCTGTACGGCTACAACCGGCGGGAGCTGCTTTCCAAAACGGACACGGACCTGTCGGCCGAACCGGAAGAGACCCCAATGATGCGGACCTCGCACCAGGCCGCGGGCAGCTTGATCAACATTCCCCTCCGCTACCATCGCAAGAGCGACGGTATGGTGTTTCCGGTCGAAATCACGGGCCGCTTTTTCAACCGCAAGGGCCGCACTGTTTGCATTGCGGCCGTTCGCGACGTCACCGAACGTAAGAAGGCTGAGGAAGAGCTGCGGCGGGAAAAAGACTTTGCCGAGAATCTGATCAAGACGGCCCAGGCTATCGTTTTGCTCTTGGACCCGCAAGGGCGCATCGTGCAAACGAATCCCTATTTGGAGAAATTGTCCGGCTATTCCTCGGAGGAATTGATCGGCCGCGACTGGTTCAAGACATTTTTACCCGATGAAGATCGACCTGAAATTCGGGAGCTGTTCTCAAAAGCCATTGGTGGGTCGCACACCCGGGGCAATGTCAATCCCATTGTAGCCAAGGACGGCTCCAAGCGGCAGATCGAATGGCACGATCGCACCTTGCTCGACGAGCAAGGCGAAATCATCGGTCTTTTGGCCATCGGCCAGGACGTCACCGAACGCCTTTTGGCCGAGGAGGCGCGCAACCATGCCCTGATCGAGACCAACGGACTGCTCAAGGCCACGCGGGCCATTCACGAGCAGGAGGATTTCGCTCAAGCGGCCCGGGCCATATTCAACGTCTGCGGCAAACTCATCGGCGCTCCGGCCGGATACGTGGCTTTACTGAACGAAGCGGCCGAGGAAAACGAACTCCTGTTTCTGGAAGCCGGCGGCCTGCCCTGCTCGGTGAACCCCGGGCTGCCCATGCCCATACGGGGCATGCGCGCCGACGCCTACCGGCTGGGCAAGGCGGTTTACGAGAACGATTTCGCCCACAGCCCGCACATGGCCTTCATGCCGGAAGGGCACGTACTCCTGGAGAACGTCCTGTTCGCTCCCATCAAACTGGACGGCGAGGCCGTGGGTCTGATCGGTCTGGCCAACAAATCCGGCGGTTTTACCGAGCGGGACGCCCGTCTGGCCGAGGGTTTCGGGGAAATCGCCTCTCTTGCTCTCAGCCGCTTCAAAGCCCGGGAGGCCTTGATAAAATCCGAAGAGCAATACCGGATGCTGGCCGACAACGCCTCGGACGTGATCTGGACCCAGGATCTCAAAACCGGAAAATTCACCTATGTCAGTCCGTCCGTGCAAGCCCTGCGAGGGTATTCTCCGGAAGAGGCGCTGGCTCTGCCCCTGGACAAAACCCTGACGCCGGATTCCTTCAAAAAGACCATGACGGCTTATTACGAAGCCATGGACAGGGAGCGCGACGGCCTCTCGCCGGCCGGGGCCACCATCCTGATGGAACTCGAGGAAATCCATAAGGACGGTTCCATTGTCCCCACTGAATCCCGAATCCGATTCCTGCGGGACGACCAGGGCAAGCCCGTCGGTCTTCTGGGCATCAGCCGGGATAACACCGAGCGCAAGCGGGCCGAGGCGGCGCTTCGGGACAGCGAGGCGCGTTTCGCCACGGTCTTTCGTTCCAGCCCCATCGCCATTTCCATTACGCGCTTGGCCGACGCCCAATATTTCGATGTCAACGACGCCTTCCTCAAGATGAATCAATACAGCCGCGAGGAACTGATCGGCCACACCGCTTTCGAGTTGAACTTGTGGGCCGATCCGGAAGACAGAACCCAGATAGCCAAGGTGCTGCGCGAGCAGGGTCGAGTCAACAACCTCGAGGTGCGATTCCGCCGAAAATCCGGCGAGCTGGGACATGCCCTGTCCTCGGCGGAACTGATCGAGCTGAACGGCGAGCAGTACATGCTCTCCCTGCTCAACGACATCACCGAGCGCAAACAGGCCGAGGCGGAATTGCGCGAGCGCGAAGAGCGTCACCGCTCGGTGCTCGAAAACAGCAGCGACGCCATTTTTCTTTCCATCCCCGACGGCCGGATTCTGACCGCCAACCCGGCCGCCTGCCGGATGTTCGGTTACGCCGAAGAGGAATTCCGCAGCAGCGGACGGGATATTTTCATTGATCCGACCGATCCGAAGTTGGTTGATGCGTTGCAAGAGCGATCGGAACAAGGGAGTTATCATGGAGAATTAACCTTCAAGCGGAGGAACGGCGAGACCTTCCGGGGCGAAGTGGTCTCCACGATTTTCCCAGGTCCGGACGGACAGCTCCGTTCCACGGTTGTCGTTCGGGACATCACCGAGCGCAAGCGGGCCGAGGAGGAACTTCGAAGGTCCGAGGCCGCGCTGAAAAAAGCCCAGGAAGTCGCCAACGTGGGCAGTTGGGCCTGGCATGTCCAATCCAACCGCGTGGAGTGGTCGGATCAGATGTATCGCATCTTCGGCCTGGACAAGGAGACCTTTACCGGCGATTTGGCCGACGTCATCGCCCGGGCCATCCACCCCGATGACCGCGCCGCGGTCGAGCAATCCAATCTGAAGGTGATTCGAGAAAAAACCCCGACGCCCATGGAATACCGAGTCATCTGGCCCGACGGCACGGTGCGGACCGTGCGGGCCGAGGCCGGAGAAATCGTCCTGAACGGCGCGGGGCGGGTGATCATTCTCTCGGGAATCGCCCAGGATATCACCGAACGCAAGCTGGCCGAGTCCATCATGCGCGCTCGCCTGGAAATCATAGAATACGCGGCCACGCACTCCCTGGAGGAGATACTCGAAAAAACGCTGGACGAGGTCTGCCCGCTGGTCAACAGCCCCATCGGGTTCTTTCATTTCGTCGAGCCCGATCAGAAAACGCTCTCCCTGCAAGCCTGGTCAACGAAAACATTGGAGGAGTTCTGCCGGGCGGAAGGACATGGCATGCACTATGGCCTCGAACAGGCGGGCGTGTGGACGGACTGCGTCCATCAACGCCGGCCGGTGATCCACAACGATTACAAATCGTTGCCTCACCGGAAGGGTCTGCCGAACGGCCACGCGGATATTACCCGGGAACTGGTCGTTCCCATCCTGCGCGAAGATCGCATCGCGGCCATCCTGGGCGTGGGCAACAAACCCACGAACTACACGGACCAGGACGTTGAAACCGTGACTTTCCTCGCGGATGTCGCCTGGGAAATCAAAACGCGCAAGCAGGCCGAGGAGGCGGTCAAGAGAAGCGAGGAATGGTTCGCCAGCATTTTTCGCACAAACCCCGCCAGTATCGCGATCTCCCGTTTGGAGGATATGCGATACATAGACGTTAACGACACATTCGAAGTTCTTTCCGGCTTTTCCCGAGAGGAAGCCGTGGGTCGAACAGGGCTTGAATTGAACCTCTGGGTCGATCCCGGAGAAAGAGACCGGTATTTGGCCAAATTACGCGATCAAGGCGCGGTGTATGATTTCGAATTTCAGCTCAAGCACAAATCCGGCAGAATCCTCAGCGTGCTGCTGGCCGGGGAAACAACAGAACTGGCCAACGAGCAGTATGTGATTCAATTGGCGCAGGATATCACCGAGCGCAAGCAGGCCGAGGAGGAGCGAAAAAAGCTCCAGGCCCAGTTGCTCCAGTCGCAGAAGATGGAGTCCGTGGGCCGGCTGGCCGGCGGGGTGGCCCACGACTTCAACAACATGCTTCAGATCATTTTGGGCCACTGCGAAATCGCTCTGGAAGAGACCACCGAGGACAACCCCTTGCGGGAGGACCTGCGGGAAATCCAGCTGTCCGCGTACCGCTCCGCGGAACTCACCCGCCAGCTCCTGGCCTTTGCCCGCAAACAGACCGTCGCGCCCAAGGTCTTGGACCTGAACGACACCATCGAGGGCATGCTCAAGATGCTCCGCCGGCTGATCGGCGAGGATATCGATCTCTTGTGGAAGCCCGGGCAGGGCCTCTGGCAGGTCAAGCTGGACCCCTCACAGATCGACCAGGTGTTGGCCAACCTGATGGTCAACGCCCGGGACGCCATCGCCGGCAACGGCAAAGTCACCATCGAAACGGAAAACGTCCACCTGGACGACTCGTACACGGCCTCACACCTGGATTTTACCCCGGGCCCGTATGTGATCCTGAGCGTCAGCGACGACGGAAGTGGCATGAGCCGGGAGATCATCGACAATATCTTCGAACCGTTTTTCACCACCAAGAAAGCGGGCGAGGGCACGGGGTTGGGGCTGGCCACGGTGTATGGCATTGTGAAGCAGAACGAGGGCTTCATCAACGTGTACAGCGAGCCCGGGAAAGGAACGACCTTCAAGATTTATCTCCCGCGCTTCGAATCGGAAGTCGCGGAGGTTGCCATCGAACTCAGCGCCAAAACGCCCCTGGGCCGCGGAGAGACTGTGCTCCTGGTCGAGGACGAAACAGCGGTTTTGACCATGGGCGAAAAGATGCTCACAAGATTGGGGTACAGCGTGCTGACCGCGGACGCCCCGGAGGAAGCCTTGCGCCTGATCGAGAAGTATCAAGGAGAGATTCGCCTCCTCATCACCGACGTGGTCATGCCGCAGATGGATGGCCGGGAGCTGTCCGAACGGCTGTCAGCGGTCCAACCGGACCTCAAGTGCCTCTTCATGTCCGGTTACACGGCCAACGCCATTGCCCATCGCGGGGTGTTGGACGAAGGCGTGGTGTTCGTCCAGAAGCCTTTCTCCTTGCAGGATCTGGCCGCGAAGGTGCGGGAGGCCCTGGATCGGTAAGCCCGCCGGGAACCGGACCGATCCAGGGTTCCCGGCATGGGGACGACCCTGCCGTGTGCCTTTTTTGTTGCGCGATCCTGAATCCGCGCCATAATCATCATCCGAAAGCCATCTTAAAAAGTCCACGCCTTGGACGAAGTCTGGTTAAACGTCCGGGCTGGTCCGTGAGACAAATGACGGACGCGAAGGAAGGGATGGGTTCCATCGGGGGCCGAGCCGGCTCCCTCGCGTAGGTTGCAACCAAAATTGGCGGGAGGAAGGACCATGGGCGACACCTACTATTTTCAACCGGACGACCTGAGGAAAATGGTTTTCGACGTCTGCCGGGCGTCCGGGTCGCCGGAGGACGAGGCCGACCTGGTCTCGACCCGGCTGCTCAAGGCCGATCTGACCGGCCATCCGTCCCACGGCATCATCCGCGTGCCCACGTACATGAGGATGCTCAGATACGACTGGATCAAGCCGGGCGCGAAACCGGAGTTCGTCCGCGACAACGGACCCACGGCCCTGATCGACGGGCATCGGTCCTACGGGCAGGTCGGCGCGGAAAAGGCCATGCGCGTGGCCATGGACAAGGCCCTTCGGCACGGCATCGCCGGCGTGGGCGTGACCAACCTGGCCCATATCGGCCGGCTGGCCGACTATGCCAATTCCGCCTCCCGAGCCGGCTGCCTGGCCCTGGTCTTCACCTCCTGCGGCGGGGTCTCCTCCCTGGTGGCCCCCTTCGAGGGCCAAAGCCGGCGCATGGCCACCAACCCCATCGCCCTGGGCGTTCCCAGCGACCGGGACTATCCCATTGTCATGGACATGGCCACCAGCGTTTTCGCCGAGGGCAAGCTGCGGGTCATGCTGGCCGCCGGGAAACCCGCGCCGGAAAAGGCCCTCCTGGACAAGGACGGCAACCCCACCACCAACCCGGCCGATTTTTACGCCGGCGGCGCGCTCCTGCCCCTGGGCGGCGTCCAGGGCTACAAAGGCTATTTGCTCAATTTCATGGTCGAGGTCCTGGCCGGGCTGCTGACCGGCGGGGGATACCCCGGCGGGAACGACAAGGCGCCCTTCAACAACTGCACCCTCATGATCGTCATTGATGTTACGAAATTCCGGGACCTGCCGGTCTTCAAGTCCGAACTGGAAAGCATGATCGCCTTCCTCAAAGACACGCCGGCGGCCGAGGGCAAGGAGATACTCTATCCCGGAGAAAAAGAGCAGCGCCACGAACAGGCGGTGTTGAAATCGGGGGTGCCCCTGGCCGACCAGACCGTGGAGGCCATTCAGAAGGAACTGGACCGCTACCAGGTACCCACGCGGCTAACCGACCTGGGGCGGCTCACCCCCTTCGACGCGTAAGCGCCTCGGGGTTGACGCAGTGGGGCGGCGGGTCGCCCCGCAGGCCGGCCAGCAGGTTGTCGGCGGCCATGAGGGCCATCTTCTCCCGGGTCTTGAAGCTGGCGCTGCCGATGTGCGGCGTGACGATGGCGTTGTCCAGGGTCAGCAGGGGATCGTCCGCGGGGATGGGTTCGATCACGGTCACGTCCAACCCGGCGGCGAAGATTTGTCCGGACCGGAGCGCCTCGTACAAGGCCTGCTGGTCCACGATCCCGCCCCGAGCCGTGTTGACGAACACCGCGGTTTTCTTCATGCACGCGAATTCGGCCCGGCCCATGAGCCGTTCGGTGGCCGGCGTCAGGGGCACGTGGACGCTGACGAAATCCGAGGCGGCCAGCAAATCCTTCAGCTCGGGCACGTACGCGGCCCCAAGTTCCTTTTCCAGGGCTTCGCTTTTCCGGCGGGGTCCGTGGTACAGGACGCGCATGCCAAAGCCGCGCGCCCGCCGGGCCATTTCCGCTCCGATGCGGCCCAGCCCGATGATGCCCAGCGTGGCCCCGTGAATGTCCTGGCCCAGAAGCACCATGGGTCCCCAGGTCTTCCAGCGGCCTTGCAGGGTGTAGGCCTGGCCCTCGACCACCCGCCGCGCCGCGGCCATGAGCAGGGCAAAGGCCATGTCGGCCGTGGTTTCGGTCAACACGCCGGGCGTGTTGCCCACCACGATGCCGCGCGCCGTGGCCGCGGGAACGTCGATGTTGTCGTAGCCCACGGCCAGGTTGCTGACCACTTTGAGGCCCGGCGCCCCATCCATGAGGGCCGCGTCGATCCGGTCGGTCAAAAGGGTCAGCAACCCGTCGGCCCGGGCGGCCTTTTCAGCGATCCGGTCGTAGGCCGGCGGCAGGTCCTCGGGCCAGAGTTCCATGTCCGTCTCGGCCGCGATTTTTTCCAGGGCGCTTTCCGCGATCCGGCGGGTGACAAAGATTTTCGGCCTGGTCATCTTTTCTCCTGAATATCTGGGGGGAGATATTGAAATGACTTTCAAGAAACCCCCAGCAGTTCCCGCATGCCCTTGCCCTGCTTGAGGCACCAGGCGAAGATCACGGTCAGGTCCCAGCCGATGCAGAAATGGCGGACGCCCATTTCCACGAAAGGCTTGGCCTGTTCGAAGCCGGCGATCTCCACCCGGGGATGCACGCCTTTCCTCAGCGCCAGCTCGATCATTTTTTCGTGCGCCTGTTGCACCTCGGCGCCGCGTCCCTGACCGGGCTTGCCGATGCTGATGGAATAGTCGGCCGGGCCGAACTGGACCATGTCCACGCCGTCCACCTCCAGAATCTCCTCCAGGTTGTCCATGGCCCCTTTCTTTTCGATCATGACGGCGATGACCACGTCGTTCATGGCCTGGACCCAGGCCTCGGACCCGGCATAGGACACATAACCCACGTTGCGGCGCATGCCGGCCCCGTGGGTGCCGCCGGCCTGCGGGGTTTCGGGCCGGACCAGCCGGACGCACTCCCGAACCTCTTCGGCGGACCGGCAGTCGGTGAAGAGCACGTTCTGGATGCCAGCGTCGATGGCCCGGGTGGCGATGAACCCCCGGGTCTGCTCCTCGACCTTCATCATGGAGGACATGTTCGGAAACAGCTCCACGGCCCGGCCGAAATTGTCCAGAAGCTCCAGGTCGAAGGGCGAGTATTCGCCCACGTATTCGATGTAATCGAACGTTCCCGACTGGCCGATGACCTCGACCATGCCTGGCCAGGGCGTGATCACGTGGGTCCCCAAGGTGGGCTTGCCCTGATTCAGCCGCTCCCTCAGCGCGTTTTTCTTCATCGCACTCCCCTTTCACCTGGCAAATGGCGAGTCCCAGGCGGCGGAGCGTCACAAAAGTCCGCTCGGGCCGCCTGGCGGGCGACCTTCTTTCCGGTCAGAAACCTGGTTGCTCCGGGAGGTGTTTCCAAAAGCATCCCTCGGACCTTTGGCAGGCCGGGGGCACGTTTTCCATGGCAATTCTAAGCAGTTGATATGGCGGAGAGAGAGGGATTCGAACCCTCGGTGGAGGTTTATGCCCCCACACTCGCTTAGCAGGCGAGCGCCTTCAGCCAGCTCGGCCATCTCTCCGCGTCAGGAAGAGCCCACACAACTTGGCGGAGGGAGTAGGATTCGAACCCACGGAGCTTTCGCTCAGCGGTTTTCAAGACCGCCTCCTTAAGCCACTCGGACATCCCTCCGCTATCCAGGGAATTACCATCTTCGGCCCGAAGTGTCAACCACTTGGGCGCCTTGGCAGGGGGCCAGTTTGGGAATCTTTAGGCCCCATTATTGGAGTGTGGCCCGGTGAAGGGACCCAATATGAATGTCGGACAGTTTCCCCGGTATTTTTGGCCCACCGATCTTCCAAGCAACGAATTTACATTTCCTTATAGTGCGAAACGTCATTCCCGCCTGCGCGGGAATCCAGGCGTAATTCCTCCCAACTCATCTATAACATTTAAGAATCTTTCGATTGCTTTTGGTTTCATTTCCAAGCCGTTCGGACTCCCAGCAGGGCAAGACTGGATTCCCGCCTGCGCGGGAATGACGTTTTGAGCCGTGGGGAAGGGCAACACATTATCCCGATGAAAGCAGGGAACCGGAAATTCTTTGGAAACTACCCTCTCACCCGTCTTCACTTTACTGTGGCGACGACCCAAGGGAACATGAAAATTCTCAAACTGCCCCACCTCCGCCGCTTGGTAGGCTCGGCCTGATGGCCCGGAGCCGTGGGTGGGGTGATGGAAGCGGGCGTGTTGGCCAACCGGGCGTTGTTTCTGACCTCTTCCCCAAATTGTTTCTGAGCTAAATATAAAATTTTTACAAAATTGTCGCCTGCAATCCTGGGAATCGTACAAATATGTAAAAATAATTTTGATAGATTAAAAGTTGAAATTCGCAATCTATTGATATATTGAATAAAATAAAATTGGAACCAAACTTGCTCTACCTGTCCGGGAGAACGGAAGGTCGAACTTCAACCAGGAAAGGAGAAAATCATGGTCTTCGAACGAACGCCTCGAAACCGCTTCACCCAGGCCGTGGGACCGACCAAGCCTTACGCCAAGGCGGGGTCGGACCGGGCGCCGCGGCTGGGTCAGTAGGTATAGTCATTGAATTTATTAATATTTTCGGAGGTTACTCCCATGATTCGACTCATTTTCCTATTTCTCGTGGTCCTCGCGTCCGCCGCCAAGGTCTGGGCGGGCGACGAACCCCTTACCTTGGAATCCAACAAGGCCGCCATTGACCTGGTCCAGAGCCATGCCGACTACGTCTGGACCCTGGTGGCCGCGGCCCTGGTCTTTTTCATGCAAGCCGGTTTCGCCATGGTCGAGATCGGCTTCACCCGGGCCAAGAACGCCATGAACATCCTGATGAAAAACCTCATGGACTTCTCGGTCGGCACCGTGGCCTATTGGGCCATCGGCTTCGGGCTCATGTTCGGCGTCTCCAGCGGCTGGATCGGCACCTCGGGCTTTTTCTTCAGCGACTACAAGCCCGGCGGCGACCCTTGGGTGTTGGCCTTCTGGATGTTCCAAGTGGTTTTCGCCGCCACGGCCGCGACCATCGTTTCCGGGGCCATGGCCGAGCGGACCAAGTTCAAATCCTATTTGGCTTACAGCTTTATCGTCAGCGCCTTCATCTACCCCGTTTTCGGCAGTTGGGCCTGGGGCGGACTGCTCAACGGCGGCGGCTGGCTGGAAGGCCTGGGCTTCATCGACTTCGCCGGGTCCACCGTGGTCCACTCCATCGGCGGCTGGCTGGCCTTGGCCGGCGCGGTAGTGCTGGGGCCTCGCCTGGGCAAGATCGGCGCGGACGGCACGGTCAAGGCCATTCCGGGCCACAACATCCCCATGGCCGGCCTCGGGGTCTTCATCCTCTGGCTGGGCTGGTTCGGGTTTAACCCCGGCTCGACCACGGCGGCCACCAAGGACATCGCCCTGATCTTCGTCAACACCAACATGGCCGCGGCCGCCGGCGCGATCATGGCCATGTTCACCGCCTGGGTCATCTTCGGCAAACCGGACGTCAGCATGAGCTTGAACGGCGCCCTGGCCGGCCTGGTGGCCATCACGGCCGGGTGTAACGACGTGCTGCCCCTGTCGGCCGTCATCATCGGCGCGGTGGCGGGAGTCCTGGTGGTGCTGTCCGTGGTCCTCGTCGATCGGATCAAGGTGGACGATCCCGTGGGCGCGGTGTCGGTGCACGGTGTGTGCGGGGCCTGGGGAACGCTGGCCGTGGGCCTGTTCTACGCCAAGGGCTTCTCCCTGAAGGTGCTCGGCGTGCAAGCGCTGGGCGTGGGCGCGGCCTTTGTCTGGGCCTTTGGCCTGGGGCTGATCATGTTCATCATCCTGAGCAAGACCATCGGCCTGCGCGTGTCCCCCGAGGAAGAGACCCAGGGCCTGGACGTGGGCGAGCACGGCGGGAGCGCCTATCCGGACTTCATGGTTTCCGCCTACATGCAAAAGTAAGGCAGCCGAAAGGAGAACCGCGATGAAAACAATCCTGGCTATTGTCAAGCCGTTCAAACTGGAAGACGTCAAGGAAGAACTGACCAAAATCGGAATCGAAGGCATGACCGTTTCAGAAGTGATGGGCTTCGGCCGGCAGAAGGGACACAAGGAAGTCTATCGCGGCGCGGAGTATGTGGTGGATTTCCTGCCCAAGATCAAGGTCGAGATCGTGGTGGACGACGACCGGGTGGAACCCGTGCTGGAGGCCATCCAGGCCGCGGCCAAGACCGGCAAGATCGGAGACGGCAAGATTTTCGTCCTGCCGGTCCTGGAAGCCATCCGCATCCGCACCGGCGAAAAAGGCCCGCAAGCGTTGTAAGCGGGAAGATAGCGGTTTTGGGGGAACCCTTTTTAGACAAAAAGGGTTCCCCCAATCCCCCTCCCAAAAACTTCACCACGTGGTCTGTATTGCACAATGCGTAATTCAGACCGCGAATGAGCCGACCATGTTCGTGGTTATGCCTGCTTGTCGGCCATGTAGGAACTGAATAAAAGCCGCGTTCGGGATTTCCGGGCGCGATCCCTAAGTCCCAAAATTACATTTTAAATTTTATGGAGGTATCGAAATGAGAACACGTTTTTTGGCGGTGATGTTGTCTTTGCTTGTCTTCGGCGCGCTCGCGCCCATCCCGGCCCTGGCCGCGGACAACGCTCCGACCGCTTCGGCCGACATCGGCATTTTCAGCAAGTACGTTTGGCGCGGCTTCGAACTCAGCCACAACAGCATGGTCATTCAGCCCGCGGCCGGGGTGAGCTACATGGGCTTCAGCCTCGGCTTTTGGGGCAACCTGGACACGAACCTGCATAACGACCTGGACAGCGAACCGGACCGGGACGAGGCCAAGTGGAACGAGACCGACCTGACCCTGGCCTACGACCGGGAGATCGGCCCGGTGAGCCTGGGCGTGGGCTACATCTATTACGCCCTGGACGGCGTGGACGATTCCCGGGAGGTGTACGTCAGCCTGGGGTTGGCCACCATCCTCTCTCCGACATTGACCGTGTACCGGGAGATCGCCCATGCGCCGGCCTGGTACATCAGCCTGGGCGTGTCCCACTCCTTTGCCCTGCCCTACAACATCAGCCTGGACTTGGGCGCCTCCGCGGGCTACTACTTGTCCGATGACGACGAGTTCACCGAAATCGAAGACCCGTCCGAACGATACCGGGCCTGGCACGACGGCCTGGTCTCCGTCGGCCTGACCATTCCCCTGGGCAAATACTGCTCCATCGCGCCCATGGTCGCCTACACCTTCCCCTTGTCCGACAAGGCCGACGACCTGATCCGCGCGGCCAGCATCAGCGACAAGTCCAGCTTCTTCTACGGCGGCGTGACCGTCTCGTTCGCCTTTTAGGCCGAGGGCGGGGGGACCCTTTTTTGCAAAAAAGGGTCCCCCCGCGCCCCCTCCCAAAAAACTGTAGCCGCGCGGGCCGCATGGGGCAATTCCCCATTCGGCCCGCGCGGTTTTTGGGACCTACGTCTTGACCGTCATTCCCGCGCAGGCGGAAATCCAGGCGTTCTATGCCGACACAACGAAATAAAGACTGGATTCTGGCTTAAAACATGCCAGAATGACGTTGTCGGGTTGCCGGTATTCCATAAACCGTCACCCTGGAATGCTTGAATCCAGGACCCAGGCGCGCTAAAAAAAGTCCCTTCTCTTTTTCCCTAGGCAGGGGCAGGCCCCTGTGTCATGACGATTACACAACAAGGTTACCCTCAAAACCGTCGCTTGGATGACGCCTAGCGTCATTCAAGCCTGCGGAAATTTTTGGGAGGGAGTTTGAGGGAACCCTTTTTTCAAAAAGGATTCCCTCAAGGTCTCTTGCCTTGAGTTTCAGCCGCGCATCTGGTATTTTTCCAGGCGTGGAGGAATCATGCGCGTCAAGGCCGTTAGCGTCAGCAAGACCAAGGGTGTGAAAAAGGACAACGTGCCGGTCATCCGGCTGGAAGTCGGCCAGGGCGTGGCCGGCGACGCCCATGCCGGACCCTGGCACCGCCAGGTCAGCCTGCTGGCCCAGGAAAGCATCGACAAGATGATCGCCCTGGGCCTGGAGCTGCACCCCGGCGATTTCGCCGAAAACATCACCACCGAGGACCTGGAAGTCACCGCTCTGGCGGTGGGCGACCGCATCCGCGTGGGTGGGGTGGTGGTGTTGGAACTGACCCAGATCGGCAAGGAGTGCCATGCCGGCTGCGCCATCGCCAAACAGGTGGGCAAGTGCATCATGCCCACCGAGGGCGTGTTCTTCAAGGTGATCGAACCGGGCGAGGTCCGGCCCGGCGACCCCATCGAAGTCCTTTAGACTATTGCCCCACGAGTATCTCTTATAAAGAGATCCCCAATCCGTCCTTGCGAGGAGTCCCGCCGAAGTCCGCATTTGGCGGACTATGGGGCGGCCGGTCGGTCGCTCGTTTCGCTAGTGGGTCAGCTTGGGAATTTTTACATCCCCTCGGGTCCTGAGGCCGCCGTGAAGCAAAAACGAGTGCCCGGGCAAATTCTCCGGATTTTCGGCCCCTCGTTTACGCCGGAGTGACCTGTTTTCCTTCACAGGAGTTTAAACCGTCATTCCCGCGTAGGCGGGAATCCAGTCTTATCCCCTGGGAATCCGAACGGCTTGGAAATGAAACAACGGCGGGTGAATGGTGTTTAAGCGTTCATTCTGAACTGGTAGGCTTCACGTCTGGATTCCCGCCTACGCGGGAATGACGAAAGGGGCTTGGAGGCCAGTGAAAAAGACCGACGGCAGTTGGTCAGGGCATTCTTCCGGGCAAGTGATCAAGATGCCGGCGTACCGGGGTTTCCCTTCAAATAAGGGGCAACGTTTTACATCATCCTCAAACGGACCCACTGCTCTCATTTATTTCACAACGACATTTTTGTCAATTCATGCTACAATGCCCCAAATTGAAACCGGCGCGGCCCTGTTCCCGCGCCTCCCGAGACCATGGCCAACAACCGTCCGCCCAAAGATTTCGAGTCCGCGACCCCGGAGGAGATGACCACGCTCTACGAGGTGGCCCGGGCCGTGGGCGCCACCCTGGACCTGCGCAAGGCCATCTACGACGTTTTGGGCATCCTGGCCGAGCGCATGGACATGCGGCGGGGCACGGTCACGCTGCTGGCTCCGGGCGAGGACGTGATCCAGGTCGAGGTGGCCCACGGCATGTCGGCCGAGGCCGCCCGCCGGGGCCGGTACAAGCTGGGGGAAGGCATTGTCGGCCGGGTGGTGGAGACGGGCGAACCCATGGTGGTGCCGCACATCAATCAGGAGCCGCGGTTTTTGAACCGGACCCGGTCTCGGGGCCAGGACCGCCGTCAGGACATCTCCTTTTTGTGTCTGCCCATCAAGTCCGGGGCAAAGGTCATCGGCACGCTTTCCGTGGATCGGGTCTTTATCAACGACGCCCGGTTGGAAGCGGACCTGCGCTTTCTGACCATCATTGCCACGCTCGTGGCCCGGACGGCCATCAACCTGGAGAACCTCAACCGGGAAAAGGAACAGCTTCGGCAGGAAAACGAGCGGCTCAGCCGGGCCCTGGCCGAGCGGGCGCCCAAGATCAACATCGTGGGCAACTCGAACAAGATGAAGGAAGTCTTCCACCTGGTGCAGCAGGTGTCGCCCTCGACGGCCACGGTCCTGATCCGGGGGGAATCCGGCACGGGCAAGGAGCTGGTGGCCTCGGCCATCTTTGCCCACAGCGCCAGGGCCTCGGCCCCGTTCATCAAGGTCAACTGCGCGGCCCTGCCCGAATCCCTGGTGGAGAGCGAACTGTTCGGCCACGTTCGCGGCGCCTTCACCGGCGCGGTCCGGGACAAACCCGGCCGATTCGAACTGGCCCACGGCGGCACCATTTTGCTGGACGAGATAGGCTCCGTGCCTCTGGAGGCCCAGGCCAAACTGCTGCGCGTGCTTCAGGAACGCGAGGTCGAGCGCATCGGCGACATCAAGTCCCGCAAGGTGGACGTGCGCATCATCGCCTCCACCAACCGCAACCTGGAACGGGCCATGGCCGACGGCTTCTTCCGGGAGGACCTCTACTACCGCCTGAACGTCTTTCCCATTTTTCTGCCCCCGCTTCGGGAACGGCCCACCGACATCCTGCTCCTGGCCGACCACTTCGTCGAAAAGCTGGCCCAGAAACACCAGAAAGACGTCCGCCGCCTCTCCACCTCGGCCATCGACGCCCTGACCAGCTACCATTGGCCGGGCAACGTGCGCGAGCTGGAAAACTGCATCGAACGCGCCGTCCTGCTTTCCACCGACGGCGTGATCCACGCCTTCCATTTGCCGCCCACCCTGCAAACGGCCGAAGGCTCGGCCACCGGCGGAAAGACCTCTCTGACCGAGGCCGTGGCCAAGGTCGAACATGACCTCATCGCCGACGCCCTCAAGGCCACGCGAGGCAACATGGCCGAGGCGGCTCGGGCCCTCAAAAGCACCGAGCGCATCATCCGCTACAAGATCAAAAAATACGCCCTCGACCCGGCGAGGTATCACTAGGCTTGGGCGAGACGGGGGAACCTTTTTTGCAAAAAAGGTTCCCCCCCCACCCCCTCCAAAAAACTGAAGCCGCGCGGGCCGCATGGGGCAATGCCCCATGCGGCCCGCGCAGTTTTTTGGTGCCATGTCCCTTGAGCCGTCATTTCCGCGTAGGCGGGAATCCAGGCGTTCTATGCCGACACAACGAAAAAAAGACTGGATTCTGGCTTTCGCCAGAATGACGTTTCGAGGCTTGGGCAAGATGAACTCGTCACCCTGGAATGTTTTTATCCCGGGTCCAGGCGCACCGAAGGAAATGTCCCTCCTACAATTTCATCCCTTCGCGCTAGGGGCGACGCATGCCTCGCCCCTTCGAACTGGATTTCGCACCTGATATTTTCTTGAACCAAAATTGCGCCAAACAAACCGCGCGGGCCGGAATTCACGACGTGAAATCCGGCCCGCGCTGCTTCCGTTTTTGGGAGGGGGCTTGGGGGAACCCTTTTTTTAAAAAAGGTTCCCCCAAATCTATCCTCCTAATGCAAATTCGTCTTATCTTCGGCCGGGCGGTAGCCCTGTTTCTCGAAGTCCGAGCGCCGAGCCGCGAGGAACGATTCGGCCGGGATGTTCAAGGCCTCCATGGAGAAGGGGCTGTAGTATTTCTTGTCCCGGGCGTCGGCGTCGGCATAGGCGATGCTGGGCAAGAGGTCCAGGAAGAGCCGGGCGTAGCTCGGGTCGAACTGCTTTTTGATACTGGCCTTGAGCCGTTTGACGATCTCTTTTTCCGGCAGGGCCGAGCGGTAGCAGCGGTTGGAGGCCATGGCGTCGAAGGAGTCGGCCACGTTCAGAATCCGGGCCGCCTTGGGAATGTCGTCCTCGCCCAGGCCGTCCGGATAGCCTTTGCCGTCGTACCGTTCGTGGTGGTGCCGCAGGATGTCCCGGCCGTTCTTGAAGGCGCCGTTGGTGGCCTGGTTGTAGCGCAGCAGCATGCTCTCGCCCTTGTCCGGGTGCTGCTTGATCTTCAGAAACTCGCTGTCGTCCAGGGAGGCGTTTTTGAGCAGGATCGAGTCCGGGATGCCGATCTTGCCCATGTCGTGCAGCCGGCCGTAGGTCTCGATGATGTACTGCTCGCCCACGGAGTGACCGTCGGCGGCGGCCACCATCCGGGCCAATTGGGCCACGCGCTTGGAGTGGGCCGCGGTGTAGGGGTCCCGCTGCTCGACAAAGGAGGCGATGCCTTCCAGGTGGCTGCGTTCCCTCATGATGATGCCGATGACGTTCTCGATGTCCCGGACGCAGCCGACCAAAGTGACCCGGTCTTCCTCGGAGAAATCTTGCTTGTTCATGTGGTTCGAGATGCAGACCGCGCCTTGCGGCTCGCCGTCCCAATGGATGGGCACGATGACCGAATTGGTGCGATGGTCCTTTTTCCGGGTGTCCACCACCACGCTCTGGCCGGAATCCAGGGCGGTGCTGATGTACTTGCCCTTGTCCAGTCTCATGAGCCGGTTTTCGATGTCCTGGTCGTCGATGCCTTCCTGGGCCACGATGTAGAAGTGCTTGCCTTTGTCCAGGGGGTTTTGGTTCTTGAGCACGATCGAGCCTCGGGAGGAGCGCATCACCTTTTTGAGCAGAGGAAAGACGCTCTGCAAAAACTCGTCGATGGAATAGGTCTCCCTGGCTTTTTTAAAGGCTTTCTCCCGAAATTCCTGCTCGGCCCGCATGCGCTTCCGCAGCTTGTCGTTCTCCGTGGTCAGCGCCTCGATGTGTAGTCCCAACCGGGCGATAAGGTCTTTTTCCCGTCCATCCATGGGCTATGTTCCTTGTGAAATAATGAAATATGCCCTTCCCGCCCGGACCCCGGTTCAGCGAAAGGCCGCAACTTTGAATAAAACGAGTCCGCTACACTCTATATTTTTCCACAAGAATGTACAAATGTCAAGGATTTCTACCAGGCCCCGCCGATACGCCCATAAAAGACGCCGTTTGGCCGGATCAAACGGCGTCAAGGTGCGAATCGCAAGGCCGCTTGGCCCACCACCCCGGCCAAGCCAGGCCCCGCTTACCTCATTCCAGATTCCACCCGTTCCCCACCGAATCTGGTTCATTGTTTTCCGGCCCGGATGCGCGCCGCCCGCTATAGCTGTTCTGACTCAGTTTTCCGAGGGAAGGACAAGGAATAATCTTTCGGTGCGATGGTAACCGGCGATATCTTTAGAGAGCAGAATCTGCTAAAGATTTCCCTTGACATAAAGACGTCCAGACGTCTATAATGCTCATCATGACAGCTAACAAAGAACGATACCAACCAGGTCGCGTGAGAGATGCAATTTACCAGGTGCTTGGGAGCACTGTCAAACCCTTATCGGTCAAACAGATAGAAGACGCAGTAACGCGAATAATCGGTCCAGCCCCACCATCATCCGTGCGATCTTATCTTGCATTGAATACTCCTGACCTTTTTATTCGTGAATCTCGCGGCTTCTATATGCTACGTGACAACAGGAGTATCGAACCATTTCAGGAATCCGAAGGCGATAGAATTTGGCTGGAGCCTGTTAAAGTCGGCCAATCCACAATTTTCCATTCGGATTGTTTTGAATGGATTAAACAACAAGACGAAACCAGTATTCATGCGGTTATAACGGACCCGCCCTATGGACTGTACGAATACTCAGCAGAACAGCAGGCAAAACTTCGAAATGGAAAAGGAGGGGTGTGGAGAATCCCTCCTTCGTTTGATGGACATCAACGCTCACCGCTGCCGCGCTTTACGACCTTAACATCACATCAATTAGAAGAAATTAGATCGTTCTTCTTTTCATGGGCTAGGCTGCTTCTATCGAAACTTGTGCCGGGAGCGCATGTGATCGTTGCCTCGAATCCTCTCGTTTCTTTTATCGTAGCCGGTTCTCTCGCGGACTCAGGATTGGAACGCCGTGGCGAAATCATACGTCTTACCATGACGATGCGGGGCGGCGATCGTCCCAAAGACGCACATACTGAGTTTGCAGAGATAAGTGTTATGCCTCGTTCCATGTGGGAACCATGGATTGTCTTTCGAAAGCCCACCGAAGGTAGAATTCAAGACAACCTTCGAAAATGGAAAACTGGTGGGTTTCGTCGTCCTTATAAAAATAAACCTTTTGGCGACGTTATCGTATCAGCACCAACAAGAAAAAGTGAACGTCTCCTTGCTCCACATCCTAGCCTGAAACCCCAAGCTTTTTTGCGTCAATTAGTACGGGCTGTGTTACCGTTAGGAGAAGGGGTTATCTTGGACCCATTTGCAGGCGCTGGTTCAACTTTGGCTGCCGCGGAAGCAATCGGTTATACAAGCATCGGGATTGAAAAAGACGAGTATTATTTCAGAATTGCATGTGAGGCAATACCCAAGCTGGTCAATTACAATGGTAATGGTAAGCTATAATTTGTACAACCAATTCTCCCTGAGTTTCTTGATACCGTCTTTATGAAGCGTAGCTGTTCTTGTCCCCAATTCGCTTCTAGGATTCTTTCGGAAATCTTCTACAACTACCTTCCCAAGATAAATTTCAATGAATGACATGGAACGTCGATTGAAAGCCGGTTCAGATTCCGTGTCCACGATATATACAAAAACGCACATCCATTGATCTCGTGCTCCGTGTGTGTCAACAGCCCCTCCAATTTTTCTAGTTGTTTTGATCTCAATTCCTTCAGTACCTGCTTTGACCGCATTATCTGGATACAATCCTTGAACAATCAAGTCGGGATGCCCATTGAAATATTTGTTTTCAGTAAGCACGCGAGAGTGTTTAGAAAGACTCGCTGAGAGCATGTCGGATAACACCCCCGACATAATGGCCGGCCTAAGCATATCATCCAGACGCTGAAGCCCTTTTCTGGTGAGAGAAGAATTCACGTCATAAAAAAAATCATAAACATCTTGCATCGCCATCTGGAAGTCTTCCATCCTCAGTTCATAAGGAAGAACAGCTTCCTGGTTGAACTTTGAGACATCGACCGTGCTCCTGGAAACCATTGTTTGCTGCTCCGAGCCATTCATTATCTGGGATCGATGAAATTATTCGCGGCTATTCGCCTGATCCGATTATGGCGAATTCTGCGTTGAAAGTCAATCCGCCTTTGCGCCCTTGCGGCGAGCTTCGGCGTGACAGGTCCGTTTGGCTTCGTTCAGGTCTTCGGGGCAAATGCGACTCTGTCGGGTCTGGTTTGGGCAATCCACCCACGGTCCGGGGGGCCGTGCCACAAGCCATACCCCAGCGTGCAAAGCGCGCGGTCGGTCCGGCCCCGGCCCCCAGCCCGCGGTTTCCAGCCTCCAGCCCGGTTTTGTGCACAGCGCGCGAGGCGTCCGAAAGGCCATGGCCGACGAGCGGCCATGCCACACAGCCCGATTTTGTGCACGGCGCGCGAGGCGTCCGAAAGGCCATGGCCGACGAGCGGCCATGCCACACAGGCTGATTTTGTGCACGGCGCGCGGGGCGTCCTGGACAAATCCGGGTGTTCGGGGGAAACGGGAGAGGGACCGGCCCGGTCGAAAAGCCGGGGTAGTGCCGGGACACCGGCCAAAAAAAGGCCGTTCACCAGCAATCAAGAGGCCACCAATGAGCCATCATTCTTTGCCTCTTGGTTGCGCGAAAAAAGGGCCGCGGCGAGCGCCGCGACCCTTATGGTTCGGATGAGGCCGGAGTCTATTTCCAGCCGGTGCGGGCGCTGGGTCCGCCGACGAACAGGGGGCCGGCCGGCCAGCGGAAGCCGAGCATCATGGCCGTGTTCACGTCCTGAGGCGTGGCGATGCCCTCGTCCACGATCTTCTGGGCCTCGGTGCGAACGGCGCGCATGACGCGGTTGCCGATGAAGCCGGTGTCGCCCGGAACGTCCTTGACCTTGACCGGGGTCTTGCCCATCTTCTTGCTCAAGTCCACGATAAGATTGATGGTTTCCTCAGTGGTGTCGGCCGTGTAAATGACCTCGACCAGCTTCATCACGTTGGCCGGGCTGAAGAGGTGCATGCCGATGAACTGGGGCTTGCGCTCGGTCACGGCGGCCAGGTCGGCGATGGTGAAGAAGGAGGTGTTGCTGGCGAAGACCGCGTCTTTCTTCACGATTTTGTCCATCTCGGCAAAAACCTTCTGCTTGAGGGGCTTGTTTTCGATGGCCCCGCCCTCGCCGCCGCCGATGGCTTCGATGATGACGTCGCAGTCCTTTAAGTCCTCGACTTTCGTGGTAAATTTCAGCCGGGCCAGGGCCTGGTCCATCTGCTCCTGGGTGGTCACGCCGCGCTCAACCCCGACCTTGAGGCCGAAGCGGCTGTTGATGATGGTGTCCTTGGACTTGGCCAAAATCTCGTCGTTCAGGTCCCGGACGATGACCGGGATGCCGCCGAGGATGATGCTCTGGGCGATGCCGCCGCCCATGACCCCGGCTCCCAACACACCGATACTCTTAACATTTTCTAGTTTCACCTGCTTCTCCTTTCGCCTTGGGTTAAATTTTTTTCACGAGGCCGCGCCCGCGGGGGTTCCCCGGCGGTGGACGGCGTTTTGCCAAGATTCCATCGACTTATCAGGACGAAGGACCCCCCGGCCCGGCCGCTTGCCGCGCCTGGAGAAAGGCCTGATAGCGGCTCAGATTGGACACGACCCGGGCGGCCATCTGAAACGTGGGGAAGGTGGCCAGCCCCAGGTTGTGCATCCGGGCCTGGGCCTCTTCCTTCAGGGCTTCGAGTTCCAAGGACCGGCCGCCCTCGAAAACGATGTACACGGGTTTATTTATAACTTTCAAGGCCTTGGACAAAAGGTCCAGGAGGGTGACCATGCGCTGGCGGCCTCTCGAACCCGGCCGATTCCCGCGGCTGAAGATAACCGCGTCGATCACGGGATCGGCTTCCAGGAGTTCAAACAGGTGCAGGAACTGCTCCTCGTTTTCATAGACCTGGGAGAAGCCGATGTCCAGGGGGTTGCGGATGCTGTTACCGGAAATAGGAATAAATTCGGCAAGTTGCTTTTGAGTCTCGGCCGAGAGGTGGGGCACCTTCAGCCCTTCCTTCTCGGCCACGTCGGTCATGGTCACCGACCCCCCGCCCGCGCCGCCGACCACGGCCACGTTGGTCCCGCGAGGCAGGGGCAAGAAGCAGAGGGCCGCAGCCGTGGAGATCGTCTCCTCCATGGAATTGACTGAAATAATTCCGGTTTGGTCGCACATGGCCCGCCAGATTTTTTGAGAGCCGGCGATGGAAGCGGTGTGGGACTGGGTGGCCCGGGAACCGCCTTCGGTCTGCCCGCCCTTCCAGACGAAGAACGGCTTTTTGAGGGTCAGGCGACGGGCGATCTCGAAAAAGGCCCGGCCGTTCTTCAGCCCCTCGACATACGAGCCGACAAACTTGGTCTTATCGTCTTGCATGAGATAGTCAAGAAAATCATGACATTGCAAGTCGCTGGCGTTTCCGAAGCTGACCACCTTGCTGAAACGCAGCCCCTCGCTGCCGCCTTCCCAGACGAAGTGGCTGGCCAGTTGTCCGCTTTGGGAAACGAAACCGATCGGGCCGGGCGTGCTCGGAAATTCGTCGCCCCAGGCGACGCCGGACTCGGAGGAGTACACGCCCATGCAATTCGGGCCGATGAGCCGCACCCCGCCGCTCTCGGCGATCTGTTTCAGCTCGGCCTCCAGATGGGCGTTCTCGGCCTGGCCGGTTTCGCTGAACCCGGCCGTAAAGAGATGAACATACTTGACTTTTTTGGCCACGCAGTCTTGCATGACCTGAATGACCACGGAAAAGGGCACGGCGAAAATGACCAGATCGACCGGGCCGGGGATGTCCCGGACGCTGGGATAGGCCTTGTAGCCGAAAATCGTGTCGGCTTTGGGGTGAACGGGGAAGATTTTCCCTTGATATCCAAGACTTACAAAGGCTTGAATCCACTGGTTGGCCCGACCCCGGCGATTGGGCGAGGCGCCCACCACGGCCACGCTTTGGGGATAAAACAACGCCTCGAGGGGGTGCCCTCCCGATTCGGACATGCTCTGTTGTTCCATACGTATCCTTGTTGAATCACGGCGAAATCGGCTTGGAAAACGACAGGGGAAAGCCCGAAATCCGCCGGCTGAAGCGCCCATCCGGAGCGACCTTCATCCGCATAGAATATGAAAAAACCGCTGGCCGGTCAAGCGGATTCGCCATGTGGCGCGGATTTGACAGATTCTCGCGGAAAGGATATGTTCAAATGTCGGTTTTGTCCCCCAGGGTTGGGAACCCGCCCTGGGCTGATCGCTTATTTTATTGATTCGATTAGAAAATCAGAAATTGAGGGACACCGTGATCGAAGAAATTTTTCCCCGCATTTTCCGCGTCGAAATTCCCCTGCCCAACAACCCGCTCAAAGCCACCAATTCCTATGTGCTCACGTCGGACGACCGCAATCTGATCATCGACACCGGGTTCAACCGCAAGGAGTGCATGGATGCCATGCAGGCCGGGCTGAAGGAACTTGACGTGGATTTGACCCGGACCGACTTTTTCGTGACGCACCTGCACGCCGACCACCAGGGCCTGGTCGCGTCCCTGGCCGCGCCGGACGCCCGCACGTACATGGGCGACGAGGACGCCAGGCACATGGAGTCGGGCGGGGGCTTCCACAAGATGACCGAGCATGGGGCGTTCAGCGGTTTCCCGGCCGAGGAGCTGGAGAACGCCCTGTTCAACCACCCGGGCTTCAAACACGGTCCGCAAAGGCCGCTGACCTGGACCCACGTCAAGGAAGGCGACGTGGTCACCGTGAACGGCTACCGGCTGGAATGCGTGGAAACGCCGGGCCACACCTGGGGCCACGTCTGCCTGTACGAGCCGGAGCGGAAGGTCTTTTTCTCGGGCGACCACATCCTGGGAGACATCACGCCCAACATCCAGGCTTGGGTGGGCGACGAGGACCCGCTGGCGGCTTACATCCAAAGTCTGAGTAAAATCGAGGCCATGGAAGTGAGCATGGTCCTGCCGGGCCACCGCAGCCTCATCCCCAACAGCCGCAAGCGCATCCGGGGGCTGAAGCAGCATCACCTGGCCCGGTGCAACGAGGTCCTGGACATCCTGCGGGGCGGCGCCCAAAGCGCCTACCAGACCGCGGCCCAGATGACTTGGGACATTCGGGCCGACCGCTGGGAGGATTTCCCGCTGATGCAGAAATGGTTTGCCACGGGCGAGGCCATCGCCCACCTGCGCTTCCTGGAAAACCGCGGTCTGACCGAGAAAAAATTGAACCCCCAGGGCGTCTTCCTCTACACCCTGACCAACGAAGACGCCCGGCTGGAGACCGTGGACTGAGACGGATAAACGTCGTTTCCACCATAAGCGGTCCGGGCGGCGATCACGCCGTGGCGTAACCCTTACGGTCGGGCAACACTCCCTTTGACCAGGCCCCAGGCGCCGCAGCCGTCCCGCAGATTGGCGCAGGGGTCGTTCGCGAACGACCCCTAGCGTTGCTTCCTCAGATACATGTATATTCCACCATGCGGGCGGGCTTGAAACCCGCCCCTACGCAAGACGGCTACACCTCGCTCGCCATGACATTCCTATTTCGTTAAGGCTCGAACGAAACAACGAACCGTTAAATCGTGACCACGTCCGGCAGCGGCTTGATGAAATGCTGGCGCAGGCTGTAGGAGTAGGCGCCCACGTTGGGGACCATGAGGATGTCGCCCGGCTCGATGCCCTGCCCGAAGCAGCCGTAGCCCCAAACGTCGTGCGGCGTGCACAGCGCCCCGAGCACCAGACAGGATTTTTCCGTGAGGGCCGGCCGGGTCAGGTTCAGGATGGGGATGTAGTCGGTTTCGAATCGTTCCCACCCCAGGGCGTTGGTGCCGGCGTCGGTCACGACCAGGTCCGGGGCCTTCTTGTCCAGCACCTGGATGAACAGATGCATGGCCTCGGTCACGATCCAGCGGCCCGGTTCAAAGCAGATGCGGCAGGAAACGGACGGGAACAGGTGGGCCTTGACGGCCGCGCCGATTTGGTCGGCAAAGGTCTGGATGGGCGCGGCCGGATTCCGGTAGTGCTTGTCCATCGGGCCGGGAGGCAGGCCCGCGGCCTCGCGCAGGCGCCCGGCCGGGGTTCCGGCGGCCTGGAGCCATTCGCCCTCTTCCGGCCAATAGCCGCCGCCGATGTCAATGAATCCAATGGCTTCCCGAAACGCGGCGGGCATCCGGGCCAGGGTTTGGCCGAGCGCCTGGATAAAGGCGGTCTGGGCCGAAGGGTCCATGTTCCAACTGGTGTGGAACTGAAGACCCTCAAGCCGGACATGCGGCGCGTCCTGGGCGGCCTCAAAAAAAGCGGGCAGGTCCGTGAGAGGAATGCCGAATTTGCGCCAGAAGCCGCGCGGGTCCGTGGTCAGGCGGACCCCGGCCCGCACGGTCCGGTTTTGCGACGCGGCCACCCGTTCGAGGCGCTGAAGCTCGCTGAAGCTGTCCATTAAAATAGCGACGCGGTCGGCTTGGCCCACGGCCAACAGCAGCTCCTCGTCCGTCTTGCCCGGTCCGCTGAAGACAATGTCCCGACCGCCCGCGTCCAGGGCCATTTCCAATTCCAGGCCGCTGGACACGTCCAGCCCGAAACCGGTCTCCAGCAGGGTGCGGGCCACGTCCGGGTGGGGATTGCTTTTCACGGCGAAATAAAAGGAAACCTCGGGCAAGGCCTGTTGAAAGACCTGCCGGAACCGGCCGGCCTTTTGGCGGAGCACCGAGGTTTCCAATAGATAAATAGGAGAGGGGTGGGCGCCGAGCAGGCGCAGGTACTCGTCGCGCCGGTCCAGGCAGCGCCGGACAAGGGCCAGCAGCTCCTCGGCCGGAAGCTCGGGAATGGCTTCCAGGGCCGCGGCCGCCCGCGCCACGGCCTCTGTCGTGTCCTTCCCGGACACGCTACTCGATGTCCACGATCAAGCGGCTCAGGATGTCCCGGCACTCAGCCGCCAGGTCCGTGTTGCCCTCGGGCCGCACCAGGGCGTGGCCCAAATACCAGGAGTCGTAATCGGCCGGCGGCATCTGGATGAGATGCCCGGGTTCCCGCATCAGGGAAACCTCCAGAACGCGCGGGTCCGCCAGCATGGAACCGGCATCGATCTTCTTCAGCACCCCGCCTCGTGGGGCATGCAGACGAAGGCCCACGTGCGGCCGGTTGCCGTTGACCGACGGAATTTCCAAAGGCCGGTTCTGGGCCAGGTCGAGGTTCAAACCCAACATGTCCAGACCCCAAACCCGGCGCAGCAAATAGGGCAGACAGTCCCCGCCCGGTCGGGGGGCGATCTCCAAAAGGAAGACCTCCCCATCCCGCACCAGGAAGTCCAGCATGCCCAAGGACCGCTCCAGTCCCACCGCCCGGGCCGCTTCGAAAACCAGCCGCCGGAAGGCTTCGAGGTCAACCCCGGCCGGCAGGGCGGCCGGGATGACATAGCCCCGGGCCGTGCCCAGGGGCCCGTCCGAGGCCAACATCTTGCGGGACAACCGGACGATCTTCAGCTCCTCGCCCTGGGTCAGGAAATCGCAGGAATACTCCTGACCGTCGATATACTCCTCGGCGATGATCCAGGCGACCCCGGCCGGGTGGCGATAGAGCCGCATGGTGCGGCGCTGCCGAAGCCCGTTAAAAATCTCGTGGAATCCCCGCCTCACGGCTTCCTCGGTCTCACCCAGGAAAATCAGCTCGCTGCCGCTGCCGCTGCGGGGTTTGAGCACCAGGGGCCGTCCCAGTTCCCGGAAGAACTGCACCGCCTCTGTTTCCGCGCGGATCATCCGGGTGCGGGGACAGGGCAGACCATGCCGCCGCCAGAGGTCCTTGGTGCGGTACTTGTCGCGGCAGTTGTCCACCGCTTCCGGCGACGGGTATGGCAGGTGATAGTCCTGGGCCAGGGTGGCCGCCAACTTCATGGACTCGCAGTCGAAGGCGGCCACGCCGTTCAGTGTGTATCCGCTTTGGGTCAAATGACGCCCCAGGGTCTCGCGAACCCGGTCGAAGTCGGCCAGGTTCATACAGATTTCTTCGTCCGGGGAGGGCTTGGGTTCCACGGCCAGCCGCCGGACCTGGGGGTCGGTCAAAAACAGGGCGCGCCCGGGCCATCGCTGGCGTATCCAGTCGATGTATTCGGGTGTGGTGCCAACAACTAACACCTTAGAATTAGATAACATAGGACGCCGGGCTTCCTCCGTATGCGTCGCGAAAAGCCGGCTGAGTGTCGGGAGATTGGAGTTTATACAAAGGGCGGGGGGTCAAGTGAAACCGGGACTTCCAACCGAAGTCGCCGCACAGGAAATCCACCACTTCCAGGCCCAGGGCGCAGGCCCGTTCGAGGTGATGGAAGTTGATCAGCTTGGCCACGCCGGGAAAATCGGGGCTCGCGCCGCCGGCCAGCAGGGTGTAGGACGATCCCCAGATCGCGCCGATGTCCACGGCCGCAACCTCGCCGCCCAAAAGGACCGTGGTCACCCGGAGCATGCCCTGACTGTCGAGCCAGGCCACCAGGGCCTCGAACGAGGCCAGGAAGCGGGAGTCGTGGAAATAGGATCGCTCCTCGAAGGCCGAAAGGTTCAGCCTAAAGACGCACTCGACGTCGGCCGTCCGGTCGTAGCGATATTCCAAACCCGGGGCTTTAAGCGCCTCTAGTTCCCGGCCGAGCTTTTTGCGGGACTTGCCGGAAAACTCCTGGAGATAGGCGTCAAAGGAGCCGTTGTAGCGTCTCGGGAAAAAGAGGTAGCCGACTTCGTCCACCTCGGCCGCGGCCGAGGCCGCCTCGGGGCTGAGGTAGCGCAGGTGGATCGGCCCGGGAACATGGTCCAGCAGCTCCCGGCGCACGTCCTCGTCCCGGCCCACGATCCGGTTCTGTTCCAGCCAGGTCTCCCCGTGCCAGGTTTCGCCGGGGAAATGGCCGAAGCACCCTTCTTCCGCGATCCAGCTCAAGGCCAAAAGGCCCACGACCTCCCCGTTTTCCTCGGCCGTGACCAAAAGCGGCGGGCGGTCGAACGCCTTTTGAAAACAGGCCCGCACGGGCCATAGGTCGAAGAGGCCCGTGCGGGGCCAGTGAGCGATCCAAAGGCGGCGGACCGCCTCGATATCTTCGAATAGGCGTACTTCTAACATGGCCTCGCCTTAGTACCGGAAGCTCACCTGCAGATGGCTGTCACGTCCGCCGAAGAAAGCCTGGGCGAAATTTCTGACCTTTTCCGGGTCATACGGCTTACAGGAAAAAACATCCAAATAGACCGCGTTCGTCAGGTTGGCAAAATGGGCCGAGATCAGCGACGTCTCGATGAGCTGCACCATGGAGTAGCCGGCCACACGCTCGTCTTCCCCGAAGTGCACGACCTGCGTTTCGCCGAAACGCTTCATCTCGATCAGATCGCACAACTCAACCACAAAACGACGGATGGCTTCCGCGTCCCGGATCGTGTCCGGCGCGCAATCGTAAATGTCAATGGCCGAGGCGATTCCCCAAACCCCCAGAGCCGCGGCCTGGGCCATGATCTTCTGGCCATCCAGAACCTGCCGCTCCTCGGCGCTCAGCCGTGTCTCCGTCACCTGAACCGCTTGTCTCACCGTGGGTGCCCTCCTTAACCGCCCGGGTTTTCACGTCTTGCCGGACGGCATGTCAAAAGTTGTTTGTTTTTCCTTCCCGAACCGTCCGCCGCCGGGCCTCAGGCTAATCCGGAGGGCGGCCGGGCCGGTCGGCTCGGGGCTCAGTCATCCGCGACCTCATCCCAAAAAGCGTCTTTGGGGGTTTTCCTGCGGTGCGAGCGCTTGCCGGAATCCTTTTTTCTTCCCTTGCGCGAAAGATCGTCTTCATCCTCATCCGCGCTGCTCCGCCACTTGCGGTTTCCTCTCTTTAGGGCTTCGTCTTCATGGGGATCGTTCAACTCAGCTTCTCCTCACCCAGTCTTACGATGTCGTTTTCAGGTCGCCGCAGCGATCGACTTTTTGATAGGCATATTTTGTGCCAAGCAAAATTATTTTATAATTTATTGAAATCATATATAATTTATTAAAAAAACCAAACCGGGAGATCCAAAAAAAGGTATTGACATACCGATATACAATGCTTTATGTATTTTATTACCGATTTTAAGGCCGACAAGTCCGCGCTGGGAGCCGCTAGCGGCCCAAACGGCCAAGTCAAGGGCTGATATGGGTCGCCGGCCGTTGAAACGACCCGGGCTCGGCTTAAAAATGGAAATGTAATACCGGAATACCAGGCGGCGTCGGACCGGGCAAGTAAAAAAAAGGCCCGCCGGACGCCCGGGAGGTCGAAATGATCCCGCGTTTGATCCTGGCCATCCAGGAACAGAGTTTGGAAAAACACCTCGAACGCATTTTTTCCGAAGGCGAAGTGCGGGTGGAGTGCTTTGGGCACACGCCCGCGACCTGGCAGAAGGTGGTGCGCAGTTGCGGGGACGTCATCGTCATCAGCGAATCCCTGCTGCCCAAGCCGTCCGACACGAGCATCATCCTGCTCAACGACCTGCCCGAGACCCCCATCACGGTCATCCTGACCGAGCACGACTCGTCCGAGGACATCGCTCGGTTGACCGCGGCCGGGGCCGACGCGGTGCTCTACGCCAAACTGCCCCGAAAACGCCTGGTGGAGGCCATCGAGACCACCCTGTCCTCCCGGCGGCAGTTCCTGCAAAAGGAACGCTTCGGCCGGCGCGGCATGGCCAACCCCAAGATCAGCGATTTCGTCTCGGACAGCGAGGTCACCCGTCTGTTCATGGAAGAGGTGCAGCAGCTCATCCCCAGCGACTCGCCCATGCTGCTCCTGGGCGAAACCGGCGTGGGCAAGGAGCACCTGGCCCGAGCCATCCACGGCGAAAGCCCCCGCTCCTCCGGTCCCTTCGTCGCCGTCAACATGGCCGCCGTCCCGGAACAGCTCCTGGAAAGCGAACTCTTCGGCCACGAACAGGGGGCCTTCACCGGCGCCATCCGCTACCGGCGGGGCGCCTTCGAGCTGGCCCACAGCGGAACCCTGTTCCTGGATGAAATCGGCGAAATGCCGCTCAATCTCCAGGCCAAACTCCTCCGGGTCCTTCAGGACTACGAAGTCAAGCCCGTGGGCGGCGAAAATCCGATGTGGGTGGATGTGCGCGTCATCGCCGCCACCAGCCGCGACCTGGAAAAGGCCACGACCGACGGCAGCTTCCGCATGGACCTTTTTTACCGCCTGAGCGTGCTCACCCTGACCATCCCGCCGCTCAGGCAGCGTAAAGAGGACATCCCGACCATGGCCCAGCGTTTCGTGGACCTGTATCGCTACAAAATCGGCCGCGACATCCGGGGGTTTTCCCGGCCGGCCTTGGACGCCCTGCGCCACTACAACTGGCCGGGCAACGTCCGGGAGCTGATGAACGTGGTCGAGCGGGCCATGTTGCTTTGCCGGAGCGACGAGATTTCCCTGGCCGATCTGCCCCACGTCTTTCACAACGGCCTGGCCCAGGCCGGACGCGCCCCCCAGGAGCAACTCCTCTTCCCCGAGGACTGGTCCGGTCTGACCCTGCCCGAGGTGCAGCAGCAGGTGTCGGAGCGCGTCGAGCGGATGTATCTGGAGCGGGTGTTGGAAAAAACACGGGGCCGGGTGGGCCAGGCGGCCAAAACGGCCGGCATCCACCCCCGCAGCCTCTACAATAAAATGAACCGCCTGGGACTGCGCAAGGAGGACTTCAAAAACGGCTCCGGCCCGGCCTAACGCCCGGCCGGGCCTCTATTTGAGGACCACGCCCTTGAGCCCGCCGGAGATGAGGGCGGCCAGGTTCATGAAAATCTGAGGCAGGGCCAGTCCGCCGGGAGAGGCCAGGTATTTCGGTCGCCAGACCGGATCGAATTTCTGCTTATACCGCCTGAGTCCCTGAAAATTGTAAAAGTGTTCCCCGTGCCGGAAGACAAAGGCGCCCAGGCGGCTCCAGAGCGGGGCCAGGGTTCTCGCCTCGAAGCCGGACAGCGGGGCCATGCCCAGGTTGAACCAGCCATAGCCCTGCTCGCGGCCCCAGAGCATGATCCGGGTAAACAGATAATCCATGACGCCGTCCATGGCCTCGGGCCGGTAGCGCATCAGGTCCACGGAAACCTCTTCCTGGCCGGCGCCGAGCCACAGGTTGGCGAAACCGACGAGACGGTCCTCCAGAAAAACCGCGGCCGCCGGGCCTTGGGCGAGGTAGTCCGGGGAGAAGAATCCCAGGGAAAAGCTCTTTTCCCGCGTGTTCTTTTGGGCGAGCCAGGCGTCCGAGACCTCCTTGAGTTCGGCCATGCGGGCCGACACCTGGCCGGGTTCCAGCACCTCGTATCGGTAGCCGGCCTTTTCCATGCGGGCCAGGGCATGCCGCAATTTCTTCCGGCCGCTGCCCTCCATGGAAAAGTCGGCCAGAGGCACGCGGGCCTCCTCGCCGATTTTAAGCAGCGTCAGTCCCAGGTCCAGATAAAGCGGCAGGCTCTCGTGGCTCACCTGGTAGAAAACCGGCAGCCCGCCGTAGCGGTCCGCGGTTTCGCGGAACCGCCAGACCAGCTCCGGCCATTCCTCGCGCGGGCCGACCGGGTCCCGGAGCGCGATCCAGCTTCGCCCTTCCACGCCGTACATGAGAAAGGCCTGGCCATTGGGGCTGAACAGGAAGTACTTGTCCCCGAGCAGGGCCAGGTTGGCGGCCGTGTCGAAAGACTTTTGCGCCACCTCCGCGGCCCGGGCCAGTTCCTCCGGGCCGGGCCGGGCCGGAGCCGGCGGACCCGGCCTCAGCAGACGGACCATGGCCACGATCAGGGCCAGGGTCACCGCGCCCACGGTGGCCCGCAAAAAACGCGGGGCGTCTCCGGTAAAGGCGAACTGCCACCACAGGCTGTGCGAATATTCCACGTGCCGGTAGGCCAGCAGACCCAGCCAGATCGAGGCCCCGGCCACGATCACAATGGCGGCGATCCAGTCGGCGCTGTACCGCTGGCTGAACAGGGAGGATCGGCGATAGAAATATTTCCGGCTGGGCAGGAGGCCGACGACGATCAGGCTCAGGAGGATGGCCTCTTCGTAGTCCAGGCCCTTGAGCAGCGAGGCCACGATGCCCGTGGCCAGAAGCGCCAGCGACAACACCCAGGCGGCGTCCAGCCGGCGCTGGAGTCCTCGGCCGACCAGAATGAGACCCATGCCGGCCAGGGAACCCAAAAAATGGGACAGCTCCAATAGCGGAAGCGGCACGATGAAGCGGAGGCCCTCCAGACGCCTGTCCACCCCGGGCGTGGCCCCGGAAAAGAGCAGAAGGGCCCCGCCGACCATGACCGCCATGCCGATCACCTGCGGCAGAAACGGAGAGGCCGCCTGGCCGAGCAGCCTGCCCAGGCGGGCCGGGCCGGCTTTGTGCCGCCACAGCTCGCGCCCGCCGAGCAGCAGGGAGGCCACGGCCAAGGGCAGCCAGTAGTACAAGACCCGGTAGGCCATCAGGGCGGCGAAAATCTTGGGGGCCGGATAGGCCGGGGACAGGAGAAGAACGGCCGCGGTCTCGAAAACGCCGAGTCCGCCGGGCACCTGGCTGACCAGGCCCAGGAGCTGGGCCAGCAGAAAGACGCCCAGGAAATTGAAAAAGGACCACTGATCCGCCGGACCCAAGAGCGCGAACAAGACCGTGCCGGCTAGAATCCAGTCCAGCATGGCCAGACCGATCTGCAGGAGCACCAACCGGCCGGAGGGCATGCGGAATTCCAGGGTCCTGATCTTCACCGGCTCCCGCTTCACCCGGCTGACGACCCCATAGGCCGCCACCACGGCCAGCATGGCCAGACCCAAAAGCCGAAGCGAGCCGAACGGAACGTGAAACGTCTCGGGCAGGGCCACGGGCAAGGCCAGAAAAACCAGCCCGCCGATCGCCAGGAACCCCAGCCAAAGGGTCAGGGTGCAGAAGGCCACCACCTGGGTGACTTCCAGACCCGAAAGCCCCCAGGCCGAATAGAGGCGGTACCGCGCCGAAGCGCCGGCCAGCATGGAAAGGCCGATGTTGTTGCTGAAGGCGTACCCGACAAAGGACGCCAGCCCGATGTTCCGGTAGGGCAAGGGACGCCGGATATAGCGCAGGGCCAAGGCGTCATAGCCGGTCATGACCGTGTAGCTGAGCAGGGTCAGGCCGGCGGCGGTCCAAATCCGGGCCGGCGTGACGTTGCGCAGGGCCTGGAGAATCTCGTGAAAATGGTAGAGGCGCAGTTCGTGGTGCAGCACCCAGGCCGCGACCGCGAACAGGACCACGCTGGCCGCCGGCCCCAGCAATCTCCTGGCCCGGCTCGTCAGCCCAAAACTCACCCGGACAAGCCTTTAAGCGGCGGCCTGTGGGTTTGAGGAAAAGACCTTTTCAGAATCGAACCTTTGGGTGGTGGGGTGGGTTCTGGGGAGGCCGGGCCTGAAGCCCAAGAGGTTTCTGGCTGGAAAAACATCCGGGCTTATTCCTCGTCCAACACAGCGCGGACCTTTTGCGTCAGCGAGTTCAAGGAAAAAGGCTTCTGGATGAAGTGAATCCCCTTTTCCAGAACCCCGCGATGGGCGATGGCATTGGCCGTGTACCCGGACATGAACAACGCTTTGACCCGAGGCGTCAGCGCCCGGATTTTCGCTTCGAGGTCCTTGCCGTTCATGTTGGGCATGACCACATCGGTCAGCAGCAGATCGATGGCGCCGGAATGCCGTTCGCACAGGGCGATGGCCTCCCCGGGCCCCTGGGCTTCGAGCACCTTGTAGCCGGCCCGCTCCAGGATCGTCTTGGCCAGGCGTCGCACCTGCTCCTCATCCTCGACCAGCAGGATGGTTTCCTGCCCGCCTACCGCCGCGCGCACGGGCCGGGTCGCCGTGGCCTTGGCCGCCCTTTGCTCCGGACCCTCATAGCGAGGCAGATAGATTTTGATCGTGGTCCCCTGGTCCAATTCGCTGTAGATGTTGATTAAGCCGTTGTTCTGCTTGGCAATGCCGTAAACCATGGACAGGCCGAGGCCGGTGCCCTGGCCTTCGACCTTGGTGGTGAAAAAGGGTTCGAAGACATGGGCCAGGGTCTCTTTGTCCATGCCGAAACCGGTGTCGCTCAACGCCAGCAGAACATAATCTCCGGGAGAGAAACCCACGTGCTCCTCGAAATAGGCTTCGTCCAAGGTAACGTTGCCCACCTCGATGGTCATTTTGCCGCCTTCGGGCATGGCGTCCCGGGCGTTGACCGCCAGATTGGCCACGATCTGGTCCAACTGGGAGGGGTCCATCTTCACGGACCAGACATCCCCGGGGAGAATGAATTCGAGATCGATATCTTCGCCGATGATCCGGCGAAGCAGCAGCTCTATGCCCTTCATCTGGTCCTTCAGATCGATCACCTGCGGGGCGATGGTCTGGCGACGGGAAAAGGCCAGGAGTTGTCGGGTCAGGTTGACCGAACGCTCGGCGGCGGCCTGAACCTCGGAGAGGTCCCGGTAAATGGGGTCCATGGGCTTCAGTTCCGAGAGAATCCCCTCGGTGTACCCCAGGATCACGCTCAACATGTTGTTGAAATCGTGGGCCACCCCGCCGGCCAGCCGCCCCACGGCCTCCATCTTCTGGGCCTGGGTCAACTGATCGCCCAGCTTTTTCTGCGCCTCCTCGGCCCGCTGTTTGGCCTGGCGCATTTCCAGGTTGTACAAGGCATAGGCCAAGTCGCCGCCCAGGTCCGCGAACAGGCTCTGCTCCTCCTCGTCCACGCCCAAGGCGTGGTCCACGGCCACGGCCAAATAGCCAAAAACCGTGTCCTGATGTTTGAGCCGCACGCTCATGGTGTCCGTGGCCAGGCACTGGTCGGAAATGGGGCACGGGGCGCAGACGCGCTCGCGGTTCTCGACCAAATAGACGTCATCCCTGTCGCGCGCGCCGGCGCAGCAAGGCGGCAGGTAGCCCTGGTCCAGACTGGCGGCCAGCGGTTCAAAGGCCTCCCCAATGCCCGCCTTGGCATAGGTTTCCGGCCGACCTGCGGTATCGGTCAGAATGATCTTGGCGCTTTGGTATCCGCGGGTGTCCACCAGAACTTGGCAGATCTCCTGGATCAGTTGTTGCGGCTCCTCGGCCCAGGCGATCAGGCGGTTCACATCGCGGATGGCCCGGAGCACCCGATTGAGATGACGGATTCTCTCCTCGGCCCGCTTGCGGTCGGTGATGTCTCTGAAGACGCCGATCAAGGCATGTTGGCCGCCGAACTGCACGGGGGTGGCGTTGACGTCCACGTAGAAAACCGAGCCGTCCTTGCGTTTGGCCGGGATGTCCGGGGAAAGCGCCAGCTCGCCCCGAAGTTGGCGTTCGAAAACCTCGGCGACGCGCGGCAGATCCTGCTCCGGGTGAATGTCCTTCATACCGAGGCTCAGCATCTCCTCGCGGCTGTACCCGAACATTCGGCAGGCGGCCTCGTTGACGATGATGAACTTCCGGGTTTCGGCGTCCGCGGCGAGAATGCCGTCCCGGGCGCCTTCGACCAAAACCCGGAGCATGCTTTCGGACCGTTCCAAGGCCGCCTGGACCCGCTTCCGCTCGGTGATGTCGTTGACCAGGGAGAGCATATACTGTTCGCCGCCCAGCTCGATCAACTCCGCCGAGGCCAGGCCTTCCCCGATCTCTCCGGACTTTCGGCGGAATTGTAGCTCGATGTTCTGGACGCGGCCCTGGTCAATCAACGTCTTGGCCACCTGGGCTCTATGTCCGGGATCGACCCACAAGTTCAAATCGAGGACCGGCCGGCCGACAAGTTCCTGGCGGGCGTATCCGGACATCTTCACGAAGGCGTCGTTGACATCCACCAGCTCGGAATCGCTGAATCGCGAAATGGAAATGGCGATGGGACTGGAGCGAAAGACCGTGGCGAAACGCGCCTCGCTGACCCGTAGCGCCTCCTCAGCCTGCTTGCGGTCGGTGATGTCTTGGGCGCAAACCAGAACCCTCTTGGTATCTTCAACCTGCAAAAAGGAGGTGGACACCAGCAGACAGCGGCTTTCGCGCCGGCCCTCCACGGAAAAAGGCAGCCAGGCCTCGATATCCTGTTGATTGCGGCCCGTGGCGAAAGTTTCCTGCACGGCCAGCCGCACCGGGCACAAGGGGCAGGAAGGGCCGAACCCGCACCCTTGGGGGTCGTCGAGGTGGTTGAGGCAGCGCAGGGCCTCGCCGCCTCGCAGGCCGACCATCTCCTCGGGGGTTCGCCCGGCGAATGCGGCCGCCGCGCCGTTGGCCTTGATCACGCGCCGGTCCCGGTCCACCAAGATCATGGCGATGGGCGCGTTTTCGTGAATGAGGGTCAGTTCGGCCAGGGTTTCCCGCAGTTTTTCCTCGGCCTGCTTGCGATCGGTGATGTCGTTGAACAGGCTGAGCATGAACCGTTCGCCGCCCAGATCGATCAATTCCGCGGAAGCGAGCGCGTCGCCGAATTCGCCGGACTTCTTGCGGAACTGAATCTCCATGTTGTTGATGCGGCCCTGATCGAGGACGGTCCTCCTGAACGTGTCTCTCTCCTCGGGATCGGCCCAGAAGTTGAGTTCGAATGCTGTTTGGTCGATGACCTCCTCGCGCGTGAAGCCCGTCATGTTCAAAAACGCGTTGTTGATATCAATGAACTTGGCGTCGGCGAATTGCGAAACGCTGATGCCCACGGGACTGGAGCGGAAAACGGTCGAGAAGCGCGCTTCGCTGGCGCGCAGTTCGGCCTCGGCCTGCTTGCGTTCGGTGATGTCGCGAACGGCCGCGATGTGAACGCCGCGGCCCTTGCGGTTGAAAAAGCGGGCCGTGATCTCCACCGGGAAGACCGTGCCGTCGCTCCGGCGGTGGTACTGGAGGGGAATGGTGACGATCTGCTCGGCATCCAGAGGCGTGGTCTGGGTGATCCGTCGGGTTTCTTCCGGCTCGGCCGACAAATCCGTGTTCTTTTTGGCCAGCAGATCGTCCCGGCTGTAGCCGTACATAACGGCCGCGGCCTCGTTGGCTTCCAGAATGCGCCCGCTCTCCTTATCGATCAGGACAATGGCGTCCGATTCGGCCTCGAACAATTGCCTGTACAGTTCCTCGCTCTCGCGCAGGGCCTCCTCGGCCATGCGACGTTTCTGGCGCAGCTTTTTCTGGTCAAGGGCATGGCGCACCGCCTGGCCCAGCCGGGCCGTGCGGTCCTTGAGCACATAATCGTACACGCCCTCCTGCATGGCCGCCACGGCCAGCTCTTCGCCGATGCTGCCGGTCACGAGGATAAAGGGGATGTCCTCCCCGCGTTCCTTCATGAGTTTGAAGGCGCGCAGACCGCTGAACTGAGGCAGGGACCAGTCGGCCAGGATGAGGTTCGGCTTGGTTTCCAGCGCTTCCAGATACTCCGATTCCCTTTCGACGCGCCGCCAATCGAATTGAAAACCTTCCTCCTCAAGCCGAAGCGCCATGAGTTCGGCGTCTTCGGCATGGTCCTCGACGATGAGGACGCGGAGCTTTTTAGGCATTGTGAGCTACCTCCTCGCGAACCTCACTAACTGGAAGCGAAAGGTCGCCGCTAAAATCGAAATCTTTATTAATTTTGTCTCGAAATCCCGTATCTTGCAATAGTTACTTCATGCAGGACCGACTCTTTCCCGTTACCGCCGCTCCGGCGGCGCCTCGTTCAAGAGAAGCCAGTACACGCCCAGTTGCCTGACCGCGTCGGTGAAGCTGTGGAATTCCACGGGCTTACGCACATAGCTGTTGGCCCTGAGCCGATAACTGGCGATCATGTCCTCCTCCTCGCTGGAGGAGGTGAGAACCACCACGGGGATCCATTCGGAGCGGGGGTCGGCGCGCATGCGTTCGAGGACCTGAAGTCCGCTTATCTTGGGCAGTTTGAGGTCCAGGAGAACGACCTGGGGCTTTTGGGTGGTATCCCGGCCTTCATACTTGCCCGTGCCAAAGAGATAGTCCAGGGCCTCGGCGCCGTCCCGGGCCACCACGACCTCGTTCAGGATGTTGTTCTCCTTGAGGGCCATGAGGGTCAGTTCCTCGTCGTCCGGGTTGTCTTCAACCAGCAGAATAATTTTCTCTCCCACCATCGCCTCCTAACGTAAAGAAAAAGGTGGCCCCCCGATCCTCGGCCGCCTCGGGCCAGATGCGCCCGCCATGGCGCTGAATAACCCGCTGCACCGTGGCCAGACCGATGCCCGTGCCCGGGAACTCCTCCATGGCGTGCAGCCTTTGGAAGGGGCTGAAAAGCTTGTCGGCATAGGCCATGTCGAATCCCACGCCGTTGTCGCGCACGAAAAAGACGTCCTCGCCGTCCTGCTTGACCATGCCCACCTCGATCCGCGACGGGGAATGGGTGGCGGTGAATTTCCAGGCGTTGCCCATCAGGTTTTCCAGGACCACCCGCAGGAGGTGCGCGTCGCCCTGGCAGGCCATGCCCTCGGCGATGACAATCTCGGCCCGCCGCTCCGGTTCCTGCGCCTGCGTCTCATTCGCGACCTGCCGGGCCAGGGCGGTCAGATCGACCCGGCCGGAAGTGAACTCGCGCCGCGATATCCGCGAGAGGCCCAAGAGGTCGTTGATGAGCTGCCCCATGCGGCGGGAAGCCGCCTGGATGCGGTCCAGGTAATGCCGGCCTTTTTCATCCAACTGGTCCGGATAGTTGGCCAGCAGGGCCGCGCTGAAGCCGTCCAGGCTGCGCAGCGGGGCGCGCAGATCGTGCGAGACCGAATAGGCAAAGGCCTCCAGTTCCTTGTTGACGGTCTCGAGTTGGATCGTGCGCTCTCTCACGCGTTGCTCGAGTTCCGCGCCGAAGGCCTTGGCTTCGGCCAGCAGCCCGCGGTGGCGTTTGCTCACGGTCATGACGTTGACCAGCCGGGTGAGGGTGCCCACGTCCGCCTCGGTGTAGCCGCCCGGGCGGTTGGCCACGGCCACCAAACCGTTTGCCCGGCCGTTGCCGAGAATTGGAACCCCCAGGAAACTGCTCAGCGGCACATGCCCCTCGGGCAGGCCGACCCGGGCCGGATGGGTCGTCAGGTCATTGCAGATCAACGGCTCCCCATGTTGCAAAGGCCACCCCCAGATGCCCCGAACGTCCATGCCCGTGGTCATCTCCCAGGTCAAAGCCTCGGGAAAGGCGCAGTCGTCCACGGATTGGCTGCCGTAGGCCGTGGTGTCGAACTTGCCCTGCTCGTTGATCCGGCCGATCAGGCCATAGACGCTGCCCGTGGCCTCCAGACAGGCGTTCAGCACCTGCCGTTCGGTTTCCTCGTCGCTCAGCTGCCCGTTGAGCATCTCGCCGATGATCTCGGCCACGGCGGCGGATTCCTGGGCCAGACGCTGTTCGCTGAGGTAAAGCTGCTCGGACCGTTCCTTGACCAAAACTTCGAGCTCGTCCCGGTGCCTCCGTAGCGCCTCCTCGTCCCGCTTGCGGTCGGTGATGTCCTCGAAAACCACCGCGAAATGAGAACCTTCGATCCGGTAAATGTTGCCGGCGGAATAACGGTCGAGCCATTTATTGTGAAGCTCGTAACTGAGATTTTCGCCGGTTTGAACCGCGCGGCTCAGGTGGTGGAAAAGAGGCGCCTCCCCCAAGTCCGGAACCAACTTCGAAAATCGCCGCCCCACAAGCTTTTCCACGCTCAAACCCAGATGCTTTTCCACCGATGGGTTGGCGTCGCGGATATAAAAATCAACCGGGCTGCCTTGATCCCCGAATATGGCTTCAAATACGACGATCCCGGACACGGAATTGTCGAAAAGCAGCCGGAACTGGTGCTCGCTCTCCCGCAAGGCCTCCTCGACCCGCATTCTGTCCGTGATGTCCAAGATGGTCCCTGAGATCCGCGCCGTTTGGCCCTGCTCGTCTTTCACCAGGTGCGCGCTAGCCATGACGACAATGGCTTCCCCGCCGACGGTTTTGGCCGGGACCAGATAGTTATTGACCACGCCGTTGCTCGTGAGCCGGTTGAGATAATCCTGCCGATTCTCGGGACTTTGCCAGAAATCAGGCAGCTTCGTGCCTTTCAAGTCCTCTTCCGGCGCGAAACCCAGAATCCGGTTGAAGGCCAGGTTGTGCTCCAGCAGCAGACCTTCCATGGTGCAACTGTAATAGCCTTCGTCCAGGTAGAGGATGGTTTCGCGGAACTTGCGCTCGCTCTCCCGCAGGGCCTTTTGCGCCCGGCGTTCGTCGGTCTGATCGCGGAAGACCAGGACCACGCCCGAGATTTCTCCCCGCGCGTCTCGAATGGGCGCGCCCGCGTCGGCGATGGGACGCTCGACCCCGTCCCGGGCGATCAACAGGGTGTGGTTGGCCAGACCCACGACCACCCCGTTCCGCAAAACCTGGACCACGGGGCTCTCGAACTCGGCCCGGCTCTCCTCGTTCACGATCCGGAAGACCTCGGCGATGTTTTTGCCCAGGGCCTCGGCCTCGGTCCAACCGGTCAGTCTCTCGGCCACCGGATTCATCTGCCGCACCCGGCCCCGGATATCGGTGCTGATGACCCCGTCCCCGATGCTGTACAAGGTGGCCCGGTTGATCTCCTCGCTCTCCCGCCGCTCTTTTTCGGTCTCGTACAAAATCGTGTACAGATTGCGCTGCCGGTAATTGAACACAAAGGCGACCACCACCCCGCCCAGCACGATGAACAGAATCAGAAAAAGCAGGATCGTCAATCCAAGAGCGTGGACCTCGGCGTTGATCTCGCTCATGTCTATTTTAGAGACCATGAACCACGACGACGCGGGAATGGGCCGGATGTAAGCCAGGACCTTGACGCCGCGGTAATCCTTGCCTTCGACCGGGCCTTCCTGACCCTGGGCCGCTTTGGCCGCCGGCAGGTCGGCCTTCGACAAAGGAAAACTAATGGTCAGCGCCGGAGCGGGCCGGTGCCGGAGCTTGTTCAGGAAGAGGATACGGTCGCCCTCCTGACGCAGGAGCAGCGTCTCGGCGCTGTGGCTGGAAGTCGGCCACCATTGGACAAGGGGATAGAGGTAATCCCCGGGATTGACCCTCAGGATAATCGCGGCCATGGGGATGCCGTCTGAATCGAAGACCGGCGCGGCAATGTCCAAATAAACCCGTTTGCAATCCGCGCACCGGTGAATATCCCCGAAGACGACATCGCGGGAGGAAACCGCCCGCGAGATTATATTCGACATGTAATCGTCGAAATCAGAGGCCGTGAGATTGAGGGACAGCAAAAAGCGGCCGTCGGCGCCGGCCAGAAGCGCGTCCGCATATCCGTAGTAACGCACGAACCGATGCAGATTCCTGATAATGCCGCCTTTCAAGTCCGTGTCCTCCGGCGCTCTTAACCAGAGGGGGATGATCGCCTGCAAATTGGGACTCGCGGCGGCCACCCGAACGTCCCCGATCCGTTCATTCCGCCAGCTCACGATCTGATTGATCTTCAACTCGGCCACGGTCTTCAGGTCCACGGACACTTGCTGCTGAACGCTGCGCCTCTCGTGTCGGAATAAACCGTAGCCCGCGGCAAAGGCGAGCAGGATCACGATCCCCAGAATCACGATCCACAAGCGGGGCAGACCGGCGCCGGGGGCGGATTCGGTCTTCGGATGGGTGCTCACCGATACGTCCATACGGTTCCTCCTCCGATGCGGCGCGGACGCGCGCTCAAGACAGCGGAGCGGTCGATCTGAAAATGATGCAGGGAATGAAAAAGATGCGCGATGGGAATAAATAGGGGACGAGAGAGTTCGAGGTTAATGTTCGCCAAAACGAAAATCATACCTTCGCTCGCATTCAGAATTGCATCCGGTGTCACGAAACCGGGTGCTGCCGGCTTGACGAAAAAATGGGAAGCGTTGTTAGCTGGATATCCCGTTCGAGACCTCGCCGTCTTCCGTCGCGCGTTTCTTTACGGGATTATCATTTATTAAAATTTACACTTATCGCCAATGGGAGTCAAGGGAACGGCAAGGGATAAATGTTCGAAACGCCGCCACGGACCAAGGCGGCATCCATCGATTTATCCCTGAATGAAGCTTGATCGGCCAGGGGATGCTATTTCATCGGTACGTGCCGAAAAAGGAAAAAAGCCGCGCCGGCCAGGCAGATTGTGGCGCCCAGGTAATCCCAGGTCAATTTCTGTTTCATGTAAAAAAAACAGAACCCGGCGAACACGACCATGGTCACAATTTCTTGGATGACTTTAAGCTGGCCGAGATCGAAAAAACGACTGCCCAATCGATTGGCCGGCACCTGCAAACAATACTCGAAAAAGGCAATGCTCCAACTGACCACGATCACCAGAAGAAGCGGTTTGGCCCGCATGTCCTTCAGGTGCCCGTACCAGGCATAGGTCATGAAAACGTTCGAAAAGACCAGCAGCATGACAGGCAGAAAACGCGTCATAGGTTTTTTCCCACCGGCCGTCCGGCTCGAAAGAGGAGTTCCTGTATCGCACCTACGGACAAAAGCCCCGAAGATCGGGCTTCGAGGCTCCTTTCAACTGTGGGAAACCGATGGCCCTAACCGGTTCGGTTCCCCGGATGCCGCTTGTTTGTTTAGTACCGCTTCAATCGCCTGTCAAGGGCTAATCGACCAGTTTTCAAGGGTTTTTTGTCCGCGGCCCGCCCTTTATGGACACGCGCGAAACTCCGGGGCCCTACTCCCCGCTCCGGTCGCCGATCCCGGTCCTAAACCTGAGAAAGGCGAGCAGCCCGTCGGGGTCGTCCGTGCCGATCAACCAGCTCTTTTTCCCCATCTCGATCCGCACGCAGTCCCGACCGCCCACGTTCCACAGCCAGCCCTGACGCGTGCGGCGGATGCCCCACCCGGTAAGCCACGAGGAGCGGACCCGGCTGACTCCGGTCATCTCGGCGTACCGAACCGTTTTCCTGAAAAGCGGCAGCGGCCCGAAACGCACGGCCAGCCTGTCTCCCTCGTCCCGCACGGTCAGACGCTCGAAGGCGAAGGAGAGCAGGACCAAGACGACGGCCACGACCGCGAAGGTCGGCTTGAGCCCGGCCTCGTCCGGCGCGAACCAGCCGACGGCCAGCAGGACGCCCGCCGCGATCAGCAGCAGGGGCTTGAGCAAACCCTGCTGCGTATGCGCGTAACCGCTTCCGCCGCTGACCATGGTTCTCCCCTTCCAAGATTTTCCGGCCGGATTGTCAACCCTGTTGAATCATTCTACGACCGGAGGGGACTTGGGGCAATCGAAAAGGCGCGAGGGCTTCCCGGCTAATCCACGTGCAGCACCACGGCGAAGCCGTTGAACACGGCCCAGACCGCGTCGCCTTCTTGGAGGCTCAACCGCCGGCCGGCCTCGGTGGTCACCAGCGCGCAGACCACGGTTCCGTCGTCCGCTCGAACCACCACCTCGGTGTTGATCCCGCCTGGCGTCACCCGCGCCACCCGGCCCTCGATCCGGTTTTCAGCCGAGCAAGAGGGCTCCCCGGCCTGCTTCTCCAGGATGATCCAAGGGGCCTTGACCTCGGCCGTGATCAGCTTGCCCTTTTTCAGCCCGAGCCTCTCCAGGCTGTCGTTGGTGATGATGGTGGTGATCGTCCGGCCGGTCAGGGTGGCCAGCTCGACCCTTGCCTGGATGTCTCCGCGCCGGATAGCCGCGACCTTGCCGAAAAAGGCGTTGCGGGCGCTCGTCTTCCGCGAGGATTCCCGTTCCATGAAAAAGCGCGTCACCCGCCTTATGTCGTCCTCGGAAAAGGAAACGTGGGCCGCGGTCAGGTTGGGCGTGGAATGCCCGAGCAGGCTCTGCACCGCGGGCAGAGGCAGGTTGCCTTGGAGCAGTTCCACGGCTCGCGACTTGCGGATTAACTCGGGCGACCCCAGCCGCTTGGCAAACCCCAGGGCCTCGGCCCGCTGGTAAAATTTTCTCCGCACGAACCCGGGGTCCACGCGCAAGGTCTTGCCGGACGCGGCCTTGAAATCCGGATCGGCCAGGGCCGCCTGGATTTCGCCGGAGAGGGCCTCTGAAATTTGGACCTCCCGGCCCGCGCGCGGACCGCCGAAAAACACGGCCTGCCGCTTGAGGTCCACGTCGCGCGAGGGGTTGAGGGCTAGCACCTCGTGCAGCTTGGCCCCGGTGTAGCGGATGAGCAGAAAAATGAGCAGGACGCGGTGCCGGGAAAGGCGCACGTCCGCGCGAACCGCGTCCTCGGCCCAATCCCGAAAGGCCTGCTCCAACCGGTGAAGCTGGACCGCGTCCAGGCAGGCGTCGGCCTCGGGCGGGGCCACGATGCGGCCGTGGCCGGCGCGCTCGCGCGGGTTGGCGAACAGCGTGGTCCGGGTCTTGGCTGATTTCTTCATGGGACGAGCCTTTCAGCACGGGGCCGGGTGTCCGGGACGCTCGCCCCCTCTTGACACCCGGTTTCGCCTTGTGATATATTGACACGTAAATTAATATATTCGTGTCTTTAATGTCAAGCAGGTATTTGTTGTAGGAACGCGACATGCTCTTCCCCACTTCCGGCGTCGAAATCGCCCCCTGGGTCCCGCCCCTGGTGGCCTTCGGCATCTCCTTCTTCACCTCCATGGGCGGCGTGTCCGGCGCCTTCCTGCTGCTGCCTTTCCAGATGTCCTTCCTGGGTTATGTCCACCCCTCGGTCAGCGCCACCAACCAGCTTTACAACATCGTGGCCATTCCCAGCGGGGTCTATCGGTACTGGAAAGAGGGCCGCATGGTCTGGCCCCTGACCTTCGTGGTCGTGGCCGGCACCTTGCCCGGCGTGTGCATCGGCGCTTTCGTCCGGGTGGCCTATCTGCCCGACCCCAAGCACTTCAAGCTCTTCGCCGCCGTGGTCCTTTTGTACATCGGCCTCAGGATGATCCGCGACCTTCTCAAAAAAAACCCGGCCGGCGGCGCGGCCAGCGAAAAGCGTTTCCAGGAACTGGTGCGCGCCCACGGCAGAGCCGACGGAGAAAAACTTCCGGCGGTCCGGGTCACACACTTCAATCTCAAACGGTTGGGTTACACGTTCTACGGCGAGCGGTTCGACGTGTCGTTTGGGGGCATCTTCGCCCTGAGTTTCCTCGTGGGCATTGTCGGCGGCATTTACGGCATCGGCGGCGGGGCCATCATCGCGCCGTTCTTCGTGGCCTTCTTCGGGCTGCCGGTTTACACCGTGGCCGGGGCCGCGCTCATGGGCACCTTCATCACCTCGGTGGCCGGCGTGGTCTTTTACCAGGCCATCGCCCCGCTCTACCCGAACCTGTCGGTCGCCCCGGACTGGCCCCTGGGCATCCTTTTCGGCCTGGGAGGCATGGCCGGCGTCTATCTCGGAGCTCGCTGCCAGAAATTCGTCCCGGCCGCCTACATCAAGGCCATGCTCTCGGCCGTGCTCCTCTTCACCGCGGCCAAATACGTGGCCGGCTTCCTGGGGTGGTGATCGGCCCGGCGCGGTCTCGCGGACCGGCGCATCCGGCTTAACTGCCTGTGTGATCAAATCATGGCGGAACGCGCGCCATGCACAGCCAAGAACGACCGTTCCTTCCCCCACGGCGCATTTCGTGCGACCGGCCTTCATTAATTATAGTTGACAAATTCATTCACAATAGTTAATATGGCCGCGTGTTGATCGAACTCGGAAAAGAACTGCGGAAAACGCGGGAGGCCCAAGGCGCGTCCCTGGAAGCGGTGGCCGGGCCGGCCAAGATCTCGGCGGCGTACCTCCACAAGCTGGAACGCGGCGGCGTGGGCAGCCCTTCGCCGCGGGTGCTCGCCCGACTGGCGGCGGCCCTGGAGGTCTCCTACCTGCGTCTCCTGGAACTGGCCGGATACCTGGACGAGGAGCAACTGGCCAAGGTCCGCCTCCGCGAGCCAGGGCCGCGCCCCCATCCGCTGGCCGGCCAACAGCTCTCGCCAGAGGAATGGCGGGCCGTGGGCGCCTTCATCCAGATGCTGATCGCTCAGCGGAAGAAAAACGGCGGCAAGGGCCTTTTATCCTGAAAGGCCTGACCGGTACAGGGACCGGAGAGATTCGAGTGCGCCCCCCCCGGACGAGAGCCGCGGGAGGCGCTTACGAAGAAACCGGGTCTTGCTCAACCGCTTCCCCCAAGCGTCCTTCCCTCGAATCGCCGATCTCGGCGCGAAGCCTCGGCAGACTGTGGGGGTAGTTTTTCTGGAGAAACTCGATGAGCTTTTCCCGCACCTGGCAGCGCAGCTCCCAGGCGGTGGACGAATCGGCCGCGCTCATGAGCGCCCGAAGTTCCACGGTGCGCTCCGTGGCGTTGGTCACCTGCAGGACCGAGACGCGGCCGTCCCATTTGTCGTTTTTGGCCAAAAGGTCCAGAAACGCTTGCCGGACCGCCTCAACGGGCATGGTGTAATCCACATAGAGGAAGACGGAACCCAGGATGTTGGCCGACACCCGGGTCCAGTTCTGAAACGGTTTTTCGATAAAGTAGGTGATCGGCACCACCAGGCGCCGCAAATCCCAAATCCGAACCACCACATAGGTCAGGGTGATTTCCTCGATGCGCCCCCATTCGTTCTCCACGATGACCACGTCGTCGATCCGGATCGGCTGGGTGATGGCGATCTGGACGCCGGCCAGCAGCGTGGCGATGGAGCGCTGGGCGGCGAAACCGACAATGATCCCGGCAACGCCGGCCGAGGCCAGAAGACTGGTGCCCAGATAGCGGACCTGGTCGAAGGTCATCAGGATGGCGGCCAGGGCCAGGATGCCCACCATGATGATCACGACCTTTTTGAGAATCTGAATCTGGGTGTGGACCCTCCTTGCCTGGAGATTGTCCGCGACATCCATCTTGTATTGGCTGAGAATGACTTCTTCAAAGATATAGACGGCCTTGATAATCAGCCACCCCACCGCGCCTATCAAAATCAAGCCCAGCGTATGTTTGACAAAAGCCAGCACCGCCGGGGAGAACGTGGCGAAGGGAAGCAGGAGATGGATCACCACCAGGGGGACGATCAACCGAGAGGGCCCGCGGCCGTGTTTCACCATGGATTCGCCCAGCACGGTTTGGGCTTTCCTGACAAAAACGCCGACGGTTTTGAAAAGAATAAAATGGATGGCCAGACCCAATAGCGCCGATCCGACCAACCAGACAAAGCCTTCCCAATTTTTCGCCAGAAAATTCATGGGCCAGTCCCCTCGTTGGAAAAGGAACAGATGGATCGATCCCGATCCATGTAGTTTTTCCAGGTGCGATCCGATGAACTCCACCCTACCACCCCAGGACCTCATGTCAACAGGGACCCCGAACCTCATGGGCAAGGGTGACGACCAGAACGATCTAAAGACTGTGACAGACAAAACGTGGGAAGAAAGTGATTTCGACACGTTCAATAGCGGCCGAAGGCCTGGAGCAAGTGAAAGCCTATCGCGTCGAAATGGCTCCCCGGGAGGGACTCGAATCACGCTACAAGCGTGGTTAATCCCGCCAACGGCGGGACTCTACCAACGCCAGGCCCTGCTCGCAAGAAAAAGGCCCGCCTATTAGGGCGGGCCTTGTTGTTTGCTGGCTCCCCGGGAGGGACTCGAACCCCCGACAAAGTGGTTAACAGCCACCTGCTCTACCAACTGAGCTACCGGGGAGTGGCTGGTCTTTATTATCGCCTCCGGCCGTTGAAGTCAACAGGGATTTTTACTTTTTGGCCTCCTTTTCCTCGGCCGGTGCGTCGGCTTCGGCCAGGCGCGCGATCTTGTCGTACTCGGCGTGGAGACGCGCCTCGATCTCGGCCACGGTCTTGTCGTCCAGGTGACGGAAGCGGCCCTGCTGCTGGAGGTACTCCTTGAGGGGCTTGGGCTTGTTCACCTTGCGGCTGAGGATGTAGCGGCCGTTGACGACCTCGTACAGGGGGAAGACCTGGGTCTGGACCACCAGGCGCGCGCTCTCCACGGACAGCTCGGGCCGCATGCGCCAGCCCGTGGGGCAGGGAGCATAGACATGCAGGTAAGCCGCGCCGGGCATGGCCACGGCCTTGCGGATCTTGTTCATCATGTCCAGGTGGTAGGCCGGGGAGGCGGTGGCCACGTAGGGGACGTTATGGGCCACGGCGATGGCCGGCATGTTCTTCTTCCAGGTGATCTGGCCCAGGGGGTGCACCTTGCCCGGAGGCGAGGTGGTGGTCATGGCGCCGTAAGGCGTGCTCGAAGACCGCTGGATGCCCGTGTTCATGTAGGCTTCGTTGTCCAGGCAGATATAGACGAAGTCATGGCCGCGTTCCAGAGCGCCCGACAAGGCCTGGAGTCCGATGTCGGCCGTGCCGCCGTCGCCGGCGATGGCCAGGATGGCGGTGCGTTTGTCCGGGATGCGGCCCTTGCGTCGCATGGCCTTGTAGCCGGCCTCGACGCCCGAGGCCACGGCGGCCGCGTTCTCGAAAGCCACGTGGACCCAGGGCACGCGCCAACTGGACTGGGGGAAGGTCGAGGAGACGACCTCCATGCAGCCGGTGGCCGAGACGGCGATGGTCTCGGGACCCACGGCCTTCATGAGCAGCCTCAAGGCCAAGACCTCGCCGCAGCCCTGACAGGCGCGGTGGCCCGGCGCGAGCATGTCCTCGGCCGGAATGGTCTTGGCGGTCATTTTTTGAAAGTCTATCATAGCGTCGGCTGTCATTCCATCACCCCCACCATTTCGTAACGATCCTGGCCCGTGTCTTCGAGGACCTGGCATTGGTCATAGATGTACTTGTAATTGTCCCTGGTGACGTCGCGGCCGCCCAGGCCCAGCGAAAATCCGAAGACGGCCGGCCGCTCGGGCAGAGCGTACAACAGGGACCGGATTTCCATGAAGACCGGCCCGGCGTGGGAGCCCGGGGTGATGCTGCGGTCCGTGACGCCGATGACCCGCGCCCCGGCCACGGCCGCCTTGAACTCCTCGTCCGGGAAAGGCCGCCACATCCGGATACGCACCAGACCGACCTTTTTGCCGTCGGCCCGCATTTCGTCGATGGCGGTCATGGCCGTTTCCGAGACCGACCCCATGGAGACCAGGATGGTGTCGGCGTCCTCGGTCTTGTAGGTCTCGATGGGGCTGTACTTCCGGCCGAACAGGGCCTCGAACTCGTCCCAGACCTTGACGATGACCGCCTTCGAGTCCATCAGGGCCATCTCGCTGGCGCGCTTGGTTTCGGTATAGATTTCCGGAATGCCGAACATGCCCATGCTGAGGGGCTTGGCCGGGTCGAGCCGAATCTGGGGCCGATAGACCGGCAGGAACTGATCCACCAGCTTCTGTTCGGGAAAGATCACCGGCTCGATCACGTGGCTGAGGGTGAAACCGTCCAGATTGACGGCCACGGGCAACATCACCCGCGGGTCCTCGGCGATGCGGAAGGCTTGCAGCGTCAGGTCGAAGACTTCCTGGCCGTTTTCGGCGAAAAGCTGAATCCAGCCCGTGTCGCGCTCGCCCATGATGTCCGAGTGGTCGTTCCAGATGGAAATGGGCGCGGACAGGGCGCGGTTGGCCACGGCCAGGACGATGGGCAGCCGCATGGCCGGCGCGATGTACAGAATCTCGTGCATGAGGGCCAGGCCCTGGCTCGACGTGGCGGTAAAGGTGCGCGCCCCGGCGGCCGAAGAGCCCAAGCAGGCGCTCATGGCCGAGTGCTCGGATTCGACCGGCACGAACTCCGCGTCCAGCTCACCGTCGGCCACCAGTTCGGACAGGTGCTCGACGATGTGGGTTTGGGGGGTGATGGGATAGGCGGCGATAACGTCGGCGTTGGCCATCTTGACCGCCTCGCTCAGAGCCAAAGAGACTTCGATTCCGGTGCGTCCAGTCATGCTCAGACCTCCTCCGGGACCATTTCGATGGCGTCCCTGGGGCACTCGTGGGCGCAGATGCCGCAGCCCTTACAGAAATCCAGGTCCACCTTGTAATATTTCTCCTCGGGTCCCATGTCCTCGTAGCAGCCCTCGGGGCAGTAGATCCAGCACATGGCGCAGTAAATGCACTTTTCACGATCCAGGATCGGTCGCTGGGAGCGCCAGTCGCCGGTCTTGTAATGCACGGTGCTGCCGGCCTCGGGCACGTGACAGCCCACCGGGACCTCTTTCCAACTCATGAGTGCGTCGATTTTGGTCACGTTATCCCTCCATTCTGACTTCGGTAAAGGCGCGATCAAAGGCCTTTTGATTACGGGCGGCGATGGAACCGAAGCGCCGGCTCAGGGGCCCCTGAATGGCTTCCGGCGTGATCAGGCCCGAGGCCTTGACCAGAGCGCCCAGCATGACCGTGTTGGTGATGGGCAGGCCCAGCTCTTCCATGGCGATATGGGAGGCGTCCACCAGGGCCATCTTCTGCTTGAAGGCGTACTCCTTGCGGATGTCAGCCGCTTCCCGGCCGGTGTTGATGACCAACAGTCCGTCCGGCTTCAAGCCTTCGTCCACCCGGCTGATGTTCATAACCGAGGGGTCCAGGACCACGACGATGTCGGGTTTGTAAACCTTTTCCCTCAGCCGGATCTGCCGGTCGTCCACCCGCAGGAAGGCCGTGACCGGCGCCCCGCGGCGTTCCGGGCCGAAGCTGGGGAAGGCCTGGGCGAACTTGCCTCCCTCGATGGCGGCCATGGCCATGAGTTCGGCCGAGGTGACGGCGCCCTGGCCGCCGCGTCCGTGAATTCTCACTTCGATCATAGTCAGCTCCTCAGGTTATGGCCCCGGTCAAACACCGACCGCCGTTCCGCTTTCGCCATGGGCTTCATCCCGGCATTCCGTGTTTGGCGAGGGCCTTCGTTCATGTTGAAAATCCTTCCGGCTCTTTCGGTCCGCGCCCAGGCGGCCGAGCCGGTTAAAGCACGTTGCGGTGCAGCTCCAGTTGGCTTTCCATGGGCAGGGCCACCAGGCCGGTGCGGGCGATGTCCTTGACCTTGAAGCCGGCCAGGGCCTTAATGATCGTGTTGATCTGGCGGGGGTTGCCCACGAATTCCACGGTCACGGTCTTTTCGGCGATGTCCACCACCTGGGCGCCGAATATATTGGCCGTGTGGATGATCTCCTGCCGCCGCTCGGGCGAGGCGAACAGGGTCAACAGCACGAGTTCCCGGGTGATGGAGGTCGAATAGTTGAGGTCCTGGACCTTGATGACGTCGATGAGCTTCCGAAGCTGCTTGGTGACCTGTTCGAGGATGGACTCGTCCCCGGACACGACGATGGTGATGCGGGTGACGGCCGGATTTTCGGTCTCGCCGGCGGCGATGCTCTCGATGTTGTAGGCCCGGCGGGTGAAGAGTCCGGCCACGTGGGAGAGCACGCCGGGGTGGTTACGCACCAGGATGGAGATCATCTTGCGCATCACTCGTCTCCTTCGCCGTAAAAGTCCGTCTGTCCGCCGCCCGAGGGGATCATGGGGAAGACGTTTTCTTCCGGGGCGACCCTGAAGTCCACCAACACGGGTCCGTCCATGGACAGGGCCTTGTCGATGGCGGCCCGGACCCGCCGCGGGTCGGTGACATGAAAGCCCGGAATGTCATAGCCGGCGGCCACCTTGACGAAGTCCGGGTTGTATTTCAGGTGGGTGTGGGAATAGCGTTTGGCCTGGAAGAATTCCTGCCATTGGCGGACCATGCCCAGGTAGCCGTTGTTGAAGATGAAGATTTTCACCGGCAGGTTGAACATGCGCATGGTGGCCAGCTCCTGGATGCACATCTGGAAGCTGCCGTCGCCGGTGAGCAGGACCACGGTGTCGTCCGGCCGGCCGACCTGCGCCCCCAGGGCCGCCGGGAAACCGTAGCCCATGGTGCCCAAACCGCCGGAAGTCAGGAACCGCCGCGGTTCGGCGGCGCGATAGTACAGAGCGGCCCACATCTGGTGCTGGCCCACGTCGGTGACCACGGTGACGCCGCCCTGGGTCATGTCGCTGAGGGTCTGGATGACGTGCTGGGGCTTGAGTTCCCCCTTCTTGTTGTAGGTCAGGGGGTGTTCGGCCTTGAGTTGGGCCACGCGATCGAGCCACCGCTTCCGGGGCTGATGCTCGACCGACTGGTTGACCATGGCCAGGATGGATTTCACGTCGCCGACGATGGGGATGTCCACGGCCATGCGCTTGCCGATCTCGGCCGGGTCGATGTCGATGTGCACGATCTTGGCCAGGGGCGCGAAGCGGGCCACATTGCCGGCCACGCGGTCGTCGAAGCGCACGCCCAGGGCCAGGATGAGGTCGGACTCGTGCACGGCCAGATTGGCGTACTTGGTGCCGTGCATGCCCAGCATGCCCAGGGCCAGGTCCTCGTTTTCCGGATAGATGCCCTTGCCCAAGAGAGTGGTGGTGATCGGAATCCGAGTCTTTTTAATGAACTCCCGAAGCTCGGCGCTGGCCCCGCTGCAGACCACGCCGCCGCCGGCATAGACAATCGGCCGCCGGGAGTTCTTGAGGGCCCGGAGCATGGCCTCGATCTGGCGCGGGTGCCCCTTGCTGGGCAGAATGTAGCCCGGCAGGGTGATCGGCCCGAGCTTCTTGGACTTGACCTCGGCCACCTGGATATCCTTGGGCAGGTCGATCAGGACCGGGCCGGGCCGGCCGGTCTGGGCGATGTAGAAGGCCTCCTTGATGACGCCCTGAAGCTGGTTGACGTCCTTGACCAGGTAGTTGTACTTGGTGATGGGAATGGTGATGCCGTAAATGTCGGCTTCCTGGAAGGAGTCGTTGCCGATCATGGGCACCGGGACCTGGCCGGTCAGGGCCACGATGGGCACGGAGTCCATGTAGGCGTTGCACAGGCCGGTGACCAGGTTGGTGGCCCCCGGCCCGGAGGTGGCGATGCAGACGCCGACCTTGCCCGTGGCCCGGGCGTAGCCGTCCGCGGCATGGGCCGCGCCCTGCTCGTGCCGGGTCAGGATGTGGATGAGCGGCGCGTCATACAGGGCGTCATATAGAGGGATGACGGACCCGCCCGGAAAGCCGAAGACGTGTTCGACGCCGGCTTCGAGCAGGCTTTGGACGACAAGGTCCGCCCCGGTTTTTTTGCCAGTGGTCATGCTCAGGCCTCCCGCCGGTTTTCGACCGCCTTTTTCAAGGTGGCCGCGTCCACGTACTCGAGGTCGGCCCCCAGGGGCATGCCCTGGGCGATCCGGGTGACGCGCACGCCTTTGTCCTTAAGCAGGCCGGCCAGGTAGCCGGCCGTGGCCTCGCCTTCCGCGCTGGACCCGGTGGCCAAAAGCACCTCCCGGATGTTCTCCCGCGGAAGCCGGACCAGAAGTTCTTGAACGCGCAGGTCGTCCGGGCCGATGCCGCCCAGCGGCGACAGGGCCCCGCCCAGCACGTGATAGCGGCCCTTGAAAACGCCGGTGGCTTCGAGGGCCATGACGTCTCCCGGACCCTCGACCACGCAGAGCACCCCGGTCTCCCGGTCGGCCTTGCGGCACAGGACGCAGGGGTCCTCGTCGGTGAAATTGCCGCACATGGAGCAGAAACGGATCTTTTCCTTCACCTCGATCATGCTCTCGGCCAAGGCCCGCACCCGGTCCTCGGGCGCGCGGAGCAGATGCAGCGCCAGCCGAGTGGCCGTCTTGCGGCCAATGCCCGGCAGGGTGGCCAGCCGATCGATCAGGTTCACCAGCACCGGCGGTTCGTAGGCCATGGTCTTCCTTTCCGGGCCGCGGCCTTACATCAGGCCGGGGATGTTCATGCCGCCCGTGATCTTTGCCATCTCGGAGGAGACCATCTCCCGGGAGCGGTTCAGGGCCTCGTTCACCGCGGCCAGCACCAGGTCTTGCAGCATGTCCACGTCCTCCGGGTCCACGACCTCGGCCTCGATCCGGATGGACAGGACCTCCTGCTTGCCGTTGGCCACCACCGTGACCATGCCGCCGCCGGCCGAACCCTCGACCGTCTTGGCGCCCAACTCCTCCTGGAGCTGCATAATCCGGTTTTGCATCTTCTGGGCCTGTTTCATCAGGCCGCCCATGCCGCCGCCGCCCATTGGAAATTTGGCCATGACGTCTCCCTTCCCTGGTTAGGCGTTCGGTATAAAGTCCACCAGCCGGGCGCCCAGCACCCGCTCGGCCGTTTCCACGGCCGGGTGCCGACGCGCGGCCTCCTCGTCTTCAATTCCGGCCTTGCCCGAGGCCGCGGGTTCGCTTTCGGCCGCGCCGATCTGAATCTCGACTTTGGGCCGGGCGCCCACATGTTCGGCCAAAAGGGCCGGCAGGCCGACCTGATCCACCAGGCCGGCCTCGATCTTGTTCGTCACTTCGAGCGTCACGCGCTCCGGGCCGAAGTCCAGGCACCGCGCCTTGGTCAGGGTGGACATGCGAAACGGCGGGACGTTCGGCCGGATCGCTTCCAGGAAACCGGCCCAGGTGCTCGCGGTCGGCCGCGCGGCCGGGGCCGTCTCTTGGGTATCGGCCGCCGATGGCCCCGAATCCGGCTTGGCCGCCGGCGGCGCGCTTCCGGTCTCGGGCGCCGGAGAGGCCCCGCCTGGGGACCGGCCGGCCTGCCCGTCCTGAAGCAGCTTCAGGCTCGGCCCGGCCGCTTCAAGCAAGGCGTCCAGCCGGGCGGTCAGCTCGGCCACGGCCGTGACCGGCTCGACCTGGGCCAACCGGATCAAAAGGGCCTCCAGGGCCAAGCGGGGCTGGTTCATGCGGCGCAGGTCAACCATGCCCTTGAGCAGACCGTCGAAGAACACGTTCAGCGTCTCCAGGCTGGCCCGGCCGGCCAGATCCCGCAGCTCGTCCATCTCGTCGCCGAGCAGGTCCAGGATCAGCTCGGGCTGCCGGGCCACCTTGACCACCACCAGGGAGCGCACGTATTCGAGCAGCCGGGCCGCGAACTCCTGGGTGTCGTAACCATAGGCATAGGCCCGTTCGGCCAGTTCGAGGGCCTGGCTCGCGTCGCCGGCCACCAGGGCCCGGGCCGTGTCCGAGATCAAGGCGCGGTCGATCAGGCCCAAGGCCTCGCTGACCGCCTGGTCCGATATTTGGGTCCCGGCAAAGGCCACGGCCTGGTCCAACAGGCTGAGCGCGTCCCGAAGGCTGCCCTCGGCCTCCCGGGCGATGAAGCGCAGGGCGTTGGGGCCGATCTCGATGGATTCGAGGGCCGCGATCTGGCTCAACCGACCGACCGTCTCGTCGAGGGCGATGCGCTTGAAGTCGTAACGCTGGCAGCGGGAAAGGATGGTGGCCGGCACCTTGTGGGCCTCGGTGGTGGCGAAGATGAAGACCACGTGGGCCGGCGGTTCCTCCAGGGTTTTGAGCAGCGCGTTGAAGGCCGGCGTGGTCAGCATGTGTACTTCGTCGATGATATAGACCTTGTAGGCGCCCTGGGTGGGCAGATAGCGCACCGTCTCCCTAAGCTCCCGGATTTCGTCGATGCCCCGGTTGGACGCGCCGTCGATCTCGTACACGTCCACGGCCTGGCCCGCGCTGATCTCCCGGCACGACTCGCACTGGCCGCACGGCCGCTGCGTGTCCTCGGCCCGACAGTTGAGCGCCATGGCCAGAAGACGCGCCACCGTGGTCTTGCCCACCCCCCGCGCCCCGGCGAAGAGATAGGCGTGGGCCACCCGGCCGGCGGACAGGGCGTTGGTCAGCGTGCGCGTCACGTGCTCCTGCCCGACCACGTCTTCGAAGGTCAGCGGGCGGTATTTTCTGGCCAGGACCAGGTAGGACATCTCGTTCATCCCAAAGAAAAAAATTTCGCCCGGCTAGACGCCGTTAAAAACGGCGACGACCGACGGAAGCAGGCTCCTGTCGGTCGCTGGGGCCCGGCCCGAGAGCCTGGGCCTGGGGTTAAATCATGGCGGAGAGAGTGGGATTCGAACCCACGGTACACCTTGTGAGCGTACACACGATTTCCAATCGTGCTCCTTCGGCCAACTCGGACATCTCTCCGCGTCGCCTCGTTTGAGGCTTTCAGCAGCCAACCCGGCCTTGCAACAGGCCGGGCCCGCGAACCAAATGGCGGAGAGGGTGGGATTCGAACCCACGTGCCCGGCTCAACACCGGACAAGACGATTTCGAGTCGCCCCCGTTACGACCTCTTCGGTACCTCTCCGACGCTTCTTGCTAAAAAAATCCCGTATCAGGGCCTGACATTCCTCGGCCAGCAGGCCCCCTTCAATTTGAAGGTGATGATTCAACCCCTCCACGAGGGGTAAGTTTATCAAAGAACCCACCGCCCCGGTCTTGGCCTCCCGAGCGCCGTACACCACGCGCTTGACCCGGGCGTGGACCATGGCCATGAAGCACATGGGGCACGGTTCGAGCGTCACGTACACGCTGGTTCCGGTCAGGCGGTAGTTGCCGATCTTGGATCCAGCCTGGCGCAAGGCCAGGATTTCGGCATGGGCCGTCGGATCGCTCAAGGCGATCGAGGCGTTGCCGGCCCGAGCCAGGACGTCGCCGCCGGGGCCGATCACGACCGCGCCGGCCGGGACCTCGCCCCGCTCTCCGGCCGCCCGGGCCTCGGCCAGGGCCAGCCGCATGAATTCCATATCCTTTTCCACGCCCATGGCCTCGCCGCGCCCGCCGAATTATTTAAGTTAGCAAAAGAAAAAGTACCTGTCAACAGATGGACGAAGCGGGTAGTGGGTCAGTTTGGGAATTTTTATATCCCCTGGGGTTATGTGGCCGCCGTGAAGCAAAAACGAGTACGCGGGCAGATTCTCCGGAATTTCGGCCCCTCGTTTGCGCCGGAGTAACCTGTTTCGCTCCCCTGGCGTTTGAACCGTCATTCCCGCGCAGG
>Ga0068713_1000576_pt1 | contig 65511 bp, 46 predicted proteins | sample MTBAKSrepl2MetaG_FD_62223 | JGI IMG/M metagenome (GOLD analysis project Ga0068713, IMG submission 62223) | Enrichment culture microbial communities om Arthur Kill intertidal strait, New Jersey, USA, that are MTBE-degrading - MTBE-AKS2 (Arthur... | ecosystem: Environmental > Aquatic > Marine >... | reverse complement strand
CTCCGTATCGCTGGGGATGCTGACATAGTCATCGACGCCGTCGAACTCCAGGGCGTTCCCGTAGCCGGTCTGGCCGGCGACCCATGGAGAGGCGCCGAAGTTGTTCAGCGTCCCATCCTGAGCGTTGCCGCTGCCGTCGGCGGCGGTCGTCCCCGCAGATTCGTTCATCTTCCACCATCCCACCGCGCCGACCGATTCATACGCGTTGACGATATCGGCCGCGTACAGGATATCCCGCTCGCTGCGATCCTCCACGCTCATCCGGTTGCCCAGATCATCCATTCCGAAGACTTCCGTTTCGCTGTTGTGGTAGGTGACGCCGGTGAGGCGATCCAGGTTGTCGTAACTGTACTCATTGTAGGGGCTGCCGGTACGATGCTCAAAGGTTTTTCGGTAGATGTTGTTCCCGTTGGCCGTATACGTATAGCCGAACTTGACCCGGCTCGCCCCGGCGTCGATCCCCGTCACCCGCCCCAGATTGTCATACGAGTAGCCGGTGCTCACGCTGATCGATGGATACGCCCGCTCGGCCGGCCGAGAACCAATATAGGCATAGTCCACCAGCGTCGTGCTGTTCTGTGAAAGCGTGTCGATCTGTCCGGCCCAGGTGTTCGTCCGGTCGATGACCGTGCCATCGGGATACGTCGTGGACGTGACAAACCCCGCCTGGTCGTAAGTATAGTCCATCGTGCGACTTGCGCCGCCAAACAACGCCTGCCCAAACTCCGCAATCCCCCAGGTTAACGCGGGCCCGTTTCGGACCGATATCGTCTTGGCCGTTTCAAACGGTCGTTTGCCGCCGGGTCTGGCATTCCGAGTCGCATCTCGACAGTCCGCGGCACTTCCTGCCTGGCCGGCCCAAGAAGGGACCACAAGACACATTTTTTCCTGTCAACATCTCGGTGACCCGCACGCTTCGATGAAGGGGGCGTTCGGGAATGGGTACGCGATGGGCTCCGACGCAAGACGGGAGGCGTGTATGAGAATCGGCAGGCGAGGCAGGCGGGCCATGATCTGTTACGGTCCGTGGCTGGTGTTGGTGGGTATGTTTCTGGCCGGGCCGGACAACGACGCCTGGGCCGGGGTCTCGCTCCGCGCCCGGCATCCGGAGACAGGCCGCACGTGTCTGGATCGAACGATCATGGTCGGTTCGGACCTGACGTTCGTGGTGGGCTCCGACGCGGACACGATCTGGAGCGGGGGGGTGTTCCTTCAGGGCGATAACCGCGGGCGCGGGTCGCTCTGGGGCAGAGACGCCGACCCCCTTGTCCGCGACTGGACCAGCTCCCATCTGGAGGCGGCGGGCACCTATGCCCTGGTGCTCGATTGGCGGGATACATGGCTGGCGGGATACGATCTCTATACGACGGACTGCAACAGCCTTACGCCGGGAGACTGGTTTGTTCTGGACTACCGGGCCGAGGATTTGGGGCCGTGCACGGTCGGATTCTACGACCATGCCATGAGCTGGAACCAGGCCGACCCCAACCGCTCGATCACGTTTCTTCACGTGCCCAGCCGCGATTTTGCCCAGGATGGGCGGGTCAATCTCGTGGACTTCGCGGCGCTGTCGGCGGACTGGCGGTGGCACAATGGCGGCGATCCAAACGCCACCAAGGCCACCGATGTCGATGCCGACGGCGACGTGGACGTCCAGGACCTGGTTCTGTTCTCCGACTTCTGGCTGTGGGGTACGTCGGGGTGGAAGTCGCCCCTCGAACCCGTTCCTGATCCCAACATCATCTACAGCGTCGTGGATGCCGACGGGCGTGATGAGATCACCCTCGGCGTGGGCCAGACGGTCACCCTGTACGTGGATATGAAAACGCTGGAAGCGGATGTGCAGGTGTTCTCCGTGGAGGTAAGCATTTCGGATCCCAATATGGGGTGGATCGATAACCGCCCCTGGGACCCGAACAATCCCGATTCCTCAACGGCCCGGATTCTGGCCGAGCCGCGAACGTCGTCTTTCGATTATTTCGGCCCGGGTTATGCCCAGACGGAAGGAATCGTGTTCCTTGCAGTCAATCTTTACGATCCCCTCTCCGACGGGCGTATGACGAGCTTCCGGTATACCGCCTCAAGCCCCGGCTGCGTTCAATTACGCTTGAGGAATGACGTATCTGGCCAGCGGGCCACGCTGAAACCCTTGACGATACACCAGGTTGACCCCAATTCACTGCAGACCAAAGCAGACAGGCCGGCCAGGGTCCTTGGCTCGGCCTCTTTTTCGGCCATACTCCCGACGGCGGACAAACCGGGTTGGCGGTCATTCAGCCACGAAGTGCGCATCCCATCTTTGGGCGTGGATGGTGTGCGGGATTCCGCTTTTGCGGGGTGTGCCGACCGGTGCATCGCGTCCGCCGATGGTCTTGTGTGTTCAGGGCCGACCCTTTTGTTCGGGCCGGCGCCGTTACGTGGAGGAATCGGTAATGACGATGAAGGTAAGACTTACCCTGGCAATGTCTGTATGCTTGACAAGCGTTGGCTCATGGGCCGATGGAGAACTGACCGAGGCTGAGGTCCTTTCGGTCTTAGAGACCCTGACGGCGCGCCCGGCGCCGATGTGGATCTCGCAGGGTACCCTCATGGCCCGACAGTTGGAGTACACGGCCGAGAGTGGACTCGTCGCGGAGTCTGTTGAGACGGCCAGGGTCGACCGGGCGTGCTTCTGGCGGCAGAAGGTCCTCGTCTCGCACAACGCCTCGGAGCCCTTGAGCAAGGAGGGTCCCCAGCCCGGCCTGGACCGGGAGACCCTTCGGCTGAACAAGACGCGTGTCTTCGCATGGGATGGTCGGCGTTTCACGCAGTACTTCCCGGGTGTGGACCATGCGATCATTCGCGAGGAGGGGCCGCCCCCCTCGTCGCGGCGGGGCGTGCTCACCGCAGGTCTCCTGCCATGGGGAGAAGGCCGATGGGCCCTGAAAGTCCTTGCCGCCGCGAATCCCAGGATTTGGGAAGTCAAGGAGGCGGATGGTCCCGCCGTTCGTCTGCAGTTTGATCTCGCGCCCTCGCTTGCGGCTGTGCTGATGCTGGACCCCGGCCGCGCCCACGCGGTGCGAGAGTATGGCGTGTGGAAGGATGGCAAACAGGTTCTGAATCAGACGTGCCGGGATTTCGTGGGGGTGGCGGATCGATGGATTCCGCGGGCGATCACCATTCAGCGGTACGATGTCGCGGCCGATCCCCCCATGCTTGTTTCTTATGAAGAGTGGCGCATCACCTCGATTGACACCACGCCGCCAGCCACGGAACAGATGCAGGTTACGTTTGAGCCGGCGACTTTGGTGCGACACACCGTGGCCTCGGTGAATCAGACTGTCTGGTACGACCATAATCCGCAGTCCGATATGGAGCGGCTGCTGGCGGAGAAGCTGGCGCAGGTCCAGGCGGCCTCGGAAGGCCCCGTCAGTTGTGCGGCGTTGGCCGCCCGGCACGTGCTGGACGCCTATGATCGCACGGTGGACGATTCGTTGCTGGCGAGCCTGACACCAGCGGCGGAGCGGGGGACACGTCTGCTGACACTGAGAGAGGCGATAAAGGCATCCAATCTCCAGGCTCTGGCCGTCCGAACGGATGCCAAGAACCTTCGCGCCGCGACGGGGTGCCTGGCGGTCCTTCATCTTTCCGAGTCCTCGCACTATGTTGTGCTGGAGGCCCTCGACGAGGATTGTGCCTGGATTTTTGACCCCGCCGGCAGACACTTCTTCTATCGTCGTTCCCTGGACGAGTTCACCTGGCAGTGGGGAGATGGAATCGCCCTGCTGGTCTCGGATCGGCCGCTGGAGGACAAATGGCTGAGCCAGGCGATCTCTGATGCGACGGCCGACGGGATCGAAGGCTCGGAGGAAGGCGGATTCGGACACTTCGACTGTACGGATTTGGTCCAGGCCTTCGAAGTGGTTCCGTGCAGCGATCCATACGGAGGCCCCGGCGGACTGTGCCAGGGCCGCTACTGGCAATTCGATGAGGTGTGGGGCTGCCAGGAAAGCACAGGGCCCAGCACGTGCAGCGGCTCCAGCGTCCCTCGGGGCTCCTACGCGCCGTGTCTCAATGATCCGCTGGATTTCACCACCTGTGCCACAGGCGACATGTTCCTCCTTCGTCCGATCCGGGGATGCTTGAGCTGGTGAGCCGTCGAACGGGACGCCACCTGCACACGGGAGGCCACTTTTCCGGAACACCCCAAGGGCCGGGAAAGGCCGATCAGTACTTGACGGAACGGGGTATTTGCCTATGATAGAAAGGTGGAGATGATACAGGGGCCTCTGGCCTTGACGTAAGAGCGGGTTGGCGCATGAACACAGGCCGGACCATTCGGGTCATCAAGTTGATGACCGCTATCCAGTCCGGCTCCTGCTTGATCGACGATCTCGTCGCCGTGTCGGGCATGAGCCGGCGCACCGTTTTCCGAGATCTCAAGGTGCTCCAGGACATCGGTGTACCGGTGACGTACGACGCCCGCACGCGTACCTACTCGGTCGGGGAGGAGTTCTTCTTTCGCCCGGCGGCGCTGAGTGCCGAGGAGGCCGTGGCCGTGCTGTTGGCCCTGCGGAAGATGTGTCCCACGGCGAACCTGCCGTACAAAGACGCCATGCTGTCGGCCGCGGCGAAAATCGAGTGCACGCTGTCCCCGGCGCTGCGGCGTCACTGTGAGGCCGTGCTGCGTCGTGTCTCCGTTCTGCCGCACGGCCACATGCCCCTGCTGGACGTGGTGTTCCTGCGGCTCCAGGAGGCCATCGTGGAGCGACGCGTCGTCTGTCTGACATACCGCGATGTCGAGGATCGCGATTGCACGCGCATCGAGCTTCGTCCGCTGCACCTGGTTTATGACGATCACAAGTGGCATGTCCTCGGCCGATCCGGCTGGGACCGCACCGTTCGGTCCTTCCGCCTGGACCGTATCGAGGCCGTCGACCCTCAGAACAGGCTGTTCCTGCACGAACAGGGATTCGCCGCCGCCGACCACTTGGGGAATGCCTGGCGCATCCAGCCGGAAGGTTTCCTGTACAGCGTGCGCCTGCGGTTTAGCGCCGAGATCGCCGAGGACGTCAGCGCCGTTCAGTGGCATCACACCCAGACAACCTCGTCGTGTGAGGACGGCTCGGTGATCATGGAGTTCCGCGTGGACGGTCTGAGCGAGATCCTGTGGTGGGTGTTGAGCCACGGAGACCAAGTGCAGGTCCTGGAGCCCGCGGTGCTGCGCGAGCGTGTGCGACGGATCGCCATGCGCACGGCCCGGGCCCATGACCGTACACCCACCGGTGCGGGGAAGTAACTCCGTGGGCGTGCCCATGAACACGGCGACACACCGGCTGCGTGGGGGACGAATGACATCGGGCGAGCCGTGCGGAGGCGGCCGACGTGCCGGTTTCTCTCTGGTCGAGGTCCTGGTGGTGATGGTGGTCTTGGCGCTGCTGCTCGCCCTGGTTGTTCCGGCCCTGCAATCCGCGAAAGAACAGGCACGGACGCTTGTGTGCAAGGGCCACGTCAGAACGTTCGCCACGGCGATGTCGGCCTATGCCTACGATCATGGACACTTTCCCCACGGACTGCTCCTGATGTCCGACTGCCATGGCCGCCCGCCTGACGGTTTTGCGGGCAACGCCGTTTATGATTGGCAGGGCTGGTGGTGGTTTGACTTCGCGATCGATTATCTCAGCGTCTCCAGAAACGAGGCCGCGACGCTGGTCCGGTGTCCGGCGCACAAGCCGGTCGGTCGACGATTCTCGAAGGACTATCTCTGGGGCAACTATGGCATCAACCAATCCGTGGCCCGCATGAGCATGGACGACCGGGCCCTGGGTTTTGTCGGCAAGCCTTTGCGACCGGAACAGATCGAGCACGCCGATCTGACGCTGCTGTTGGTCGACAGCGGGTACGCCCTGATCTCCTGGCGGGCGGTAGCGGGTCCCGAGGACTGCCTTTTTCACAACGCCAGACGGGCCGACGCCTACTACTTGCCCGGTCTGAATACGAACAAGGACCGGACCTTCGGGCCGAACTACGAAAGAGACGCCATCCTGGGACGGCATCCCCGCCGTACGGTGAATGCCGGATTCGTCGACGGTCACGTGGAGCGCCGCAGTGCGGACAGCCTGGGCGTCACTGCGACGGAGGATGGCGGCTACGTCAATCGTTACCCTCTATGGATGCCCCGGAAGAGCCCACAGGATTGAAACCCCAGGCCGCTGCGCGATCCGGCACCTGGGTGGCATCGAGGTAATGAACCGTGACCACCGACGTGCGCACGTACTCATCGAGCTGGGCCGGCTTCTCCCACATCTCGACCCGTCGGGGCAGTCGGCTCTGGGGGTCCACGTAGCCTCGCCATTTGCGATCAATAGTCGCGCCACCCGAGGAAGCGTCCTTCCAGAGGATCTCAAATGTCTGGACGCCGTCGAGTCCCGGTGGCACGTCTACATCATCCGCCTCCCTCCAAAGAGCGCCGTCGGGAACCTGAGCGGGGCTCTCCCACGGCATGAGGTATCCGGCGAGGCGCAGACTTTGGGCGAAGAAGGCCGCCTCTGGCTCCTGCAACGTGCTTCGCTCTCTGGAGCTCTGCTCCAGGTCGATCGTCTCCCTGGCCTGATTCGCCACGTCGATGATGTTCACGCGGGCGCCGACCTTGTGGGCCCGGAGTTGAAGGTCCTTTGAGATAATCACCTCTTGTGTGGGCTCGGTCTGGCTGGAATCAAACACGGCGAAATGCACGTTCCGCACGCCTTGGATGGCGCTGTAGAGTTCGTCCAGTCCCACCGCCCGAGCGGTGGGAATACCGGTCATGATGAAATAACCCACCAGCAGCAGGGCCGCCGTCGCCCCCAGGGTCCTCAGCAGGGGCCCGACACGCAAACGCGGACGGAGGCGGCGTCCCGAAGGCGTCGTGTGCTCAAGGTCGCCTTGATGTGTGGGTGCCTCCTGACGCTGAAGCACTGCGACGTGAAGGGGCCGACGCTCGCCCGCCGGCCGGGCCGACGGTGCTTGTGTATCGGCCCCTACATCCAGGGGTACGGCGACGATGGCGATCTCGGACTCCGCACGATCCGCGATGGTCATCATCACGTCGTGCAGCTCCTGCATTCGCTGCAGACAAACCGGGCACTGCCGGACGTGCCCCGACAGGGCCGGTCGAAACCGCGCGTATTGATCTGTGGGTGAGTCCACCCCCCAGGGAAAGCAGTAATCGAAAAGATCTTCGTATCTGACATCCGCACATGGAAACGCAGCGGCTGTCGCGTCCGGGCCCAAGGTGCTCATCTCATTGATCATCGCCTCGCGACGGACGTACAGGAGCCGACGGCACTTCGGGCAGATGCACAGGTGCCTGAGTGTCTCCGCGGGCACGTCCTCGAAAGACAGCTCGGTGACAATATGATCGATCGCCTCTTCGGCCTCTGAACAAGGATACGAGGCCGCATCGGGTTCCTCGGCAAACATGCGTGAGAGCCGATAGAGCTGCTTCTGGGGCAGATCAAGACCACGAAGCGTCTCGACGTCCGCCGCGCACACACGGCAATGCTCGATATGGGCCGTGATGGGAGTCTGGACCCGAACGGCCAGAACGGGGTCGGCCTGCAGAGGCAGATAGGGCTTGACCGTGTTGCACGACACGTCCCGACCGATGTGCACCAGATGGGTCTGCAGGGTCGCCGCCAGCAGGTCCGACGCCGCCTGGTCCCGCTCGTCGCCGGTTGCCGCGAGCTCCCGTTCGAGCCTTTGGACGTCGGCCCGACACGTCGGGCAGCGAGCGATATGATCGCGGATGGAGCCGGGCACCTCTGCGGCGTGATGCAGGTAGTCATAGAAATAGGGTCGGGCCTGCCGGCATCCGGCCTCGCCGCCGTGCGTCATCATGGCTCGTCCTTCCTTTCCGTGATAAACTCGCGCACCCGTCGCAGGCCGACGGAGATATAGTGACTGACCGTCCGGGGGCTGACGCCGAGCCGCTGCGCGGTCTGTCCCACGTCCAGGCCTTCCACGTGGCGCAACACCACGGCCTGGGCATGGCAGGGCGGCAGCCTGCGCTCAATGATGCTCAGCAACTGGTCCATCTCATCGGCCGTAACCTGGGAGCGATTCGACGGCGTCAGGGCCTCCCCGCTCGATGCCGTCGTCGCCCGATACAAGAGCTCCTCACGACGGCGCGTGGTGCGTTTCAAGTCGATGAAATCGTTGAGCACCACTCTGTACAGGTACCGACGGCTGATCTGCTCGTGCGGTGCACGGTCCGTGGCCAGACACAGAAACAGGTCCTGCAACAGGTCGTCGATATCATGCTCATCGGCCCCTTGCGAGCGCAGACTGACTCGCAGAAACGGTCCGTGCTCCACCAGGGTCCGCGCCGCGAACCGGAGTCGATCCGCCAGGTCGGATCTGATCGTCACCTTGTAAGACATCACGGAACACGGTTCCCCAAACACCGCCGTCGAACACAAGCCAACAGGCATTCTGTCGATTCAGCGCATCCATCATACACGATTTGCCCCGGTCGTACGTACCAAAATTATGGGCGGCATTCTGAGAATCTCCAGATGGGCAGGGCGTCCCGGCCCGACGCCTCGGGCCCGGCGGTTCCTGCCCGGCCACGGCCGCGCCGTCCCCGTCCGCTCGAACCGCCAGACGGCCCGGCATACCCCTTGCGTTCACCGCCCCCGTCGGCTAACCTGACGTCGTCGGCGGGGTGTAGCTCAGCTTGGCTAGAGCGCCTGCTTTGGGAGCAGGAGGTCGCTGGTTCGAATCCAGTCACCCCGACTTTTCTTCACCCGAAAGCCTTCCGCCGAAAGCGGAAGGCTTTCTTTCTGCGCCAACGGTGTTTACAATCGCCTGCAAAATGGCTCGGTTCGAACTCGCCGGGGAGGCGACTGGATTTGCGAACCGAGGGGCTGGATCGCCGACGCGGAAGGAGTGGGCTATGTCTGTCGAGACAATTGTCGTGTTGCGTGATGAGCGTCTACCAACGCGTGATGGGTGGCAACGAGTCATCGACGAAGCAGGGATTGAGCTGCAACTCGACGAAATCCCTGACTTGAGGATGCATTCAGGCTATCTTCCCGCCCGGCTGAATGGAAGCGACTCTGGCTTCGAGTGGTTCTACGGCAAGACTTGTGAGGTAATTGGCGATGGAATCGAGATTCCCAGTGGTTACGGACACGCGGCTGCATTCGTGACGCACAGCGACATGGGGGAGTTGATCTGCGCGCTCCTGGCCGCAGGATGCTTGGCAATTGCTTCTGGGGGCCTCTTCTTCGATGAGGAGACCGGCGCGTTTGTGTCTGGCGACAGAAGCATCGAAATTGCAGGACGGATCAAGCAATCTGAAAAGGAAAACAAACGCCGACTTGCTGAGAGAGATTCCAGTATTACTGATCAGCGTTGTCCGTCTTGTGGCGCACCGTGTCCCTCATATCGCAAGACATGCAAGGCGTGTGGGGCCGATGTACGACGGCTTGGCTGAACCTGGACCAATGCATGGTTCGATGACGGGCCATACCGCATCGCTGGGTTTGAAGTCTTGCCAGTCGCCCCGATTCATGTGTCCTTCGCCGCCCACGGGTGAAGGAGGCCTATCCGGAAGGTCCATGCCCGTCGTTTCGCAGAAGCCGGCGCGTCCTCAACCTGCCGCACGCCGGTTTCCGCCGTTGGCCGTTGACAGATCGGGCCCGGGGGCCCATAATCACACCATCGTACGGCCTTGGCCGCATCGCGAGCGACGAATCCGCAGGAAAGGATGCCCGATGAAACGCAGGGATACGCATCGCCAGGGATGGAAGGTCGCCCTGGTGCTGGCCGTGGTGGCGGCGGCACTGGTCGGTTGCCAGAAGGCCGAGGAAGTCAAGGATTACGCACGGCCGTTACCGCCGGGGGAGTTGGCCCTTCGTAAGATCACCGATCCCGACCAGATTCCGGAGATGACCATCGCCTGCATGGAGCTGGACCGGCTGCGCGAGGCCATCGACAACAGCCTCAGCTACCTGAGCAAGCCCAGCAGCCGACAGTTCTTCCCTTATGGTCAGATCACGCACGCCGACGCCGTGGCCAGCCTGGAGACGATGGGCACGCTGTTGGATCAGGGTTTTATCGGTCGCCGCCTCGAGAGCCGAATCCGCGAACTGTTCGACGTGTATATGTCGGTCGGTTGTGATGATGCCGGAACCGTCTTGTTCACCGGTTACTACACGCCGATCTTTGACGGCTCGATGAAGGAGACCGGCCGTTTTCGTTACCCGCTGTACAAAAAGCCCGACGACCTGGTCAAGAACGATCTGGGGGAAATCCTCGGCCAGGTTCAGCCGGATGGGTCCTATCGTCCGTATCCGACGCGTTCGGAGTTGGAAAACTCCACGGCTCTCAAGGGGTTGGAGCTGGTGTGGCTGGCCGATCCGTTCGAGGTGTACATCGCCCATGTGCAGGGTTCGGCCAAGATTCGCCTGCCGGATGGGCAGCTCGTCACGGTGGCCTACGACGCCAACAACGGCCATGAATACCGCAGCATCGCGAAGAAGCTCGTCGAGGACGGGAAGATCCCGGCCGATCGGTTGAGTCTGCAGGCGATGATCGACTACTTCCGCACGCGTCCGCACGAGGTGCCGCGGTACACGCAAGCCAACCCGCGGTTCGTGTTCTTCCGGATCGAAGAGGGCGACCCGCGCGGCAGTCTCAACGAACCCGTCATCGCGTATCGCACGATCGCCACGGACAAGGACGTGTATCCGCGGGCCTGCCTGGCGTTCCTGGATGCGCCGCTGCCGCGTCGGATCGCCGGGCACGTGGCCAATCGGCCATATACCGGATTCGTGCTGGACCAGGACACCGGCGGGGCCATCCGGGCCCCCGGTAGATGCGATGTATACATGGGCGTCGGCGATGAGGCGGGCGAGCTGGCCGGCACGGTCTACACCGAGGGTTGGCTGTACTACCTGTTCCTGAAGAAGTAAGATGGGCCGCAGCCCCGGCCTCTGCCGATTGTCGACAGGCAGCCAGAGGTATCCCGGAGGCATGCCGCCTGGTCACCCAGCCCCCTGTGGGGATCTCGTCCGTTGGACTCCGCGCACGATTTGATCTATCCGGCCGCATCGACTACAATGGTCATTCCGTGACGTGTCAACTCTAAGCGTCTCTGGGAGGGTGTCGTCGCATGTGCAGAACAAGACCAGTGCTTATCGCTGTCGCGTGGATGCTCATGGGGGTCCTGTCGGTCGTCCCGCTCTGTTCGGCAAAGACCCTTTACGTGGCGTCCGGCGGGAATGATGCGTGGAGTGGGAGCTTACGCACCCCGAATGCCGATGGGACGGACGGCCCTCTCGCGAGTGTGGCCGCCGCGGTCGCGGCCGCCAGGCGACTGGACAAGGGCGTCCAGAGGCACATCGTGATCCTGGAAGGGGAATACTTCCTTGATGCGACGATGGCTTTGGACCATCGTGACAGTGGGCTGATGATTACGGCGGCGGTGCCGGGCCACGTGACGCTCTACGGTGGCCGGGTCGTGGACGGTTGGCGGCGGGAAGGACCACTGTGGGTGGCCTCCGTACCCGATGCAGAGTCGGGCGGGTGGGATTTCCGCGCTCTGGTGGTCAACGGCCGGCTGGCGGATCGCGCGCGGTTTCCAGAGACCGGCACCCTGCAGCACGAGAGCCGTTTCGATGTGCCGTGGATGAGCACTACCGGTGGCGGTTGGCAGCGCAAGCCCACCCAGGAGGAGCTGACCACGTTGAAGTTTCGCCGGGACGATCTGCCGGCCGAGCTTGAGGCGGCCAACGCTGAGATCACCGTCTATCACATGTGGGATGAGTCGCTCGTCGGAGTGGCCTCGATAGACCGCCGGCAGGGCCTGATTCGCTTTTCCAACCCCTCCGGTCATCCGCCGGGGGCGTTCGGCGTGCACAAGTACGTGGTCTGGAACACCCGCTGCGGCCTGACGCGGGAAGGGCAGTGGTACCTGGATCGTGCCACCGGGCGGATCGTCTATTGGCCCCGGTCCGAGGAGCGGCTTGAGACAACCCGCGTCATCGCGCCGACGATGGAGAGCATCGTGCGGATCGAGGGCGCCGAGGGCATCACGCTCGAGGGTCTGCAATTGTCGGTGACGAATACGCCGCTGCGGGCCGGGGGTTTTGGCGCGGGGGCGTTCGATGGGGCTGTCCACGTCCGCAAGAGCCGCCAAATCCATCTGCGTGGCCTGGAGGTGTTCAACGTGGCCGGTCAGGGCCTCGCCACCGACGGGTCGGCGGTCACGATCCACGGATGCCACGTGCACGACACGGGGGCCTGCGGGATCAAGGCCCCCAGTGGGCATATCGAGAACAACCACGTGCACCACGTGGGGCGGATCTACCCCAGCGCGATCGCCATCTGGGGCGGCGGCCGGGGTGCGGTTATCGCCCACAACGATGTGCACGACACGCCCTACACGGCGATCAATTGCGGCGGGCGGGACCACCGCATCGAGCACAACCGCATCTGGCGGGCCATGCTCGAATTGCACGATGGCGGGGCGATCTACGTGTTCGCCGGCGAGAATACGGTCCTGCGGGGGAATATGGCGTTCGACATCGCGGATACGGGCGGCTACGGCTCCAGCGCATACTACCTGGATGAGCGGAGCACCGGCTGCCTGGTCGAGGGCAACCTGTCGTACGGCGTGGCCCGGCCCAGTCACAACCACATGGCCCACGGCAACACGATCCGCAACAATGTATTCATCTACGACGGCGACATGCGACTGACGTTTGCCCGCTGCTCGGATTACACCTTCGAGGACAATGTGCTCCAGGCCTCCGGCTCCATCACCTTCAGTGGCGCCAACGTGCTTACGGTGATGCGGAACAACCTGCTGGACAGCGGCGTCGACAAGGTCATCGGACGCACGGTCGAGCAGTACACGGAAACGGGGGATACACCGTGGGACCTGGCGAGCGAGAACGTCGTGGGTCCCGCTCGGATCGAAGCCTATCGCGATGGCCGTGTGCGATACCAGTCCGGCTCACCGGCCCTGGAGCGCAAGATCGGCCGCGTCGATGTGCACGCCGCGGGCGTGGTGAGTGCCGACCGGCCGCGGTAGGGCGGTGGCCGTTGTCGAAGTGAATCTCGTCGAAAGGATGGATCATGTGTTGGCGCAGAGCGGCTGTGGCCGCGGTAGGTGTTCTGGTTGTGGTGACCGCGGTCCGGGCCGAGGCTCCGGGCCCGGGGGCACTGGGCGGCAACCGGTACCGGGTGATTGTCTCCACGGACATCGGCGGGGGTGATGAGGATGATATTCAGTCCATGATCCATTACCTGTTGTACGCGGACCTGTTCGATACGGAGGGTCTGGTCAGCTCGCCACCACAGCAGGGCCGCAAGGCCGACATCCTCAAGGTGATCGACGCCTATGAAAAGGACTATCCTAGGCTGCTGACCTGGTCGGATCGTTACCCGACCCCCGAGTTTCTGCGCTCGATCAGCAAACAGGGCGCGACGGACCCGGCCCCGGCCGCGGGTTACGATCGACCGACCGAGGGCTCCCGGTGGATCATCCGGTGCGCGCGCAGAGAGGACCGGCGGCCGCTCTATGTTCTGGTCTGGGGTGCGATCACGGACGTGGCCCAGGCCCTGCACGATGACCCCTCCATCCGTGACAGGCTGCGCGTGTACTTCATCGCCTCCTGGAACCTGAGCCAGGATCGCAACGCCTTTGCCTACATCGAGCAGCACCATAAGGAGCTGTGGATGATCGTCTGCGATACCACGTTTCGCGGCTGGTACATGGGCGGTGAACAAGGGGGGGATTTGGGCAACCGCACGTTCGTCGAGCAACACGTCAAGGGCCACGGGGCCCTCGGTGAGATGTTCGCCCCGCTGAAAGGGGGCCAGATCAAGATGGGCGACACGCCCTCCGTGGCGTTTCTCCTACGGGGCACGCCGGAAGACCCCACGCAGCCAAGCTGGGGCGGGCGGTTTGTTCCGCGCCCGGACCGACCCCACGGCTGGACGGATGATCCCGATCGGGTGTGGACCGAGGGCGACAAGGCCGGCGCCAAGACGGTCAGCCGCTGGCGGGTGGATTACCTGAGCGACTTCGCAAAGAGGCTCGATAGGTGTCGTACGGCCGCGAAATGAGCCAAAAAAGGCTTCTGAATGGCCTAAGACGCCAAAAAACGCCGCCTTCAGCCTTGACAAAGCAGAGTTGCCATGCTAAGAAAGTGTGGTGATTCGGGACGCCGTAAGCGGTTTTGCGCTTCGAGTGGCCCAGAGGGTGATTGATAAGGTGGAGGATAGGGTCTGCACTTCACCCGACATGTCACCCGTTTCTGCTGACGAGCAGGCGGTGCGCCTGAAGACCGGTTCGACCGGTTCCCTGGAAGAGGGTTTTTTGGAAAGGGCCTGATCATGGCGGCAACTACTCTGGTGTCTCGACTAAATCGCGGCGGGCTGGTGTTTCTGGTCGCCGCATTCGCGATGTCGGTCGGGGTGGCGTGGGCGCAATGCCCGGAACAATGGCAGGCGGGCAACGGCATTCCCGGACTGAGCGGGACCGTGTATGCGTGGACCCTGTGGGATCCCGACGGTGCAGGGCCGGAGCCGGAGGTGCTCGTCGCGGGGGGCAACTTCACCATTGCCGGTTCGGCGGCCTGCAACTATATCGCGGTGTGGGATGGGACATCCTGGAAGCCCTTGGGCGGTGGGTTCAACAATGAGGTTCAGGCGCTGGCCGTGTACAACGGCGAACTCGTCGCCGCCGGTTCGTTTAACCAGGCCGAGGGCGTGTCTGCCAATCGCGTCGCCCGGTGGGACGGCGCCCGCTGGCAGCCGCTGAGCAGCGGGATGAACAGCACCGTGTACGCCCTGGCCGTTCACGGAGGTCGTCTGGTTGCGGGCGGCGCGTTTACCACGGCCGGTGGGGCGGCGGCCAGCTACATCGCCCGGTGGGATGGTCTGGCCTGGCAGCCGTTGGGCAGCGGCGTCAACAGCTACGTTCGGGCGCTGACCGTTCACAACGGCCAATTGGTTGTCGGCGGCTCGTTCACCACGGCCGGAGGCGCAGCGGCGAATCGCATCGCCCGATGGAACGGCTTTGCGTGGGATACGCTGGGCAGCGGATTCAACAGTGATGTGTACGCCCTTGTTGTCTACAATGGCGACCTCGTTGCCGGCGGTTCATTCACCCAGGCGGAAGGCGTCACCCGGCGGCGTATCGCCCGTTGGGACGGTGCCGCCTGGCAGACCATCGGCGGTGGAGGGAATACAAACAACACGGTCCACGCACTCATGGTGTTCGGGGGGGACCTGATTGCCGGAGGCGCCTTCACGGTGATGGATGATCAGTCTATCAATCGCTTGGCCCGTTGGGATGGCGATCAATGGCGGGCCCTGGGGACCGGTGCCGACGGCGTCGTTCAGACCCTGACCGCCTACGACGGACAGTTGGTGGCCGGCGGAGCGTTCATGAGGATGGACAGCGTGCCCCTCAGTTACGCCGCGGCGTGGGACGGGGGCGGCTGGGCGGCGCTTGGGTCGGGTATGCGTTTTGAATCCAGAAACGCCGTTGTCTATGCCTTCACCGTGTTCGGGGGCGACTTGATTGCCGGCGGCGATTTCACGGCCTTGGGGGCTGGCGCGGCCGACTACGTGGCGCGGTGGGACGGTGTCCAGTGGCAGCCTATGGGCCAGGAGATTGGCGGCCCGGTCCGCTCCTTTGCCATCTACGACGGCCACCTGATTGCCGGCGGCGACGGAACCGGCGGGGTCTTCCGCTGGAACGGCACCGCGTGGCAGGTCGTGGGCGGTGGGACGGAGGCCCCGGTCCACGCGCTGGCGGTCTACAACGGGGAGTTGATTGCCGGCGGTGAGTTTTTCACGGCGGGCGGCGGGCTGGCCGAGCAGATCGCCCGGTGGAACGGGTCGACGTGGCAGCCGGTTGGATTCGGCACGAACAACGTCGTGCGGGCGCTGGAGATCTACGGCGGTGAGCTGATCGCCACCGGGGACTTCACGGCGGCCAGCGGTGTGCCCGCGGCTCGAATCGCCCGGTGGAACGGGTCCAGTTGGCAATCGCTCGGCGACGGACTGAACGCCAGAGGCCGTGCTTTGGCGGTGTTCGACGGTCAGCTCTTCGTGGGTGGCGACTTCACGAGCGCCGGTTCGACGGGCGCCAATTATATCGCTCGCTGGGACGGCGATACCTGGTGGTCGTTGCAGGCAGGTGTGAACACGTACGTCTATGCGATGACGGTCGCCCCCGGACGGTTGGTTGCCGGTGGGCGATTCACGTCGGGCGGCGGCATGACCTTCAACTACGCCGCCTCATGGGACGGTTCGGTGTGGCAGCCCATGGGGAGTGGACTGGACTATCATGTCTGGGCCTTGGGCACCTACAAGGACCAAATCATCGCGGGCGGCACGTTCTATTGGGCCGGCGAGAAGCCGGCGGTCTACTGGGCGCGTTTCAGCGCGGGCCGAGTGGGCGATCTGAACTGTGACGGTGCGGTGGACCTTCTGGACCTGGCTATCATGGCCGGACACTGGCTCGAGCCGTGATCCATTCTTCGTGTTGACGGAACGGGCCTTGGCGGGGCCACGCATCGTCCTGCCGAGGCCCTTTTTCATTGCCCTCGATCAAGAGGGGAGCGTTTCAAGTGTCTCCGGATGCATGCGGCGGAGCTGGTCAAGTCCGGTCCGTCCCAGTCGCGCGCGGATGCGCACCCGGCTGTCGGCATAGTCCTCGGCCAGAATCTGCCCGTTGGCCCGCAGAAAGGACTGCATTCGTCCATCCCCGGCGTGGCAGGTGACCTCGACGATGGTTTGTCCGCCGCGGTAGCGTTCAAGCACCGCCTGAACCAGCCGGTCAATGTTCATGCCGGTTCGCGCCGAGACGCACAGGGCCGACGCATGGACGGTCTGCAGGGATTCGATCAGGCCGGGGTGGCGCAACTGGTCACACTTGTTCAAGACGACCAGAACCTCCTTGTCAGCGCAGCCGATCTCCTTGAGGACCTGGGTGACACTCTCGATCTGTTCGAAGGCCGCCGGATTCGCCGCATCCACGACGTGGAGCAACAGGTCGGCGTTGACCGCCTCTTCGAGCGTGGCCTTGAACGAGGCGACAAGATGGTGGGGCAGATGGTTGACGAAGCCGACCGTGTCGCTGAGCAGCACCTCGACGCCGCCGTCCAGCCGCCAGCGGCGGGTCCGCGTATCGAGGGTGGCGAACAGGCGATCCTCGATCAGGACATCGGCACCGGTGAGCTGCTTCATCAGCGTGCTCTTGCCGGCGTTGGTGTATCCGACCAGGCAAATCTTGAACAGACCGCGTCGGCCCGCAATCTCGCGCAGCCGGCGGTTGTCGATCACGGCCAACTCGCGCTTGAGCTCGGTGATCCGGCGGCTGACCAGTCGCCGGTCGATTTCAAGCTGCTTTTCGCCCGTGCCTCGCGTGCCAATGCCCCCCACGGCTCCGGCGGTCGTGCCGCCGCCGGCCCCGGCCACCGAGTCCAGGTGTGACCACATGCGGGTCAGCCGGGGGTACGTATACTCGAGCTGCGCCAGCTCGACCTGGAGCTTGGCCTGTCGGGTGCGGGCGCGGGTGGCGAAAATGTCCAGAATCAGCTCGCTGCGATCCAGAACCTTGGCCCCCACGCGTTTCTCAAGCTCGCGGATTTGACCGGGGGACAGGTCGTTGTCGAAGATGACGACGCCTGCGCTGAACCGACGCACACGCTGACCCAGCATTTCGGCCTTTCCGGTGCCGATATACGTCGCCGGGTGTATGTGGTAAACTTTCTGCTGGAATCGGTCGACGACGATGGCCCCGGCCGTCTCGGCCAAGGCGGTCAGTTCTACCAAATTGTCGCTCTGAAACCCCTGAGATCCTCGAAGAATGGCTCCCACGAGGATCGCACGCTCCTTTTTCACTCGGAGCTGATCACGCACTTTTTCCAAGTCTCTCGCTATCCTCCCATGTTGTGCCTATATCCAACACTACAAAGCATAGCACAATGGTGGAGGGATTGCAAGTAGGCCGGGCCAAATGGGCTGGCAGGATTAACGCCGCCAGGGGGCCTTGCGGACCATCAGGGGGGGCAACTGCTGAGGGCGGACGTGCCGCATATCGGGCTTCACGCAACTGCGTTCGCTGGGGTAAACGTCCAGTTCAATGCCCTGAATGCGTCGCGATCGGCTTGGCCGTATTCTCTTGAACCAGGACAGCATAACCACTTCCTCGGCAGATCTTCGACTCGATACGACCCTGAAATCGGCATTCGCCGGGCAGGACTTAACCACCGCGCCGCTCCCGTGCCGCGGGCCCGCCGCGAGCATTTCGCCAATCCCCTTTTGCGTGCGCCGGCCGTGGCGGTTATACTGCGTGAGAGGATTGTAGGGACGCAGACTATGGATCCGATCAACCGAGAGAGTCGCACGAGCGTTCGCTTCCAGATGCGCTATGTCCTGGCCTTGCCATGGGCGACGGACTCCGGGCGGGCGGTGCGTTTCCAGCGGGCCCTGTTGGATGAGGGGCTGGAGTTTTCCCAGGTTAACACCATGGATCAGCGCCTCACGCTGACGCGATCGCAGCCCTCGCACCTGCAGATACGCCTGGATGCCCCCGGGCCGCAGGTCGTACAGGTCCAGATTCTCTCGGCCAACCCCGGATACGACCTGGAGATGTTCGCCCGGGATGCCGAGGCGGCCACGCGGGCGTACCAGGCCGCCTGGCACTTGCAGCAATGCCAGATCATCCAGTCCTCGGCCCTGATCCACCATCTTTACAGCGTCCATGACCACGCCTTCAAGTACCTCTGGGAGGTGCGGCTGGGCCAGTCGCCGGAGGATTTTCGGGCGTTGGGGCGACGTCCCGTGGCTGGCGGAGGCCTGCGCCTCCTGTTGCCGCCGCACAAGCAGGCCGACGATGAGGAGCCCCGGTCGATCGAGATTCGGGCCGAGTCCTTCCTGGCCGAGCCGCGGAAGCTGCTGATCGAGACGATTTTCATCTGGCCCAAGCCGCGCTCGGTGCAGGCGCCGGAGGGCTTTGCGCCGGGCCCCTACCTGCGCCAGGTCGAGGATTTCGCCGCCAACGAGGTCTGGAGCTTCTTCACGTCCTCGCGGCGGGATCAGGGCCCGCCTCCTGAACCTCCCCCTCCATAGGGCTGGGGCGCGCCATGCTGGCGCCGCGTCAGCGGACATCACTTCGTCTGGGCGTCACCACTGCGAATCAGAGCAACCCAATCCTGCTGTTCGTCCTGGGGTGGGCGGCCGATGGATTGACGTCCGGGACCCTGAATGGTCGCGACCGAGCCGGTCTTCAGTTCGCCTCCGGAACGGGGATCGTACCAGTGCACCGAGAACACCCCTGCGTGGTCTTGCAGGTTCAGATGTGTTGAGCCGCCGTCCGGCAGGTATATGGCGTACACGCGACCGGGTGCGGCCAAGCACCACGCATCGCCCTCGACGAGCTCATCGGCCGACTGCATCGTCCAGAAGGGCAGGTGCTCGTGGAAAAAGTCCAGGGCGTGCCGGTTCTGGGCCCACCAATTATGCCGGGACCGCCAATCCTCACAGTTCAAGTCATTGTGGGCGTAACGATAGCCGAAGTACCACTCCACACCGCCGGCGCCGGCCATCAGGGCCCCCCAAAGGTGCTTCTCGCGAACCTCATCATGGGTTGGGTCGTCGGCGTCGGGCTTGACTCCGGTGTGGGCCGGGCCGATCTCATCCAGGCAGACGGTCCAGGGCCGGCCCGCCTTGCGCGAGGCGGCGATCCACTTGCGGACCTGTTCGTGCGTATCATTCGTCTGCAGGGACGCCCCCTCGAAGTACGCATAACCCAGCAGGGGGGTATACACCTGGTCATATTGTCCGGGGAAGGTGTGCACGACCACGGGGTGATCGTAAGGGTCCAGGTCGTGGAAGTAACGGGCGAACGCCTTGCGCTGGGCGTCGGTGTTGGTGTTTTCCTCGCCGAGGTTCCACGTGATGCCCAGGTGATGGGCGAATCGGGCGATCAGTTCCCGGTAGTAGAGCTTGCGTTGGGGCCCGAGCTCGCCGCCATCGAGGCCCTGGTCGTTTTCCTGCTCCTGGCTGATGTTGTGCAGCATGATGCCGAGCCGGTCGGCGTGCGAGAAGACGATCTCCCACTGGTCGAGCTTGCTGCAATCGAATCGGAATCGCTCCTTGGGGTCGGTCCAGGGCCACACGTCCTTGCCGTCCCCGCCGTCAATGTTATACGTCACAAAGTAAATGCTGTTGACGCCCTGCGAGGCAAGGTAGTTGAGCCCTCCGATCAGGCCCTTGCCCTTGCCCTCGCCCCAGGTGGGGTCGTCGGGCCGCCAATCCCGGACGTGAGGTTCATAGCGGTGCAGGAACGCTCCGCCGGCCGCCTCGCCCTCGCGACGCAGCTCGCCGGCGTCGAACGTGCCGTCGAAATCGGCATACCCCAGCAGGTTTTCGGGGCTGTCGGCACCCATCTTGATCCAGTACTCGCCGGTACCGCTGAACCGCAGGTAACCGCTGGGCGAAACCCGCAGAAAGCCCTTGCCGCGGAAGTCGCGGCCCGTCTTGTCCGAGGGCCGCACCGTGAACCGTCCGGTCTGGCCGTCGAAGGCCGTGGACCGCCCGGCTTGGGGCTCCTGCGAAAGGGCGACGCGGGGACCGGTTCGGAACGAGGCCTCATAGGTCCACTCGCCCGGGCGGTCGGGCACGAAGTGGACGCGCCACGTGTTGCCTGCGGCGGCCCTCGTCTCGGCGGCGTTCCCATCGGCCGCGTAATAGCCGCCTGCCGTCACTTCGCGATCCCCCTGGCGGAAGGTCACGTTCAGTCGATAGTCGAGAAAGGGATTGGGCGTCGCGTCCTCGGCCGTCTGCGGTCCGTCGAACGTCAACGTCACGCTGTGCCACACCCGCGATTCGCCGCTGAGCGTGGCCCCTGGCGAGACGGTAGCAGGCACGGACATGACGACCACCAGAATCAACGCCGACCACCTGTACGCTTTCATGGGTGTTCCTCCGTTCATGTTCCTGGCATCATGTGCACCGCCGCGATTTCGACGGGTTCCGTCCATTCCAGCATAGGGCAAAGCCGCCCGGATTGCAACCGGTCGCTTGGCTTGTATCCGGCGCCGCAGCCGGCATGGCAGGGTGTTCCCTAAGACGGCATGCCTCACTTGTGGTCTAAGAACTCGGATGCGTGTATCATTGATTGGGTGCTTGTCCGGATAGCTGTTGGCCGGGCAGGCGTTCATGGCTGCACGGATGCTTCTGTCATTATCGCACGATGTTTCAAGTGTCAGACCTCTCGCGGCCGCGACTGACGGTGGTGTAGAAGGAAACAAGAAATGGGCGCATGATGTCGACGATTCTTCACCACCGGCTACCCGGTTCATTGGAGGAGCATCCGAAGAAGATGAGTCGTGGGATGCCTGGGTGAAAGATGTGAAACTGGATGGATTCGAACGGGCAGGGCAGGCCATCATGAAGTATGCACAAATCGTGTTATTGTTGACGATGTGTGGCGTTCTGGCGTTCATGGGCAAGTTGATGGCGGGCGAGATCATCACGGCCGGCGAGGGAAATCCGGCCTACAAGGCCTTGTTGTATCGGCCGGCCGCGAATGCGACAATGAGCCCCAAGGAACCGCTTCGACTCCGGCCCGGACCGCACCTGTTCATCGACGACTACCTGATCGACAAGACCGCGAGTGTGACGCGACGGGTGAACTGTCCCGTGCGGGACGCCAGCATTGCCAATCCAATTATCACCGGCAAGGAAGACCTCAATTTCCAACCCTACATGACGGTCTTGCGCGACCCGGTAACTGGGCGATTCCGCATTTGGTACGGGGCCCGGCGGGGCGATCGAAGCGAGGTCCGCTCCCACATCGCTAGCATGGAATCGGATGACGGCATCCGCTGGCAACGGCCGCCTCGGGTGTTGGACGACCCTGCCGAAATCCAGTTCGGCTGTTGTGTGATCGACGAGGGACCTGGGTTCGCCGATCCGGCCGCTCGATACAAGTACGCATGGTACAGCGCCGAGGGCGACGGATTACGCATCGCGGTGTCGCCGAACGGCCTGGATTGGACACCCATGACGGCCGGCATAGTTATCCGTCACAGCCATGACATTAACAACGTTTTTTGGGACCCCTTGCGGCAGCGATACGTGGCCACGGTGAACGTGTACACGGACGGCCCGACCTGGAGCGGCAAGCGCCGCGTCACCATGCACAGCACCAGCGAGGATTTGGTCCATTGGGAAGAACCGTGGTATGTGGTGACGCCCGATGACGAGACCGACCCGGCCGAAACGCAATTCTATGCGATGAATGGATATCTGGTTCGCGGGGATCTGTATATCGGATTGGTGAAGGTGTTGCAGGATAGTCTCCGGGCCGAGGGGACGCCGGAGGGGGCGTTCGGCGTCGGCCATACGCAGTTGGCTTGGAGCCGCGACGGCGAGACCTGGGTGCGGGATCAAACGCCCTTTTTCGAGCCCGACCCGACGCCGGGTACGTGGGACCACGCCCACGCCTGGATGGACTGGCAACTTCCGGTGGGCGATCAGGTGTACATCTATTACGCCGGCTACAGGAACGGCCACAAGATGAACCGTTTCGAGGAGCGGCAGATTGGTTTGGTTCGGATAGCGCGAGACCGTTACGTCTCACGCGACGCCGGCGCCGACGGCGGCGCGCTCGTGACGCCGCCGCTCCTCATACAGGGCGGTCGGATCACGGTCAATGCGAGCGTTCGCGGTGAATTGCGCGTGCGGCTGTTGAGCATCGACGGAGAGCCGATTGGCGGCTTTGATGCTGTGATTCAAGGCGATGGCGTCGCGTTGCCGGTTCCGTGGATGCCGTCGCTTGATACGCTAAAGGACAGGCCCGTCCGAATCGAGTTTCTGATGAAGGACGCTCAGTTGTATGGATTTGACGTAGCAAACTGAATCAAAACGTTCGGGGGGCTGGACCTGGCCAGGGCCTGTCTCACGAGGCGACGATCCGGCCGGCCGAGGCCGATCACTCGGCCGGATGGCGGATGGGCCGGCCATCGGCCAGGACCAGCGTCACCGGGTTGCCGCCAAGATCGCGAAGGCACTTATCCCGCTTGCGCCCGCGGACGAAGACCGCGACAATCGCCGCGGCCGCGATGAACAGGAACGTGATCGTGAACAGGTCCAGCGTGATTTGAAAAGACGCAAGCATCCCAGCGCGTCCAGACGGCCGCCCAGGGCGGTCACTCGGGAATCTTCAGTCGCATGCCGGGGCGGACACGGTCCGGATTGGGCAGAACGGTCTTGTTGGCCTCGGCGATCTTGCGCCACTGCGTGGCCGAGCCATAGTACTCCTGGGCGATGTGCGAGAGCGTCTGCCCCGGTTGCACCACGTGGGTGCGCGTCGTCGGGGTCGCGGCCTGCACAACGGGCGGGTCGGCGGGGGGCTGCACCGATTGCACGGCCACCCGGGCTGCCTCCAGCGTCTCGCGGGACGGGTCCCTCGGCGGTGGCGAAGCGGGCCCCGGAGCCGGACGCGCCGTGCCGGACGATGCCCCCGCCTCGGGTGATGCACCCTCCTGGGACGCTTCGGCTTCGGCCGTTCGCGACGTCCGCAGCAGGCGTGCCTCGATGGAGGCGCCCGGCCAGACGGCCACCGTCACCATGGCCGCCGCCACGAGCGCCGTTCCGATCAGCATACCGACTTTCACATCGTTTCGCATCGCCGGCCCCCCGTGGGCCCCCTCGTCAGCGCTGGGCCTCCTTCTGCCGTCCGACCAGCAGCAGCGGCGAGGCGATCGCGATGGACGAGTACGTGCCCACGACAATACCGATCAGCATGGCGAACGTAAAGCCCCGAAGCCCCGGACCGCCCCAGATGTACATAATCAGCACCACGAGGAACGTGGTGAACGAGGTCAGCAGCGTTCGCGACAGGGTCTGGTTAATGCTGTCGGAGATCAACGCCGGCGTTAGCGTGGCCAGCTTGCCGCGGTTCTCGCGGATCCGGTCAAACACGACGATCGTGTCGTTCAGCGAGTAGCCGATGATCGTCAGGAACGCCGCGATGATCTGCAGGTTGATCTTGAAATCGCCGATCAGCAGCATCCGGCCCACGGCCGTATCGGCCAGATAGGCGCAGGCCGTCACCGCGCCCAGCGTGATGCATACGTCGTGCACCAGAGCCACAATCGCCGCCACGCCGTAACGGGCCGTACCAAACCGCACCCAGATGTACCCCACGATCGCGATCAGGGACAGCACGATGGCGATCAGGGCCCGCGTCTGGGCCTCGGCCCCGATCGACGGGTCAATCTGCGTGACGCGCGACAGCGAGGTCGACAGCGAACCGGCTTGAATGATCTTCGTCTGCTCATTGGCCACGAAACGGCTCCATTCCTGCTCATCGAGCTCACGGATGCCGGCCTCGGGGTGGACGCTGACGTACACGAAGGAACGCAGCTTTTCCTCATTCGCGGGCATGGTCAGATCGGTCTTGACGATCTGATGTCGGTACCACTCCAGGTCTTCCATGTCGGTCTTGAAGCGGATGTCGCGGAAGCGCTGCATCAAATCGGCGGCGGTAGCTTCCTTTTTAAGGGTGACCGTAATCTTGACGCCGCCGAGGAACTCCGACAGGGCCACGTCCGAATCGCTGACCCGCTCGGTCGAGGCGATCTCCACGCCCAGGTCTTCGCGGGCCGCCAGGTAGCCCTCGAACGCCCTGCGGACGGCGTCGGTGACCACCTCGTCCACCTCCGGTTCGGAGACCTCGGCCTCGGGAAACGCCTTTTCCAGCACGTTCTGCACGAGAGTCGTGTTGACCTGGCTGGTGCTGATCTGGAACGTGCGGTCGGTGGCGCCGGGCTTTACCCCCAGGTTGTACAGGCGTCCCCCCACCTCCGCCGCGGCCTGCTGAATCGCGGCCCGCACGGATGGGACGGTCTGTCCGGTCTGGCCGAAGGTCACCGTGGCCACCGTCTTGTTCGTTTCCGTCGTGGTGATCTCATACTTGAGATCGGACTCGCCGACCCGGTAGACCTGCGCCGCGGCCAGGGCGTCGTTCTGGAACTCGTTCTTGGCCACCTCGCGGAACCGGGCCTCCACCTCTTCACGCTTCGTGAACGGGCTGCTGGGCTTCAGGTCGATCTGGACGCTCGTGCCGCCGGTGAACTCGATGTCGTACTTGCTGTTGGTCGTTTCATCCCGCAGGAAGAACACCGCCAGCCCCCCGATGACAAGAACCGTGGAGATGGCCAGGAACGCGGGTCGCAAGCGCATCCAGCGGATGCGGGCGTTCTTGATGAGCTGAAACATGCGCAGGTGCCCGGCCAGCAGGCCGCTGTCCAGTTGCACGGCGTAAATGGTGCGGGTCACGAACAAGGCCGTGAACATGCTGGAGAGAATGCCCAGCATCAGCACGATGGCGAATCCCTTGATCTCCTCGGACGCCGCCAGGTACAGGATCAGGGCCACGAAAAAGGTCGTGATGTTCGCGTCGAAGATCGTGCGGAAGGCCCGGTCGTAGCCGTTGGCGAGGGCGGTCCGAATCGGCGAGCCGCGCTCCTGCTCCTCGCGGATGCGCTCGAAGATCAGCACGTTCGCGTCGACGCTCATGCCGATCGTCAGGATCAGGCCCGCGATGCCCGGCAGCGTGAACGTGGCCTGCCAGACGGACATGATGGCCAGGATGAACAGCAGGTTGAGCAGCAGCGCCACGTCCGCGATAAGCCCGGAGCGCAGATAGTAGCACACCATGAACACGGCCACCGCGGCCAGCCCCACGAGGCCGGCCATGATCCCCGCCTTCATGTTGTCGGCGCCGATCGTCGCCCCGATCGTTACCTCGCTGATGGGTACCTCGCTGAGGCTGGCGCGGAACGAACCGGCGTTCAGCTTATTAATGAGGTCCTTCAGTTCGGTCTGCGTGAATGTGCCGGTGATCGTGCCGTACTGGCTGATGGCCGAGTTGATGCGCGGGGCGCTGATCGCCTGGCCGTCCAGGATGATGCACAGGGGGCGGCCGATGTTGTTGCGGGTGACGTTGTAGAACAGGCTTCCCCCCACCGAATCCAGCGAGAAGGCGACGGCCCGACGACCGGTCTGCGGATCAACCGTCGGCCGCGCCCGCGTCAGACGCCAATCCTTCGGACCACCATGGAGCATCTTCTCATTCGGTTGATTACTGGCCAGAACGTACAGGTCGTCGCCGAACGTGGCGGTGATCGTGTGCTGCATCTCCTGCTTCCACGTCTCCGGGTCCTCCACTTTCACCCAGGCGTAGCGGTCGTCCGAGGCCTGTCGCGGCCCCTTGGTCGCCAGGGCCTCCTTGTAGGCCTCCAGCTCGCTGACGTTGGTCTTCCGCGAACTGTCGGGATCGGTAGGCAGAATCCGGAACTCGAGCACACCGGCCCCACGCAACATCCGCTTGAGGTCCTCGGGATCGTCCAGACGGCCCCGCACCGCGGCGTACCTCTCGAAGGCACTGGCCACCGCGGCGATCTTGTCGGCCCGATCGGGAAAGTCGGCCTGAAGCGATTCGAGCTTCTTGCGACGCTCCGCCGCGTCAGGCATGTCCAGCACGCTGGTCAGCAACGTGATGTTGACGTTGATTCTCTCCAGGGCGTGATTCGCCCGGTCCCACCGCTCGTTCAGGCCGCCTTCGCGGGTCAATGCCTCAACGGCCTTGGCCCATTGCTCGTAGGCCGCCAGGTAGTCACGCACCAGTTGTCCGGCTTTCTGGCGGGCCTGGGCCTGCTTGTCGGCATCGTCATCCTTGATCTGCTGCTCGATGAACTCATCAACGGCCTGAGTACGTTCGGCCGGACCCCTCCTGGCCCACGTGGGCGCCAGGGATTCCACGACGGTCCCGTTGAGCGGCGTGGCGTCGCCGATCTCCTTGACCCGTTGATTCATGCGGGTTCGCGCCGCGTCCCGTTCATTCTGCACCTTCTTGCGGGCGTCGTAGGCGGCCGCGAGCTCATCCAGGAGCCTCTGCCGCTCGGCCGAGCCGCCGGCGAACGCCTCAAATCGCTTGGCACGCTCCTCCACCGGCAGATCCAGCGCCCGCTTGACCCGCAACAGGTTGATGTTCTCGCGTTCCAGGGCCTCCAGGGCCTGCTCGTAGGCCCGCCGCCGCTGTTGTGTTTCGGCGCTGGCCAGCGGAAGCTGGATTTCAATGCGCGTATCCCCTTGGGGGCGAATCACGAGGTTGGCCGTGTTCGCCGGGTCGATGCGGCGCTGAAGAATGGGGATCATGTCCTGGGCCAGCCCGTCCCGCTCGTGTGGCGGCAGGTCCGAGGCGTCGATCTCGTAGACCAGCCGGGTCCCCCCGGCGATGTCCAGACCCGGCTTAAGGTTCAGCCTCCAGGCGCCCGTTTCCGGATCACGCACGACCAGCGACAACGCGGCGAACACCGCAAGAGCCAGGATCAGCGCAATTTTCCAGCCGTTCTTTCTCATAACCTCTTCCCGTCCGTTCAATCCCGTGGTTTGCCCGCTTGACGCCGCACCGATCACTCGCTGTCGTCCGAGGCGAGCTTGTGGATCGCGCTGGGCGTGACGCGGAGCTTGGTGTTGTTCGATTCATCCACCTTCAGGACGACCTCGTCGTCCTTGACGCTGATCACGGTCCCCAAGATGCCGCCGACGGTCCGCACGCGGTCGTTCGGCTTGAGGGCCTGGATCATCTGCTGGTGCTGCTTCTGCCGCTTTTTGGGGCCCTGGAACATGATGACCCACATCACCACCAGCAACAGGATCATCAACACGAAACTGGGATTCTTCCAGATGGGCAGGTTGGTGGTGGGCACGGCATTCTCCGTGGTTCCGCCCTCCTGTTTCGTGCCGGTCGTAGTGGTCGTTTGGCCCTCGACGTCCGCGTCCCGGCTGGTGATCTCCATGCCGCCTTCTTGGCCCGCCTGTCCTTCGGCGGACCCGTCCGTGGCCTGGGCCAGTATCCATAGATGACTCATGCTTGGGTTTCCTTCCTTTCTGGGAATCTCAGCACGGCGTCCGACGTGTCGTCGAACCCGGCCTGTGTCATAGCTTCATTCCATTCTCTCTGGCGAGCCGCCCAGGCGGCAAAATCGCCCCGGTCGATGTGCTCCCGTATCTCGGCCATCCACCGCTGGTAGTACCTCAGGTTGTGCCACGATACCAAAATCGGTCCAATCATCTCGCCGACGTTGAAAAAATGCCGCAAAGCGGCCCGCGTGAACGTCCGGCACGCATAGCAGTCGCATCCGGGCTCGATCGGCCCGTCATCCTGGCTGTGGGCCGTGTTACGCAGGCGGACGGGCCCTTGCCGCGTGAAGGCATAGGCGTTGCGGCCGTTCCGCGTGGGCAACACGCAGTCGAACATGTCCACGCCCGCCTCCACCGCCGCCAAAATGTCCATCGGCGTGCCCACGCCCATGAGGTACCGCGGCTTATCGGCCGGCAGCAGGGGGGCGGTGACGCCGACCGTGGCATTTCGCTCGGCAGGGTCCTCGCCCACGCTCAGGCCGCCGATGGCGTACCCGTCGAACTCCATCGCGACCAGGGCCCGTGCACACCGCGCCCGTTGCTCGGCGTCCGTGCCGCCCTGGACAATGCCGAACAACATCTGGTCGTCGCGACGGTGGGCCTGCTTGCACGCCTCGGCCCAGCGGATCGTGCGGTCGACGGCCGCCGTCAGGGCCTCGGTTGAACACGGCAGGGCGGGGCACTCATCAAAGCACATGATGATATCCGCCCCCAGGCGGTTCTGTGCCTCGATGGCCGCGGCGGCGTTGAGTTCGAGGGGAGCGCCGTCGATATGGCTGGCGAACCGCACCCCATCCTCGCCGACGTGCCGCAGCGATTGCAGGCTGAAGACCTGAAAGCCGCCGCTGTCGGTCAGGATGGGCCCGTCCCAGGCCATCAGGCGATGCAGCCCGCCAAGCTGCTCCACCGCGTCGATGCCGGGCCGCAGCAGCAGGTGATACGTATTGGCCAGGACGATGTGGGCGCCCGTGGCCCGCACCTGTTCGGGGGTCAGCCCCTTGACGGCGCCACGGGTGCCGACCGGCATGAAGGCCGGCGTCTCCACCGTGCCGCGGGGCGTGTGCAGCCGGCCCGTACGGGCCGCGGTGCGGGCGTCCTGCTCGCGAATGTCAAAGCCCATCGTCATCAATACAGCCGAACCTGTCTGGATCCGGGGTAGTACCACGCCAGTATCTCCGCCGCCGTCTTGCCCGCCCGGGCCATCCCGAGTGCCCCATACTGACACATGCCCACGGCGTGGCCGAACCCGCGGCCCTGTTCAAAAACGAATACCTCGCCTTCCCGGCGCACGGCGAAGGCGCTGCTCCGCAGCGTCCGCCCGGTCGGATCGACGGCCAGCCGAAGATTCTCCGCTTCGAGCCACTGCCGTTGCCCATTGCGCCCGATGAGGTTTACTTTGGTCAGTCGCACGAAATCGTCGTAGCGACTGGTCTCCATCGGTTCGATGGCCTCAAGGCCGCCCAGCCGTTCCAGGCTCGGGTAATGCGTCCGCAATCGTTTCCACACGTCCTCGACCTTCAGTCGCACCGCCGACCACTCAAACACACTCGGTCGGCTGGTCTGCCGACACCACGGACAGCGAACCCCGCCCAGGGGCGCGATCTCGCCGATGCCGAAGACCCTCCAGGCCGCCTCCGTGTGGCCGCCGCACGCCGAGCAGAAATACGCAGGGAACACGGCGACGTCTTCGCCTTCGCCGCCACTCGCATCGCCCGTCGTGAGCACGATGCCGCGGGTCGCCTCGACCGCCTCCCACACGCGGGCCGTTTCGGCCCCAACGCCCCGGTAGACTTGGTACCCCTCGGTCTTCCGCACGTCATACGTTCGCCCCGGTCCATAACGGCGCACGTGATACATCGCGTAGGTCCGCGAGGCGATCGCCTGGCTTTCCAGGGCCGAGGCCTCCCAATACGCCGGCATCTCGGCGCCGACCACGCCGGCCAGATAGCTCTCCAGCGGCACGATGTTGACCACCTGGAACCCTTCCTCGTCCGGTGTCGGCACGAGGCTCAGACGGCCGCGATACGATGCGCCGTCAAGTCCCGCTTGATGGTCCGCCGGGGCGATCTCCACGGTGCCCGAAAAGACGTGCTCACCCACGGCGATCCGGCCGTGAAACCAGGCCACCTCCAAATCCGCGGCCTCGGCGAAGCGGGCCTGTGCCCCATCGGGGAGACTGCGAACGGTAAGCGGGCCCGACGTGGTCAGGCGACTCGCTGTTTGCTTTTCAAAGAGCAACACCCGGATATCCGGGCTGGAATCCAGCCCGACGGGGCCGGGCGTCATCGGCGTCCGGTGCCGCCGAACACCGATCCACAGACATAGTCCGATCAGGACGATCGTCCAAAGAGCCACCGCACAGATACGAAGGGCATTTCGTCGAGCCACGCACAATCCGTCTGTTCCCCGGCCCGGGCAAGAAGCATCGAAGCGACGGGCCGCGGTCTACTCCAGTTTACGGAGGCTCAGGCCGTATTCCGCCAGCCGATCCTTGATCTCGTTCAGGCTCGTGACGCCGAAGTTCTTACAGCCCAGCAGTTCGGCCTCCGTCCGCATGATCAGGTCGCCCAGCGTTCGGATGTTGAGCCGGCTCAGGCAACGACGACTCCGGACGCTCAGCTCGACGTCGTCCACGCACTTGCTGAGCACCTCTTCGCTGGCGCCGCTGGCCTGGGCCTGGGCGGCGTAGCTGCTCGTGCCGGACTCCAGCGCCATGCCCAGCCGCAGTCCCTTCGAATCCAGGATTCGCTTGATCTCCTGGAGACTCGTTTCGCCGAAGTTCTTGTAGCTGAGCAGTTCGACTTCGGTGATCCGGAGCAGATCGCCCAGCGTGTTCAGATTCATCTTCTTCAGGCAGTTGCGGCTGCGCACCGACAACTCGAAATCGGACAGCGGGATCTCCAGGATCCGCGCCTGCTGGTCCTTGCGGCGGGCCTGCTCCTCATCGTAGACCATCGTCCGGGAACTCTCGATGTCCTTGGCGAAGAGTCGCGCTTTGGGATGATTGGGGTGCGACGCCAGCACCGTCGCCACGCAGCGCGCGGCCTTGTCGTATTCACCGGCCTCTTCGTACAGCATCGCCAGGTTCAGCAGGGCGTTAACGGGGGGCGTGGGGCGCTGCACAAGCTGCTGGTAGTACGCCAGGGCCTCCTGGTCAGCGCCGCGCAGATCACATGCGTACGCCAGTTGAAAGAGTGCCTCCAGGTGGTTCGCATCCAGCTCGACGGCGATCTGGAAGTCCGCGATGGCCGCCTCGTATTGCCCCTGGGCGGCGGCCAGGCGGCCCCGCTGGTAGTGAAACTCGGCGCTGACCTTTTCATAATTGCCGCAGGCCGCCAACTCCGCCGCGGCCTGGTCGAATTCGCGAGCCATCCGCAGCGTGGCCACCTTTTCCAGGGCCACCAGCAGGCTATCGGCCCCCTCGCGGGCCGCCTGTTCCAGGGCGGCGAGGGCCTCGGTGTACCGGCCCATGCCGCGGTAGGCGTACGCCAGGTACAGGGACTTTTCCCTGCACGCGGGCGCCTGGTTCAGCAGTTCCGCGGCCCGGTCCATCTGCCGCAGCAGAACCCGTCCGATCCCTGCGGCCAGCGGGTTGTCGAGATGCTGCTCGATCTGCTCGGCCAACGCCCTCTGTGCGCGTTCGCTTCGGTGCACCGCGGCTTTGAGCTGCTTGAGGTGATCGAGCGACGGGAGCTGCGGGCCGAACAGCTCCACCTGCGTACCTGCCAACGATACCATACCGCCTGGCTCCTCTTATCGTCTGCGTCCAGATTCGCACGCCAAGCCCACGACAGGCCCCGTGCGTGCACACCCACCCGCCTCTTGCCGATTTACAGATGAAACGCTGCATTATAGACCTCGCCGCGCGCTTTGCAACCCCATTTTCAATCGCGCCAGGGCGGTTTTTCAGCCGGGGACGCCCATGCCGAGGTCTCTGTCCGGTGGGCGGCTTCGTATAGGCGTGAAAAAAACCGGGCAAAAGCCGCTTGTGCGAGAACGAACACCGGCCCGATGGGGTATACTTTACGGGGAGCCGAGTAAGGAGCAGACAGGTCGGCAGCAAGACGCGGCGCACCGGCGCGGGGGCTTGTTCCGGGCGCGGCTCCAGAGGGGCCGTGGGGTATTTCAGATCGGTTACCCGGCGCAGGTGCAAGACGTCGGCGGGATCAGGCATCACGGCAGGGGCGGTCCCGCCGATGGGGGGATTCAACAATGAAGGCCGAATCACGGAAGGACAAGACCGAAGCGCTGATGCAAATCCTGCGTCGTATTGACCAGGGCGACAACCCTCAGACGTTGCGTGCGGAGGCACGTCGGCTGATTGAGCAGATCACGCCGCGCGACTTGGCCCGCGCTGAGGAGATCCTCGTTCGCGGCGGCGCATCCTCCCACCAGGCGGGCCAACTGTCCGTGGCGTTCCTGTTGATGGGGGTATTGGAAGGACGTGAGGCGAACCTGCGAGAGCGGTTGCCGGCCGACCACGTCTTGCGGATCATCCTGGCCGAGCACGAACTGACGCGGTGTTTTCTGGCCGACCTGGACAGTCTGGTGCGTGAGATCGTCACGCTGGAGCGGATGACCGACACGAGCATGGAGTTCATGCGCCTCAGCCATGTCGCCGAGCATCTGCACGCGATGCTGGAGCATATCGAACGCGAGGACGATGTGTTGTTTCCGGCCCTGCGTCAGCATGGCTGGTCGGCCCTGGCCGCCGCGCCGGGTCGGGCCCATGAACAAATTCGCGGCCACATCGACACCTTGCTTCGGCTGCTGGGCACCTTCCGGGCGGAGCGGTTTGACGCCTTCAAACAGCAACTCGCATTGCTCAGCCAGACCCTGATCCAGGTGATCCTTGAGCATCTGCACGAGGAAGACAACCTCTTGTTTCCTATCGCTCTGGAAGTGGTCAAGGAACCGGAGGCCTGGCATCGGATTAAGCGGCTGTGCGACGAGATCGGCTACTGCGGTGTGCACATTTGACGCGGCTTTGTGCGTCGATCACGTGTGATCGGCCCGGTCCAGTACGGTTTGGGCCAGATCCTCGACGTGCATCCCATCGGGTACGTCGATCCATCGCACGGGGCGGAAGGTCTTGAACCACGTGCGTTGGGACTTGGCGAACTTCCGCGTATTGATCTTGATCCGTTCAATGGCTTCGTCCAGGGTCACCCGTCCCTGCAGATGGTCGATCATCTCGGTATAGCCGATGGCCGCCCGGGCTTGGGGGCCGAGAGGGGGTTCTTCTTCCAGCAGCCGGGCCGCCTCGTCGCGCAGGCCCAACTCGATCATGCGTTCGACGCGCCGATTGATTCGTCGGCTTTCGATGTCCTTGCCACGCCGCAGGCCGATCACGGTCCAGTCCGACCGGGGCGGCGCGGCCCATTGTCGCTGCCAGTCGCTGATCGGCCGACCGGTCAGTTCATAGACCTCCAGGGCGCGGATGATCCGCCGGGCGTCATTGCGGTGAATGCGCTGGGCGGCGGCGGGGTCCACGCAGGTCAATTCGGCGTGCAGGGCGGCCGAACCGATCTCGTTGAGCCGTTGTTTGAGACGGCGCCGGATGTCCTCGTCTGCGCCCGGTCCGTCGAACAGGCCGTGCAACAGGGCCTTGATGTACAGGGCCGTCCCGCCGGCGGCGATGACCGGCACCTGAGCTGACTGCATGGTGTCCATCGCCTGCCGGGCCAGGCAAAGGTACTGTTCAACGTCAAACGACTCGCTGGGCTCGACCACGTCGATCAGGTGGTGCACAAGCCGTCGCCGAACCTCCATCGGGGGCTTGGCCGTGCCAATGTCCATCCGCCGGTAGATTTTCATGGAATCGACGCTGAGCACCTGGCCGCCCAGCCGCTGGGCCAGGGCCCGCGCCACGGCCCCTTTACCCGAGCCCGTCACACCCAGAATGAGGATTTTCGCCATGGCGGCTCGTTCCAAAATGCGAATTGTCCCTGTTCGACGCGTTCAAACCGGCTATAATAGCGCATTCCGTGCGAGAAGTCCACGTCGGAGCACAATGCACGCCGCCCTGGGGCGGCCGGACGGGAGCCATCCTCTTGCCAAGCGGAACGGACAATCTGGACTTCGCCGAGGCCCTGGCCAAGAAGGCCGGGCGGGTCAACGCCGTGCTGACGGAGCTTTTGGACGCCTTGGGGCAGGTACCGAGGCGATTGGCCGAGGCGATGCGCTACACGCTCGAGGCCCCGGGCAAGCGAATCCGGGCGGCGGTTGTCTTGTGGAGCTGTGAGGCGGTCTGCGGCCGGGTGATTCCGGAGGCGCTGACGGCCGCGGCGGCTGTAGAGATGGTGCATACGTATTCGCTGGTGCACGATGATTTGCCAGCCATGGACGATGATGATCTGCGTCGCGGCCGGCCGACCTGTCATAAGGCGTTTGACGAGGCCACGGCGATTCTCACGGGCGATGCGCTGTTGACGCTCGCGTTTGAGGTACTTGCGCGACGGGTGGCCGATCCGGCGCTGGCGGTGGCGATGGTGCGGACGTTGGCCTCCGCCGCCGGGCCGGAGGGCATGATCGCCGGGCAGGTGGAGGACGTGCTGGCGACGGGGACCCGCGGTGATCTCGAATTGCTCGAGCGGATTCACTGTAACAAGACCGCCCGCATGTTCGCCGCGGCCGCGCGGATGGGCGGCCTGGCGGGCGGGGCCGAGGAGCCGATCCTTGACGGATTGACCCTGTACGGGCTGAAGATCGGTCTGGGTTTTCAGGTCGCCGACGATATTCTCGACCAGGCCGCCGGCACCGATCAGCTCGGCAAGACGGCCGGCAAGGATGCCGAGCAGGGCAAGCTGACGTATCCCTCGCTCATCGGGCTGGACCGTGCCCGGCGGACGACAAAGGAACTTACGGAACAGGCCCTGGACGCGTTGAGGCCGCTTGGGTCCGCCGGCCATATGTTGGGCCTGCTGGCCCGAGAGCTGCTCGAACGAACCCGGTGATGGGTATGGATGATGGGCTCGGAGAAACGACATTCTCGGTGGCGCCTGGATCGACGTGGCTTTCTGGCCGCGGCGGGGTTGGTGGGCCTGTGTGGACCGACGGCCATGGCGGATGAGGCGACGACAACACCGATGCCCCTCGTAAGGGCCGATCGCATCGGTCCGGACGGTTTTTGTTTCGGCGTGGTGACCGATGTGCACCATGCCGACAAGGACACCGCCGGCCAACGCCACTACCGGAGCGCCCGGGACAACCTGACCCGGGCGGTGGAGGACTTCAACCGTTGTGGCGTGGCGTTCGCCGTGCAGTTGGGTGACCTGATCGACGGTTCGGACCGCGCGGCGGCGGAGGTGGACGAAATCCTGACCGTTTTCAGGGGTCTGGATGCGCCGGTGGTCCACGTGCTGGGCAATCACGACTTCGCGGGCATCAGCCGGGCGACCCTGACCCAACGACTGGGGCTCAAGCGGGGCTACTACGATTTCGCCGCCGGCGCCGTCCATTTCATCGTGCTCGACAGTCTGGAGGTCAGCGTCTGTGGCGGATGGGATGTCCAGAGCGATCACTACCGTGAGGGGCAACGGGTTTTGGATCAACTCCGCGGCGAGGGGGCGCCGAACGCCTTCGAGTGGAACGGCGGGATCGGCCCGGTCCAGCGGCGATGGCTGGCTGAGCGATTGGAGCAGATCGAACGGGCCGGGTGTCCAGCCATCGTGTTTTCCCATCTCCCGCTGGAGCCCCAAGGGGAAAAGCACACGCTGTGGAACGCTGCCGAGATGGCCGAGCTTCTGGAATCATACCCGGCCGTGGAGGCGTTCTTTTGCGGGCATCGGCACGCCGATCGCTACGCGCGACAAGGCGGCGTCCATTACGTGACGCTGGAGGCCCTGGTCGAGGCGCCGCAAGAGAACGCGTATGCGGTCGTTCATGTACGGCCCGATCGCATGATCGTCGAGGGGCGCGGGGCGATGAAAGGCCGCACGTGGCCCCGGAACAGGACGTGAGTTCACAAGAGGAGCGATGATCTTGTCCATGACGCCGTTGTTGGACCATATTCAGGGCCCCGCCGATTTGAAGGATCTTTCAGCGGAGCAGTTGGAGGCATTGGCCGAGGAGATCCGTCAGTTCATCACCGCCTCGGTCAGTCAGACGGGGGGGCACCTGGCCAGCAACCTGGGCGTGGTCGAGTTGACGATCGCCATGCACCGGGTATTCGACTTTGCGCGCGATCGGCTCGTCTGGGACGTGGGGCATCAGTGTTATGCCCACAAGATTCTGACGGGGCGGCGCGAGGTCTTCCCCAACTTGCGTCAAGCCGACGGGCTAAGCGGCTTCCCCGATCCGCAAGAGAGTCCCTACGATGCGTTCCGGGTGGGCCACGCGGGGACCAGCATCGCGACGGCGCTGGGGCTGGCGCTCGGCGCCCAGCACCGCGGCACGGATGAGCGGGTCGTCGCCTTCGTCGGCGACGCCAGCATCGTCAACGGGACGAATTTCGAGGCGTTGAACAACCTGGGCCTGGTGCATCGGCAGCTACTCGTTGTCCTGAACGACAACTCCATGGCCATCGACGTGACCCCCGGGGCGATGGCGCACTACCTGGCCCGCGTGCGTCTGAGCCACACCTATGAGGACCTGCGCAAGACCACCCAGTCCATTCTCGATCACCTGCCCGTGATCGGCAGGCCCATGGGCGAGGCCCTGGAGAATTTCAAGAAGACGATCCGCATGCAAATCTCGCCGAGCCGTTTGTTCGAGAGCCTCAACATTCCCTACTTCGGGCCCGTTGACGGCCATGATATCAGTTCGTTGATCGAGTTGTTCCAGGCGCTGAGCGACCTGGACCGCCCGGCGCTGCTGCACGTGTACACCCGCAAGGGCAAGGGCTTTGGACCCGCCGACACCGATCCGTGTCGGTTTCACAGCACCGGTCCGTTCGAGATACGCGGCCAGTCCGTCGAGGTCGCGCCGGGGCCCCGGTCGTTCACGGCGGCGTTCTCCGATGCGATCGTGGACGTGGCGCGGGCCGATGATCGCGTGGTGGCGATCACGGCCGCCATGCCCGACGGCACGGGGCTGACGGCGTTTCGCGAGGCGTTTCCCGATCGCTTCTACGACGTGGGGATCGCCGAAAGCGCGGCGGTCGATCTGGCCGCCGGTCTGGCCCGCAAGGGACTCCGGCCCTTCGTCTGCATCTACAGCACCTTCCTGCAACGCAGCTTTGACCACATCTTTCAGGAGGTGGCCCTGCAGGGATTGCCGGTTACTTTCTGCATTGATCGGGCCGGACTGGTCGGCAGCGATGGGCCCACGCATCACGGATTGATGGATATCGGGTTTCTTCGGATGCTGCCGTCGATGGTAATCGCCGCGCCGGCCTGCGAATCCGAGATGCGGCAGGCGCTGATGCTGGCCGTGCGCCGTGAGACGCCGATCGCGATTCGGTATCCGCGGGACGTGGTGCGCAACGGGCGCATCGACGCCGCCTGCGAGGCCGGGCCGTTCGAGCCGCCCCACGGCCGGATCGTTCGGCAGGGCCGTGATCCGATTGTTCTGGCCGCTTTGGGACCCGTCCTCGATCGCGCCTTGGATGCGGCCGATCGGCTGGAGGAGCACGGCGTATCCGTAACGGTGTTCAACGCCCGCTTCGCCAAGCCCGTGGACCCCGTGCTGCCGGAGGCCGTCGCCGCGGGCAAGACGGTGGTGACGCTGGAGGATCATTATCGCATCGGCGGTTTCGGATCGGCCGTGCTCGAGACCGTCGCCTCCGGGGGAGCGGCGGGCGCGGATGGGCGAGTCCTCTGTCTGGGCGTACCGGACACGTTTGTTCCCGCGGCCGAGAGAGCATCCCAACTCGACGCCGCCGGAATGAGTGTTGAGGCGATCGTCCAGACCGTTTTGGCGCATTGTGGCGCTGCACACAAGAGTCAGTTCAAGCAGACCTTATGAGATAGATGATCGGATCGGTTTGTCCGCGTTGCTGGATGACGGCGGGGCGCTTCCGTCCAGTGGAGGGTCGCTATCAAGCCGGGAGACGTCTGAAATGCCCGATTGACAAAAAAAACTGCGCCCGCCGTTATTTTGCTTGACAGTCGCGTCCGCGCCTCGTAGCGTGCTCGCGTGTGTTTGGAGGAAGGGTAGAGACCCCGCAGGGACGCCCCTCTACTTTTCCAGGGTTTCGGGTGCCGCCACAAGCGTGATTCCGTGACCCATGTGATTCCTGGGTTGAACCGGAGGGTGGTACGATGGTACGCAACAACCTCGCAGTGTGTCTGTTAATAGGGGCGGTCTCCGTGTGGGCACAGGCCCGCTATGCCGGCGGGACGGGGCATCTTGATGATCCCTATCAGATCGCCGGCGCCCAGGACCTCAGGCGGATCGCCGAGAACGAGGCGGATTGGTCCAAGGCTTTCCTTCTCGTCGCTGATATCGACCTGACTGACGATCCGGACGGGGCCTTCCCGCCGATCGGTACGGATGAGTTTGGGCACCGGTTCACCGGCGTGTTTGACGGCAACGGCCATGCCATTCGGGGGCTGATTCTGGCCTCCGATGCGTTGGGGCGCGTGGGCCTGTTTGCGGGCGTCGCCGGGACGGTCAAGAACCTGCGGCTGGTCGATGTCGTCGTGGATGCGCCGGGCGCCGATTGGGTAGGTGCCCTGGTGGGTTCCCTGCGATATGGGACGCTGAAGAACTGTACGGTCGAAGGCGGACGGGTCTCGGGCCGCAACAACGTCGGCGGTCTGGTCGGCTGGAGCGACCACGGCAATCTGTATCACTGCTCGGCGACGTGCGACGTGTTCGGCCAGAACGAGGTCGGGGGATTGCTGGGCGATGGGGAGGTCACGAAGCTCGTGGCGTGTTTCGCCACGGGCGACGTCACGGCCACCGGCGACGACGTCGGCGGACTCATGGGATCGAACTATGGCGGTCTTTTGAGTGCGTGCCACGCCCACGGGGCTGTCGTCGGCCGGTTCTACACCGGCGGGCTTGTGGGTGGCAATTACCTCGGCTTTATCGGCGACGCCTACGCGGTCGGAGCCGTGCAGGGCGAGGAGCGGGTCGGCGGTCTGGTGGGCGACAACGCGCCGTGGGGCGTGATTGTCAACGCCTTTGCCGTCGGACGGGTGACCGGCGTTCGGCACGTCGGCGGCTTGGTGGGGACCAATAACAACCCCTGTCGCGGGGCCACGCCCTACGGGACCATTGTCGATTGCTACTGGGACGTGCAGGCCAGCGGCTTGGCGACCATGTGCGGCGATGAACAGCGGGACTGCGATGACAGCCGGGGTCGGACGACCGCCGAACTGCAGCGGCGGGAGACATTTCGCAACTGGGATTTCACGTCCACCTGGGCCATCAGCGAGAAGCAAACCTACCCCTATTTCCGCACGCAGTTGACCGGCGACCTGAACAACGATGACCGCGTCGATCTGTGCGACCTGTCGGTCCTGGGAGGACAGTGGCTCAAGGGCCTCGGTGACGATCTCGATCCCTGATCTGCTCCGGGCGCGATTCTGCCTCAAGAAACGCATCGGACTGGTCGATAAAGAGGATGCGAGAATCGCGTTAAGGGAGACATGTCGATGGGTGGGATGCATCGGATCCTCGTGGTCGAGGACAGTGCCGTTAATCAGGCCCTTCTGGAGGCCATGTTTCGCAAAACCGGCCAGGTGGAGGCGGTCTTTGTGGACAACGGCATGGACGCCATTGAACGAGCCCTCGCCGAAACGTTTGATCTGATCCTGATGGACATCCGTATGCCGGGCATGGACGGCTGCGAGGCCACGCAGGTCATGCGTGACCAGGGGGTGACGGCGCCGATTCTGGCCCTGACCGCGGATGTCTGCGAACAGACCCGGCAGCGCTGCTTCCAGGCCGGGTGCACCGACTTCCTCACCAAGCCCCTGGGTCTGGAGAAACTTCAGGCATTGCTGCAATTCTATGTTCCCGTCCAGTGAACCCGCGTCGGAACTCCGCGGTGATGGGTTGACGAACCGCGGCGATTCGATCATAGTGGGGGTGGGGATGTTCCGGGCGACCCCGGACACAGTACCACAGGGGATCGGCGATGAGAGGCAAGCCAGAGCGAAGGGCGGGCGTTTCCATTCTGACATTGCTGGTCATGGTCTGCACGGCGGGAGCCGGCAACTGGCCGCACTGGCGGGGGCCGTATTTCAACGGATCCTCGGATGAGGTGAACCTGCCTGCCACGTGGACGACCACCGACAACGTCGCCTGGCGGATGGATTTGCCGGGCCCTTCCGCGGCCACGCCGATTGTCTGGGGCGAGCACGTGTTCATCCCCAGCGTGAACATGGCCGAGGATACGTTGCTGGCCATGTGTCTGGACCGCATCGATGGCCGCGTTCTCTGGCAACACAGGGTCGCCCAGGGGACCCGTCGGGACCGCCGCAGCTACTTCGCCTCGCCCTCCCCGGTGACCGACGGCAAAGTGGTCGTGTTTTTCTACAGTAACGGCGAGCTTCTGGCGTTTGATTTCGAAGGCCGTCGCCTCTGGCGACGCAACATCCAGGAGGATTACGGTCCGTTCGCGTTTCTCTGGACGTTCAGCAGCAGCCCGACGTTATTCAAAGGCACGCTTTACCTGCAAGTCCTTCAGCGGGATGTGCCGGTGGACGGGCGCGGCCTGGCCGGGCAGGAGAACCTGTCTTACCTGGTGGCCATGGATCCGCAGACGGGCAAGACGCTCTGGCGGCATATCCGGCCCAGCCCGGCCGTGGCCGAATCCCGCGAGGCCTTCAGCACGCCCATCCCCGCGCGGTTCGGCGATACCGATCAGTTGCTGCTGGCCGGCGGCGACGTGCTGACCGGTCACGATCCCGAATCAGGTCGGGAGTTGTGGCGATGGGGCACCTGGAACCCACGGCGGATCGGGCACTGGCGGTTGGTGCCCTCGCCCGTCGTCGGCGATGGGGTGGTGTTGGTCTGCGCCCCGAAGAACGATCCGGTGTACGCCATTCGTCCGGACCGCGCCGTGGCGGGCGGCCCCGACGGGGTGGCTTGGGACAGCCGCGGCACGCGCGAGATCACCTCGGATGTGCCGACGCCGGCGTTCTACGAAGGGGACTTCTTCGTGCTCAGCGATCTGCGGCGCTGCCTGTCGCGGGTCGAGGCCGCCACGGGCCGCGTGCGCTGGACGGTCTCCACGCCCGACGCGGCCAAATATGAGGCGTCGCCCACGGTGGCCGACGGCAAGGTCTACCTGATCAATCACCGCGGTGACACCGCCGTCATCAACGCCGACGACGGCAAGGTCCTGCACCAGATACGGATGGATGAACCCACCGGCGGGGACGTGGTCCGGGCCTCGATCAGTATCGCCCACGGCCATCTGTTCATCCGCACGACGCGGCGCCTGACCTGTGTCGGACCGACGATGTCGCGCTAACAGTCCGTTGAAAAACGTACGGTCCACAGCAACGGGCCCTTTTTGTCATTCCCGCGAAAGCGGGAATCCACGCTTTGCGTGCAGAGAGCACACCTCACGTGGAGCGTGGACCCCGGATCAAAGCCTGCCCCGGACTCGATCCGGGGTCCGGGGTGACACTTTTTCAACAGGCTGCTAACCCAGTTGCTCGGCGATGGCGTGCAGGATTTGCGGGCGGATCTGGTCCAGGTCGCCCTGGAGGTTGACGCCGCTGGCCATGCGATGCCCGCCGCCGCCCCAGCGTTGGGCGATGCGCCGCACGTCGACACCGCCCTTGGATCGCAGGCTGCATCGAAAGCCCTGTTGCCCACGACGGGGGTCCTCGCCCAGCTCGACCAGGAGCACCGCCACCTCGACCGAGCCGATCCGCTGGCATTCGTCGATCAGGTTTTCCGTGTCGCGGCCCGTGGCGCCCGTCTCGTCGAAGTCGGACCGTCGGATGACCTGCAGGGCCACGCGTCCGTCGCAGTGGAGCTCCAGCCGCTGGAGCATCCGGGCCATGAGGTTCATGCGGGCCGGCGAGAAGTTCTGGTACAGGCGGCGATACACGGCCGAGGGGTCCGCGCCGGCCTCGATCAGCGCGGCGGCGTCGCGAAACAGGCGGGCGTCGGCGTTGGAGAACTTGAACCAGCCGCTGTCCGTCGCCAGGGCGACGAACAAGGCCTCGGCGATCGAGGGCGTCAGCGGCCAGCCCGCGTGGCGGATCCAGTCAAACACAATCTGCCCGGCGGCGGCGGCCCCGGCGTCGATCAGCTCGACGTCGCCCAGGGCATCGCTGGTGGCGTGATGATCGATCACGAGCACCGGCTTGCGATTCTGACGCAACCACAGGTCAAAATCGGGTAGCTGCACGTAGGAATTGGTGTCGATGATGAGCACCAGGTCGCATGCGTCGTACCGCCCGTTGTGCAGTTGCTCCAGCGAGACCTCGTCGGTCAGCACCGGGGGCGGGGTCTCGAAGAGGAACGTATACCAGTCCGCCAGCGGGCTGAGCAGCAGCGGATCGACCCCCTTGCCCAGGCCGGCCAATACCTCCATCATGGCGCGCATCGACCCCACGGCGTCGCCGTCGGGGCGCGTATGACAGGTCATTAGCACCCGCTGCGAACGTTCAATCAGCGCAGTGGCCCTGTTGAAGTCGGCTTCCGTGACCATCCGTCAGTCCATTTCATGCCGGACCCGGTGGGCCCGGGCGTTGCCGGTCAGTCCAATACCAGGTCGGGGTTCTCCGGGCCAAAATGCTTGAGCATGACGATCGGGTCCGTCTTGGAGGGGTTGACGATCTTCACCCCTTGCCGGGCCGCCGATTCGCTCACGAAGAACTCATCATGCGTCAATTGCCCGTACCGGATCATCGTGGGCGTTTCGATGTCCCAGACGCCCATCGTCCCGTGCCCCTGCATCATAATCATCCCATAGGCCGCGGCATCGCGGATCGTGACGGTCGCTCCGGGCAGGACCGTCAGTTCCTTGGCGCTGAACGCCGAGGACTTATAGCAGATCCAGTGCTCGATGTACCCCTCGGCCTTCATCTCCTCGACCGGTCGCACGGGACGCGGCCGCATGAAGCGATTGGCCTTGAAGTTCGGGTCGACGTTCAGGTTCCAGTCGATCACCTCCAGGAGCCAGTCCACGTCGTTCATCCGGTCGGGCGGGGTGTCCTTCCAGAGCAGCTCCTTGGGCACCACCTGGTCGCCGGTGAGCGATTGATACATGCTGAATACGTCGGAGGCCTTCTGCGGCTCGTAGGTGCACAGGCTGCCCGGCGCGTGCAGCACGCCCGGCGGCACATCCCACCCGGTGCCCACCTCCAGCCGATACGCCTGGCTGATGTTGGTGATCTTGTTGTCGCCCGTGATAAAGTCCTCCAGGCAACGGCGGACCTGCTCCCGCGTCGTCCCGGGGGTCAGTCCGAAAAACGTATACGGGAAGTCTCCACCGTGATTGTTCACCTGCGGCGGGAAGTAGTACGCCTCGGGCTTGCCGAGCTGGCCGGTCAGCTTGGCCTGCTCATCCCGGTGATGGATGTGGTGCGGCAGGGCTCCTTTGTTGTCGAAGAACTTGGAATACATGGGCCACCGTCCGTGCGCCTTCCAGATCCGCTCGCCGATCAGCTCGCCTTTGAGCGTATCGATCGCGTCGCGCAACAGGAACTGTTCGGTCTTGCCGCCGTCCTCGAACACCACGAAGCTCAGGCCCTCGTTCGGCGCCGTCAACGGACCGTTGTCCGCCGGGGTGGTCGAGGAGAACCACCGTTCATCAATGCCGCCCCGCTCGCCGCCCAGGGCGTAATAGTCGTCCGGATGCAGCTTGATGCGGCGTCCGGGGACGCAAAACGATCGCGGCACCCAGTTCGGCGCCAGCCGGAGAATCCCCTGCCCCTGTTCCAGAGCCCGTGCGGCCTGCGATGCAGTTGCCATAGTCGTCTTCCTCTCCTGCGGTTAGTAGGATACTTTCTTCCACGCCCGCTCCGCGGCCGAGGCCAGCACCGTGTCACAGACGCATTGCGTCTCAAGGGCCTCGCGGAACGTGGGGCCGGCCGGCTTGCCCGAGGCCATGCCGCTCAGGAAATCGGCCGCCTGATGGACAAACGTGTGTTCATAACCAATCTGCAGACCCGGCACCCACCACTTGTCCATGTAGGGCATATCCGCATCGGTCACGTGGATACTCCGCCAGCCCCGCACAATCGATTCGTCACGGTGGTCGAAGTACTCCAGCCGGTGCAGATCATGCAGATCCCAGGCAATGGAGGCGTGCTCCCCGTTGATCTCGAACGTATACAGGGCCTTGTGGCCGCGGGCGTAGCGGGTCGATTCGAAATTACCCAGCGACCCGTTGTCGAACCGACACAGGAACGTGCACGCATCGTCGATGCCGACGGGTTCGACCTTGCCGGTCTCCACGTTAAGCCGCTCCTTGACGAACGTCTCGGTCATGGCGCAGACCTCGCCGATCCGACCGTTGTGCCACATGGCCGTGTCGATGCAGTGGGCCAGCAGGTCGCCGACGACGCCGGAGCCCGCGGCCTTGACGTCCAGCCGCCACGTGGCCATGCCGCCCTGGGGCACCTTGGCCGAGATCGTCCAGTCTTGCAGGAAATTGGCGCGATAGTGGAAAATCCGGCCCAGCCGGCCGCTGTCGATCAGTTGCTTGGCGAGGGTCACGGCGGGCACGCGGCGGTAGTTGAACGACACCAGGTTCGCGACCTTGGCCTTCTCGACCGCCTGGACCATCTCGCGGCCCTGGGCGGCGTTCATCGCCAGCGGCTTTTCGCAGAGGATGGCCTTGCCCGCCTGGGCCGCCGCGATGGCAATCTCGGCGTGCATGTTATTGGGCACGCAGATGTCCACCACGTCGATGGACTCATCTTCAATGACCTTTCGCCAGTCCGTCGTGTAGGAGGCATAGCCCCACTGCTCGGCGAAAGCCTTGGCCTTGTCCTCTTCCAGGCCGCACACCGTCTTAAGAACGGGCGTGTACGGCACGTCGAAGAAATGGGGCACCTTGCTGTAGGCATTCGAGTGGGTCCGGGCCATGAAACCGAAGCCGATCATCCCAACATTCAAGGGCTTTCTCATTGCTATTGCTCCTTATCCAATGTCCTTGCCAACGAGAAACAGATGCCGGGCGCCCGCGGTGGACCGGAAATCAGGCGGTCCACCCGTGCGCCGCCTGCACCTTGAGCATCACGTCCAGGATCGCGTTCCACGTCTCCGGCGATTCCAGCACGGCGTTGGGGAACATGCAGCCATCCCAACAGATATGCCGGATGCCGCGGGAGGGGGCGTCCTTGAGCCAGTAGCCGGCGCAGCGGACGATGTCGAGCTTGCCGTTCGGATCGTTGGGCAGGCAGTGCTTGCCCGTCTTGTCGTGCGAGCCGGCGCCGTGGACCTCGCCGTCGTTCTGCGCGACGTGGAAGTCAATCGTCCATGGCCGCAGCTTGTCGACCATCGTTTCGTAGGCCGCGTAGAACTCTTCCTCTGAATAGCCCGGTCGCAGCAAGGCGTGCTCCGGGGCGTTGTACCCCATCAGGTACAGGTAAGTGTGGGCCATGTCCGCCTGGAAACCTAGAGCTTCGGGCATGCCCACGGCTTCCAGCAGGTCAAGCATGTCCTTCCAGCTATGCAGGCCGGCCCAGCAGATCTCCCCCTCGGCCGCCAGTCGCTCACCATGATCGGCGGCGATCTTCGCCGCCTCGCGGAACGTCTCGGCGATCTTCGCGGTGTTCGCCTTCGGATTCTGACGCCACTTTTCGACGCCGAACTCCGCCGAATCGATCCGGATCACGCCGTACCGCCGGACCCCGTGCTTGTTGAACACGCCGGCGATCCGGCACGCCACCCGCACGGCCTCGAGGAATCTCTCGCGGGCGGCCGCATCCCCCATGGCCGTATCGCCCACCGTGCCGGCCCAGACCGGCGCGACCAGGGAGCCGACGCTGAATCCATATTCGGCGATCATGTCGGCGATCTCCTTAAGCTCATCGTCGTCGGCGTTCGGGTCGGTATGGGGCAGGAACAGAAAGTAGTCAATGCCGTCGAACGTCCGACCGTCCACCTTGGCCGCGGCGGTCAATTCCAGCATCCGTTCCAGGCTGATGGGCGGCTCCTGGCCGGGGTCGTTTCCCTTGCCGACCAATCCCGGCCACATGGCGTTGTGCAGCTTGGGGAAGGTGTCCGAACTCATGCTTGGCTCCTTTCCGGTTCGGGTGCGTTCACTGTTTCGGTTTCCATGCCGTTGTCGATCCAGCCCTGGATCGGCCGGACTCAGCTTGTTCACGGAATCAGGCCGCGCTGTCCCATCCGCTGCGAATCGTGCGGTAGCCGACCTCGCAGACCTCTTCGGGGCCGGCGCTGATGTCCCGCCATATCTTCGTCGTCGCCGCCAGGTCGGGCATCGTCCGTCCAAACGCCTCAATCGTCATCCACCCGTCATAGCCGCTGCGCCGCAGCGCCCGGAAGATGCCCGCCCAGGGGATGCTCCCCTTACCCGGCGTCCCGCGGTCATTGGCGGAAACATGCACGTGCCGCAAGAGGTCCCCGGCCTCGGCGATACAGCCAACCGGATCCTTCTCTTCAATGTTGCCGTGGAACGTGTCATACATCACGCCGAGATTCGGATGATTCACCCGGCGGGCCAAGGTCGCCGCATCGGCCAGCGTGTTCAGGAAGTAGCACTCAAAGCGATTGAGCGGCTCGATGGCCATAACCACGTTCGCCTGTGCCGCATGCTCGGCGGCCGCGCGGAGCACCTCGGCGGCGCGGGCCTTCTCCGATTCGGTCGGGCCGGCGCCCGTGAATTGCCCCAGCGGCTGGTACAGCGGGCCGCAGAGCACCTCGGCGGCAAGGGCCTGACAGCAGTCGATAATGCCCCGCAGGTAGTCCAACGCACCCTGTCGATGCGACGCTTCCGGGCTGATGGGGTTGTGGGCCTCATCGGGGATGATGGACACCACCGTGCAGCCCAACTGCTCATCCGCAATCGCCTGGCCCACCTGCCGATAGTGCTCCACGTCCACGCCGAAAACGGGAATCTCCACCCCGTCAAAGCCGATCTCGCGAACCTGGGCAAAATGCGGAAAATACTCCGGCGTGACGTAGGGCGTCCAGAGCAGCATATTCATTCCGATCTTCATATCCGTCCCCTGCCATGGGTTATGGAGTCGTCGCCGGGCTCGGTCCGAGGCGTTCAAGGACCTGCTCGGCACGTTTCATCAGCTCGGCGTTGACGGCCGTCGCCCGGACCTCTTGCAGCACGCTCCAAAGACCCGCCGCCTGTTGTGGCGTCGGATCTGTGATCCGCTCGGCGATCTGCACCGTGGCCAAGGCCGCTTCCTGAACGACGGCGGCATTATCCAGGAAACCGGCCGCGATGTCCAGCGCTTCTGCGCAGTCCAATGTGCCCAGGGCCGAGAGCAACAATCGCTGCTCACTGGCCTGCGGGGCATACCGTCGGAACGAGGCCAGCGTGCCCGCCGTCTGGGCACAGGAGTCAGGCGGGCTGGACCGCACCAGTCGCGTGTAGCCGCGCAGGGCCAGGACGCGATGGGTGCCGTCGGTCCGCTCGACGAGCGCCGCCAATATGGGCAGGGCGGCCGGGTCCGACCACTGGCTCAACTCGCGGATCGCCGCATCCCGCACCGTCGGATCGGGATCGTCACACGCTGAATGGACCACGGCCATCGCATCGAGTCCGCCCAGCCTTGCCAGAGCCCTTAAAAGGAATACACGCTGCTCGCTGTCCGTCGTGGTATTCCATGCCTGAAAGAGGTGCCGGTCGCGTTTGGCCTGGGGGTCTTGCGTCGCCATCGCCACCAGGGTCCGGGCGGCCTCGTCGGTCAGTGCGGGATCGTAATGGGCCAGGAATCCCCGTAGCAGCAGCGGCCCGTGTTCGGGCCCGCCCAACGTCGCCAGGGCCCGCAAGGCGGCCTTTCGAGTCTCCGTGTCGCTCTCCAGGGCCAGCGGCAGAATCACCTCGGCGGCTGCCGTGACCTGCCGCTCACCAACCAGCCCCAACAAGTCGATACGGGCCGATCCATCAGCCCGTTGCAGGGCCTCTATCAACGCACTCTCGAACCCGTCACAACGGATGCGTCGCAGCGCGGTCAGGGCCGCCTGGTGATCCGATTCCGAGCCATCCAGGGCATCGGCCAGGACGGTAATGGACTGATCGTTGCCGACCTTCGCCAGCGCCAGCAGGGCGGCTCGTCGTACCCCTGCTTTGGGACTGTCCGTAAGCTCCGTGATGGCCGGCCGGATGCGTGGATCGCCCCGCTCGGCCAGGGCCTCGATCAGCAGGACCTCGTCCTGTGAGGGTTTGGCCTCCAACCGGTCCAGCAATTGCGTGATGACTCCTTCTCCTGGCAGTCGACCGGCCGCCGCGATCATCGCGGCCCGCAGACCGGGAGGGCCCTGCACCATGTAATCCAGGAGGGGATCGTCAATCCGGCCCTCGCACAGTCCCAGCCACCCCAGCACTCCGGCCCGCTCGTTCAGTGGGTGTCGGAAGTCGTTCGCCAGTTCCTGGTAGATCTGGCGGGCCGTCTCCACGTGGCCCCGTCGCGCCAGGGCCCGCGCGCAGGCAATATATGCCTGGCTCAAATCCGCACGGGCCTCCCCGTCGGCCTTGAGCCGGGCATTCCGAAGAAACCGAGCCGCCTCCAGAGTGCCCGTCCGACCCAGCGCCGCCACCGCGGCGGCGACCACGGACTCGTTCCCCGACTGGGCCTCTTGGATCAGCACCGGCGTACTGTCGGCATCGGCCCGCTGGCCCAACAGTCCAATGATCTGTATGCGAGCCGATCCCGTGGTGGCCGGCAGGACCTCCCGCAGCACCTGATCGACGCGGGTGGACTCCTGGCCCGCCATCGCATAGCACACCATCTCGCACATATGCGGATCGGTCAGCAGCCCGGCGATCTCGCGGCTGGTCTCCTCCGTGCCAGCCGACCAAAGCTGCGTGCAGGCGAACCGTTTTCCGGCCAGGGTGGCCTCGTCCGACCGCACCATCGCCACCAGTCGATCGACCAGGTGCGTTCGCACCTCCGGCGGGGCGTGGCGCAGCGCGTGCTCCATATTTCGCAGAATGGCCGGATCGGCATCGTACTCGTATTGAGCCAGCTCACGGGTCAGGCGGTCCACGTCGTCACGCCCAAGCGGTTGCGCGATACCCGTGGACGGCAAGCCCAGCGTGACCGCCATGACCAGGGCATGCCCCAGAACCTTCATTCGTTTCATCTCTGTCTCTCCCGCTCGATGGACACCGCGTTCCGTCCTGTCCGGCGCAAGCCGTCAGTAGTGCCAGGGCGCCCGCATCAGGCGACGGCGCATGCGATCGGCCTCGGCGTCGTTGAGGAACGCTTCCATCTTGGGGTCCCACGTCAGCTCCCGACCCAGCCGCAGACACAGGTTGGCGATATGCCCGATGGTCGTGGCGCGATGGGACTTCTCCGGCGAGCAAATCGTCTCGCGGCGGGTCTTGATACACCGCAGGAAATCACCGATATGCCCGCCCGGATCGGCCCAGCTCTTGGCCGCAACCGCCCGCCGCTTCAGCAGGCTCTGGGGCTCAGCCGTCACCACGTTCGTATCGTCATCCACCTGGATCCAGCCCTCATCCCCGATGAAACGGATATAACGCTGGGCGAACTGACCCCGGACCCACATCACGAGCCTGCGGCCGTCGGCATACGTGCAGTCCACGCGGCATCGCACGGGCGTGTCGGCGAAGTTGCCCGGTATGAACTCGGCGAGCCCCTCGTAGTGCACCGGTCCGGTATCATCGGTATCCAGTCCCCATTGCGCGATATCGGTGTAATGGCAGCCCATCGCGATGAGCGTGCCGCCGCCGGTTTCCCAGAAGTAGTTCCACCCGTTGAATCGCGCGGGGATATAGGGGTACCACGGCGTCGGCCCCAGCCACATGTCGTAGTCCAGCCCGGCGGGCACCGGCTGCGGCGCCTCGGGCCGCAGGATCGGGTTTTCCCACATCTGCATCTCCACCGTGTGGACGTGGCCGATCAAGCCGCTCTGCGCGATCTCCACCTGGAATCGGTACGAGTCGACGCTGCGCCGCTGATGCCCGCACTGGTAGACCGTGCCCAGCCGCTCCATCGTCTGCACCAGCTCGCGCCCCTCCTCGATGGTCATGGTCATCGGCTTCTCGCTGTAGACGTCCTTGCCGGCCTTGGCCGCGAGGATGGACGCCAGGGCATGCCAGCGATCGCCCGTCGCGATATACACGGCGTCCAGGTCGGTCCGCGCGAGCAGCTCGCGAAAGTCACGGTACGTGACGCAGTCGCTGTTCCTGTAGTACTGGTCCACCTGCGCCTTGCCCATCGCGCAGCGCTGCTCACGCGGATCGGCCACGGCGATCAACTGGACGTCCGGATGCGAAAAGAAGAAGGGCGTCACCTCGCGGCAGCGGTTGCCGTGACCGATCGTGGCGAGTGTAATCCGGTCCGAGGCGGCCGTCGCTCCATCGCGGCCGAGCGCTGAGCCGGGAATCACCGTCAGCAGTGGGACCGCGCTAACGGATTTCAGGAGACTGCGGCGTGTAAGGGTCTGCTGCATGACCGTGCCTCCGGTTTCTGTGATTTTGAACGGCCATCCTGATGATGGCGCCACGCCCCGTCCAAAAGAGGGACTGGGAAAAACGTTTTTCCATACTCTAGCCGCTCGCCTTCGCCTGTCAAGAAGATTCGGGGCTCTTCGATCTTCACATGGCTTGGCACGCGACGACCCGACGGGCCCACAGGCATAGCAGCCTGTTGAAAAAGTGTCACCCCGGACCCCGGATCGAGTCCGGGGCAGGCTTTGATCCGGGGTCCACGCTCAACGTGAGGTGCGCTCTATGCACGCAAAGCGTGGATTCCCGCCCGCTAGGGCGCGTCGTCGACTTTCGCGGGAATGACCGTTTCTTTGGCCCGTACGTTTTTCAACGGACTGATAGCCGATTCGCCATCTCTTTACGGAGAGCCCGCGGTCTGGCTCCGTCGCTCGATGGTCACCTTCTGCCCATCCACCGACACAATGGAATACACCAGTCGGCCCATGAACCGTTCCTGCCCCGGCTGATGACACACCGTCCGTCCGAGCCGCGCCGTATGCTGCCGTGTGATCAGAGGGCTTTCGTGGATGTGCCCATGCAGGGTGCACAGGGGTTGCCGGGACAGAATCCAGTTTCTGACCGCTTCGGACCCCACGTCCATCCCCTCCGGCACCGCCGCCAATCCCGCACCCGCCGGCGGGGCATGACAGACCAGAATCGCCCGATCCATCGTCTCCACCCCATCCGACAGGCCGTCCAGAATCTCCTCCAGCGTCGGTCGATCACGGAAGAACGACTCGACATCCTCGATCGGTTCGAGATCACCGCCCTCCGAGATCAGCGGCTGTGGCGGTTGTGGCGGACGCACGAAGTCACGCGTGTCGAGCACGCACCAGTCCTTGAGGCGAAAGGGCGGGTCCGGAATGTAGTTGCATCCCCGAATCCGCAGCCCCTCTTCGAGAACCACCCATCCATCCGTCAGGTCGTGCAGGCACGGCGTGCGATCCACGAGGGTTCTCCACGCCGGCAACACCGCCTGACAGTCGTCGTTGGCGGGCATGGCGTAGTACGCAACCCCGTACGCCCCGGCCATGTCCATGTAAGCCGTTAAGTACTCGTCGATGAATAATCGCTGCGTCGCGATCAGGTTGCGGGCATGCGGAAACAGGTCCCCGCCGTTCACGATGATGCCAATCCCCTCCTCGCGCGCGGCCTCCAGTGTTTGATCGTAACCCCAAGTCCAGCCGTGCAGGTCCGTCACGTACAGAAACCGGAACATGCCATCCTCCCCTGCGCCGCACGCAGCAACCCCTGGAGCCGCCATCGGATTCTGCGTACGCAGCCTCGGCGCACATCCACACGGCCACCGTCGGGATCAGTCTGACGCTATGAGCACCCCATGGAATTGCCGCAGTTGAAGCAGCGGTAACACGTGCCGTTGCGCACCGTGATCGCCCCGCACACGTCACACGCCGGCGCATCGTCCTGGAAATGCTCGAACTGGGCGCTGAACTGATGCATCAGCGCGGCATCCGTGGCCGTCCGGTTCGGAGCCCCGACGGCCGACTCCACGGTCGCCACGGTCTGCTCGGCCATCCGATCGAACCGGTCGGGCCGACCGGCGATCGGTCGCGGCGCGGGCCGCGCCGCGTCGTCCGGCGCCTTCTTGCGAGCGGCCTTGGCCTCGTCGATCTTCCGCGCCAGGTCCTTGGTCTTCTCCACGAGCACCTTGGCCGTGCCGCCGGGGCCCGTGGCCGGGGCGGACGCGCCGCGATTCGGCGTGTTCTTCTCCGCGTAGCCCGGGATGAATTGGCACCCCATCCAGCAGAAGATGTAGTCGATCAGGCTCTTGGCGAAGGGAATGTTCTTGTTGCTCGTCATCCCCGACGGCTCGAACCGGGCGTGGCGGAACTTGTCCACCAGCGTGATCAGCGGCACTCCATATTGCAGCGCCATGGACACGCAGGTGCCGACCACGTCCATCAGGCCACCCACCGTGCTGCCTTCCTTGGCCATCGTGATAAACAGCTCGCCGGGCTGACCGTCGTCGTACAATCCCACCGTCAGGTAGCCCTCGTGCCCGGCCACGCTGAACTTGTGCGTGATGCTGTGGCGCGTTTCGGGCAGCCGCCGACGGAAGGGCCGGGCGCTTTCTTCCTTCTTGACCTCGTCCTTACCCTGCTTTTCCACGTTCACCGGCTGGATGCGCTTCGACCCATCCCGATAGATCGCAATCGCCTTGAGCCCCAGCTTCCATCCTTCGATGTAGGCCCCCGCGATCTCCTCGGTCGTGCTCTCCCGCGGCATGTTAATCGTCTTGCTGATCGCTCCGGACAAAAACGGCTGCACCGCCGCCATCATCCTCAAATGGGCCATGTAATGGATGTGCCGCTTGCCCTTCACCGGCTTGAAGGCGCAGTCAAATACCGCCAGGTGCTCCTCCCGCAGGCCCGGCGCGCCCTCGATCGTATCCTCCTGGTCCACGTGGTCGCAGATCCGCTTGATCTCCTCCGGGCTGTAACCGAGCCGCTCCAGCGCCATGGGCACCGTGCGGTTGACGATCTTCAGCATGCCGCCCCCGGCCAGCAGCTTGTACTTGACCAGCGCGATGTCCGGCTCGACGCCGGTGGTGTCGCAGTCCATCATGAACCCGATCGTGCCCGTCGGCGCCAACACCGTCGCCTGGGCGTTGCGGTACCCGTGCTGCACCCCCATCTCGTACGCCTGATCCCACGCGTTCTTCGCCGCGTTCAGCAGGTACGCCGGGCAGTGCACCTCCGGGATGTTGTACGCGTGCTCGCGATGCATGCGGATGACGTTCAGCATCGGCTCGCGGTTCAGCTCGAACGCCTCGAACGGCCCCAGCTTCTCCGACAGCTCGGCGCTGGTCGCATACGCCGTCCCCGTCATCACCGCCGTGATCGCCCCCGCCCAGGCCCGCGCCTCATCCGAGTCATACGGCAGCGCCAGGCTCATCATCAGGGCCCCCAGGTTCGCATAGCCCAGCCCCAGCGGCCGGAATCGGTGGCTGTTCTCCGCGATCCGGGCCTCGGGGTAGCTGCCGTTGTCCACGAGGATATCCTGCGCGATGATAAAAACACGAACCGCCCGGCAAAACGCCTCGAGGTCGAACGTCCCGTCTTCCTGGCGGAACTTCATCAGGTTCAGCGACGCCAGGTTGCACGCCGAGTTGTCCACGAACATGTACTCGCTGCACGGGTTCGACGCGTTGATCGGCCCGCTCTTGGGGCACGTGTGCCACCGGTTGATCGTCGTGTGGAACTGCATCCCCGGATCCCCGCATACCCGCGTGCCCTCCGCGATCAGCCGCATCAGCTCCCGCGCCGAGTATTCGTCGACCGGCTCGCCGGTCGTCACCGAACGCGTCGTCCAGGTCCCGTCCTTCTCCACGGCCTCCATGAACCCATCGGTCGCCCGCACCGACAGGTTGCTGTTCTGGAACATCACGCTCTCGTAGGCGATGTTGTTCATGTCGCCGCCGTAACCGCGTTCGATCAGGGCCCATGCCTTCTTTTCTTCCTCCGTCTTGCAGGTGATGAACTCCCGAATGTCCGGGTGCTCCATCTTCAGCGACTGCATCTTCGCCGCCCGACGCGTCTTGCCGCCCGACTTGACCACCGCGGCGATCTGGTCGAACACCCGCATGAAGCTCAGCGGTCCGGAGGGCTTGCCGCCGCCGCTGAGCTTCTCCCGGCTGCTCCGCAGCGTCGACAGGTCCGTCCCCGTGCCCGATCCGTGCTTGAACAGCATCGCCTCGCTCCGCGCCAGGCGCATGATGTCCTCCATCGTGTCGTCCACGGACTGGATGAAGCACGCCGACGCCTGCGGATACTCGTAGCCGTTCGTGCACGCCACCGCCCGTTGCTCCGTCGGGCTCCAGCGGAAGTTGTGCTCGCTGCCCCTCACCCCGTACACATCGAACAGCCCCACGTTGAACCACACCGGCGAGTTGAACGCCCCATACTGGTTCACGCACAGCCACGCCAGCTCGTGGTAGAAGTTCTCCGCGTCCTCATCGCTGGCAAAATACCCATCCCGGCGCCCCCGGTCCGCAATCGTCCGCGCCACCCGGTGCACCAACTGCTTGACCGAGTACTCCCGCTCGCCCAGGTCCGCGTCCCCGTAGAAGTACTTGCTGACCACGACCTTCGCGGCCAACTGGCTCCACCCGGCCGGCACCTCCGCGTCGTTCTGCTCGAAGATCACCTGCCCGTTCTCGTCCGTGATCCGGGCCTGCCGACGCTCCCACTGAAGCTGATCGAACGGGTGGACCGCCGGGTCGGAGAAATGGCGCGACACCTTCACCCCACCACGCCGGGGCGGCGGCTGGCTCTTCCACGGCTCGAATGTCGTCGAGGACGGACTCATCGTCGTTTTCGGGCTTTCTTCACTGGCCATTCTCTACCTCCCTGTAAAAAAGGCACATACGCCACACCACTATATGTAGTAAATTACAGCTGGCCAAACCAACATCTTGTTGGGATGAGCCAAAATCCATCATATTTCACGCCCCCCGGACCCGGCAACAAAAAAACGCAGGCCCGCCCCCCTCGAACCACCTAAGTCCCTGGAAAACATGGGCCTACCGACGAAAAAAATATCGATTTTCGAATCCCGTACTCACATCCCCGTGACATCAGATCCCTCCTACTTCCTACGGCCACGCCGCCCGTCCGTGCGGTCTTCGCGGCGGTCCCGGACCTTGCAACCCCACGCCATGCCGCTACAATGCGGTTGGACGGGTCTATCAGTTCGTTGAAAAACGTACGGTCCACAACAACGGGCCCTTTTTGTCATTCCCGCGAAAGCGGGAATCCAGGCTTTGCGTCCAGAGAGCACACCTCACGTTGAGCGTGGACCTCGGATCAAAGCCTGCCCCGGACTCGATCCGGGGTCCGGGGTGACACTTTTGAAACAGGCTGCTATGGGGGCCGTGGGCGTGCCATGTATGCCCTGGAAAAGTGCCGGCTGGACCGGGAGACTCTCAGGACCACCAAGGGGGCTGGAACGGGTCTTTGCGTAAATTCTCAGACCCAGTATCTGACATCCTGCATCTTGTATTTTGGATGTCATATCTATGGTGTAAGTTGTTTGATATTTGATATTCCCTCAGTCCTTGGGATTTCGGATTTCCCGTGGGCAGGCCGATATGATGACCGACAAGACCGAACAAGACCGTCTGGCCGCCATCCGCGACCGGATACAGAGCTTTCCCGCGACGCCGGGCCTGTACTTCATGAAGGACGCCGCCGACCGCGTCCTCTACATCGGCAAGGCCAAGAACCTGCGCAGCCGCGTCGCCAGCTACTTTCAGCCCGCCGCCGACCTGGCCGCCACCCGCGGGCCCAAGATCGCCGAGATGATCCGCAAGGTCCACACCGTGGACGTCCTCGAGGCCGCCGACGAGGTCGATGCCGTCCTCCAGGAAGCCCGCCTCATCAAGGACATCCGCCCGCCGTATAACACCGACCTGATCGACGACAAGACCTTCCCCTACCTGGAGATCACCACCCGCGAGCCCTTCCCCGGCGTTTACATCACCCGCAACCCCACAAACCCCCGCAGCCGCCTGTTCGGCCCGTTCACGGCCGCCCGCGACCTGCGGGCCGTCCTGGTCGTCCTGCAGAAGATCTTCCGCTTCCGCACCTGCCGCCTGGACATCCGCCCGGACGACCCCAAGCGGCGATTCTTCCGGCCCTGCCTGTTGTACAGCATCCACCAGTGCACCGCGCCCTGCGCCGACCGCATCGACCGGGCGGCCTATCGGCGGATCATCGACGACCTCGTTCGCTTCCTGCAATCCAAACGCTCGACCGTCCTGCGCCGCCTGCGAAAACAGATGGCCGAGGCCGCCGCCGCCCTGGACTACGAAACCGCCGCCGTTCTTCGCGACCGCATCCGGCTGATCGAGCGGCTGGATGAACGCGGCCTGGTGGATGAGCACGTCCAGCCCGAGGTCTTTGCCGGCGATCCCACGGCCGCCCTGCAGCGGCTGCAAAAACTCCTGGACGCCGCCGAGCCCATCCGCGTCATTGAGGGCTTCGACATCGCCCACATCGCCGGCGCCGAGACGGTCGGCTCGCTGGTGCAATTCATTGATGGCCGGCCCTTCAAGAACGGCTACCGCCGGTTCAAGATCCGCACGGTGACCGGCGTCGATGACTACGCCTGCCTGCACGAGGTGCTCACCCGCCGCTACACGCGTGCCGTCGAGGGCCGCGAGCTATGGCCGGACCTGGTCCTCATCGACGGCGGTCTCGGCCAGCTCCACGCGGCGCAGGCCGCCTTCGACCAGGTGGGCATGGCCCCGCCGCACCTGGCCTCCATCGCCAAACGCGACGAGTGGATCTACCTGCCCGACCGCAAAGACCCCCTCAAGCTGCCCGCCACCGACCCCGCCCGTAAGCTCCTCCAGTACGTCCGCGACGAGGCCCACCGCTTCGCCCAGCATTACCACCACCTCCTCCGCTCAAAACACGCAATCAACCCGGACTGAGATCGCAACGCCCCCGGACGACATTCTCGCTCAATTCTTCCCTATGCAGCAAAGAAGAATCCAGCTTGCCCGCCCGAAAAGAACCAGCGTCAGAAAATCGAACAACACGTCTATCCAGAACTGTCTTGACATCCAGTTTGCTAGTCGATAGCGGCGGGTCGACTGAAAGTCTTCGTCTTCTTCTCCTCGATAGACATACCAGTGAATCAGCTTGTTCAGGCCAGAGATCAGTATCTGTGCCACAATGCCCATGCCTAGTAGAAGGAGCACCTGCCGTGTTCGAGATGCTCCGAGCTTGCCAAACAGTTCAGACTTCCCGGTCACCAGTATGACCGCACCACCTACGCCAAAAGCCACAAACCATTGCCGCAGACTCGATGCGTATCGCCAATACTGCTCGAAGTACTCACCGCCGTCACCTCGCTGGCTAGCCCCCGTTCCTGTGGGGCTTTTCTGTGCTTCCTGTAGTTCCTCTTTCTCTCCCATTTCACTCACTCCTTTCAGATTGACCCCATGGCTTTTCAAGACAGTATTACTTTCGGGCATTCCGCTTGTAATAGATCATCGTCGTGGCCCGTGCGCGCACACCAGGATCCTAAAGCAGTTCTTTCGGGCTTCGGATGCCAGCAAAGAAATGTGCGAGGTGCCCGACAATCAAAAAGCCGAGCGTGGCTCCCTTCAAATTGAAGGCATCTTCATGGGCCACTCCGTGGCACACAGTATTTCTTGACATTGCACTCTCCACTTGTGTCGGATCAAAGTTCTTGAAGTAGCATTCTGAGAGGTACCTGTTGAATCTGAGCGGCAATAAGGGGCTGTAAACCTTATGTTTCGGGTTAACGTGCTCTGACACGACGGTAGCGGCCAAGTCCCTTTGACTTGTGTCTCGTGGACGGCCGATCAAGCCCTGGAATGTTCTCAGCACGCCTTCGATTCGCGGGTACAGTGTAGATATGCAACTGATGTAATTGCCGTCCCTGTACAGATCCAGTGCTGCACGAAAAAACTCTATGTGAGGTCTAAACGCGTCTATGCCTTCCCAGAATTCCATTCGTTCTTCAGAACGTTCGATCACCTCGTCTCTGACGGTTGGCAGTAAATCATCCACATGCCAGCCGTTTCTTACATAGTTGAAAAGCTGTGTGATGAGTAGTTCACTGAGCGATATGAATGGAAACCACTGGTCGTCGAACAAGGCCTGCCAGTTACTCTCGGACAGGGTAAAGCGGTCACGGAAGAGGAGATATGAATAATAACCTCCGAGCAGTAGGGCAAAGTCAGCTTGTCTTTGAGGTGCATCGGACACGAGAGGCCTGAAATCATAGTAGAATCCTTTTCGCCAGCCCGCAGAAAAGACGACGAACACTCCGGAATCTGGCGGGAAATCGACACCGTCAAATACGAGGGCACTAATGTCACTGATTTCGTCACATCTTATGAGCGTGCCAGCTTGTCTTGGCCGCGCATCGCGCAACTGGGCCTTAAACCGCGCCGGGCTATTGATATACACGGACGCGGATCGGTTGTTCCTGACGATCCCTATCATATGAGCGATGCTACTGGGCCAGACAATTGTCTTGTGCTGTTCCCATATGTGGTTCAAGAACAGTCCGGGAAAACCATCGAGTCTCCCGACAAAAACGTCGCCATCTTCAGACGAACAGAACTCAGTTAGGATTACGTCCACTTGCTCCTCTGGCTTGCATGCATGGGCAGAGTAGCCTGCCGGGAGCTTGTCGAGGCGTATATCAAATTGGGCCGTACCCGGGTTGGAAATCTGATTCACAGTCCTTGACTTGCAGTTAAGATCGGGTTTTCTGTGTCGCTTCCTCTTTCTCTTGCTCACAGTTTACCTCCTTAAGCCGCTTTACACTGAGCTGCTGGCATGGGCACAACTTGTCCCGGCACGCCGAGCCTTGTGTGGGCGCATGCTGTCAGACCCGGTACGTGAGTTGTCAAACGACCATGCCCATGCAAGCATGGGCGGCCCACCGGATTCTACGAAGTCGATCACTGCACATTGCCCGTCTCCGGCTGGGTTGCCTCCCATCTTTCCGATAGAGCCTGCATAAACGCATCAAAGTCGCCCTCGGTGATGCGCGACCGGGGAATCACATGGCCGCTCATACTGCCCACGAAGATGAACGCGTGCTCACGTGTTTGGACCACCTCAGTGATTCCCTGGAAGCGCATCCTTGATGCACTGACCGGCGTACGGTGAATCAGCCCATCCTCACCAACTTCAAGCTCGTGACGGCATAGCGTACCTTTATCCTTCTGAGGGTCATACAGCTTCGCGATTTGCTTGACCGACAACTTCGTACTGCGCATCAGGAACCATGCGGACCAGGCGCACGCGATTCCGGTCCAGATAAGTAGGGGAACCACACTGCGTTCCTGGATTGAGATGAGCCCGCCAAGCCCGCAGAAGACAGTGAACATGAAGCCTACCGTCTTGCGGCGTCGCCCCTTCATGACGCCGGAGTGGGCCATGTAGTACCGATTGAAGGCAACCAAGTCCGAGATCTCAACCGTATAGATCAGCTTCATTCTAAAGCCCTTTTGTTCGCCTGTCACAATCGTGAGGCGATCCACCGAACATGATAATTGCCCGCAAGTGCACCGGTTTCAAGTGTTTTATCATTTTTTAGCCGCCTCTTCTTCCTCTGGCATCTCTGCGATTTTTGGGGCCTGGCGTGGCGCACATGCCCACGCAAGCCGTGGGGGCATGTCACCAGCGCTCCATCCTGTTGATCGTGTCAATCCTGTCTCCGGCCTGGCCTTCTGGCTGGCAACCGGACGCGTCGCCCGTATAATGCAGCCCGCGCCGGGTGGCAGCCACTGAGCCCGCAGGGCGAAGTGGATGGCCCCTGACGGCAGGCAGGTGGCATGGCCATCCGCCGCCGGCGGACTGTGGCCATGCGTGTCAAGGCCGTCCATGGCATGGCAGCAGGGCGGTCAGGGAGAGAACAATGTGAAAATCATCGCCGATCAGAACATCCCGTTCGTCGCCGAGTGCCTCGCCTCGGTCGGCCAAGTCACCGTGTTGCCGGGCCGCCGGATCACCCGCGACGCCTTGGCGGGCGCCGAGGCCCTGCTGGTCCGCAGCATCACGCCCGTCAACGAGGCCCTGCTCGACGGCACGCCCGTCCGCTTCGTCGCGACGGCCACCATCGGCACCGACCACGTCGACACGGCGTACCTGGCCTCGCGCGGCATCGGCTTCGCCTCGGCCCCCGGCTCCAACGCCGACAGCGTCGCCGAGTGGCTCATCGCGGCCCTGCTGGCCGTGGGCAAAAAGCACCAGCTCACGCTCGCCGGCCGCCGCATCGGCATCATCGGCGTCGGCAACGTCGGCCGTCGCGTCGAGGCCCGCTGCCGCGCCCTGGGCATGCGGCCCGTCCTCAACGACCCGCCCCTGGAGCGGCAGACGGCGGATGCCAAGTACCGCCCGCTGGCCGAGGCCCTGGCGTGCGACTTCGTCACGCTTCACGTGCCGCTCACCCGCGAGGGACCCGATGCGACGTATCACCTGGCCGATGGGCGGTTCTTCGACGCCATCAAGCCCGGCGCGTTCTTTATCAACAGCGCCCGCGGCGCCGTTCACGATACCGCCGCCCTCAAGCACGCCCGCGCCACGGGTCGGATCGCCGGGTACGTGCTGGATGTCTGGGAGAACGAGCCCCGCGTCGATGCCGACCTCTTACGCAAGGCCGAGCTGTCCACGCCGCACATCGCCGGCTACGCGTTCGACGGCAAGGTCCGCGGTATGATCATGATCTACCGTGCCCTGTGCGAGCACTTCGGGATTGAGCCGCGGCACGAAGAGAGCGATTTTCTGCCGCCGCCCGATGTGCCCGAAATCCGCGTCGAGGCGCCACCCGCCGACGAACAGGCCGCCATCCACGACATCGTCCAGCCGGTCTACGCGATCAACCGCGATGACTTCAACATGCGCGAGATCCTGCTGCTTGAGGAAGACCGCCGCGGGCCCTGGTTCGACGACCTCCGCAAGAACTATCCCGTCCGCCGCGAGTTCCACAACACCCGCATCGTCGTGCCCCCGGCCTGTGAGGCTCTTGCTCGGAAGCTCGCCGGCATCGGCTTTACCGTTGTACGGGACACCCCCTGATGAGCACGGACCACGCCAATCCGATTCTCACCTGGCCGCTGGGCCGCCTGGACTTCTCCGCCGGGCCGCTTGTCATGGGCGTGCTGAATATCACGCCCGATTCCTTCAGCGATGGCGGCCTGTACCTCGATCCGGACGCCGCCGTCGCCCACGGTATCGAGATGGCCGAGCAGGGGGCCGCCATGCTGGACATCGGCCCGGAGTCCTCCCGGCCCGGCTCGGCCCGGGTTCCGGCCGATGAGCAGATCCGCCGTGCGATCCCCGTGATCGAACGCCTCGCCCGCCGCGTGAACGTGCCCATCAGCATCGACACCTGCCGCCCCGATGTCGCAGCCGCCGCCCTCGATGCGGGTGCGGCCATCGTCAACGACATCACCGCCCTGGCCGATGAGGGCCTCCTCCGCTTGGTCGCCGACCGCGGCGCGTGCGTCATCCTCATGCACATGCAGGGCACCCCGGAAACGATGCAGCGGGACCCACACTACGAGGATGTGACGCGGGAGGTGCTCGATTTCCTTCTCGACCGTGCCGGTCGCGCACGGGCGGCGGGGATCCCATCGGAGCGCATCTGGCTTGATCCGGGCATCGGATTCGGCAAGACGACGCGGCACAACCTGCAACTTCTGCGGGACCTGGGCCGCTTCGCCGAGGCCGACTATCGCATCCTGGTCGGCCCCAGTCGCAAACGCTTCATTGGGGATATCACGGGCCGCACCGACCCCGCCGACCGGGTCTTTGGCACCGCCGCCGCCGTGGCCCACTGCGCCGCCCACGGCGTCGCCATCGTCCGCGTCCACGATGTCCCGGCGGCCGTGGACGTCGTCAAGATCATCCGGGCCATCCACTCGGCCTGACTATGTCGGAGACTGCACGACCAGCACCCGCAGTGCGTGTGGCTCCAGCGTGATCGGATCATCCGCCCCGGCCGTGTCAGCCTGGCCGGAAAGCGGGTCCAGCAGCATCCGCCGCCCAACGGCCTGTGTCGTCAGTGTCGCCCGCAACCGCTCGCGTCCCTCGTTGAACAGGATGTACGCGTGGATGCTGTGCTTCACCACGTGCCGCACGCGCAGGTCCGGCGCGGCCGGCTCCACCCTCACATCCGGCTCGATTAGCCGGTCCATCCGCTCTACCAGCGCCGAATCGGCCATCCCCGACTCGCAGCGGATCACGCGGCCCGCACCGGCCAGCGTCGCCATCGCCTCGGCCGCCCGCGCCGGCGGCTCATCCTCCACGATCAGCGCCCGATAGTGCATCCCGGCCAGCCGGATCCCCTCCGCATCAACCCGCGCATCCTCCCACAGGTGCCGCGCCTCGATATAGTTGAAGTCCCGCTGATGCTGGAAGCACACCTTCGCCGCCCGCCACGGCAGCCAGTCATTCCGCCCCAGGATCGCGACGTGGCACACGTGCGTCGCGTCGGTATTCAGCCACGACAGCCGCCGGCACGCATCCGCATAAGGCCGATACCGGTCCCACCACGGGCTGTTGGGCCCCACGTCCGGCGGCCGCTCATCGATCCGCGGCCCGCGAATCGAATAATAGAACGCGTGCGGGATCAGCAGGTTGCAGCCTCGCGCCACCAGCCACCACGTGAGCCATTCCATCTCCTCATACGTCAGGTTGTGCCCGTATGCCCCCACGAACTCGTTGCCGTTCCGCCGCCGACCGAGGTGGATCATCGCGGATGAGGCGCACTTGCCCGTCGTCGATTGCGACCCCTCCAGCGCCGAGGGTTTATCCGGTTCGATGTATCGCCAGACAATATCCTGCCCCGGCATGTGAAAGTGCCGCAGATGACCGATGTCATCGGGCTGTGCCGGGTGCCCCGTCAGTGCAACTCCATGCGCCCCGCACCAGCGGCTGATCGGTGCGTAGAACGTCTCCTCCAGGCGTGCCTGCAGCGCCCGGTTCCACTCCCGCCGCCAATGCGCCGCCTCCGGCTCCTCGCCATACCACAGCGCCGGCAGGTGCGGCGTGAAGTCATACCCCAGCAGGCGGTTCACGTGATCGAGAATCCCCGTCGTGCCCGGCACCGCCCCGCGCTCGCCCCCCTTGCCCAGGAACGAGGGCTCATCCGTGAAGATCGCCCGGATCGTCTCGCCGAAGTGCGAACCAAGCTTATCGTAAAACCGCTGGTACACCAGCCGGATGAAGCACGCCACCGCCTCGGGATTAAGGATGTCGGCGGCAGGGGGATGGTTCTCCGGCACCTCGCGATGATCCGCCCGCCGGGGCGGGTCGTCCTGCGTAAAGTGCAGACCGCGAATGTACGAGCTGCCCTCCCGCACGGCCCGATCCACGACCGCGATGCGATGGCCGTCCGCCCGCGGCACGACGGCCACCAGCGTCTGCCCCGCCTCGAGCGCGGGCTCGCCGTCGGCCCCGATACGAATCCCCCGCACCACCTCGCCCGGCTTGGCCTCGTCCAGGTCCACCGCGAACAGCGCCCGCGTGCGATACGCCGCGTTCTCGGCCACCACCTGCCCGCTCGACGACCCGCTCGGGTACATCCCCTCATCGTACAGGATGACCCACATTCCGTGCCGCTTGGCCTCCTCGACGGCAAACCGCATGAAATCGAGCATCCGCTCGCTCATCCAGCCGATCGACCGCGGCAGCCCCGCCCGCGGATGAATCACGAACGCGTACACCCCATGCGCCCGGAAGTCCGCCATCTGCCGCGACAGCTCCTCCCGGCTCAGGTCATCGTTCCAGAACCAGAACGGCGCCTGTGAGAACTCGCGATCCGGATCGCCCCACGCCCGCAGGAACGCTTCGCCCGCCGTTGTGGCCTCCGACCCGGCCACGGCCACGATCCGCCCCAGCCAGGGAAGGCTCGCCGCCGTCGCCAGAAACGTTCGTCGCCTCATCCGCATTCTCCCTCAATCCACACCGCCATGGCCGCCACCGCTTGTCATCCCGTCCTCCACCTTCCCCCAAACCGACTTCCCCGTCAATCCCGCGGCACACAATGGCCGCCCGCGTCCTCGCGCACATGTTCATCTCCCTCGCGGCGTCTGGTCGGCCGCCAGGTCCCCGCACGCGTACTGAATCGCATCCAGGTAAAACCGCAGGACCCGCGGATTCCACCAAATCTCCGTGCGGTGCCCGATCGCGCAATAAAACACCCGCCCCCGCCCCCAGGGCCGCACCCACGCCAGGCCGAAATCCCCATCCGTCCGATGGATCCACGGCACGGTCATGTTCGTGTTCGCCGTATCCAGCGACAGCAGCACCCGCAGCGACCGGCGCGAATACGGTTCGCGGAATTGAAAGATCTCATCGGCCAGCCGAAAATCCCGCCCCTCGAACGCCGCCATGAGCGGATGGTTCGGCTCCTCCACGCGGATCGCCACCTCCTCGTTCCACGGATGTCCCCAGTAGCCCGCCCCCAGCATCTCCGTGAACTCGCTCCACTTCGGGTTGCCCGCGATCGCGTGATGATACGCCACCACGCCATGGCCGCCCCGCACCCAGTCCATGAAGCTCTTTCGCAGGGTCTGCTCGGCCTCGTCGATGCTTGGGAACCGCCCCAGCCGCGGCAGGTCCTTCTCCTGGGGCCGAATCCACGGCCCGTTGCTGTTATTCATCACGATCGCGTCAAACCGCCGCAGGTTCTCCGGCAGAAACAGCGCCACGTCGTCGCTCACCACCGGCTCGAACGCCCCGGTCTTCTCGCCCAGGCGCTGCATGGCGTATGCGGCCTGCGGAACACAGTAGCCCTTGTGCGGGCAATCCTCCATGAAGGGCGTGTTCCAGATCAGCACCCGTCGCGGGCGCATCGGCGTCACGCGGGCCTTGTCCGGGGCCGCGGCGTCAATCCTCCGGCGCTGGTCCTGCGTCAATTGCCCACAGGCCCGCGGCGTCATCAGCGCCCCGATCAGCAGCACCATCGCCCACACTCGTCGTTTGTCCATGGTCGCCTCCGATCCCGACGGGGTGATTCAGTCCCGACCCAATCATTGTAGCCCTCCCAGGGCGCCGGGGCAACGCCGCCACGCCTCGGTTCGACCGCCGGACCGGCACGCCGCGGCCGATGAAGCCATGGTGCTTTGCACCCATGCCCCAGGGAACCCAACCTGCATGGCCGGCCCTTTACGGCCCGCGATCCTGCCGTCCCGCCGCCAGTCCGCCCAGGCTGATCAGGTTGTACCACTCCATGGCCTCGTCCCCGCGTTGCCCCCCTGCATCCTACCCCCTCACGGAACAAATGCAAGCCATGGCCGCCCTGAGTGTCATTCCGGACTCGAGCCCCCCACACGCCCCCCCGGTCGGGCGACCCCATGCCCACGCGGTCTCCGTGCCCCCGCCCCTCTGTCATTCCGGACTCGATCCGGAATCCAGACCCCCACACCGTCATTCCGAGCGCAGCGGTGCGAAGCGCAGCGAAGCACCGCGAAGCCGAGGAACCCGTTC
>Ga0068713_1000561_pt1 | contig 66606 bp, 45 predicted proteins | sample MTBAKSrepl2MetaG_FD_62223 | JGI IMG/M metagenome (GOLD analysis project Ga0068713, IMG submission 62223) | Enrichment culture microbial communities om Arthur Kill intertidal strait, New Jersey, USA, that are MTBE-degrading - MTBE-AKS2 (Arthur... | ecosystem: Environmental > Aquatic > Marine >... | reverse complement strand
CACGGCTGTGTCCGCTCTCCCGGGAGCGCGGGCATCTTGCCCGGACCCACTCCGCGATGCGGGCGAGACGCCCTCGCTCCCGGGACGCAAGAATGGAGTCGGCTGGCCGGAACGATGATCAAGGCCAATGAATCTGTTTCCGGATCTCACTGTCACCGCAGGCATTCCCCCCTTGAGGGGGCCAGAAGAGGGGGGTGTGAAGGGTTGTCGGAGCCTGCGAAACACCACCCTCGCCTCCCTCAAGGGGGGAATTGAGTCGAGATGCGCTCCTCGATGACCTGACAGACCTTCTCGTTCCTGAGAAAGCAGGCGGCCAGCGGTCCCTGGGAGTCCGAAGTGGTTTCATTCAAGGGTATTGTACTCAAACCGTCTTTCGGGAATGCATGGTGTCGCCTTTCCATGGCCGGTCGGTTTCGAGGGTCGTGCTTGGCTTGGGAATGGCCGTAAGGGCGAACTGCGCGGTCTTCGAGACTCTTCACCTTTGCCGCGGAAAGAGCCTGCCCCCATTGATTAGCATCCGATCATACAGGATTTGCACCTGGGACCGCAGGGCGCTCTGAGGAAGGTCTTTCAGCAGCCCTTCCAAGATCTCCAGCGACTCTGCCCTGCGGCCCGCGCCTGCCAAGGCACGGGCAAGGTGGAATGCGATCCCTTGCTTCTCTGGTGCCAGTTTCGCGGCTCTCCGCAAGAAACGCACTGCCTCATTCGCCCTGCTGCTTTGGAGAAGTGCCATCCCGTAGTTGGCCTGTGCATACCAGACCCGGGGCCTCTCCTCGGCTTCCGTGTGGAAGACGGCCACGACGCGGACGGAAAGGTCGCCGCGGAGCATGGAGGCTACCGCGGCTATCCGTGGGTGAATCGCCCAGGCGCGCTCCCAGTGGGCGAGACCCGACTCAGATTCCAAATCGACGAGCAGAGTGTGCGCCAGGTCCCATTCAACGCGTTTCGGCCAGAGGTTGGAAGTCTTGGACAGTGCGAGGAACCTGTGGAGCAGGTCTCGGGCGCCTTCTCTGCTGCCTGCAGCCAGATGGGCCGGTGCACCTACCTGCAAGAGATCGGGAGCATCGGGCAACGTTTGTCTCGCCGCCTCGATATGGCGCAGGGCAGCGTCATGTCTTGCCGAGGAAAGGAGCAGGCGTGCCAGCGAGTAATGTGCGTCGGGATCGTCTTCCAGTAACAACGCTTGACGATAAGCCGTTTCCGCTTGCCTCATATTCCCGGTCTCCTGGCTTGCCCTTCCCAGGTTCACATAGTCGAGGCTCCAATCATCTTCGGATCTACCGAACCACATGGGCCACACCAGCACTCCCGCACAGACCACCGCCGCACCAGGCACTCCAAGCTTGCGAAGCTGCAGAGAGCGGGCAGCGGAAACGATCCGCATCAGCCCCTACGCCGCCGGAAGCATCAACAGGGGCACCAATGGAAGGCGGTAGCGGGAAGTGACGAAGAAGATCGTTCCCACCGCCATGAAACCCACCAACCCTAGGAATGGAATCCATAAACCCGGCCGTGCATTTGGCCCGCCTTGAAGGGCAATGAGAATGAATCAGAGACAACGGAAGGATTACGTTGTACTGAAGAAAGGGCGGCCTGAGGGGTGGACCAGTGGCGACTTTGCATGAAATGAAAGCAGATATTGTTGCGAAACTCCCTGCCGTTGAAAAGCGCAAGGGCCTTCCTTCCTGCCCTCAGGGCCGTCTTTGACGGCTCCATGGCCATTTCCTGCATGGCTCGGGAAAACCACCATCGACTTGCCTTGGATGGCTGTTCCGAGAGGGGCTGCGGGACACGGGATACGAGTCGCTCCCACCTGAGCCCGACGGGTATGACTGAAACGCCGTCCGCGCTGGCGGCGTAGCCTGTGTAAAAGTCTATCCCGGCGTTGCTTGAAATGGGGATCGTCTCTCCGGTCAGCGCGGCGTTGCCAACGGCTATGAAGAAACGCACGGTAAGAACGCCGATCGCCACAGGTGCGGCGTTTTTTGCCACGGTTCGTAGCGACGCGGCAGGCCAACGCCAAAAAAGATAGAGGGCGACCAGACCCGCCGGAAGGGCCACATCAGGCATCCCATCGATTGAAAGGCCCAGCACAATGCCTCCCAGGGCCTTTTGGCGGTGTGGTGATCCCCTAGCCCAGTCCAGCGAGAGCAGAACGAAAGAGAGATTCAGAAAGATGCTCAAAGCCGTTGTCAGCAGTTGTGATTCGAAAAAAAACGTAAGGGGCGTAAAGCGCGCTGAGAATTCCCACGGCCGCTCCCGTCCTTCGATCCAGAAATCGCGCGGCCAGAGCTGCGGCCATCAGGCAGGACAACGTTCCCGACACATACTGGACCCACTGCACCAGAGAGAGGCTTCGACCGAAGACCGCATACAGACGCCCCAGAAAATAGGGGTAGATCGGTGGCTTGAATACATCGTCCGGACCGTGCCCGATCAGGTTACCGGCCGCGATTCGTTGCGCCCATTGGTCGTGGTAGGAAGCGTCCACCACGGGGCTCTGCAATAACACGTCCGGGCTGATCGAAAAGAAGCAGAGGGTTCGGTAGCCCAGGGCCAACGAGACGATAACGAGGCACCACTCTCGTCCAAGGCGATTTGAAACCTCCGGTGGCCGTTCAAGCGAGGCGCGGCGGGCCCGCCCCACTCCGCCGGAAGTCGCCGCTGCAAACGCCATCGATCATTTCACCCACAACCGCATGAAGTTGTCCACCGTCTCGAACCCCATCTTCTCGTAAAGGGGTCTTCCGGCTTCACTGGCTGCGAGCATCATTCTGTGGATGCCTTTGCTGTTGCAGTACCCGCGGGCCTGCTCCATGAGGCGGCCGGCATGCCCCTCGTTCCTGCGGTTCGGGTCGGTATAGACGCTGTGCACGTACCCCACCTCGTGCCGCGGGTCGTCGGGCACCGGGACCATGGAGACAAGGGAAACTGCGGCGCTGGCGATTATCCTGCCGTCCTCGACAACGACCCAGGCCGTACACTTTTCTTCCGGCATCTGTTTCTCCAGCTTCTCCTGGTAGCTTCTGCCCATTGTCTCGAACATGGAAAAATGCACCTCCTCTGCGCGCACCCTTCTCATCTCTTCGAACATCAGGCAGTGATGCTCCACCAGCACCGGTATGTCTCCCCGGGTTGCCATGCGAAGAAAGGGTCCGTCCCCCCCTGTTTTTCCTGAGCTGCTTGCCCCCACAGTCTGTTTTCCTCGCTCGGCTGTCACCACGCGCTCGCCTGTCGCAGCCACCATTGGCACAAATGCCGGTTGGGGGCAAGGTCCAGGCGAAACGCCGCTTTCACAGGAGGGGAATCACAAAACGAACGGTAGCTCCCCTTCCTTCTCCCTCACTCTCGGCCCATATCCTTCCCCCGTGCAGTTCCACGAGCCGTCTCGCGATGGAAAGGCCCAGCCCCGTGCCGTGATGCCCGAGGGTCCCAGGGTGCCTGCCCTGTTCGAAGGGCTTGAAGATGCGCTCCAGGTCTTCCTTCCTTATTCCCATTCCCGTATCTGCGACGAGGAATTCGGCGCACTTCCTTATGGGCACGTCACCGTTCGGATACCCCTGCGCAGGGGCCTCCACTACCCGGAAGTCCTCCGGGTCGCCCTTTCTCAGGCCCGGACGGACGGTACAGTCGATCATGCGCGCGGACACGTGCACTTGCCCGCCGTCGGGCGTGAAGCTGACGGCGTTGGAAACAAGATGGAACAGAATATGTTTCAGTTTGCGTCCATCGGCCCGTATGGTCTCGGGCAGGGAGTCGAGGGACGCGACCAACCTTATCCCATGCTTCGCGCCCCTTTCCCTTACCATGATCAGGCAGCCTTGCACGAGCTGCCGCAAAGAGACCTCGGCCATGTTCAGCTCTGTCTTGCCCGCTTCCACCTTGGAAAGATCGAGGATGTCGGTGACAAGGGAAAGCAGGTGTCTGCTGCTTTCAAGCACGTTGGTCAGGTACTCGGCCTGCGTTTCGTTCAAGTCGCCGAATCTTTTGTCCACGACAAGCTCGGTGAACCCGAGGATGTGATTGAGCGGGGTCCTGAGCTCGTGGCTCATACTTGCGAGAAACTCGGTCTTGGCCCTGTTGGCCTGTTCCGTCGCTTCCTTTGCCCGCGTCAACTGCCTCTCGGTTTCCTTCAGAACCGTGATGTCTCTGGCCACATGGACGCATCCGGGTGCCCCGGCTTTCTTGTTGCCCAGAGGCGAAACGGTAACAAGAAAGGTCCCCCCGATTCTCCCCTCGGAGGTTTCCACCGAATGCTCCCTGCCGTCGGTGAGCAATCGGACGTGCGGACAAAAAACAGGCGGAGCATCGGTCCCGTGAACCACCTCGTAGCAGGCGCGACCCACCAGTTCCTTCGGGTTCACCCTGAGCCTCCGGCCCATGGCCTTGTTGGCCCGAATGATGCGGTGTCGGTGGTCGAGGAGCATTATCAGATCGGGCACGGCGTCGAAGGTCATCTCCCACTGTTCTCTGATCAGGGTCAGTTCTTCATCCGCCTGCCTCTTTTCGGTCACATCAACAACTGTCAGGACCAGCCCGATGGTGGCACCCCCCTTGTCTTTGACAGGAACCAGGCTCCAGTCCCAGAGGGTCACATCCCGTTTGGAATTACATGCACCGGGCAAGAGCCCTCCACGTGCAAAGTGGGGTTCTCCGGTTGCCGCGACCCGCCGGAAGACCTTCTCCATCCCCGCGTCCGCCTCCAGTTGGAAGTAGTTCTTTCCCTCGAAAAAGGGCGCTTCCCGTTCGCAGCGTTGGGCGTAGGCCCGGTTGACGTGCACGAAGTTGAACTCGGTGTCGAGATGGGCCAGCAGCACCTGCGTGTGATCGAGGATTGCCGTGGAATCCGTTTTGGGTTTGGTCACCGCCCGCTTCTCCACAAAAATGCGCATGCCCGACCGGCGGCGCGGGGCATCGCCTATCGAGGCAGGGGAATCGTCGAAGACAAAGATCGCTCCCCTATCATTTTATCGTGGCGCTGGCTACCACTTTCCCCGCCCTCGCCCCAAATTGACGAAAGTGCCGCCCAGCAGAAACGATGATCACCCTCCTCCGGTTCCCTCCTGCCGCTTCCCAAAGACCGGCGGTATGGAAGGGGCACCCCAACTCATGCACGAGAAGAGGATCCCAGCATGCAAACATCGACCGACGCGAAGGGGGGGAGGCACCCCCTTGTGGGCTCTTGGAATGAATCGCGTCGGACGATCCGTCAGGGCGTCGAGGCGTCGAAAAGAAGTTCCTGTGAGTCGAAGCGCAGGGGAGGGGGAAGGGACGCAGGTGGTGACACGCGGCTCACAAGTCCCTTGGCCGGAGTCAATGGCTTTGCTGTTCGATCTCCTCCCTGGTCTTGCGGAGGCATTCGGGACAATAGGTGCCCGAGGGCGCTATGTGCGCCTTGGTCCACATGTACTTTTCCACCGTCATCCATTCCCCTGTGCCCGGCTCTTTGCCGGCGTCGTCCCGGATCTTCTTGCACACGCAGCACACGGGCAGTATGGTTTCATGAAGTTTGATCCTTCTTCTCAGTTCCAGTGCCTCGAAGCATCTGGAGACCCTCAAACCCATGTCCCGGGGAGCACAGGGTTTGAGGAGATAATCGTCTGCACGCAACCTGAGCGCCTCCACAGCAGAGCTCACATCGCCGAAGCCGGTGAGGATGATCACAATGGCATCCGAGTTCACGTGTTTGGCCCTTCTGAGCACCTCGATGCCGTCCACTGCCCCCATGACAAGATCGGTGATCACCAGGTCGATACACTTGCCTTCCAGTATGTCGATGGCCTCCTCGCCACTGCCGGCCCTGGTCACTTCGTAACCACAGGCTTCAAGGACAGGGCCAAGAGCCTCCAAGATGGAAGGATCGTCGTCTACCAGAAGGATCTCGTATTTTCGCATTTCCCGACGTGCAGCATGGGCATGGGAACCCGCCTGCACCCCTCCTCGATGCACGTTCTACAACTTGTCCATAGCCTCGTTCAGCGCGTTCATCTTGAGTGGCTTCAAGAACACGCCGCGGATACCGACCGCCCGTATATCCTCTTCCGGAACCAGTTCGCTGCACCCCGTCGTCAAAAAGACCGGAATATCCCTTCTGATCTTGAGGAGCTCTTCCGCCAGTTCGAGGCCCTTCATCCCAGGCATCGTGTGGTCCGTAATGACAACATCGAACGCGTGGGCTTCCCTGCGAAAAAGATCAAGGGCCTGCCTCGGGCTGGTGGCGCAGCTCGTCTCATGACCCAGCCATTCGAGCATCTGCCCCCCCACCAGCACCATGGCTTCTTCATCATCCACAAACAGAATACGCATCTCCCTCCCCCGCGGATTGCAGCAGTGTCCGACTCGAGTCAGTGGACTCCATGAAGGGCCGATGATTGTCCGTAAGGCGGGTGACGATGGTGTGCTGCCCGCCCACATGGTTTCATCCGCTTCCAAATCGGTGACATTCTCCATTGCCTGGACAGGCATTGTAGCCGAGTGTTGCCTTCTTGGCAATCCAAGGTGGCGGGCAAGAGCCCAGCCATCACCGTCCGCCGCTTCGGATGTCAAGCCCCCGCTGCCTGTCGTCGCGAAAGAGGCCGTTGATGGACGTGGGGCGCGAATAAGGGTGATCGCCTTCTTGTCCTGTGAGTACGTTGTCTCTTCAACGTGAGAATATGTTCTGCCAAGTCACGGAAAGCAAAATACGTGCCACCATCGCCCTGTAGAAGTTACATATGAGTCTTATGTTATGATACCGGCAGGTTAGAGATGACATTGGAAAAGACGCATCAAGAAGCAGAGGCGTATATCATCCCGGAAACGGGACGATTCCCGTTTCCGGGATTCCCGTTTCCGGGACACGGGTTGCCGGCGACGGGGTCTTTCAGAAGAAGATCCTCGTGCCGCGGACTGGGGGAAGAAACAAGGCGGTGTGTGGATGGCACACACGGTAGGTGGCGGCGTCCTTCGAACGAGAGGTGCTCTGATGGCCTTTTCCGGCAGGGTGGTGCGGGCCGGAACGAAGATCAAGACCACCCTGTGTTTATTTGTGCGCGGGCAGGTAAGTGAACGCTTTCTTTATATGGCGAACCTGAACTTGGCCGAAGCATCGGTCCGTGAAAGCTCCCGCTGCTTCGAGCGCGAGAACAGCCTGCGGCACCAAACCCGACGGTATGACCATGCTGCAAGCGTCCCTGGACAATCCGATTCGGGCCAGGGCCGAATCTGCATCGTGGATGTGTCTCAACGTGTTGATGGTGGCGCCCGGGACCCCTGCCTCCATGGCCTTTCGGACCAGCTCGACCCCGGTTCCGGCGTTACAGAAGAGCTTCATGTCCACCAGATCGGTGAGGTATCGCCTTCGCCTGACCCTGGCACCCGTCTCCGAACCTGCCCACCGCCGCCAGGCAGTGTCCCCCCTGATTTGATCGATCGCCGCGACGATCTGTTCGATGGTTGCCGCATGACGACGTTCGCCCCGGATGACCTGAAGATCGACCATACCTTTCTTCAGGGCACTGGTGTAGATGAATCCCTTTCCCGGCTGATCGAGCCTACCCATGTCGATCATCATGCCCATGACGATTTCCGCGTTGTGCGGGGTCGTGCATAGTGCCACGATCTCTTTTTCTGCAGGGATGGTGATGCGCAGCAGGCCCATTTTATCCCTCACCCCGGTACCGTTTCCGAAATACACGGCCGGGACCCCCGCACCCGTATACAAGGCCACCTTCGCCATGGCGGTTCCCTGACCACGCTGAACGATACAGCAAACCTTGTGCAAAAGCTGAAGCGAGCGTCCCGGTTTTTCAAGATCAACACGGAGCGGTTCGACTTCTTTGAAGACATCGTGGGCAGCGGGTACGGTGACCTCTTCCATATACACCGACCCTCGGCCCTGGAGCGTCAGGTCCCCCCAGTCGATCACCAGATTCAGCACCGCATCTGCGGCCTCGGGAGGCACCAGGCACGAAATGATGTCCATAGGCGTATCGACCAAGTCCTCCTTAACCCGGCGCAGGATCATCCCCTTGTGTTCCCGGATGATGATGACCCGGGCGCCCGTGACTGCAAGGTCCCGAACACCGATCTCCTTGAACCCGGCCAGCACCTGCCTGGAAATGCTTCGGTTGATCATGACCGTGATCTTGTCGAAAATCTTCGGATCACTCATTTGCGGGCAGCCCTTCCTCATGGGCTGAGGCATCGGGCCCCAGAACGGCCTTCCGGACCCTGTCCATATAGAGCCCCACGGTCAGCACGGAAAGGATCGGAAAAACGGATGCTGCCGCGAGTATACCGAAGCCTTCCATCACACCCACCTGTGAGCCGATCCCAAGACCCATGGATAAGACGAGTGGAACGGTGATGGGTCCGGTGGTAACGCCCGCGCTGTCCCATGCCACGTTGACGAATTCCTCGCTCGAAACCATTGTGACGGGAAGAAGAAGGGTATAGGAGGGTATAAGCAGCCAGGCCAGGGGGATGTCCCAAATGATCTTTGCCACTCCCACGCAAAGCCCGATGCCCACGCCCAACGCAACACTTTGCATGAGCAAGGATTTGCGAAATGTTCCGACGGTCAGTTCCTCAACGGTCAGCCCAAGGGCGTTCAAGGCGGGTTCGGCAAGAGTCGCACCGTACCCCATCACAAAGGCAAAGAGCAACACCACGCTTATGCCAAGAAGCGACCCTTCCCTTCCGAAAATGGGCCCCTTTGTCACGTGGAACAGGTAACGCCCGGATTCGGAATCGTAATTTCCTTCCTTAAAAGGCATGACCCGCCACTCCTTACCCTCCATGAGGTAGAAAAAACGGTGCTTCTCTCCGTCGAGAGAAATCGCTGTGTGCACATGAGACGGGTCGAATCCGGCAATGCTCCTCTCCCCGGAGAGGTCGATGGGCTGAAAGGAAGCCGGGAGCATGCTACCGACCTGGGTGCCCAATTTGTCGAGCCCGATCTCGATACCGATGCTGAAGATGAACAGACCGCCCACGGCGAGCCCAAGCCCCAAGAGCATTTCATCCAGCAGGGGTATTTTCTCCCTGAGTATGACCACCATTATGAGAAAGAGAGGCAGGGTGAGGAGCATTATAGCCCTCATGGCGGCAGACAGGTTTCTGAAAACGATTTCTCGAACGGCCATGTGACCCTCAGTCGCCGCCCTGTCCGTTTGGTGAAGGGCCCCTTCTTCCCCGCCGTGAGGAGCACCTTGAACTTCCGGGGGGCCGTGCTCCCTCACCCAACGCTCGAATAGCTTTGTGTCGTTGTTAAACACGATCTTGCGGAATGCCTCGTTTTGGGCCAACGATCGGGCGAACACCATCATCCGTTCCGGTTCTTCACCAAAGAACGCGCGTTGTCCCTCGCGCCCAGCACGCACCAAGGCGTAGGCGGCCATGTGGTCCTCGCTTTCGAAAAGGACCCGGCTCTTCTCTCGGGCCTCCTTGCTGAAAAAGGCCTCCTCTTCCATGGGAGGAGGGACCGAATTCGAAAAGGAGATGCCGAGGACCAGAACCGCCAGCACAGGGAAAAGCGAGGCCAGGGTGACGACGCCAAAACCGGTGCTTCCCGTCTCCGTCGTACCGACCATGCGGGAGATGCCCACACCGAGGGCGAGTACCAGAGGAACAGTGACCGGACCGGTTGTCACGGCCCCGCAATCCCAGGCAAGCCCCGTGATGGAGCGAAGATTGGGGTCGAGGACGGCCCATGCTGTAATCAGGAGAAGGGGCAGTACAAGACCAAAGATGCAAGGCTTGAGGGACCAGCTGAAATAGAAGCGCATCATCCCGAGCACCACAGCGATGCCGACCCCCGTGCCCACGGCATATACCAGGATCTCGGCATGGCGATTCAACAACATATACAGAAGCGGCGCCTCCCATGCAGTCACGGATTTTCCCGCTGCCTGCAAAACCTGTATGGCCGGTTCGGCCAAGGTGGCGAGAAAACCCAGGAGAAAAGCGAAGAGCAGAATGGCGATGGGACCGGCCCGTTGCGGCAGTTTGACCCCGGCGCGCTCACCCAGAGGCATGAGGCCCAGAACGAGGCCTTCCATGAACAATGTGAGTCCTCCGACAACCAATGCGATGCCCACTGCAATGACGGCTGCGTGTCGGATGGGAATTCCGAGGATGAGCGTCTGGAAAAGAACAAGATAAGAAATAATGAGCCAGACGGACTTTACCTGTTCGAGGACCCGGGCCTTGACGTAGGGGAACAGAAGGCCGATCGCTTCTCTTACGCTTACATGAATCTTTCTTTGCGACTGGGTTTCCACCCTTCCGACTTCCCCTTAAGGTTGCGGTGCATCCATTTTCGCACTGCCTGGGTGAATCCCACCCGGCCGCCGTCCGCGGCGATGCTTCGAACAGTACGATGGGCGGGAATCAATTGAGAAAGAAAATCGCTCCCCAAGGCTTGAAGTGCGGTCCCCTTTATTCCGTTTCCCGTCCAAAGGCAAGAAGAACCGGCAAATCATGAGCGTCAACCCCCGTTAGGTCTACTGCATCGACCACACTCTGGTGAGCTCGTTCAGCCCCGGCATCCTCACCAACCGCGACAGCCTGCCGGAGAATCGGGTGTTCACCGCGCCGTGCCGGGTTATGCCGGAGATCTTTTACTACAGGACCAAGACGGGCCGGGAGGTGGACCTTGTCCCGCTGCTCCCCACAGCGCCCAGTGGTGGGCGAGACATACTGCTAACCCAGGTCTGCGCCTCGCTGACCGATCCCCGCGTCAGGCAGAGCGAAGTCCGCCCCCTGTCCGAAGCCATGGTCGAGCTGGCGGTGGCGGAGGAAACCATCGTCACCTGGCGCACCGATGAACCCATCCCCGTGGGCTTCGGCACGATCCAGGTGGTGCCGGTCTGGCGATTTCTGCTGGAGATGGAGCCGCGAACCTAAAAGAGTGGCTCGTCCTAATTTTAGGTTCGTGCCGTTTCCTAAAATAACGCTTTCCATCGGCTTGATCTCGTATCCCATGGCCCGGTAGCCGCGCTGGCGTTTGTCCCACATGCGGGCAAGTTGGGGCTGATCAGTCTCGGTGTAATCGTAGATGCGAACATCCTGCTTGTCGGCGTGTTCCCGGTGCAGGCGTCCGGCGTATTGCTGCAAGCTTCCTTTCCAGGAGATCGGCATAGCCAGCACCAGGGTGTCGAGCGGCGGATGGTCGAAGCCTTCGCCGATCAGGCGGCCGGTGGCGAGCAGGACTCTCGGGGCTCCCTCATTCAATGCATCCAGCTCTAATGGATATGTTTTTGTAAGATGGCAATGTAGAGATTACGTTGCACGTAGCACTAATGCTGCTCAGATGTTATGGTCAGACGCAAGACAGTAACTGCAAGGCGGTAGAGTCATGAACTATCTGCCTTGATAGGGCTGGGGTAAGGGGAAGCTGTCAAGACTCTTGCAAGAGGCTCAAGAGGGTAAATAAGCAACACTCCCGGAACGCAGATGGGTGCATCTTGACAAGAAAACTGCGACTTTCTTTGCGCGAGCTCGTGGAGCAGGTGCTGCGGGCGGGGGATCTGGAGTTCAGCGTGGCGGGGCCGGCACGCTCCAGCGAGGGGATTTTTTTTCACCAGAAACTCCAGCAGCAGCGGCCGGAGGGCTACGAGAAGGAAGTGCCCGTGCGCTACGAGACCGAGATGGGCCCTTTCGTGGTGGAAGTCACAGGAAGGATCGACGGTGTCTTCCACGAGCCGGGAAAGGTGGTGATCGAGGAGATCAAGACCACCCGGAGAAGCCTGGACGAGGTGCAGCGGGAGCCCGACCCCCTCCACTGGGCCCAGGCCATGGGCTATGCTTACATGTACGCGGCGGCGCATGGCCTCGAAGGCGTGGACGCCCAGGTGACATACTACCACGTGGTAAGCGGCGCGACGTGGGAGCTTCGCCGCTCTTTCTCCCTGGACGAACTGGAAGGCTTTTTCTGCGAAATTGTGACCCACTACGTGCAGTGGGCGGGTTCCGTGGACACCTGGCAGCGTGTGCGCGACGCGTCCATCAAGGAACTGGCCTTTCCTTACCCATCGTATCGCAACGGGCAGCGGCAGATGGCGGTGGCGGTTTACAAGACCATCAAAGACCGGGGGCAGGTGATCATCCAGGCCCCCACCGGCATCGGCAAGACCATGGCGGCCCTTTTTCCGGCCATAAAGGCCCTGGGAGAAGGGCTCACAGCCAAGATCGTCTACCTGTGCGCACGCACCACTGGAAAGAGCGTGGCCGAGCAGGCCCTGGAGGCCATGCGCACCAGGGGTTTGAGACTGAAATCCTTGACCCTCACGGCCAAGGACAAGATCTGCTTCCAGCCGGAAAGAACCTGCACCGCCCTGGAATGTCCTTACGCCCGTGGGTATTTCGACCGTGTGGACGGGGCTGTGCGCGACATCTTCCGCAGCGATGCCTTCACCTTCCAATCCATCACCCAAACCGCCGCCCGCCACAGGGTCTGTCCCTTCGAGCTGTCCCTCGATCTTTGCCTCTGCTCCGACTGCATTGTCTGCGACTACAACTATGCCTTCGACCCCAGGGTGGTTTTGCGCAGGCTCTTTCTCGAAGCCAGAGAACCCCTCACCCTCCTGGTGGACGAGGCCCATAACCTGGTGGACAGGGCCAGGGAGATGTTTTCGGCCCAGGTACGCAAAGGGGCCTTCTTGGAGGTGAGGCGCATGGTGCGCGGCGAGCTCCCCGAGGTTTATGGGAGCCTGGGCAAGATCAACGCCTGGCTGCTCAGGGCTGGCAAGCGCTGCGAAACCGCCGGGGGAACCATTACCGAAAAGGATGCCCCCGCGGCCCTGGTTCCCCTTGTGCGCGATTTCGTGGAGCTTGCGGAAGCATCCTTTTCCCCGAGAAGCAAGGCCCCCTACGCCCAGGCCCTTTCCGATCTGTATTTCGAGGCCAGGGTGTTCCTGCGGGTGGCCGAGGAATACGACAGCCGCCACGCCGCCTGCTACGAGAAGACCGGGAAGGACCTTACCCTCAAGCTGCTGTGCATCGACCCCTCTTCCCACCTGCGCAAGGCCCTGAAAAGGAGGCAGGGGGCCTGCTTCTTTTCCGCCACCATGGACCCGTCCGTCTATTTCAAGACCCTTCTGGGGTGCGAGCCCTCGGTGCAGGAGGTTTTCCTTGCCTCTCCCTTTCCCAGGGGAAACCTTTGCCTGCTCATCCTGGACAGCGTTTCTACCTTGTACCGCCACAGGGACCGCACCAAGGACAAGGTGGCAGAAGCCCTCGCGGCCCTGGTGTGCCGGCGGCGGGGGAACTATCTTCTTTTTTTCCCCTCCTACGCCTACATGCAGATGGTCCACGAGGTTTTTGTGCAAAGGTGCCCGGAAACCGAGACGGTGGTGCAGAGTCCGGGCATGTCCGAGCAGGACAGGGAGGACTTCCTGAACGGATTCACCGCCTGCAATCCCAGGACCCTCGTGGGATTTGCGGTGATGGGCGGTGTATTCGGAGAGGCCATCGACCTGGTGGGCCGTCGGCTCGACGGGGCCGGCATCGTGGGAGTGGGGCTTCCCGGGGTTAGTGCGCAGCGAGAGCTCATCCGTGATTATTTCACCCGGACCATGGGGGCGGGATTCGAATATGCATACCTGTATCCCGGGATCAACAGGGTGCTCCAGGCGGCTGGACGGGTTATCCGTACGGAAACGGACCGGGGGGTGGTCTTTCTCATCGACGAGCGCTTCTCCGAGCACCGGTACAGCTCTTTGCTCCGCCAGGACTGGGTTCCCGTGCGGGTCCAGGACCCGGGCCAGGTGCAGAAGATCCTCGAAGATTTCTGGGGAGAGTGACCCGCTGCTACCTTTGTCTCTCGTGTTCGGCCAGAAACACCCTGAAAAAGGCGTCCATGAAGGCGTGGCGTTTCCGGGCCAGGCGGCTGCCTTCCCGGGTGAGGGTGCGGTCCTTGATTCTGGATAGCTTCACGATGAATTCTCTGAAACCGGTGTCTTCCCTGCTGTACGACCGGGTTTTCTCCACGTCGGCTTCGGGCGCGTGCAAACGGGCCCCCACCTCGCCGGCGAACTGAAAGGCCCCTGCCACCCCGATGGCGCCGATGGCGTCGAGTTTGTCCGCATCGAAAAGGACCCGGGCCTCTACGGTTTCGCCGGGGGGCAGTCCCCCCGAAAGCGATGGGAACGGATGCAGTGAACCATGTTGGCCTTCTGCGCGGGGGAAAGGGACAGGGGTTCCAGCAGGGGTTCTGCCATCTGTGCGCCTTTGCGCGCATGGCAGAAGGCGCCGTTGGAAACATCCTGGTAGGATCTGCCGATATCGTGCAGGTAGGCGGCGATGCGGAGCACTTCCCTGTCGGCCCCCTCCTTGGGGCCGATCTTCTCGCACAGGCTCACGACCCTTTCCGTGTGTTCCCAATCGTGGCTGGAGCGTGCCATCGCGTGGAGCTCTCTCGCCGTTTCGCGGACGTACGCGAGTGCATCGCTCCTGTCCGGTTTGGACCCACAGGAACCTCGGTCCTTTCTGGCCTCCATCTTGCCTCCGCAGGTTCGGGTGGCTTACGGAACGCTTCCCGCAGCAGCGTGCGATCCTGTAACCCAAACCGGAGGGCTTGACAAGTAACGGCCGGCGGCCCTATTGATCGCGCCGGCCACCTTGTACCGGCGCCAACTTAAGGATCGGCCCACGGAAAGGCGGCACGGGTCACCGCCATGGATCACGTGGGCGCAGGCCGGGGTCCAAAAAGCCGCGAGGCGTCGTGAACGGACGCTCATGGCCCTCTGGCCGCAACGATGATCGAGGCCGTTGATGCCGATGTGTGGGGGTGCAAACCCGGACCGGCGCAGGCAAGTGACACGAATCACCCGCCGTGTGTGAAGTGTTTCATTTTGTCGTGGAGGTCGGTTGGAGTAAGAGAATTTCGGTTTGTTGCCCAAAGACCGGTTCAAGGTCTTTCTCACCGCTGCCGATAATGATCACACAGGGCGGAAGACACAAGCTCAATCGTCTCCGCCTCCACCCCGGGGTGGGTTTCTCCAAAGGGTGGGAGCGATCGCAATGCTGCTTGCCTGGGAGGAAATGTGAGGGACGCACCGCCGGTGAGGCCGCTTCCTTCGGAATCCCAAGTGTCCCTAAGGACCCCCAATCCACGTGCGAAAAAGGTCCAGTTATGAAACGGAACCCCTGTGTCACCGTGGCGGTCCTGGCGATGGTTGCCCTTCTGGGCGGCTTTCCGGCTTCCACAGTCCACGCCGCGCCGTTCCTGCGGGTGGGCCCCCCGCAACCCCCACTCACCCAGGCCGCGGTGAGTCGGATCCCGGTTGTCATCGAAGGCATAGAAGGGCCGGGCCTGGCAGGTTTCGACATTTCGCTGAACCTCACCTGCGATGGGCAGATCGTGCGTGTGGACGCGACGACTGCGCCGAGCGGACTCGTTCCCGCAAGTCTCGATGACACGAAGATCACCGTGTACCTTCCCCTGGGGCCCTTGGGGTCTTCCCAGCCGGGCGCTTCACGCTTGGGGACCGATTTTGTCGGCAGTCAGGGCGATGACGGGATCGTGGCGCTGCAAAACGAAGCCGTCCACCTGCCCGCCAGTCAATCGGTCGAAGCGCGTCTTGCCTACGTTTACCAGTCCAAGCAGGGCACCCGGCCCCTGCAGGGCGGGGTCCTGGCGGACATTTACCTGTACGTGGGTCGGCGGGTTCCGGCCGGTGTCCAGGTATCCCTGGATCCCGGCCCGTCTGATGCGCTTCAGTTTTCGGCTTTCGACGGGGTTCCCATCGAGCTTGGCGGCGCATCGGGCGTCTCAGCCCGGGTGATCGCCCTGGGAGACGTGAATCACGACAACCGTGTGGATCTTTCCGACGCGGTCCTTGTCCTCAAGGTGCTCACCGGGCAGGCGGGCGGGTCGGTTTCCGCCATGGATGTGGACGGGGATGGGGCCGTCGGTCCGGCCGAGGTGCTATACGTTCTCCAGCAGGTGGCCGGCTTGCGCTAGGACAGGAGCGGGGACGCCTCTTCAGGCGGACCGGGGCATGGTGTCCTGGGGCGCGCAATGACGGGGCGCATGGTAAAAAGAGGAACCGTGAGCATGAAGAAGATGGCAAGAAGCTTGGCGCTGGCGGCAGGGATCCTTTTGTTCTTCGTCCCCGGGGCCGGGGCGCAGATGCAGGTTCAGGGGGTCATGGTCACGGACGTGACGCCGCGTTCTTTTTCCGTGGTGTGGATAGCCGACCGCCCATCAGACCCCTCGTTGAAGGTGTACGACGCCGAAAAACAGGAGATCACCGAGGCCCTCGTGCAGACGGCCTTTCCCACCATGCATCGGAACGCGACCCTCACGGGCTGGGCCAGGGATGCGGGGATGCTCAAGGTGCGGGTGGAGGGCCTGCTTCCCGGCACACTCTATCACTTTCGGACCGTGACGGTCTCGGACCAGGAGACGGTCGTCCATCCTGAGGCCGAACCCGCGGCGGTGACCACGGAAATCCTATCCCAGGTGACCCTGGGGGCAGGGCAGCTCGCTGCCGGGGGAAACGATCTCGTAAGGTTCCAGGTCTTTCGTCCCGATGGTATCACCCCTGCCAGGGGCAGCCTCGTGGTGGTGTCCGTGCCCCAGGCCGCCTACCCCGTTTCGGCCTATGTGGGCGACGGGAGCGTGGGTTCAGGGGCCGAGCCGGGGCTGGTCCTGTGCGACCTGAACAACCTGTACGACCGGACGGACCACGGCAGCCTCACCCTTGGAGGGGGCGAAGTGCTCACTTTCAGGGTCCTGCGGGGAAACGGCGTGCAGGGGGCCCCCCTTCTGCACTACCGGAAGGCGCCCCCCAACAGCGCGACCGTCTCTGTGAAAGCGCCCGTCACGGGTTATTTTGCCGACTTCAACTGCGACGACAGGGTGGATATTTACGACGCCACGCTCTTTGCGGGAAGCTGGGGGCTGGCGAGGGGCGACGACGCCTACAACGAGGACTTCAATCTGAACGACGACCACGTGGTGGACGGAGACGATACGGCGCTTTTCAAGGAAGAATACGGCAAGAGCGCCCCCTTTGGGGAAAGTGGATAGAACAGGCCTGGAAGGCACAACCCAACAGGAGGGTTGGATGGGACCCATGGGCTCGGGGCGATACGCAGGCTTTTTCAGACGCCGTCTCTTCGGAGCGGCCTTTGTCTTTTGCTTTTTCACCCTCTTTTGCAGGCCGGTTTCTTCCGGCGCCGAAGACGTGTGTGCGAGGGTGAAGATAGAGATAGTCCAGGAGCTGACCTTCGAGCGGGTGGCTTTCGACGCGCGCATGAAGATCACCAACGGTCTGGCCCTGCCCCTCAACAACATCCGGGTGGACATTTCCATCGAGGATGCCGGCGGGAGCGATGTTTCTTCGCTCTTCTTCGTCAAGCTTGCCGGCATGGACCAGATCCAGGCCGTGGACGGCACCGGCACCGTGCAGGCCAACAGCTACGGGGAGATCCACTGGCTGATCATCCCTTCGCCCGGAGCCGGCGGCGAGGCCCCCGAAGGCGTGGTCTATTACGTGGGGGCCACCCTGGGGTACACGGCCGGGGGGAACACCGAGACCATGGAGGTGGAACCGGACCAGATCACCGTCAAACCCCAGCCCCTTCTCGTGCTCGATTACTTCCTCCCCCGCCACGTGTACGGCGACGATCCGTACACGCCGGAAACCGAGCCGCCGATTCCCTACGATCTGGGAGTCCGGGTCCAGAACATCGGTTACGGCACGGCCAAGAACCTGAAGATAGACTCGGGCCAGCCCAAGATCGTCGACAACGCCCAGGGGCTTCTCGTCGATTTTCGCATCATCGGGAGCGAGGTGGGGGGAAGGACAGCCACCCCCAGTCTCAAGGTGGATTTCGGAGACATCGAGTCCCAGACCTGCGGCACGGCAAGGTGGCAGATGATCTCGACCCTCACCGGGCGTTTCGTGGAGTTCGACGCCTCCTTCACCCACGCCGATGAACTGGGCGGAGAGCTCACCTCCCTCATCGACAGGGTCAATGCCAACAGGCTGCTCCACAATGTCCTGGTGGACCGTGCAGGCCGGGACGACCTGCTCGATTTTCTCGGCGTACCCGAAACCGATGCGGACGCGGTCCAGGTGTGGGAGTCGGACAATCACACCGGCGTGGTGCAGGACGTGTCAGACCAGAGCACCCTCACGTCCCAGGCAGGGGGCACGTACAGCCTGCTCACTCCCACGGGGCATGATTTCATCTACGTTAAAAAGACGGCCCCCACCGGGGGCAAGATCCCCATCCGCTCCGTCTACCGGTCCGACGGCAAGGCCGTCAAGAGCGCCAACTTCTGGATCCAGAAGGAACGGGAATCGGGCAGCCAGGACGCGGTTTACTTCTGCCTCTTCGACACGGACACCACGGGGCGCTACACCGTGGCTTACGATTTCGACGCCGTGCAGGACACCACCCCCCCGGTCTCCCGGGTGGTGATCCAGGAGCCGTCGGTGGGACAGGACCCCACCTTTGTCAACGAGGCCACCGAGATGCTCTTTCTCTCCGAGGATCCCGAAAGCGGTGTGAAAAACATGCGTTTCGCCATAGGCAACGGTGAGTTCGAGCCCGTGATCAATCCCTTTTCGTTCAGCAAGCGGCCGGCCCTGGCCGAGGGGCCCCACACCCTGCGTTTCTACGCGGTGAATCAGCTCAACCTCGAGGAAACCCCCAAGACCGTGGACTTGTACCTGGACCAGTCCGCCCCCACGGACCTGGAGCTCTCCGCAACGCCCGGGGCCATCACACCGGGAGCGCCGGTGGACGCCCCGGTGGATCGGGCCACCCTCGTCGCGTTTTCCTTCCACGACGCTGTTTCCGTTGCCACGGCCACCGTGGCGGTGGCAACGGGCGCGGGGGGCCTTTTCGATGAGCTTCCCAAGGTGCGCACCTACACCCGCACCGTGGCGCCCGGGCTGGGCCATACCCTTTCCTGGGACGGCACGGACGCGGCAGGCCAGGCCGTGGCGCCGGGCACCTATTCCATAAGGCTGACCGCAAACGACGGCCTGGGTCACGTGACGGTGTCGGCCCCCGTCACCGTGGAAGTGCTGGCCTACCTGGACGAGGAGAGCCTCTCTCCTTCCGGTGGAGACCAGATGTTTCCCGACGTGTACGAGGAGACGGTGGTCTGGCAGGACGACAGGGACGGCAACTGGGAGATCTACAAGAAGGAAGGCGACCAGACGGTCAACCTCACCAACGAATCCCACAGCCAGGAACACCCGGCCATCAGCTCCCAGTTCGTGGTCTGGCAGGACAACCGTAGCGGCGATTGGGACATCCACTACTACAGACGGTCGGACGGGGTGGTGGCGGGGCTTGTCCTGGAAGGGGACCAGAAAAGCCCGGACGTGGACGGCTCGTGGGTGGTCTTCCAGGACGACCGGGCCGGCAACTGGGAGATCTATGCCTGTGACCTGTCCGCGGCCACTCCGGTTCCGGTGCGGATCAGCGACGGACACGAGCGGGATCAGGTCAAGCCGAGGATTTCGGGCACAAGGGTGGTGTGGGAGGACTACCGGCACGGGAATCCGGACGTGTACCTTTACGGACCCCTGCACGCAGGAACCCTTACCCGCATCACCGTTCAGGAGGGCTCCTACCAGACCGATCCCGTCATAGACGGCGACGTGATCCTCTGGGTGGACACCCGCAACGGCCAGAACGACATTTACGCCTATTATCTGACCCCCGGAAGCGAAGGCGAGAGAAGGCTCACCTACCAGACGACCGATCAGGTCCAGCCCGCGGTCCAGGGGGACCACCTGGCGTACGTGGACTTCCAGGCCCCTGACAATCCGGATCTTTCGTGGGGCAGGGCTTCGGCGGGCATCAGCGACCCTGTGGTGAACGATCCGGCGCGGCAGGAGCGGCCCGCCCTTTTCGGCAAGCTTATCGTCTGGCAGGACGACCGATTGGGCAGGTGGCAGATTTACCAGAGCAGCGTGAACCGGCCGGACCTCATCATGACCCTGGCCCCTGGGATGAACCTTCTGGCAGCCCCCGGCGCCGTCGTGGCCGAGCCCCAGACGGACACCGCCTTCGATCTTCTGACCGTGTGGAACGGATCGGGCCACGCGGTGCGCCGCATCCTCCAGTACGACCCCGGACAGGGGGTTTACGTGGAAGCCGTGTGGAATCCCGAGGTGAATCCTGCAAGTCCGGAAGGAACCGATTTTGCCTTGCAGGCCCAACGCGCCCTGGTGGTCTACGCGGATGCGGGGAGCCGGGTACAGGTGGACGTGTTGAAACCCGAAACCGCCCAGGCCCTCCCCGTAGGCCTCAACGCCGTGGGATGGGCCAACCTGCCGGCGGGGTACAGGGCCTCGCACCTCATGCTCTCCCTGGGCCTTTCCAACGTGCGGTCCCTGCGCAGCTTCGACAGCGCCACCGGGAGCTTTCTTTCCCTATCGGTGGAAGCGGTCCCGAGCGAGGAGGGAACCACCTATGTGCTGAGGGGACGGGATTTCCCATTGACCAAGGGGATGGGGTGCCTGGTGTACATGACGCGCCCCCTGGCCGCGTGGCGGCCGTGAGGCAAGGGGCTGCATGGGTGAGGCCCCCTTCTCCAAGCACGGGGGACATAAACGTAAGGGAACCAAGAAAACCAGGCAGCAAATAGCAGCGTGTTAGCGGAGGGAATGCTCATGGAACGCAGCAGATCTTCAGAGGAGGGTTTCCGGAAATTTCGTGGAAAGGGCGCCGTGCTGGCATGCTGTATCCTGGCAGTCCTTTCTCTTGCCTGGGCGGACAGCGCCCGTGCGGTTTCCTACCCGTTTGCCGACAATATGGAAACCGCCGGCAACTGGCAGGAGGACGCGCCCTGGGCCGCCACCACGGCCCTGTCCCACAGCCCGTCCACCGCGTGGACCGACAGCCCCGGGGGGGCGTACCAGAACAACGCGGATGTCTCCCTCACCCTGGCAAGCTCCATGGACCTTTCGTCCGGCACCGCTCCCACCCTGGTTTTCTGGCACACCTACCAGTTCGAGACGGGTTGGGATTTCGGGCGGGCGGAGATCTCCACGGACGGCGGAAACACCTGGGCTCTCCTTGCCTCCTATACGGGCGCGTCGGGCTGGAAGCGGGAGCAGATCGACCTTTCCGACTATGGGGACCAGACCGACGTGAAGATCCGTTTCCGACTGGTGAGCGACAAGTCCCTGACCTACGACGGCTGGACCATCGACGACGTGAGCATCGGCGACCCTCCAAACCCGCTGCTGGACGTGCAGGCGACAAGGTCCGTCACCGCGCCGTCAACGGCCATCGATCTCACGTGGACCCGGAGTGTGGACGCCGATTTTGCCTCCTACCGCATCCATCGGTCCACCACGTCCGGCGTCAGTGCGGCGAGCACCCTGGTGACCACGATCACCAATGTGGCACAGACGGCTTACTCCGACACAGGACTCGCCCCGAACAGCACTTACTACTACAAGGTTTACGTGTACAACCAGCACGACCTTGCCAGCGGAAGCAAAACGGAGGCATCGGCCTCCACGGCCCTTGCCCGGTTCAGTTTCCCGTTTTTCGACGATCTCGAAGGGCCGGTGGACGGCTGGACGGCCGCGGCCCCTTGGGCCTTGGTGACCCTTTCCGCTTCCGAAGCCCACGGGGGGGTGACCTCCACCGTGTGGACCGACTCACCTGACGGGGCCTATGCGGGCGGGGTGGATACCACCTTGCAGATGACCATCGACCTGGGGCCCGCCGTGATGCCGGTGCTCTCCTTCTCGCACAAGCACGCGCTGGAAGACGACCACGACTTCGGGTACATCGAGGTCAAGGAGGTGGGCACGGCCACCTGGAAGCGGATCTACTTTCTCACCGGCACCTCCCCCGGCTGGCAGAGCGAGCGGGTGGACCTTTCGGAATACGCGGGCAAGGAGATAGACCTGCGTTTTCGTCTCACCAGCGACACGAACAACATCCAATCCCAGGGGTGGTTCCTGGACGACGTGAAGGTGGCCGAGACCGAGAGCCCCCCTCTTCCGTACCCGTTCCGGGATACCATGGACGGCGAGGCCACGGCGGCCAACTGGCACACGTCCTCCTGGGCCCTGGTTCCCGACCCCCACAGCGGCACGTACGCCATGACGGACAGCCCCTTGGGAAGCTACGGCATCCAAGTGGATTCGTCCCTGATCATGGCAAACAGCATCAACCTGGAAGACGCGGTACATCCCCTGCTCACCTTCTGGCACAAGTACGACATAACCAGCTACGACAAGTACAGTCACCCCAACGACTACTATGCCACCGAGTACGATTACGGCCGGGTGTACCTGTCCACGTTCAACGGGCAGCCGGGGACCTGGAAGCAGCTTGCCGCTTTCAAGGGAAACCAGGCCGGCTACACACGGCAGATCATCGATCTGAGCGCCTATGTGGGTCTTCCCGACGTGCGCATCAAGTTCGTCATGAACGACAACCTGTGCAGCAATACCAGCTACAACGTGCGCAGGGCCGGCTGGACCATAGACGACGTGGCCGTGGAGGAGGCCCCCCGGCAGGTGGAGCTCTTCCTAAACGCATCCTCACAGAGCAGCGTGGCGCTGTCCTGGACAGCCAGTACGGACCAGGATTTCGCCCGCTACGAGCTGTACCGCTCCACTTCGAACGAGGTGACGCGCGGGGACACCCTGGTGGCCCAGATCGCACCGGCCAGCGCCACGTCGTACACGGACACGGTGGCCATGGTGCAACCCCAAAGCTACTATTACAGAGTCTGGACGGTGGATGTGGACGGGAACATCTCCCGGGCGAGCAACGTGGTCCATGCCACCTACGAAGTGCCTTCGGTGCGCTTTCCTTTCGTGGAAGACGGGGAAGATGGCACGGGCAAGTGGTCCTGGGGCGCCCCGTGGGGGCTTGTCACCCTCAGCGGCGAGGAGTCCTATTCGGGCGTGGCTTCCACCGTGTGGACCGATTCTCCCGGAGAGAGCAACTACGGCCCCAACGCAAACACCAGCCTGTGCACCTACGTGAATCTTTCCGGGACCCTGCACCCGGTGCTGGAATTCTGGAACCGGTATTCCCTGGAGCAAGGCAAGGACTTCGTGCGGCTGGAGGTCTCCACCACGGACGGCCAGACGTGGACCGTTCTGCGTACCTTCACCGGGACGGAAACCCGGTGGAACAAGGAAAGGGTGGACCTGACCCCTTACGCGGGCAACGCGAGGCTGGGGCTGCGGTTCCGTCTCACTTCAGACGGAGACAACCAGCAGGACGGCTGGTACATGGACGACCTGACCATCACCGAGCAGGCGGTCCAAGCCCCTTATCCTTTGTTCGACGACATGGAAGAGGGGGGGTCGCCCTGGTTCTACACGTCCCCCTGGGGTCTCACCACCCTCAAGGCGAGTGAGGCCCGTTCGGGAGTCACCTCCACCGTGTGGACCGATTCTCCCGAAGGCCCTTACGCGGCCGCTGCGGACACCTCCCTGTGGATCACCATAGACCTGGGTCCGGCCATCATGCCGGTGCTCTCCTTCTGGCAGAAATACACCTTCAACACCAACTCGGACTACGGCTACGTGGAGGTCAGTGAGGTGGGCACGGCGGACTGGAAGCGGATCTGTTTCGTGACCGGGACCGCCCCTTGGCTCTACGAAAAGGTCGACCTCTCCGGCTATGCGGGCAAGCAGGTCCTGTTGCGTTTCCGGGTGGTGGCCGATACCAACGGCATTGAGTCCGACGGTTGGTACATAGACGACATCCGCATCGGTGAAACCCAGACCGAGCCCTTGGCCTATCCCTTCCGTGACGACATGGAGGGTTCCGAAACCGCGCACAACTGGCACAGCTCCTCCTGGGCCCTGGTGCCCGACGCCCGGGGCGGCAACTACGCCTTCACTGACAGTCCCGAAGGCAACTACGGGTACCTGGTGGATTCGGCCCTTACCATGGCAAGCAGCATCAGCCTCAAGGACGCGGTGCATCCCCAGCTCACCTTCTGGCACAAGTACGACATGAGCAGCTACGACAAGTACAGTCACCCGGACGATTACTACGCCACCGAGTACGACTACGGCAGGGTTTACATCTCCAGCTACAACGGGCAGCCGGGAACGTGGAACCAACTGGCGGCGTTCAAGGGGACGCAAGGGACCTGGGCGTACCGCCAGATCGACCTCACCCCATGGGCGGGTCTTCCCAATGTGCGCATCAAGTTGGTGATGAACGACAACCTGTGCAGCAATACCAGCTACAACGTGGTCAAAGCCGGCTGGACCATCGACGAAGTCGCGGTGGAAGAGGCGCCCGTGGACGTTCACCTTTCGGTGGCCGCCTCCTCTCAGCATCGGGTCAGCCTGTCGTGGACCGCGAACGTGGAGGGTGATTTCGGCCGCTACGAGGTGTACCGCTCCTCGTCTCCGGGAGTGACCCGGAGCAGCCAGCGCATCGCGAGCATCTCCAGCCAGGACACCAGGACCCTGGTGGACGATGTGGCCCTGATCGAGCCGGGGACCTACTACTACAGGATGTGGGTGGTGGATGTTGAGGGCAATGTCTCCATGGGGAGCAACGAGGTCCAGGCCACCTACACGGTGCCCGTAAACGGCTTTCCCTTCACGGAAGACGGCGAGGGCGGCACGGGCAAGTGGTCGTGGGGAAGCCCTTGGGGCTTGACCCAGGCCGGTGCGTACCAGGGCTCCTACTGCTGGACCGATTCTCCGGGGGCCAACTACCAACCCAACGTCAACACGAGCCTGGCCACCTACCTGAACCTGAGCGGTACCACGCACCCCGTGCTCACCTTCTGGCACCGGTACTCCCTGGAGGAGGGCAAGGACTTCGTGCGCATAGAGGTGTCCACCGACAACTGGCAGACCTATACGCTCCTGCGGTCCATCACGGGGACGGAAACGGCCTGGAACCAGGAACGGATCAACCTGACCGCCTATGCGGGCAACGCCCGTCTGGGTTTGCGGTTCCGTTTGACATCGGACGGGTCCACGGAGCAGGACGGCTGGTACATGGACGGCCTGACGATCCAGGAAGAAGCCGTGCAGGGGCCCTATCCGTTCTTCGATGACATGGAAACCGGGGTCGTCCCGTGGTTCTACGACTCACCCTGGGGACTCAAGGCCCTTTCCGCGGAAGAGGGCTATTCGGGGCTCCCCTCAACCGTCTGGACCGATTCGCCGGGGGGGTCGTATGCATCGGGAGCGGATAGCTCCCTGTACCTGAACATCGACCTGGGATCGGCCAGGATGCCGGTGCTCACCTTCTGGCACCGCTACACCCTGGACACCAACTCGGACCACGGGTACGTCGAGGTGAAGCCCGGAGGGACCACGGGCTGGAAGCGCATCTACTTCACCACGGGTACGGCACCCTGGTCCCAGGAGAAGATCGACCTCTCGGAGTACGCGGGCAAGCAGCTCGATCTGCGGTTCCGGCTCGTTGCGGACTCCAATGGTGTACAGTCCGACGGGTGGTTCATCGACGACATCAGCATCGCCGAGACCCCCATGCCGGCCATGCCCTATCCGTTTGTGGACGACATGGAGGGTCCCTACACCGTGGACAGCTGGCACACCTCGTCGTGGGGTCTTGTTCCCGACGCCCACAGCGGCAGCTACGCCTTGACGGACAGCCCGGTGGGCTACTACGGGGAGCAGGTGGATTCGAGCCTCATCCTGGCCGGCACCGTCAATCTCAAGGGGGCGGTGCACCCGCAGCTCAGCTTCTGGCACAAGTACGACACTTCGAGCTATGCCAAGTACAGCCACCCGAACGACTACTACGCGACCGAATACGATTACTGCCGGGTGTACCTGTCCACCTACAACGGGCAGTCGGGAACGTGGAACCAGATCGCCTCGTTCAGCGGCAGCGCGTCCTGGGCACAGAGGATCATCGACCTGAGCCCCTGGAAGGGACTGCCCAACGTGCGGATCAAGTTCGTGATGAACGACAATCTGTGCAGCAACACGAACTACAACGTGCGCAAGCCCGGGTGGACCATCGACGATGTGCGCATCGGAGAAGACCGCACCGTACCGGCCTTTGTTCAGAAAACCTCGGGCGACGGTCAGATCGGAGAAACCGGCAAGAGCCTTGCCCAGCCTTTCGTTGCCACGGTTTACGATGCGGAGAGCCGAACCCTGGCCGGGATCCCGGTGACCTTCGCCATCACCTCCGGGGGAGGGAGCCTCTCGGTTACCCAAACGGCCTCGGACACCGGAGGGAAGGTCCAGAGCCTTCTCACCCTGGGCGAGACCCAAGGCACCGTCACGGTGGAGGCATCCATAGACGGGACCGCGGAAAAGGTCTCTTTCAGTGCCCAGGGCTATGCCGCGGCGACCCCCCTTACGATCGCCAAATTCTCCGGAGACAATCAGACGGCGCCGGTGGGCCAGGCCATCGCCAATCCCCTGGTGGTGAAGGTCGCCGACATCCGCGGGGACCTCTTGTCGGATGTGGGCGTGACATTCTCCATCCTCTCGGGCGGCGGGAGCCTGTCGGTCACGCAGACCGCCACGACCGACGGCCTGGCCTCCACCAAGCTGACCCTGGGGGCGAACCCAGGCAAGGTCATGGTCCTGGCCTCGGCGCCGGGATTGACGGGGTCTCCCATCACCTTCTACGCCCACGGGGTGCTGCCGGGCGGGACCCTGGGGGACACGGACGGCGACGGCATGCCCGACGATTGGGAAACCCTGCACGGGCTTGATCCCTTGAACCCTGCGGACGCTTCCGGGGATTTTGACAACGACGGGCTTTCCAACTTCCAGGAGTACGCCCGGGGCACGGACCCGAAATCGAGCGACACGGACGGCGACGGCATGCCCGACGGCTGGGAGGTCCAGTACGGGCTCGATCCCCTGAACGCTGCAGACGCCTACGAGGACTGGGACGGCGACGGGGTGTTCAACATCGACGAATACCTCGCAGGGACGATCCCGGTGCCGGCCCAGCATTTCCGCGTGGCTAGGGTCACGAACAACTGGATGGACTTTTACGGCAACGTGACCATCGACGGGGTTCCCGCGGAAAGGGGAGACGAGGTGGCGGTCTTGGACGAGCAAGGCACCGTGTGCGGGCAATTCACCGTCACGACCCCGGGCCAGTACGGCTTCATGCACGTGTACCTGGACGATCCCGCATCCCAGGAGGACGAGGGGGCCCGTCCGGGGGACGAACTGACCTTCCGCATCTGGGACGCGAGCGCCCAGACGGAGCTCAACGTGGCCGTGCAGGTGGTGACCGGCACCCAGCCGCCTTCGTGGACCTTCGACGGGGACATTTCCCATGTGAACCTTACCGGGGCCGGGGCACAGAGCATCCCCTTACGCGCCGGGTGGAACCTTGTCAGTCTCTCGGTCAAGCGGTGCCTCTACGTGGACGGGGTGCCCGGCTATGACGACGGGGCCCCGAATGTTCCCCTGCTGCCGGGGACCGTGGTGGAAAAGGTGAGCAGCATCGCCGATGTGCTGGCGTCCATAGACGGCAAGTACGAGGTGGTGCGCAGCTTCGACGGTGTGGCCCACACGTACGACCCACTCCTGCCCGAGTACAGCGACCTCAAGTACCTGGCAGGCGGGTACGGGTACTGGATCAAGATGCGCAGCGCCGGAAACCTGGAGATAAACGGGCTGCGTGCGGCTGCCGCAGACAAGTTGACGCTCGGCGTTGGATGGAACCTGGTGGGCTACTGGCACCCGGACGTGCAGTACGCGACGGCACCTCCGCTGGTGGATTTCCCGCCGGACGCAGGAGCCGTCCAGGTGGACAGCCTGGGGGACGTGGTCTCGGCCATCGAGGGCAAGTACGCTGTCATGCGCACCTTCGACGGAAAGGCCCACACCTACGATCCGCTTCTGGGGGCTTACAACGACATGGACTACCTGGGCCCCGGGTACGGCATATGGATCAAGATGAAGACCCTGGCCGATCTGTCGTATTGATGCCGACAGGCAGTCTGGCGCCTCCCCGGGCGCCCGAGGCCCGGGCAGCCGCCGGCTTGCCGAGGTTCACAGCCAAGAAAGGACATGTGCCATGGCAGGAAGGACATGCACCAAAAAATACCACCGGAAATTGCTCGCGTTGTCTGCGGCCCTGGTCTTCATCGTCCCGGCCCTCTGCGGGGCGGCGGAGGGCGCCCCGGGCTCCCAGGTGCGCCCCACTCCCTTTTCGATGGATGTCTTCGGAAGCCTGGAGGGGGCGGAGCCGGGGGACATGGTGACCGTGACGGATCCCGACGGCGTCACCTGCGGTGTCTTCGAGGTCCGCAAGGCAGGGGTGTACGGGTTTCTACACGTTTACGGGGACGACCCGGGGACCCGGGAAGACGAAGGGGCCCGTGTGGGAGATGTCCTGACTTTCCACGTCAACGGCGAGCCCCTCTACGGACCCGAGGTCCTGTGGAAGGGCGACGGGCAGCGCCAGCGGGTCGATTTTGCGAGATAGGGGCGTGGCACCGAGGGGTTCAGGGAGAGGGCTGCGGTCGGTCGTGGGGGCGGTGCTCGTCATCACGGCGGTGGTGGGCGGGGCTGTCATGGCCCGGGCGCAGCATTTTCCCGAGCCGACGGATACGGGGCCGTCCTCCTGCTCCTTCGCTGGGGCGTTCCGTGTCAACGGGCAGGAGGCGGGGATTGGAGATGAAGTGGCTTTCTTCAACACCCGTGGAGTTGTGCGCGGACGGTTCGTGCTCTCCGGGAGTCCTGGCCTATACCCGTTTACCGCGGTGTACGCCGGTCAAGAGACGCAAACGGGCGATAGGCTCGAGGTCCGTGTGTGGGACGCTTCCGCGGGGGTGGAATACCGGGGCAAGCGCGTGAAGCTCGCCCCCGGAACTCTGGGCGGCTCCACTACTCCCTCCCCAGTTCCTCCTGTTCTGGGGTCCGACAACGAAAATTACGCCCTCGACATCGACACCATTCCCCACGTTCCGGGCGACCTGGACGCCGACGGCAATGTGGATCTGGCCGACGCGGTCCTGGGCCTGAGAGTCCTTGCCGGTCTGGACGTGCAGGCCGATGCGCCTGCCGGGGTGGACGTGGACGCAGACGGGCGTGTGGGCATGGGCGAGGTCTTGTACATCCTGCGGACAATGGCCGGATTGGGACCGGGCTGAGATCAGGTCGAAAGAACAAATGTCCCCTCAAGCCCCGGCGCTTTGCGACAAGGAGGCAGCAAGTGAGGCACATCCTTAGAACCCGTGGACGACTCGGGCTGTTGGCCCTATCGGTCCTCATGCTTTCCTCGGCCTGGCTGCCCGCAGGGCAAGCCGCCCATTTCCCTTCCCCGACCCCCTCGCCGGTGACCTGTGATTTTGTCGGGCGCATCCTGCTCGACGGCGTGGCTGCCCAACCCGGGGACGAGGTGGCCTTCGTGGACCCCCAGGGCAACGTGTGCGGCGTTTATGTGGTGCAAAGGGCCGGGGAGTATGGGGTGGTCCACGTGTACGGCGACGACCCGAGCACGCCGGCGGTGGACGAGGGGGCAGTGGAGGGCGATGTGCTTTCGGTCCGGGTGTGGGACGCCGCAAAAGGGGTGGAAAGGGCGGGGTCCGACCTCGTGCTCACCCCGGGGCATCCGCCGACGGGTTCGGATTTCTTTGCCGCAACGGTGCCCCCCAGGTGGCAGGAGCAAAAAGGGTTTGCTTTGAACATCGACACACGGACCCATTTCGGTCTGCCTGTGGGAAACCCCTATGTGTGCAACTACCTGGGAACACTCACCATCCTCGGGGCCCCGGCCGCGGTGGGCGACGAAGTGGCCGTGTTCGATTCCCACGGGGTCCTCTGCGGCCATTTCCGTGTCACCAGACCGGGCGAATACGGCGTGCTCCAGGTTTACGGCGATGACCCGGCCACCGGGGATGTACGGGAAGGGGCCTCCGAGGGGGGCACCCTGCGTTTCATGGTGTGGGACAAGAGCACCGGTGTGCAGCGCGAGGGGGCGGTCACCCCGGGCACGCCCCTGGGTTCTTTCGCGGCGTCGGCGCCCGTACCGGTGTGGCACAAGGACGCAGGATACGTCCTGAACATCGATGTGGCCTACGAGTACCAGGCCGTTTCCCTTTCCCCCGCGGTCTCCGAGCCCCTTGCCGGAAGCCCTCTCACCCTTTCCGCGGCTTACAACGTGAGCGATGGGGCCACAGGCTTGCAGGGTCTTGTCGTCCGGTTCCACTATGATTCTTCGAACCTGGAATTCACCGGCTTTGCCGATGTGTTTCAGGGGGGGCTCACCGCCCAGCAGAACGAGCCCGCAAACGACACGCAGGACCTGGATCAGAATCCCAACACCGACAAGTACGTGTACCTGGCCTGGGGCGGCGGCTCCTGGCCCGGCCAGGCCCTTGCCTTGAAGCTGGCCGATCTCCGATTCACGGTCAAGGCCACGGCGAATCCGGGTGTGACACGGGTCAACACGGTGATCGAAACCGTTTCCCCGGGTTACGAGGCGAGCGCTTCGGATGCGGTGCTCACCGTCCGGAACCCGGCCGGAACCCTGAAGGGGCGGGTGGTGTATGGGGGCAGCGCCCGCGGACTCTACTACGTGGGCGCCTGGCCCGCGACGGTGGGATCCGGGTGGAAAGAAGCCCCGCCTGCAAGCCTCACGGTGAGCAGCGACGGGACGTACCTGCTGCGCCTCACCCCGGGCACCTACGTCCTTGCTGCCTACCGGGACACGGACGGGGGGGGAGACCTTGACGCCGTGGACGTGGACGACAACGAGCCCTGGGGCTTTTACACGGTGACCATGGGACCGGGGGGCCAGAACGGCCAGCCCACCCCCGTGGACCTTGCCTCCGATGCCGTGCACACCCTGGAGTGGACCCTCTACGACTGGCCGTATTTCAAGACCGCGGATGTTGCCAGAAACCTTTTTCCCGAAAGCGGGCAGGCCGATGCCATTCCCCGTGGAGAGGCCCTTTGGGCAGAGGCCCTTGTGGACTACCGGCCCGGTGTGGGGAGTGTGAGCGCGGTGACGGTGTCGGGCCCGAGCATCGAGGGGCAGGCCGTTCTCAAGGACGACGGCCTGCTTCCGGACGCGACCGCGGGAGATGGAAGGTTCACGGGCTGGGTGACGCCCACCGCGGCCCTGGGTCCGGGGCCCTATACGTTCCGGGTGACGGCCAATTCCCTTGTGCGGGAAAGAAGCGAAGCGCTCGGGGGGCAGGCCGTCACCCTGCCGCAAAGGAGTGCTCCCGGCAGCTACACGACGGTAAGAACGGCCACCTTTGAATGGACCGCCGTGCCCGAGGCCCAGGGCGGCTACGGGCTCCATGTGCTTGTGACGGGCGCTCCCACACAAGCGGGAGACTATCTGCTGGAAAGGCGGTCCATCGGCGTCGCGTCTTACACCCTCGGGGCCGGGGACCCTGCCCTTGAGGAAGGGGCCACCTACCACTGGTACGTCACCGCGACGGACGGCACCGGGGACACCATCAGCTACAGCACCTTGGGGCGGTTCACCGTGGACACCCTGGCACCCGTAGTCGCCCAGGTGCAGATGAACCCGGCAAGCCCCGTGCGGGCAGGTCCCGTGGCCTTTTCCATTGAGCTCGGCGAGCCCATGGATCACTCCCAGGCCCTGAGCGTTTCCTTCGGCTCGCCGGAAAAGACGGTGTCCGGGGGTTTCACCGGCCCCGGCCTCTGGGAGGGAAGCTACACCGTCGAGACGGGATACGACGGCGCCCAGACCCTTTACATTCGCGGAGGACAGGACCTGGCCGGGAACGTGCTCGCGCAGGACGCATCCCGCTCCTTTGTGATCGACACGGTGAAACCGTCCGTGGACCAGGTGGTTATCGCCCCGGCGAGCCCGATGTCCGCGGGGGAGGCCACATTCACCGTTTCCTTCACCGAGCCCATGAATGAGGCCGCTCCTCCTGCCGTTTCCTTCGGGACCCCCGAAAAAAAGGTGACGGGTCTTTTCGAAAGCCCCACGCTCTGGAAAGGACGCTACCAGATCCAGTCCGGGCAGGACGGAGATTACTTTGTGAAGATCGCAGGGGCCGCGGACCGGGCGGGCAACGTCATGGATCCGGACGCGACGCACCCGTTCGTGGTGGACACCTTGGCGCCCGTGCCGCCCCAGGTGGCGCCGGTCCAGTCACCCACCACCGCGTCTCAGCAGGTCGTTCAGGGAACCAAGGAAGCGGGGGCCGCCATCCTTTTCGGAGGGCAGGAGGTGGTGGGTCACACGCCGGGCACCGACTGGGAATACAACGTGTTGCTGGAGGACGGGACGAACCATCTCGTGTTCGTGGCCATGGACCCAGCCGGCAACGTGAGCGGACCGAGTGCCGTGGACATCGTTTACGACAACATGGCGCCCCCTGCGGTCGGCACGCTGGTTACAAAGGGCAGTGGAGACGGCACGCGGGTGCTGCTGGACTGGAAGGGATACGACGAGGCCGCTGCCGGGGACGTGGCGTATTACCGCATCTATTCGGAGCCCCAGCCCTTCACCACCATCGCCACCTCCATGGTTCCCAAGGCCACCGTCAACGCCGGGACCTTCGCCTATCAGATGACGAAGCTCGTGGAAGGGACCACCTACCATTTTGCCGTGGTGGCCGTGGATACCCGCGGAAACGGCGAAAAGACGGTGGTGTCGGTCCCCGGAATCCCCAGGGACACCCAGCCCCCGGAAGAAGTGACCGCTGTGCGCGCATCCTGCGTGGACGGGGGTGTCGTCCTCGCCTGGACCGCCAGCAAGGACTCGTACGGGGACCTCAAGGAGCAGAGGGTATATTTCAGGAACGAGGAGACCGGATCGGTGGTCCCCAAAGGGACCCTGTCTTTCACCAAGACGGGTCTTTTTCCGGCAACCGCCTATGCCTTCCGCATCACGACCATGGACACCAAGGGCAACGAGAGTTCCGGGGTGGTGTTCACTGCGACGACCTACCTTCCTCACCCCACCGGTCTTTCGGCCCGCACCGACGACACCTTCGTGGACCTCACCTGGCAGGCCCTCGATGCACCGCAGCTTTCCCATTACAATGTCTACGTGCAAGGGGCGCCCTTTGACACCGTGGGCGGGCTCTCGCCGGTCAAGAGCGGTGTGAAGACAACTGCGGCCCGGGTGAGCGGCCTGGTGAACGGGACCACCTACTATTTCGCCGTCACCGCCGTGAATGCCAACGGGTGCGAGCAACCCCAGGTGACCCCCATATTCGCCGCGCCACACGAGGACATCGTGCCTCCGGTTCTCAGCGATGTCACCGCGAGCGGCAAGTCGGTGACCGAAGGGATGCTCGTGGACCGAAGGACGGTTTTCAGCGTCCGGGCCACGGACGCGAAGTCGGGCATGAGCCGCGTGTCGTTTGCCGTAGATGGAACGATTCGGTTCACGGACACCGACCATGGGGACGCCTTTTACACGTTCGAGTGGGATGTGCTTCCAGAGGCCGACGGTCCCCACACTGTGACCATCACGGCCTACGACGCCCTGAACAACGAGGCAATCCTTCAGATCGGCGTGAACCTGCAACTGGCTCCTCCCCGGGCGCCGCTCATCACCCAGCCGACGGGGGGTCTATTCAACACTCCGGTGGTGACCGTGGCGGGCAGTGCGGAAGAGGGAAGCAGGGTCACCCTTCTCATAAACGACAAAGCGGTGGGGGACCCCCAGGATGTGGGGCCTGACGGGGGCTTTTCCATACCCGTGACCCTGGTGGAAGGACAAAACCGGATCCAGGCCACGGCCCAGCACCGGGGCGGGCTGAGTCCCAAATCCCAGACGGTCATGGTGAACCTGGACACCGGTCCCCCGGAAGCCCCGCGCAACTTGGAGGCCCAGTCCCTGGCAGGCGGCGAGGTGGCTTTCTCGTGGACGGCCCCTGCCACGGGGGAAGTGCCTTCGGGATACAACCTGTACAAGGCGGCAGGCGCCTTCACGTCCACGGACCAGGCGGCAAGAGTGAACGCAGGCCCCGTCGCCCAGCCGCTTTTCTCCACCATGTTCGTGGCCGACGGGACCTTTTTCTTTGCCGTCACCTCGGTGGATGCCGCGGGCAACGAGTCGGGCCTGTCCAACCTGGTGACCGCAGTGGTGGACGCCACGCCCCCCTCGCTGACCCTGGCCGTCTTCACGGCACGGGGCAACCACCTGGACGGCGTGTACGGAACGGGGATCGTGGATGCGGAGGTGACGGTGAGCGAGCCACTGTTAACCGATCCCTTCGTGAGCCTTGCCATACCCGGTGCGGCTCCCCTGGCGATCCGATTGATCCGGATCACCGACACCCTGTACAGGGGAGATTTCCAGATCGGCTCAGCCACTCCCAGCGGCACGGGGACGCTCATCTTCTCGGCCAGGGACAAGGTGGGAAACCGGGGAACCGTTGTCTCGGCACCGGTGAAAAACCTGGTGATAGACACCGCGGGGCCCCGGGTGACCGACCTTGTGGTGGAGCCCGGTGAGCCCATCCGCAACGATCCTGTGAACCCCGTGGAGGTGCACGTGACGCTCACCCTCGACCAGGCCGTACGGGTGGGGATCGCCCCGTACCTCGCGTACACCACCAGGGGAAGTGTGGTGGCCACGGAGATCCTCGACCTGGAAAAGGACCCCGGTGAGGACCGCATATGGCGGGCTGTTTTCACCCTTTCGGCCGAAGAGGGGCAGCAGCAGGGAGATTATGTACAGTTCGTGTTCCACGGCGAAGACGACCTTTTCAACGAAAGCTCCGTCATCACGTGCCAGAGCCGCTTCGAGCTGTACCAGGGAGGGCTGCCGCCCTTCGGGATCCCCACGGGTTTGAAGGCCCGAGCCCTTTCCGCGGGCAGGGTGCACCTGACGTGGAACGCCGTGGAAGGTGCGGCCGGCTACACGCTCTACGTGAAGGGGCCGGGGGACCCGGAATGGGTCCCCTATGGCGACGGATCGCCTCTCACGGTGACCGAGTGGACCGGAGCGCCCGGTGAGGACGGGCTGTACCGCTTTGCCGTGACCAGTCTGCGCCAGGTGGGTGCGCAGGTGGCGGAAAGCGCCCCGACCGCTGCTCAGGAGGTGGTGACCGACAGTCGGGCACCCGGCCCGCCGGAAAACCTGACCCTTCTCATGCTGGGAAGCGGGATCCGCGCCTCATGGATCCCGCCCTCCGGTGAGGTCCCCGCCACCTACAGGCTCTATAGGGCCGCGGACGAGTCCACGACGGTGGAGGGGGCCAAGCTCGTGGTCACCAATGTCGCGGGCACGGTGGCCATGGATTATGGACCCACGGCCGCTCAGCGCCATTACGCGGTGACCGCGGTGGACGCCGTAGGCAACGAATCGGGGCCGAGCAACTGGGCCTATCAGAACGTGGACCTGCTGCCTGTGGCCTCCCTTTCGGTGGTCCAGGCAAACGGCCAGGCGCCCCAGCTCACCTGGAGCCACCCCGGGGGGCAGACCATTTCGGGCTACGACCTTTACCTGGAAGGGACAGCGGGCCCGGTGATCATTTTGGAAAATGCCGGCGTCACCACTCACGTGGACACGGGTTTCGGCCAGAGCGAGAGGGCCTACACCGTCAAGGCCGTGGACAACGAGGACAACCGGAGTGTGGGAAGGACCGCCTTCCTTCCGGCCCTGCGCATGTCCCTGCCCGCGGATGCGATCCTGTACAGGGGGCTCATAGCACGCCTTCCCGTTGCCGTGAGAAACCAGGGGAGCCGAACGGCGCTTGTCAACCGGCTCGAGACAACCATCGGGGGTAAGACCTTTGCCTCCCAGGCTTTTTCCGTGGCTGGGGGAAAAACGGAAAACGTCGAGCTGGTGGTGGGGGGCGATCCGGCCCTCGAGGCCACGGTGCCGGTCACCTTCACGGTGGTGCTGGAGCCGGAACAGGGGACCTCGGTGCGGATAAGCGAGGTCGGGACCCTCTCGGCACAGGACCGGTCCCTTCCCCTGGATGTGTTCAACGAGACCCTGGTGCGCGGAAGCATGGCCAGCGTATCCTTTTCCCTGCACAACACGGGACCGGAGCCCCTGGAGCTCCTGACGGCCTCGCCGGGAGGAGCCGCCTCGAACGAGGTGCGGGTGAAAGTCCTGGACGGGGACGGCAACCTGATCAACCAGGCGGCCCTGAAGCAGACCCAGGGGGAAATGATCACCCAACTCACCAACGGGGGGGCCCTTGCCACCGTGCCGGCCGGGGGGTTTTTCACCTCCGATGCCATCCTGGTGCACCTGCCCCTGTCTTCACCCGAAGAAGTGGTGCTCGCCGTGGAAATCGACAGGGCCCACTACCACTACGGCTGGCCGGACCACATCGCGCTCACGGGCCCCGGGGGGGGGATCTGGCTGCGGGCGAGGAAGAGTTCCACCCTCATCGATACGGTGTACCGGGCCCAGGTGGACGCGGTGGAGCCCGCTGCTGCCATCGTGGGACAGACCATGGCCATCAGGGGAAAGGCCCTGGACAGGGACACGGACCTTCCCGTGGCCGGGGTGCCCGTGAAGGTGGGGGTCTCGGTGAATCGGTTCGACCGTTTCTACGAGGTGTTCACGGGCGATGACGGGTCGTTCAGTCTGGACTTCAGACCCTTGGCCGGTGAGAACGGCACCTACCTGACCTGGGCCGTGCACCCGGACGTGAAGGACAAACCGGTTCAGCAGCAGTTCACCGTTTCCAGCCTCTATTTCAGCCCGACCCTTTTCGAGCTGGAGGTGTTGAGGCAAAACGACGGCTCTTTTCCCGTCCGGGTCACCAACCACGGGGGCACGGATCTGCACGCAGTGGCCCTGGTGTATCGGGCCGCGGACCAGCCGGGCCGGATCCTCGACGCTGAGCTGCAAGTGGGGCTTCCCCAGCCCACGGATCTTGCAGCGGGGCAGTCGGTCGATCTTTCTTTCACGATCACCGGCACCGAAGGGGCCGTGGAAAAAGGGGAGATCGTCCTTGCCGTTGTGAGCGACGAAACACCGGGCACCCAGTGGGGACGGGTGCGTGTGGCCTACACCTTTTTCGAGCCCCAGCCGCGGCTCACCTATTACCCGCGCTACGTGCAGGCGGCGCTCCATCCCGGGGGCAAGGACCTGGAGACCGTGACCATCGAAAACCAGGGACTGGCCGCTCTCAAGAACGTGCGGCTCAGCCTGGTGCCCGGGGCCCAGAGTCCCCCGTCGGACTGGATTCTGCTCAACGTGAACGCGACGCCCGGGGACCTGGAAGCCCGTGGAAAGCTGGAGATCCCCATAAGCTTCAGCCCGACCAATGACGCCGCCGCGGGTGAGTTCGAGTACCTGCTGCGTGTGGCCAGCGACAACGCTCCCACCGAAACCATTCCCGTGTATGCGAAGGTCACGCTCCTTCCGCAGCCCGGTGAGGCGGCTCCCGGTGGCAGTGCCCTTTTCCACGTGGTGAACCTTTACTACGACGGGCAGACCAACCTCGGGCTTGCCGGGGCCCGTGTGACCCTCCAGAATGCCGACGACGTGAACCTGACGTTCACGAAAACCACGGCGGCGCCGGGGCACGCCACCCTCGGACCCGGAGAAGCCGTCTTTGAGGGCCTTCCCGAAGGAAGATACAATTACAAGATCACCTATACCGGGCACAGCGATTACACCGGCTCCATCTCGGTGAAGCAGCGCAGCATCGCCTCGGAACAGGTCTATCTTTCCAAACAGCTCGTGACCGTGGAGTGGGAGGTGACGCCGGTCGTCATCCAGGACAGGTACGAGATCAAGCTGACGGCCACCTTCGAGACCAACGTGCCGGCCCCGGTGGTGGTCATGGAGCCCATGACGGTGAACCTGCCTGACATGGAGGCGGGGGCGGTGTTCACGGGCGAATTTCGCATCACCAACCACGGCCTGATCCGGGCCAAGAACCTCACGGTGGAGATGCCCGACTCCGATGCGTATTTCACCTACGAGCTGCTCGGGGCCGTTCCCGAATACCTGGAGGCCAAGCAGCAGATCGTCCTGCCGTACCGTGTGACGTGCCTCGCCAGGCCGGGAGAGGGCGAGGGGGACGCGGGAGGCGGTGAGGGGGGAGGAGGCTGTCCCCACGCCAAGTATGTTTGCGTGAACTTCACCTACAATCCGTGTCCGGGCATCCCCTCCATGGAGGTCAACGGCAGACTGTGCGGTTGGTACATTTATTTTACCCCCGGCTGCTCTCCCTCCGGCGGGTCTCCACCCCGAATATACGTTCCCCCCCCGCCTCCCAGAGTGACGGAAGTGGTGCGCGTTTCAGGCACCTCAGGCGGCTGGGGTGGCGGCTGGGGCGGCGGCTGGGGCGGCTGGGGCTCCGGGTCGGGTTCCAGCCAGCCGGTGAAAGGGTTCCGGTGTCCTCCCCCGTGTGATCCCAACGAGCCGTGCAACACGTGCTGCCAGCTCATGTACGGGCCCGGGATGGCCAGGGGGTGCGGCGGGGAGGGCGACGAGGGGGGCGATCCGCCCATGTTCGAAGGAAACTGCGGAGCCGGTTCCGGCGGCTCCGAGGAGACGGCCTCCAGCATCAACCTGGTTAAAGGCACCTACCAGGACCATGTGCAGGACCTTCTGGTGCGCTACGGCCGACTCACCGCCTGGGTGGCCCGCAGCCTCCGGGGAAGGGGCCCGTGGAAATTCGTCGATCTGGACGCCGGGCTTTCCAAAGGCCAGCGGCCCATCTACTACACCGGTGGGATCAACGACACGCAGGTTTATGCGGCCGCCGCCCAGGATGCCGGCCGCAGCCTTGCCGCCGAGACTGGGCCGCCCCCCTACCTGGAGGAGCTGAACCGGGTCGTGGACGACAAGTGGACCATTTACAAGGACGGCGTGGCCTACGCCTCAGGGGGCGTCCTGCCCGGAGACACCACGCCTCCCGAGGGGGCAACGGCCCGCAACTTCGTGTTCAAGAACGGTCCCTACACGCTGCGGACCCTGGGGGGATACTACGGCACGGAGCAAGGGGCTGAGGACCTTTTCGGTTTCGGCCGCTACTATCGGTGTGACGGTTTCCTGTGGCAGGACCCCAAGGGGTTGTGGAAAAAATACGATGCCAAGGGAAGGCTCATCGCGTACGGCAACGGCGACCCCGGCACCTCCCGGCGCATCACCCTCCAGTGGCTGGAGGATCGCCTGGCCTACGTGTACGGACCCGACGGACAAAAGGTGTTCGCCTACAGGTACGACGCGGGGTCCGTACGGCCCAGCAAGGTGGTGCAGTTCGCCGGGGACGGGACGGAAGTGGGGTCGGTGGCTTATACCTGGTCCGCGGACAAGCTGGTCAAGGTTACCGATGTGTTGGGCGGGTTGTGGACTTACGCCTACGACGGCGAAGGCCGGATCGTTTCCAAGACCCAGCCGGGCGGCCGCAGGTACACGATGAGCTACGACACCTTCGACTCGGTTCTCGTGCAGAATTTTTACCAGGCGGACCCCGAGGGCGGCCCGGACGTGCTCGCAGAGCGGATGGATTTTTCCTACGAATACGACACCGTGCGCCAACAGTACAGGACCACGGTGGAGAATCTCAAAGGCAAGGTGACCGAGTACACGTTCGACCGCCAGGGAAGCCTGACGGAGAAGCGGGTGGACGGGGACCTTGTCCGGCGTGTCAGCATGGACCGGGACAAGCGCGTGAAGATCATCCGCGACGGGGCCGGATTCACCAGGACCGAGCGATTCACCGATTTCGGTGCGATAAGGAGCGTGGAGTTTCCCGACGCAACGACGTTCCAGGCCCGCTACACCAGCACCTATGTGCGGCCGGTGGAAGTGATCAACCGCGTGGGCATGGTCACCCAGATGCAGTACGACGGGGGAGGGGACCTCTCCCGGCTCACCGAGGCCGTGGGAACGGGTGCAGAAAGAAGCATCGGCTACGGGTACGACGGGCAGGGGAACCGGGTGCGCATAGAAAAGCCGGGCGGCGTCGTGGTGACCAAGGAGTTCGACGCCGATGGCCGGGTCGTTCGGATCGTCGAGCCCGAGGCAAAGGTGACCGAGTACGCATACAACGAACTGGGCAAGGCTTGGTCCGTGACCGGTCCGGGAGCGACAAGCACTGCTTACGCATACGATACGGCCGGAAGACAGACCGCGGTGATCGAAAAGGTGGAAGAGGACGTGTTCCTCACCACCGAGGTCGCCTACGACGCGTTCGGGAATCGAACCCAGGTGGTTTTCCCGGATGGAGAGGGGCTTGCCTTTGCCTACGATGCGGTCAACAGGCTCACAGGCGTCACGCGCCTGGACGACGGCACGCCGGTCAAGACCATAAACTACGCGGTGGATCATGTGCACAAACAGACGGTCAAGACCGAGACCGATGCGTCGGGAAAGACCGAGACGTTCCTCTACGACACCCAGGGACGGCTCGTGCGCGCCGTGGACGGCACGGGTCACCAGACCCATTTCGAATACCCGCAGGGACAGGACGTGTGCCGGGGCCAGGACGAGGCACAAGATGTGGGCATGAGGGGGGCCGGGCCCCTTGGCAGCGTGGGGAACCTGCAAAGCGGGGAGCTGGAGGGAGGCTGCACCGGCGCGTCGAGGATAGCGCCCGTCAAGGTGATCCGGCCCGACGGCCTGGAGACGACGCTGACTTACGATGCGGACGGAAACAGGACTTCCCAGACCGACTCCAAGGCCGGCACCACGGTGGTGCGGTCTTTTGATTACAACGCCGCGGAAAAGGTCACGCGCTTTGTGGATGGGCTCGGAAGGACGACCTCCTTCGCGTACGATCCCCTGGGCAGGCTCACTGCCAGGATCGACGCCCTGGAAGGGCGGCTGGTTCTGGGTTACGATGGGCGGGACAACCGGACCGGCCTCACCGACGAGGCAGGCAAGCGGACCACCTTTGCCTTTGACGGTGCCGATCGCCTCACAGGGTGGACCGATCCACTGGGCGCGTCCGTGCAGTACGCGTGGGACGATGCCGACAACCTTGTGACCGCAACGGACCGCAACGGCCGGCGCCTGGTCTACACCTACGACGGGAAGGGCCGGATGACGGGTTACAGCACCTTCCCCGCCGGTGCCCAGAGCCCTGCCAAGACGGTGGCGTTCACCTACAACGGGTTCCATCAACCCCTTTCCTACACGGACGGGACGGTGAGCGGGACGCTGACCTACGACTACCTGCACCGGAAAACAGGGGAAACCGTGACGGTGACGAGAGCCGGGAAAGAGGCGAGCAGCTACACCCTCGCCATGGGCCTCGACGCCAATGGGACCCTGCACACGTTGACCCATCCGGACGGGAGCGCTTACACCTACCTTTACGACGACGCCAATCGGCTCACCCACATCGTTCTGCCCGACGAGGCGGGGAGCATCGTGTACACCCGCACGTGGGAAAAGGTGACCGGCATCGCGATTCCGGGAGACGTCACCGTCAACCGGACCTACGACGACCTGGGGCGCCCGGCGACCGACACGGTGGCCGGCAGCGGCGGCACCCTCCTGAGTCTGGCGTATGCCTACGATTTGGAAGGGAACGTGACGGGCTACAGCGCGGGGCAGGAGACACGCAGCTACACCTACGATGCCCTGGACCGGCTCACCGAGGAAGAATCCGGGGGGACCGCGGTCGGTTACACCTACGATGCGGTGGGCAACCGGACCGGGGTGACGGGGAGCGGGGACCCTTGGGTGCACAACGACGGCCACCAACTCACGGCCATCGGCGCGGACACCTTCGCCTACGACGCCCATGGGAACATGATCCGCAGCACCCGGTCCGGCGTCGTGAGGGATTTCGTGTACGACGAACAGAACCGCCTGGTGCAGATGCGCGAGGGAGACACCATCCTGGGCGCCTACGCCTATGATCCCTACGGCAGGCGTGTCCTCAAGCAGGTGGGAGACCGGATCACCACCTATGTGTACGCAGACCAGGGATTGCTCGCCGAATTCGACGGCGAGAACAATCTTGTCCGCAGCTACGGGTATCTGCCCCGTTCCAAGGAGGGCACGGCGCCGGTCTTCATGCGCACGGCGGACGGCGCCTTCTATTTCTACCACCTGGACCACCTGGGTCGGCCGGTGCTCATGACCGACGCCGCGGGGACCGTGGCGTGGCAGGCGCAGTACGACGCCTTCGGTTCTGCGAACGTCACGGTGGAGGCTGTTCTGAACAACCTGCGGCTTCCCGGTCAGTACTACGACGCGGAAACGGGCCTGCACTACAACCACCACAGGTACTACGACCCCACCCTCGGCCGTTACATCAGTCCCGATCCTTTCGGCCCGGGTGTGGGCGCATCCAACCCGTACACCTATGCGGCGAACAACCCGTTACGGTTCATCGATCCCGAGGGAATGGCCAGCCTGGCCCTTGGGCAGTTCGAGGAGGTGAATCACTCCGATCGGTTCATGCCGACCCCCGAGGACCTTCAGAACGTGCTCACAAAGGGGCCGAAGGGGGCCCTGAAGGATTACCTCGACAGGTTCATGCCCGAGGTGGGTGCGGACATCAACTGGGACAACCCGCTCAATCCGTGCGTGGAGCTGAAAGCCAACGGCTACCCCGCCGTGGAGTTCAGCGCCTCTTTCTCGGCAAGGGCTTATCTTGCCTGGCTCATCTGCAACCTGACGGGCGGGTGGTAGGTGGCGGCAGCCGTACGCACAGCGCGGCTTGGGTTGCCCGTCGTCCTGGCGGCACTCCTTGCCCTGGCCGGGGCGGGGGACGCATGGGCGGGACCCGGTGACCTTTTCAGGGAAGCGGAGGAGCTGAAGGCGGCGGATGCGGGGCGCCACACACTGGTGGATGTGCGCCCGGCATCCCTATTCGCGGCCTATCACATACCGGGCTCCATAAACGTGGAGCCCTTTGCGTTGAAAACCAATCCATTTTTCCGGCGAAAAGAAGTCGTCCTGGTGGCGGAAACCCTTTCCCTTTGCAGGCTGTTACAGATTCGGGAGAACCTGAAGACCCATGGGTTCGCCCAGGTGCGCATCCTGCGCGGGGGCGTCACGGCGTGGGAGCCCCTTTCCAACAGGGACGCCCTGGCGGTGGTGACCAAGTATCTCCTGCAAGGGGCACGGGAGTGCCGAGAGATATCTCCCGTCGTTCTCGACCTTCGCGACGAGAAGGCTTTTGCGCAAAGGAGCCTTCCCGGCGCCATCAACCTTCCCTTCGGCAAGCGGAGTGGGGAAGGTACAGAACCTTTCTTGAAAAAGGCCGAAAGGGTCCTCGATCCCCAGGCGGGCAGGGACCCTGCACGGCCCCTTGTGCTGGTGGACGACCGGGGGGCTTTGCCCCGGCTTCTCGTGCTGCCCTTCAAGAAGGAGCAAAGACCCTTTACCTTTTCCCTGCAAGGCGGCACAAGGGATTGGTTCCTGGAGCAGGATTACCCTCCGGGCGAGGGCACCACCCAGGACGGGAGCGCGGGGTCCGGGCAGTGCGGCTCGTGTCCTTGAGGCGCGGGAAGAGGCAGAGAAGCATGCCCCAAAGGACCCTTCCGATCGTCCTTGCCGTCCTCGCGTGCGCGGGTCTCGTGCTCTGGGCCGGGCTTTCCCATTACCGCAGGACCTCCGGGCCGGAAGAGCCGGCCACCACACTCCAGGCCTATTGCGACGAGCGCCCGGACTGGAAGGACTGCTACGAGGCCCACTACGCATCCCTCCAAGGGACCGAAACCTTCGCGTTTGCGCCCGCAACCGCGGCTGCGGGGGTGGTGACACGCCACCTGCGGACCCGGTACACCTTCCAGAACCTGGAAAGCCGCGGAGCTGAGCGGTTCGATCTGTGGTGCTACCTTCCGGCGGCAGGCATCGGGGGGCAGCACCTTGTGGGGGTCAAGCTTTCCCAGCCCGGAAAGCTCGCCGCCGATTCCGTGGGAAACCGCATTGTCTTGTGCACGTTCCGGGACCTCGCCCCCTTCGAGACGCGCATCCTGGAGGTCCTTGTTTCCGTTCTGCTCACCGACATGACCGATCCCGTCGGGCTCCCTCCTTCTTTCTACCTTTCCGAGGAGAGGCTCGTGGAAGTCGGGCACCCGGAGGTTGCAGCGGTCGCCGCCACACTGCGCGGCCCCACGCCCGTCGAGACGGCGCGCAGCGTCTTTCAATGGGTCAGGCAGCACGCGAGGCCCCTGGGCTTCGACGGCCGGGACCACGGGGCCCTGTGGGCCTTGCGAAACGGCGCGGGTGACTGCACGGAGATGGCCTTTTTGTTCACGGCCCTGTGCCGGGCCTGCGGCATTGCCGCCCGAACCCTCACCGGCTACGTGACCGACCGGGACCGCGTGGTGGGTGCCCAGGACGTGCACAATTGGGCCGAGTTCTACGAACAGGGCCGCTGGCACCTGGCGGACCCCTACTACGGGCAGTTCAAGACGAACGCAAAGGACCGTGTCGGGGTGGAGATCTTCCGGGGCGAGCACCGCAATCCCATGGGGGAATACCATGGGTACCGGTTCGAGGGGTACGGTGCCCGGTTCAAGGTGAAGAAGGGGTGAGGGGCTCGGGCCGGGAGCCGCCCGAGACTTGCCCGTCCTTGCGGCAAAGCCCCGCCCCTTGCTCCGTCTTCACCTGGGGGCCGCGTACGAGGGGGCGTTCGGGGATGTCTTCCCCTTGAGGTGTTCGTGGTAGTACCGATAGGTGAGGGGTATACCCTCCCGGAGCACCTCGGAGGCCAGGGCATCTCCCACAAAGATGGTGTGGGTTCCCAGGTCGATCTCGTTGAACACCCTTGCCTCCAGGACGGACAGAACGTGCTCGGTGATCAGCGGCGCCCCGGTGATACCCTTCTTGAAACTCACCTTGGCGAACTTGTCGTAATCCCTCCCCGACCGGAATCCGAAGGGCCCCATGAAGGTCAAGGGGACCGTTTGATCCAGAACCGCTGCCGCGAACACCCTGCTCTTGGATATGAATTCGTGGGTGAGGTTCTTCTTGTTGATGATCACCGCGACCCGTGCAGGGTCGGACGTTACCTGGATGACGGTGTTGACCAACTGGCCGTTGTGACGTTCCCCATCCAGAGACGTGACGATATAAAGTCCGTAACTGAGGTCTCTGAATACCTTGCTGTCCAGTGCGCTCATGGTGTTGTTCTCCTTCCGCAGGCATAACGCAGCGCGTTGAATCGACGCGACTGCTCTCGCACAGTGGGAATTTGCCCCGCAATCGAGAAAGCCGCAGCAAATGCCTGGATTCGCTCACGGCCTAGAGGGTGCCGGGTGGTACTGCCGCCTGAAGGTCGGCCTCCCGGTTTCTTCAAAGACGCGGGATATAAAGCCCGATCCTCACCGATCATCCTTAAGAAAATGTCCTTCCTGATTTGATTGCCTCCGTGTAGTTCTCCGAATCCGACGCTGTCGCCCTTCGTGCGCATCGGCACCGGGACGACCTGGTTACAACTGCGCTTTAAACGCTTCGTCCGGAGAAGACGGCGCCAGATCTAATCGTAAGGCGAGGAGATTGGTATGTTTCACCTCCTCTGGCTCTGCAAAGCGAACGACTCAGAGTTCTTGCCGCGCGAGGCCGAGGCGAAAAGTCGAGTTCCACTGAACCCTTTCGCACGCCGCTCCATTGACCCGGCGGATCAGGCATATGGAAATTTACTCCCCGAGCCGTAAGCCTTTGTGGCCACTATAGGCAGGATCGAGCTCAGGTTCAACGACAAAATGAAGTGCCGAGTTGGGCGTTGCAGCCAGCGGGCACCAACCGGAGTTGCCTGAAGGTGCAGCAACGCTGACTGTGGGGACCGGAGAGAAGTCAGTGGGTTTCATGGGCTGCCTCTGCGTTCTCGATGGATTGCTCCGCTGAAGAAATAGGAAACACTAAGGACGGGGACACCTCCACGCGTGCCTTCTACGAAGGGACGCCGGAAGCAACCTTAAAGGGTGCCAATGCAAAGCCCCGTCCTATGGGCGGGGATTAAGCGCCGGTTTACTTCTGATTGCCACAACGACAAGGAGCACAAATGGGAACGACCGACAACGGATCTACCGACTCTGTTTTTCATGGAATTGCTGTCAGGACCCATTTGCCCTCTGTCGAGAAGGGGGGCGCACCTTGACACACCTGGGTGATTTGCCTATAGTTCACGGTCAGTTTCGAAAACCGCTTCCTTGTTTCCCAACGCGCACAAGCGGGAACCAAGAAGGGTTGACGCCGCCGCCAGGAGCTTTTGCCGAAAGTGGTCAGGTGTTCGGCGCTGAGGGACCAAGGGGGGGACCAAGGGTTCCGAGTAAGACAGGCAAGCAGAGAGGGTTTTTCCATGGTGAGAGTGGGATTCATAGGATGGCGCGGGATGGTGGGGTCCGTACTCATGGATCGCATGCGGGCGGAAAACGATTTCCATGGGTTCGAACCGCTGTTTTTTTCTACGTCCCAGGCGGGGGAGCAGGGCCCGGACATCGGCCACGGCCCGTGCCTGCTCGAGGATGCCATGGACGTGGGAAAGCTGTCGGCCATGGACGTGCTGGTGAGCTGTCAGGGAAGCGACTACACAAAGGATGTGTATCCCAGACTGAGAAGCGCGGGCTGGAAGGGGTTTCTCATAGACGCTGCCTCCGCCCTGCGTATGGAGCCGGCAAGCGTCATCGTCCTGGATCCCGTCAACCGCGACGTGATAGACAGGGCCCTGCAATCCGGTGTCAGGGACTTTATCGGCGGCAACTGTACGGTGAGCCTCATGCTCATGGCCGTGGGCGGCTTGTTCCGCAAAGGATATGTGGAATGGGTCTCCTCCATGACCTACCAGGCGGCCTCCGGTGCGGGGGCCAAGAACATGCGTGAGCTTGTGGCCCAGATGGCGGCCATCGGCCGGGGGGCCCTGCACCTGGTGGAGGATCCGCAGTCCGCCATCCTCGATCTCGACCGTCAGGTGCTCGACACCATGAAGGAAGAGGCTTTCCCGCTGACTCATTTCGGCGCGCCTCTGGCCGGAAGCGCCATTGCCTGGATCGACAGCCCCATGGAAACGGGCCAGACCCGGGAAGAGTGGAAAGGGTACGCCGAGACCAACAAGATCCTGCAAACGGAAAGACCCATTCCCATAGACGGGATCTGCGTCCGGATAGGGGCCATGCGCTGTCACAGCCAGGGCCTTACCATCAAGCTGAACCGGGATATTCCCGTCGACGACATACGGGACATCCTTCTCGAGGCCAACCAATGGGTCCGGTTCGTTCCCAACACCAAGGCGGACACCCTGAGGGATTTGACCCCCGCGGCGGTTTCCGGGACCCTCCTTGTGCCCTTTGGAAGGCTCAGAAAACTCAACATGGGGCCCGAGTACGTCACACTGTTCACCGTCGGGGATCAGCTTCTCTGGGGGGCTGCGGAGCCGATTCGCAGGATGCTGCGCATCGTGCTCGAGCATGTTTCGTCCTGAGCCCTCACGCGGATGGGGCGGACGACAGGAACATCCAAGTCCCCCCTTGCCCCTCCTTCAACAAAGGTGGCAAGGGGGGGTTTTTGTTTCCAAGGCCTGCCTGTTCATGCTTGGGACCCCGAGGCGAACCATCGCCAAGGAGCACCCGGCAAGCGTCCGATAGGCCGCCGGATTCCTAGGGCGGGCAAAGCCCTTCTTGTTCTTGTCCGCAATTACCACCTGAAGCGCTTTCCGGAGCAGCTTGTGGGGCTTATCGGAAGGTGCTACCAGGTGGACGAACGTAAGGAGAAGGGCGTGCGCCACCAAGGGATGATGGATTATTTCTCCTTCCTCGAAAAGGAGGGGATAAGATGGGCTTTCCATGGGGAAATACCCGCAAGAATGTCCGCTGCCAGGGCCGGTGTGGCCACCTATGGGAAGAATTGCTTTGTCTATTCGAAAAAGGGTATGCGGGGGGCATCGTGGCTCGAAGTGATTCCCGTGGTGGTGGATGCCGATTTGGCTGCGGACGAATCGCCCATCGAACTGGGTTGCCCCACCTGGTGCAAGAACGCGTGCATCGCCGCCTGCCCCACGGGGGCCCTCTACGCACCCCTGAAGATGAATCCGTACCGCTGCATCGCCTACAACTCTTACTACGCCCAGGGCATGACGCCGCTGGAATTGCGAGAGCCCATGGGGACCTGGGTGTATGGCTGCGACAGGTGCCAGGATGTCTGCCCCAGAAACCCAGCCGTGGGTGCACCAGGATTTGCCGGAAAACGGGTCTCTCGAAGCCAGGGTCGCCGATTTTCACCTGGGCCGTCTTCTCACCATGGACCAGGAGCATTACGAGAACAAGGTGTGGCCTCTGTGCTTCTATATATCCCGCAAAGACTTGGCCAAATGGCAAATGAACGCAGCCAGGGCCCTGGGAAACATGGGCGACACCGGCTACGTGCCGATGCTGGGCACCGCCCTGGCCGGCAATCCCCACGAAACGGTGCGGGGCATGGCGGCCTGGGCATTGGGGCGTCTGGGAGGCGCCAGGGCCCGCACCATCCTCGAGTCGCGCCTTGCCGGGGAGGCCGAGCCGGTGAAAAGGGAGATAGAAGCAGCACTGGAAATGATGCGCTGACGGGTTGGTTTGTTTTTCCCGTAGGCCTGAGAGCGTGTCCGAGAATTACCTTCAGGGAAGCCGGGGCGCGGCGGGGAAAGCGGACGGGATTTTCAGACACGCTCTGAGGAATCAAGGTGACGCCATGGCCATACTGGACCAAATGCCCGAACCGATGCGAACACATCTTGCCAGGCTGGAATGCCCCACCTACGGCACACACCCGTGGGTGGAAGGCCCGCCCCTAACGCAGCGCCGGGTGGCGCTCGTTTCAACGGCAGGCTTGCATGTGAAAGGAGATCGGCCCTTCGGGCTGTTGGCCGATGATTACCGAATCATACCGGGCGACACGCCTGCCCGTGAGCTGGTGATGAGTCACGTTTCGGCGAATTTCGACCGCACGGGTTTCCAGCAGGACTGGAACGTGGTCTTCCCGCTGGATCGTCTTTGCGGGCTGGCGGCCAATGGAGTCATCGGAAGTGTGGCCGCCTACCACTATTCGTTCATGGGGGCCACGGACCCGGAAAAAATGGAGCCCAACGCACGCAGCCTGGCTCCAGTGCTCAAGGGGGATGGCGTCGACGCGGTGCTCCTTGTACCCGTTTGACCGTTTTGCACGCGCGCCGTGGGCGGGCTTGCGCATTTTCTCGAGCAGGAGGGACTCTCCACCACGCAGATCAGCCTCATAAGGGAGCACACAGAGACGATAAAGCCTCCCCGTGCCCTCTGGGTGCCCTTTGAACTGGGCCGGCCCCTTGGTGCTCCCAACGACACCCCACTTCAGGAGCGGGTGCTCACCGCCGCCCTCAAGCTCCTGGAGGCGAAAAGCGGTCCGGTGCTGGAGGATTTCCCGGAGTCGGTCCCCCGGACGGAGGAAGGATCTGTCCAGTGGGCGTGCCCCGTGCGCTTTGCCCCGCCACGGCAGAAAGAATCCACGGAAGGGCAAGGCCTTGGGGCCGCCCTGAAGGAGGAGATGGCCCGGCTCCTTCCCTGGTACGACCTTGCCGTCAGGGAGCGCGGCCGTACCACCGTGGCCCTGAGCGGCCTGGAACCCGAGGCCCTGGGCGATTTCGTTCTCTCCTTTCTCGAAGGGGCTCCCCACGAGCAAAGCCCACGCAAAGACCTGAGCGTGCCCATGGCCCTCAAGGCCGCAACCGAGGACCTCAAAGCCTTTTACTTCGAGGCCGTAACGGCCAAACCGGGTGGCGCGGCAACTGGTAGTGGGGAGCTTTCCGACTGGTTCTGGAGCGAGACGGCGGCGGGCCGGGTCCTGATGGCCGTGCAAAAGCGCTGCGCCGAGAGCAAGGACCGCATGCTCAAGGTGGTGGCCAAGCTTCTTCTCATTCCCGTGGACCGCATGGGTGCGTGAGAACAGTATCCCTCGTCCGTCCAGAAACTGCGCTTATTAATCCCTCACCCCGACCCTCCCAGAGGGCGAGGGGGATGTAGGAAATCGCGATTTGTGACCGCTCACGGTATGGAAAGCGGCGAGAAAGGAACGCCATGGGCGTGACGCTGCAGGATGTGGAAAGGGCGGCGGAGGTGATACGGGGCAGGGTGGAAGTGACGCCCTGTGCGCGGTCGCGGACCCTTTCGGCCATCACCGGGGCCGATGTGATCCTCAAGTTCGAAAACCTTCAATTCACCGCGTCGTTCAAGGAGCGAGGGGCCCTGGCCAAGCTGCTCTCCCTGACCGGGGAGGAGCGGGGTAGGGGGGTTGTCGCCATGTCCGCGGGCAACCACGCCCAGGCGGTGGCCTACCACGCTCAGCAGCTCGGGATTCGGACGGTGATCGTCATGCCCCGGCGCACGCCCAGCGTGAAGGTGGAGCACACCCGGGCCTTCGGGGCCGAGGTGATCCTGCACGGGGAGGGGTTCCAGGAGGCGGACGTCTTCGGAACGAAGCTGGCGGCTGAAAGGGGGCTTTGCCTGGTGCACCCTTACGACGATCCGAAGGTGATCGCCGGCCAGGGGACCATTGCCCTCGAAATGCTCGAAGCGTTCCCGGACTTGGACGTGCTGGTCCTCTCCGTGGGCGGGGGCGGGCTCATCTCGGGAAACGCGGTGGCGGCAAAGGGTCTTCGGCCTGGCATCGAGGTGGTAGGGGTGCAGGCCGAGCGGTTTGCCTCCATGCGCCGGGCACTGGACGGTGAGCCGGCGGTTTTCGGCCGCTCCACCATGGCCGAGGGGATCGCGGTCACCGAGCCGGGACGCCTCACCCTTCCCCTGGTGCGCGAGTTGGTGAGCGACGTGCTGCTGGTGGGCGAGGATGACATCGAAAAGGCCGTGCTCCTGCTCCTGGAGGTGGAAAAGACCGTGGTGGAGGGGGCCGGGGCCGCGGGCCTTGCCGCTCTTCTCAAGAACCGGGACCGTTTCGCCGGCCGCAGGGTGGGGTTGGTCCTGACAGGAGGCAACATCGATCTTCTCATCCTTTCCTCCATCATCCAGCGCGGCCTGGTGCGCTCCGGACGCCTGGTGCGCCTTCTGCTCGAGGTGCAGGATTTTCCCGGAAACCTTGCCGAAACGGCCCGGTTGATCGGAGATGCGCACGCCAACATCATCGAGGTGCGCCACCAGCGCTCCTTCACCAACCTGCCCCTCCAGTGCGCGGAGGTCGAGTTCGTCCTCCAGACCCGGGGCCTGGACCATGTGCACGAGGTGGTGGACCGGCTGACCCAGGAGGGGCACAAGGTCATTTCCGGTCAAACCTGAAACCTTGCCTAGGCTTTGCCCGTTTCCCCCTTCACTTTCTCAAGGGCCGTCATGGCGGTGCCTACCATTCCGGTCAGGTCCGAGACGCTCGCGGGGATGACCAGGGTATTGGATGTCTTGGCCAGCCTCCCGAATTCGGTGATATACTGTTCGGCCACGCGCAGGTTGGCCGCCTCCTGGCCGCCTGGCATCTGCAACTGCTGGGCGATGGCCCCCAATCCTTCCGCGGTGGCCCGGGCCACGGCAAGTATTTCCTGGGCCCGGCCTTCGGCCTCGTTGATGCGCCGCTGCTTTTCCCCTTCGGACCGCAGGATGGCGTTCTGGCGCTCCCCCTCGGCCCGATTGATGGTGGACTGGCGCTCCCCTTCGGATTTTGCGATGGCCGCCCGCTTTTCCCGCTCCGCGGTCATCTGGGCCTCCATGGCGTTCTTCACCGATTCGGGGGGCAGGATGTCCTTGACCTCGTAACGCAGCACCTTGACCCCCCAGGCCTGGGCGGCTTCGTCGATGGATTCCACGATCTGGGCGTTGATGGTCTCCCTTTCCTCGAAGGTCTTGTCGAGATCGATCTTGCCGATGCTGGACCGCAGGGTCGTCTGGGCCAGTTGGGAGGAGGCCAGGCGGTAGTCGTTGATCCCGTATGCGGCCCGTTTGCTGTCTACGACCTGGAGGTAGATCAGGCCGTCCACCTCGACGGTGACGTTGTCCTTGGTGATGCACGTCTGGCTCACGATGTCGAGGACCTCCTCCTTGAGGGAGAACTTGTAGGACACCCTGTCAAGGAACGGGAAAAGGATGTGAAAGCCCGCACCCAGGGTTTTGTTGTATTTCCCGAGCCGTTCGATGATGTACTCGCTCTTCTGGGGCACGATGACTGCGGTCTTGACAATGATGACGACGATCAAGGCCGCCAAAAGGGCCATGGCGATAAACGTGGCATTCATGGGCAGTCTCCTTTCACACCACCTTTTGTTCCCTGAGCCGGGCGATCTCCTCGGGGGTGCAGCCGCAGAGTTCCCGCAGCACCTCGTCGGTGTGCTCGCCAAGATCCGGTGCGGCGGTGGTGGTGCGGGCCCAGCTTTCGCTGAACTGGATGGGGTAGCCGGGCACCTGGATCTTCCCCAGGGTGGGGTGGTCCAGGTCCACAAGATAGTCGTTGGCCAGGACCTGGGGGTCGCCGGCCAGGTCCATGAGGGTGTTGACCGCGCACCCGAAAAGGTCGTGCTCTGCGAAAGACGCGAGCCATTGGTCCCTGGGACGGGCGGCGAAGACCTCGTCGAGAAGGGCCACCAGTTCTTGGGACCGGTCCCGTCTCTTTTCGTCCGTGTCGAAACGCGGGTCGTGTTCCAGCTCGGGTCTTCCCAGTGCCCGGCACAGGGGGCCCCAGTGCCGAGCCGGCGGCATCAGGGTCATCATGAGCCACAGGCCGTCCCCACACCGGTAGTAGTTCCTCATGGGGTGCTCCTTGGCCCGCGTGTGCCGCGGCACCTGGAACTTGCCCACGCCGGCGACCAGAACGTTGAAATACAGCAGGAACATGGCTGTTCCCAGGATGGACACGTGCACCTCCTGGCCCTTGCCGGTGCGTTCCCGCATGTACAGGGCGGTGAGGACCTGGTGGCTCGCCATGATGGCCGTGGACTGGTCCACGATTCCAAACTGGGAGACCAGGGGAGGCATGTCCTCCTCGCCCATGGAGTACATGAAGCCGGACCGTGCCTGCCCCTGGTAGTCGAAACCTCCCCTGTCCCTGTCGGGGCCTTTGCTCCCGAACGCAGAGACCGAGGCGTAGATCAGCGAGGGGTTGAGGGGGCGAAGGGTCTGGTAGCTCATCTGCATGTTCTCCACGGCCGGGCGGCGCATATTGGTGAGAAAAACGTCCGATCGCCGGACCAGGCGATGGGCCATCTCCTGCCCCTTGGCTGTGAGCAGGTCGAGCGTCACGCTCTTCTTGTTGCGGTTGGCGCCCTCGCAGAAAAGGGTCCTGTCCCCGGGGATCTCGAAGGCAATGCTCCCGATGGTCTTGCCCTGCCGGATGGGGTCCCCCACCCCGGGCTGCTCGATCTTGATGACCTCGGCTCCCAGGTCTCCCAGTATGGCCGTCGCACCGGGACCCGCATGGAACACGCCGCATTCCAAAACCCGTATGCCTTCCAATGGTCGCTGCATGGTGCCTCTCTCGGTAGGTGGTTCCGGCTGTCGAAGCCGCCGGAAGTGGTGTGTGCACGAAATGTGTGGCCTGGAGGTCGTCTTCCCGGTTTGTTGTTTCCCAACGCCGCGAAGAGCGTTGTCCGGGGGCTTGCCTCCCGGCCGCTTATCGGTTCCACGGTTCCCTATAGCAAAATCGGGGATTGCCTTCCACACCGAAAGCGTCCGGGACGAGGGTCTATTTTAGCATTTGTGGCGGGATTGTCATTCATGTATACTGCGCGCGGTCGAAAATTGCGATTTCCTGCATCCCCCTCGCCCTTTGGGAGAGGGTCGTGGTGAGGGTATAAGAAGCGCAGTTTGTGGACGCGTGCAGCATATAAAGATAAAGGTCATGCACCCGGATAGCGAGCCTGAAAGGGGGCACCTGCGGACGCCCTCCTCGCCCCTGGGGTCGGGAGCACAACGTGCGGTCATCTTGTGCCCGAGAGGCAACCGCGGCCGAGAGAGGTCGAAAAAGAGAGTGATTCTTGTCATCCGGATCATTGGCGAACCTTCCCTGATCGCCGGCAGGCTGGTGGAAGAAACAGAGACGCACTTTGTCCTGAGTTATCCCGGGGTGGCAAGCACCATCCCGGCCGGTGACGGTTACCGGACCGTGGTCGCACCGGTGGTGCCGCCGGTGATAAAAAACCACGACAGCCTCATGACCCGCTTCGAGATACGCAAGGACATCCTGCTTTTTTACGGCGAGCTCAACGAGGAGTGGCACGGTTATTACGAAGAGTTTGAACGGGAAGTGGTGGCCATGATGACGGGGACCAAGGACAGGGCGAAACTGCACTGAAAGTCCCGTGCCGGTAACCCTTTCCCTGTCCCGTGGAGGCAAGGGAGGAACCATGGAAGAAAAGGTGGAGCATCTGGTCGGGATCTGTGGCCTGTACTGCGGTTCGTGTCCGTCTTACCTGGCCCATCGGAACAACGATGTGGCCACCCAGGAGAAGATGTCCCGGGCGCTGGGCAGACCCGCCGAGGACCTTCGCTGCGACGGCTGCCTCTCGGGCAGGGTCTCGGTCCACTGCAAGGAGTGCACGCCCGGTTTTCGAAGGTGCGCCTCGGAGCATGGGGTCACCTATTGCTTCGAGTGCACGGAGTTTCCCTGCGGCAGGCTCGAAGTTTTCAAGGATGCCCACGTGGTGAAGGGTGTTTCCCACCACGCCCGGGTCATCGAGGACCTGGCCGAAATGAAAGCCCACGGCCTGGCCTCATGGGTTGCGCGACAGCGAGCCGCCACGGCATGCCCCAAATGCGGCAGGGCCCTGTACTGGTTCGACCGGCACTGTTCGGCCTGCGGGGAAAACCTGCCTGGCGACGCCCGCTGACCTATACCTCGGGCGTCCACGAACTGCGCTTTTGTACCCTCACCCCGTCCTTCTCACAGAGGGCGAGGCAGATGTAGGAAACCGCAATTTGTAACCGCGCGCAGTATGCCTGCCCACTGCTTGTCACAGGAACCACTCCGCTTGTCTCTCCGTGCCCCCCGAGGTTGCCGTATTGGGCCTTGATCGTGGTTTCGGCCGGGGGCATCCGGCCCGCACCTGCGTCCCGCGGGCCGCAATGATGATCAGCGCCGTCGTGTTGCATCCCCTATGGTTGTGTGCGAGAAGGAATGCGATTCCGGCGGCATGAAACCCGCAAACACCGAAGATTCGAGGGTTGCCGGTCTTTCTGCAACGCATTGGAGGTGTCCTGATAATGAAGGTGAAAGAGTTCATGACGAGGAAGGTCGAATTCATCGACAACAACCAATCGGTTTACGACGCGGTGGAGAAGATGGTGGACATGCGCATCCGCTCGGTGCTCGTGAGGTTCTCGGGGATGGACCAGGAATCGGGCGTCATAACGGCAAGGGATGTGGTCTACAAGGTCCTGGCCAAGGGCCTCGATCCGTCCACGGTCCGGGCAAAGGACGCGGCCACGCGGCCCTTGGTGTGCGTGGACGAGAACGTGAGCCTGGATGAAGCCGCCTCTGTCATGCAAGAGCGCAGTGTTTCCAGGCTTTTCGTTTGCAGAAGCCATCAGATCGTGGGCATCGTGTCGCTTATGGACGTCATGGCGGCGGAGCTTGTGAAAAAGGCAAGAGGGAGCCATGTTTCTTAAGAAGCTTCTTTCCCACGGTCAGAAGGAGCAGAAGGTCGTGGACGGCATCGAACAGCACATCCGCCTGCTCGCCAGGGCATGTGAGCTGTTCAAAGGGGCCCTGGAGACCGGAGACAGGAAGCTGGTGGAGGAGATCGTCCATCTTGAAAGACAGGGCGACGCGGCACGAAGAGACATCATCGGGACGATTTATGAGGGGGCGTTTCTCCCCTACCTGCGTCCGAACCTGTGCAAGTTCGTCGAAAATGTGGACCATGTCTTCGATCTGCTGCAGGAAACCGCCTTGTATTTCCGGGAAGTCGCCCTGCCGGAGAACATCCAGGACGTTTGCGTCCAGGTGGCCGCCATCAACCGGGAGATGTGCGACATGCTCCTGATCACGTTTCAGGCCATGCTGCGCGGGGAGGATTTGCGCGAAAAAAGTCTGGCCGTGCGCATTTACGAAAAAAAGGTGGACGACATCAAGTTCGATCTCATGGCCGATGTGCGCAGGCTCCCGGTCCGGGACTTCTGGGAGGGGAAATCCGTCGCCGATTTCCTCACCGGGATCACCTCCATCAGCGATTTCATCGAGGACGCAACCGACTCGCTCCAGGTGATCCACCTGAGCATGCGGTGATTGCCTTCGCAGGACCCGGGAAAGCCGGTCCGAGGGAACGGGGGAGGGCCCCTTGGATCGGACCGGCATCCGGCTTCTCCCGTGAGATAGCCAATGTGGAAAATAGCCAGCGGCGTCTTCCTGGGTTGGAGCCTGGGCGCCAACGACTCTGCGAACATTTTTGGAACAGGGGTGGCCACCGGCGCCGTGCGTTACACCACGGCCATCGTGCTCACATCCATCTTCGTTCTGTTCGGTGCCCTCGTGGAGGGGCCCAAGTGCATGGAAACGGTGGGGGAGCTTTCCCTGCTCAGCCCTGTGGACGCCTTTTGCTGTACCCTTGCAGGGGGCCTCACCATGACGGCGCTCACCCTGGCCGCCTTGCCCGCTTCCAGCTCCCATGCGGTGGTCGGAGCCGTCATCGGGGTGGGGATGCTGTCGGGTTCGGCCGACTTCTCCAGGCTTTACAGGATCGTTGTCTGCTGGGTTTTCACTCCTGTCTGCGCACTGGCGCTTGCCTATGTGCTGTTCCGGGTTCTCGGATATCTCATCAACCGGACCATACCCAGTCTCACATCGAGGAACACCCTTTACAGGGCAGGCATTCTCCTTGCCGGCTGCTACGGCGCCTACACCCTCGGCGCCAACAACGTTGCCAATGTGACCGGTGTTTATGTGGGGGCCGCGCTCCTTTCGGCCGAGGTGGCCTCCCTGGTGGGAGGACTGAGCATTGCCGCGGGTGTCCTCACGTACAGCAGGAATGTCATGGTGACGGTGGGCAAGGGAATCGCTCCCCTGGGGCCGTTTTCGGCATTCGTTGTGGTTCTCACCGCGGCCGCCACCCTTCACCTCTTCACCCAGGTCGGGGTGCCCGTCTCGTCGTCCCAGGCCGTTGTGGGCGCCGTGGTGGGGGTGGGGATGGTCGGAGACGTGCGAACGGTCAGTCAGCGGATGCTTGGCAAGATAGTTCTGGGCTGGCTGCTCACCCCGGTAGCCGGAGGCCTTCTGGCCTATGCGTTGCTACGTGTCTTCTTTTCTTGAGAGAGGGGGGTCCCGATGAGACTGGGCGAGGGCCGCAAACTCCTTTTGCTTTTCACCGTCGCGCTGGTCGCTGGCATCGTCCTGGTGGGGTTCATCATTGAAGCCAGGCTGCGCACACGTCTTACCCGGTCCTTGGAGGAGGAGATACTGACCCTGGCCAGGGTGATTGGAAAGGTGATGCCCGACACCGACGACACGAAGGCCCTCGACGCCTTCTGCCGGGAGTACGCGGACACGGCCCTTGTGCGCGTCACCATCGTGAGAACGGACGGGCGCGTTGCCGGAGAATCCTATAGGCGAGAAATCGCGACGGCCAATCACCTCACCCGGCCCGAGGTGCGCGACGCGCTGGCCGGAAGCGTCGGGTTCGCCGTTCGCCGCAGCGCCACCCTCGGGATCGACATGCTGTACGTGGCCACCCTCACATCCGGGAAGAAAGACAGGGTCTTGCGACTGGCCATGCCCATGAAGAAGGTGCGGGCACTCCAGAACGAGGTGATGCAGTTCTTTTCCCTGATCCTGTACGCGGTGCCCGCGGCGGCAGTGGTCCTGTCGCTGGTCTTCGCCAGGCTCCTTTCCAGATGGGAGTGACGCAAATCATGGCATCCGGTACTTACAGCCCCCTTTTCCTCAAGGCCCTCTTCGATCTGTGCTTCACGCTGACAGGAACCCTGACCGAACTGGAAAAGGCCATGCGGCAGTTCCATCCGCCGAGGCTCCCCCGGCTCTGGGATGTCTTGCAGGAGCTTGTGGAGCCCCTGCGCTCCGTACGGGAGCGGTTCAGCATGCAGGAGCAGCCCGAGGGCATCGACGAGCTCCTGGCCCAGGTGGACAAGGCCGCCACCCACACGGCCAACTGCCTGGACCTTTTCACCACCCCCGTGCGGCCCGAGCAGGCCCTCGCGCAAATCATGCGGGCCATGAGGCAGCACCAGCGGGCACAGGAGGCCCTTTTCCCCCTGTGCCGCCTCCTTCCGCCCGTAAACAGCTATTTTCTGGAGGCTCCCGTGCGTGGAGATGGGGAGAGATTCCTCCAGGACCCATGCGCCGGGGTGGAGGTGGGCCTCATGGTCCACGGCGGCACGGAGGCGATCCCGAACGACTACTGCCTGTACGTCCCGGAAACCTACGACGGGTCGCAGGACCGGCCCCTGGTGGTCGCCCTCCACGGGGGCAGGGGAAGCGGCCGGGACTTTGTTTGGGTGTGGCTGCGGGAAGCCAGGAGTCGCGGATTCCTGCTCCTGGCCCCCAGTTCCTCCGGCCCCACGTGGTCGTTCGCAACCGGGGAGGATGCCCGGGCCCTGCGTGCCCTGGTCAGACAGGTGGCGCACAAGTGGCGTGTGGATCCGCGCCGCATCCTGCTCACGGGGATGTCGGACGGGGCCATCTACACCCTTACCTGCGGACTGGAGAAAGACTCGCCCTACACAGCCCTGGCGCCCATCGCAGGGCTGCTCCACCCCATTGACCTGACTCACGCCCGTGGAAAGCGCATCTACATGGTGCACGGGACCTTGGACTGGATGTTCCCCGTGCACTACGCACAGCAGGCCTGCGCCATACTGAAAAAATCGGGAGCCGATGTGGCCTTCCGCCAGATAGAGGACCTTTCCCACACCTACCCCAGGGAGGAAAACGACCGTATCCTTTGCTGGTTCGACCCGTCCCTGGCCCTGCACCGCGCCGAGTAAGGCGGATGTCTGCCCACGGGAGCTGCCTTCGCAGGCCCGAGTGCCTCCCTTGCCTTAGGGCTTGTGCAAAAATAAGTTCCCCTTTTCAGGTGTCGAGGGGCGCGCATGGCAAGGCGCGAGGAGGGCGAATGGCTGGCCATTAAACTGACGAGCAACGCCGCCAGGCGTGATGGATCGGCGCATCAAAATGGGAAGTTATTTTTGCACGAGCCCTTAGTATCCTCTGTGGCGACGAAAACCCCAACGGGCGCCTCCTGACCGGCAGTCCCGAACATCCCGCACCTGGGGGAAGCGGCCACAAGGAGGGGATGAGCGGTCCCGGCCTTTGTTGTGGGGCCGGCCAGGGCCGCCGCCGCTGTTGACACTGGGAAGTGGCTTGGCCTACTATTCGGAGACTGAAGCACTGCATGCAAAGCAGGGGCACCCAACAAAGCGAAGGTCGATTCCCGGCAGCGGCTGCCCCAGGGAACCTCTCCGACGGCGGGAGTCCGGTGGAACCTGTGCAGGTTTTCGTTCCCGTCGGCGCCACAAGGAGCACACCATGATCACCTCCATCGTGATGATCCAATGCGAAGTGGGCACCGTCAAGAAGGTTGCGGAAACATTGGTGGATTTTGAAGGGGTGGCGGAAGTGTACTCCGTCACCGGCGAGTACGACATCATCGCCGTTGTGCGGGTCAAGGAATACGACTCACTCGCCAAGGTGGTCTCCGAGCAGATCGCCTCCACACCCGGTATCACCAGGACCCTCACACAGATGGCCTTCCGATGCTACTCGAAACACGACATGGAGAAGATGTGGGCGCAGTTCGTAGGAAAGTGAGGCAACCCACTGCGTTTTCCGACGCCATCCTGCGGGCAAAATCGGGAGGCGGTTGCCCGGTGATTGCCGACATCAAGCCCGTTTCCCCCAGGGACGGAGACCTGCTGGGCGGGAGAAAACCAGCCGATCTGGCCCGAACCCTCACCAGGGCCGGTGTGTGCGCCCTTTCGGTGGTCACAGAGACGAAGCATTTCGGCGGGAGTCTCGCCATGCTTCGGGAGGTGGCCGCGGCCACCAGCCTGCCGGTGCTGCGAAAGGACTTTTTCAACAGCAACGGGCAGATCACCGACTCCTACCGTGCGGGGGCCGCGGCCTTCCTGCTGGTCATGGCCGCCACCCCGGACGACAGGGCAGAGCAGCTTTACCGGAAGGGGCGGGAACTCAGCATGGAGGCGGTCGTGGAGATCCATACCCGCGAAGAGCTGGACCGTGCCCTCAGATTGGAGCCGACCATCATAGGCATCAACAACCGCAACATCCTGGAGTTGGAAAAGGACCCGGGCGATGTGCGGGTGACCGAGGCGCTGGCCCCTCTGGTCCCGGCATCCATCGTCACGATTTCGGAAAGCTCCCTGCGCACGGGCCGGGAGGTGCGGCGCGCCTTTGCGGCCGGGGTCGATGCCGTTCTCGTGGGCACAGCCCTCCTGAGGGCCGCGGACGTGGCCCGGGGGCTCGCGGAGCTCGCGGCTGGCGCATTGGAGACTTGAGACCTGAGATTTGAGGTTTGGAAAGGCTTTGCCCATGGGGGTGACCCGCGTCAAGATCTGCGGCCTGATGAGCGAGACGGATGTGCGGATGTGCGTCGAGGCCGGAGCGGATTCCCTCGGTTTTGTCACGGAGTATCCCGTGCCCGTGCCGTGGAATATCGACCGGCAAAGGGCCAGGGATCTGGCGGAGCAGGCGCCGCCCTTTGTGACCACGACCGCTGTGGTGGGCGGGCCGGTGCAGACCATGGTGCGGATCGCCCTGACCGTGCGACCCCACTTTGTGCAGCTTCACGGGGATGAGACCTTGGACGAGATCCGACAGGTCTGCGAAGCGGTCAGGCCGTCCGGCACGAAGGTCCTCAAGGCCCTTCGCATCGACGTGGACACGGGCAAGGCCCGATTTGACCTCGCCGATCCGGTGGAGGCCGCGACCGTCCTGGCCGGGTCCGGGATCGCGGGCCTGGTGGTGGACTCCAAAACGGCCATACGGCCCGCGGGCACGGGAGTGACCCTGGACTGGGGGGTGATCGGCCGGGTGGCGGCGGCCGTTTCCCTGCCCTTGATACTGGCGGGGGGCCTGACGGTGGGTAACGTGAGTCGGGCCATTGCCGCGGTGCACCCTTACGCGGTGGACGTCATCAGCGGGGTGGAGAAGGCTCCCGGTGTGAAAGACCCCCGGCGGGTCCGCGATTTCATCGAGGCGGCAAAGGGCATGGGGTGCAGGACAAGGACATGAAGCGACCCCACACGATCATGCTGGTGGCCGTGAGCCTGGACGGGAAGATCTCGCCCGCGCGTCGGCCCGGTCAGTCCAACCCCGTGGGACCCGAGCTGATAGCGCCCGAGATCATGGCCCTCCACAACGCGCGGCGCAAGGGGGTGGATGGGATCATGGTGGGGCTCCATTGCATTCTACTAGACGATTCACGGCTCACCCTGCGTGATGCCGAAGGCCGGAACCCCACGCGCGTGGTGCTCGACGGCCTGGCCGAGATGCCGGCGAGCGCACGGGTGCTCGGCGGTGAGGCCCCCACCATCGTGGGGGTCACCGCGGACGCACCCCGTCAAAGGGTGGAGGCGCTCAAGGAACGGGGCGCCGGGATCGTCGTGGCGGGTACCGGCAAATTCGTTTCTCTTGTCCCCTTCCTCGGCGATCTGTACGAGCGATGGGGTATCCGACGGCTTCTGGTGGAAGGGGGCGGCACGGTGCACCGATCCATGATTGCCGAGAACCTCTACGACGAAATCCACCTGATCGTCTGCCCCTTTGTCATAGGAGGTTCCACTTCCATCACCCCCGTGGAAAGGGAATCTTTCTGGCCGGAGGAGGCAATCCCCCTGTACAGTCTGGTGAGTGCGCAGACCGTGGGCGACTACTTGTATGTCATCTACAAACCCCGGAATGCGTGAGGGGCTTCCCATTGGAGCGTGTCTGAAAATCACTCTCGGGTAGGCCGGGGCTCCCTGGAGGCGGGGGGGACCCGGAGAAAACCGCCGCCCTGCCCCGGCGGGGAAAGCGGAATGGATTGTGAGACACGCTCTGAGTATACCTCGCGCGTCCACAAACTGCGTCGTGCATACCCTCACCCCGTCCCTCTCCCGCAGGACGAGGAGGATGCGGGAAATCGCGATTTGTGACCGCGCGCAGTATGTTGAGCAAGCAAACGGAAACGGAGGCAACCGGAGAGACATGGAGACACCGACCAGGGAAGAACGTTGGAGGAAGTTCGGGGAAGTGGTGGTACGCCTGACGCGCAAAATAGACATATCCCGTGAGGAGGCGCGGGAATGCTGGAGGCAGATCTGTGAAGAGGAGCAGTCCGATCTGCAGCAGGGAGCATTCATAGCCGCCTTGAAGGCCAAGCCCGAAACCCCGGAGGAGGTGGCGGGGACATTCGAGGCACTCTATGAATACGACACCGTCAAGGTCCAGGTCGATACCCCCGAGCCCCTCATCGACAATTGCGGGACCGGGGCCGACACCCTCAAGACCCTGAACATCAGTACGGGTGCCGCCATCGTTTCTTCCGCGTGCGGTCTGTATGTGGTGCGCCATGCGGCGCGAGCGATTTCGTCCAACTGCGGGGCCATCGACGTGGTGGAGGCGCTCGGGGTGAACGTGGAAAGCGCCCCGGAACTGCCCAAACAAAGCGTCGAAAAAGCCGGGATCTGCGCGTGGAACGCGTTCCTTCCCTCGGTGCACCCCAAGACGCTGGCACGGGTCCTGTCCCAGATCCGCTTCGGCTCGGCGATCAACCTGGTGGGACCGCTTCTGAACCCCACCATGCCCACCTACAAGGTGATGGGCGTGCCCACCGTGGAGATGATCGACATCGAGGCCAGGACGCTGCGGGAGATCGGATTCAAGAGGGCCTTTGTCATGCACGGGCTCGATGCCGCCAGCGACAGGGGGATGGACGAGATCTCCACCCTGGGGCCCACCCATGTGGCCGAGGTCAAGGAGAATGGTTCCCTCGAGAGGTACACGCTGGAACCCGAGGACTTCGGAATCCGGCGGACCCGTTTTGAGGAGATCGCCTCCTCGCGCAACGTGGAAAAGGACGCCCTGGGTTTGCTGCGGGTGATCATGGGAAAAGATCGGGGACCGCGCTGCGACGTGGTGTGCCTCAATGCGGCCCCCTTGCTGTACATCACGGGAAAGGCCCGGGACCTCAAAGAAGGGGTGGCCATGGCGCGGGAGGCGATTGCCGGCGGCAAGGCCCTGGAGAAGCTCAGGGGTTGGGTGACCTGGCAAAATGCCGGACCCGAGGACGGACTACCCACCTTGGAGAAGATGATCGGTAAGGTTTAAGCCTGCCTTTTCAGGCGAGGGACAGGTGGGGGACGGCAGCGGGGGAGGCTGCCCGGCGGTGGATGCTGAATCGGTGAGCACACAGGACATAAAGTACGCGAGCTGTTATTTTTGCACCAGCAGAGGGTGCGCCATGAAGGTCTATGTGCACGAGGGCCGCGTGCGCCGGGTCGTGGTGGACACGAGCGCTCCGGTAACGCCCGGGGGATTCTGCGTGCGGCCCACCCTTGCCAAGGACTACCAGGAGCATCCCTTCCGGCTTCACTTTCCCTTGAAGCGCCAGGGACCCCGTGGGGCCAACCGATGGGTCCGGATTTCCTGGGGCCGGGCATTGGAGGAAATCGCCGCGAAACTCGAGGACATTCGCAATCGCTACGGGGCCGAGGCCCTTGCCACCAGCTCGGGCACCGGGCGCGGGGGAGCGGAATTCGCCAAGACACGCTTCATGAACCTTTTCGGCAGCCCCAACCGTTTCGGCATCATCACCATCTGCTACGCACCCCGGGCCATGGTGTGGTTCACCACCTTCGGGGGCCACCTGGTGTCGGATCGACGTGCCGGGCAAACGCAAATGGTCGTTCTTTGGGGACGCAATCCCCACGAGGGGGGGCCGTCCACCTGGAACAGCTTCCTGAAGGCCAAGAAAGCCGGCATGAAGACGATGGTCTTGGACCCGCGTTTCACGGAACCCTCCCGCCAGGCGGACAGGTGGATCTCCATGAAACCGGGCACCGACGCGGCCCTTGCCCTGGGAATGATCCACGTGATCATCGAGGAGGGCCTGTACCACAAGAAGTTCGTGGAAGCGTGTACCACGGGGTTCGAGCGGCTCAGGCGGCGGGCCCGGCAATACCCTCCCTCCACCGTTGCCGCCATAACGGGGCTCTCCCCGGACGCCGTGCAGGAAGCGGCCCGCTTCTACGCGGCCCATCAGCCCTCCAACATGGTCATCGGCGTGGCGACCGAGCATGGGGCCCCCAACAGTATCCAGGCCATCCGGGCCATCAACCTGCTGCGTGCCATCTCGGGTTCCATAGATGTTCCCGGCGGCGATTTGATCGCAGGGCCGTGCCCGGGTTTTCTGCCCGACGTGTGCATGGAGGCCAACGAGCTGCTGCCTGCGGAGCAGCGACGGAAACAGATCGGCAGCGACCGGTTCCGTTTCTTGGGGTACCCGGGGTGGGAACTGATCGAAAGACAGATGCGCAAGGTGTGGGGAGAACGACACAGCGCCGCGGTGAATCTTCACAGCGCCGCCCATGCGCCGTCGGTCTTCCGGGCCATGATCACGGGAAAGCCTTACCCGGTAAAAGCGCTGATCGTTTCGTGCAGCAATCCGCTGCTCTCCTATGCGAACAGCAAACTGGTCCACAGGGCCTTGCTGGCTGCGGAACTCCTCGTGACCTTCGACATCACCTGGACCCCCACGGCCCTTCTTTCGGATTATGTGCTTCCGGCCGCCTGCTGGATGGAGCGTCCCGACATGGGCAATTTCGCCTCGGTCGGCGGCTACCCCCTGGTCCAGATGGGAGAGGCTGCGGTGCCGGCACGCGTCGCCGGCAGATACGAACGCCTCAACGACTATGAATTCTGGCGGGGGCTCGGCCTGCAGCTCGGCCAGGCGGACAAGTGGCCGTGGGAGACGTTCGAGGCGCTCTGGGAGTATCGCCTGGGCGAAATCATGGAGGAGCACGGTTGCCGGAACCTTGAGGAGTTCGTCCACAGGAAGCGTGCGGTCGTGGTACCCCCCAGTCCCGGCAGGTGCCTGGAAGGCCCCCTGGCGACCCCGTCGGGAAAGGTGGAGCTTTATTCCACCGTCTTGGAGAAGCTCGGCTACGATCCGCTTCCCCAGTACGTGGAGCCGTCCATTCCTGAGGATATTGTGAAGAAATACCCCTTGACCAACATCAGCGGAGTGCGGGTGATGCCCTACCATCACAGCGAGTTTCGGCATGTGGAGCGTTTCCGGCAGCGGCACCCGGACCCCGTGGTGGAGATCCATTTCGACACCGCCAGAAAGAAGGGGATAAACGACGGGGACTGGGTCGTCATCGAGTCTCCCATGGGGTCTGTGAGACAGCGGGCCCGTTTGTCCAACGCCTTTGACCCGGGGTGCATCGTCACCCAGCACGGGTGGTGGTTTCCGGAAAGACCAGGGGAAAGCCCCTCGCTCCACGGGCTGTGGGAGTCGAACATCAACGTCCTCACCGACGACGACCCGGAAAAATGCGATCCCCTTTCCGGGGGCTGGCCCCTCAAGGGGCAGCTCCTTCGGTGCAGGATACGAAAGGGATGAGAAAATGGGCGAGTTTTATGTGATCGATGCGCACGTGCACACGTACAAAACCCCGGAAATCGGCCTTCAGGCCCAGGCAGGAAACGGCCGGGTGGGTTGCTGCGGCACACCGGAAGAGCTTCTGGGAATCATGGAAAAAGCCGGTATTTCCCTTGCGGTGCAGGTGAACATGACCCCTGCCAGGAGCATGTTCGAGGCTGCGGTGGCCGGGATGACGCCCGAGCGCAGGGAGGCCGAGCAAGCCGGCGTTTGTGAGAAGATATCCGCTCGGGTGACCCGCCGCAACGAGTGGACCTGCGCCATGGCCCGGGAGCATTCGAGGCTGGTGGCCTTTCCGTCGGTGGACCCCATCATGGGGTCGGAAGCCATGGTGCGCGAGTGGACCGACATGGTGGATCGTCACGGCGCCAAAGGGCTCAAGCTCCATCCTGCCGAGGGCCGCTTTTTTCCGGGGGACAGGGCGCTGTGGCCCGTTTACGAGGCCGCCCAGGGAAGGGGGCTGCCCGTGATCAGCCACGGGGGACAATTCGATACGGACAAGGAATACACAAGGCCCATGAACTTCGCGCCGGTCCTAAGCGATTTTCCGCAGCTCACGCTGGTGATCGCCCACCTGGGTCACGGCTATTTTCAGGAATCGGTCGCCCTGTCCCAAAAATACGCGAACGTCTTTTTCGACACGTCGGCCGTCATCCACGGCGCGGAGGGGGAGCGGCCACTGTCGGACACCGAGGCCGTCGATCTGGTGCGTGCCCTGGGGGTTTCCCGGGTCATGTTCGGTTCCGATTTCCCATGGTACGACCCGGGCAGGGACCTGGAACGTTTTCTGGGCCTTGCCTTCACTATCGGGGAAAAAGAGGCCATCCTGGCGAAGAACGCTCAGCGGATATTGGGGCTGTGAGCTTCAGGCAAAGGAGGGCGCGCCCTCTTTGGGGGATCCATGGATTTTGAGCAGCAGTTGCACTCCTTCGCTCCCGAGTTCATGCAGGCAGCCGCGCGGCTGGCGGCTCAGGATCGGAAGATGCTCATCACCATGCACCGGTTTCTCGACGGCGACGCCTTCGGGTCCGCGGTGGCACTGGCCCTTATTCTTCGCAGGCTCGGGGTGGATTCCACGGTGCTCTGCGTTCCCTTTATTCCTGACAAACTCAGGTTCCTCGCCTCCATGAACGGTGTTGACGTGGTGGAGCCCCACGCGTTGGGCGCTGAAGACACCAGGCAGCTCGAGGGGGAGGAAGGGGGGCGGCTCGTGCGGGATTTTTTTTCCAAGATCCTTCACCGGTACGGAGGCCTGGCCG
>Ga0068713_1000551_pt1 | contig 67388 bp, 55 predicted proteins | sample MTBAKSrepl2MetaG_FD_62223 | JGI IMG/M metagenome (GOLD analysis project Ga0068713, IMG submission 62223) | Enrichment culture microbial communities om Arthur Kill intertidal strait, New Jersey, USA, that are MTBE-degrading - MTBE-AKS2 (Arthur... | ecosystem: Environmental > Aquatic > Marine >... | reverse complement strand
CTTCGGTTGCGGCACCAAGTGTTGCCGGGTCGGTTGCCTTGTTGCAGGAGCATTTCCGGAACCTTCACGGCGGTGTGAATCCCCTCTCCTCCACGATGCGCGGCCTGATCGTTCATACTGCCGAAGAGGCGGGGCAAAATCCCGGTCCGGACTACATTTTCGGCTGGGGCCTGATGAATACAAGGCGTGCCGCGGATATCATCACAGCGCATGGCAGGACTCGTGACCGGATCTTTGAGCGTACCCTGCAGGATGGGTTAGCGGATACGATCCTTGTCCGACGCACTCCCGGATTGCCCCTGCGTGTGACGCTCGCCTGGACCGATCCGCCGGGCGAGGTGCTGCCCGCTGCTGTGGATGATCGAACCCCTGTACTGGTCAACGATCTGGACCTGATGGTGCGTCACTCGGTGCAGAACATCACCTATCGCCCCTACATCCTCGATCCGGATGAGCCCGATGCGGCGGCGACCACGGGTGACAACCTGATTGACAACGTTGAACAGGTCTATGTCGCTTCACCGGCGGATGGCCTGTTCAAGATCATCGTGAGCCACAAGGGAACTTTGACGGGTGGAGAACAATCCTACAGTCTTTTCCTGACGAATCTGAGCATCGAGGAGGATCAGGCTTTCCCGTCACCGCGCTACCTCACCGCCGGAATCAATGAAGTATCGGGCGAGGTGCGATTGAACTGGGCACACATGGACCGTTACCCGCCGGGACTCGACCTGCTGGCGCACGATGACGGCACGCCCGGTTCGACGACCCAATCAGTAGGCACCATCCAGGGAACCTGTTTCCCAATCGACGAACCCTGCGTTCTTCTGGAAATGCACCTCTGGTCGGAGGCGAGCAGGCCGAACATACCCTTTGACGTTTTTGTCTATCAAATGGTTGGAGGTGTTCCGCGCCCCACGCACTACGCGCAACTCAACGTGCTGGACGCAAAGATTTCAGGTTGGAACCGACTTGTCTACCCGTCCGAGTGGTTCGATCCGCTGCCGGATGACTTCCTGGTTGCGTTCCGGACGCTGGACTCCAATGTTGCGCTCGGTGTCGATCAGCAGGACAATGGCTACGGCTGGAGCCGAGCTTCCGGTGAGTGGCAGCAGGTGCCGGTAACCTATTTTATCCGCGCATTGGTTCGCTACAGCAACGGCGACACCGCCTGGCTCGACCCCCTGCCCGGCAACCTGGACGAGTTCACCGAGTTCAAGGTGTGGCGTGATGGGCAGCTTGTCGGCACAACCGACTCCATCGCCTTCACCGACCAGTTGCCCGAGGCGGGGAATTACGAGTACCGGATTACCGCCGGGTTCGATAACGGCTGGTCGATCGCGAGTAATGGTGCTGAGGTCCACTGGGATGGCGTCAGTGTAGGCGAAAGGGAGGCTTCCTACACGCCTGAGCGGTTCCGCATCGCGGATAGCTGGCCGAATCCTTTCAATGCTCAGGTTTCAGCCGCCATCGAGATTCCCAACACGCAGAGGGTGGAGGTGCGAGTGCATGACATCCTCGGGCGAGAGGTTGCCACACTGCACCAGGGATGGCTGGTTGCCGGGGTGCATACCCTGAGCTGGGATGCTCACCATCTGGCAAGCGGCGTCTATTTCCTGCGAATCACCGGGCAGGATGGCGTTACGAGTGTTCGCAAGATGACATTGATCCGTTAGGGGGGAGTTGAGAGTGCTCCAACCAGCGCCGGATGGACTCTTGTCTCCGGCGTTTCTGTTACATACTACCTTATAATTGGCTGGAGTCAGTTTATTCATCAGGTCGGTTCATGTCCGGGCTGTGATAGTCATCGTTAAACGAAGTCGCTGAATGGAGCCTTATGCCCTCCAAGCTGCTCATTGTAGAATCCCCCGCCAAGGCGAAAACACTGGTCCGTTACCTCGGGAAGGACTATACCATAAAAGCGTCGATGGGGCACATCCGGGACCTGCCGTCGAACAAGTTGGCGGTGGACATCGACAATCATTTTGCCCCGCAGTACCAAGTCATTCCCGCGAAGAAGAAGGCGGTCACCGACTTGCAGAAAGCAGCGGACAAGGTCAGCCAGATCCTGATCGCGACCGACCCTGACCGTGAAGGTGAAGCCATCGCCTGGCATATCGCCCACATCCTCGGCAAGCAGGGGAAGGGGAAGATCAGCCGTGTGCTCTTCAACGAGATCACCCGCGATGCCGTAAGGAACGCGGTCGAGAATCCCGGCGAAATCGACCTGCACAAGGTGGATGCCCAACAGGCGCGCCGGGTGCTGGACAGACTGGTCGGGTACCTTGTGAGCCAGCAGCTTTGGGGAGTTGTTGCAAAAGGGACATCCGCCGGGCGTGTGCAATCGGTCGCATTGCGTTTGATTGTCGAACGTGAAGCCGAGATCGATGCCTTTGTGCCCGAGGAGTACTGGAAAATCGCAGCTCTCGCCTCGGTGGATGGTTGCGAGCCCTTCAAGGTCAAATTGGTCAAGCTGGGCGCCGACGAAGCGGTTATCCCGAATGGGGATGTGGCAGCCGGTGTGATCAGCGACCTCGAATCTCTGCCTGCGCGACTTGAGGAGGTTCGTCACAGGATCACCACGCAGAAACCGCAGGCACCCTTCACCACCTCGACTCTGCAGCAGGAGGCGGCTCGCAGATTGAGGATGTCAGTGAAACGGACGATGTCTGTGGCGCAACGGCTTTACGAGGGTACGGAACTGGGCGATGCCGGTGCGGTGGGTCTGATTACCTATATGCGTACCGACTCGACTCGCGTCTCGCCGGTTGCCGTGGAAATGGCGCGGGACTACATCAAACGGGTTCATGGCGAGGAGTTCCTCAGTCCGAAACCGCGTGTATACCAGGGGAAGAAGGGGGCGCGAACCCAGGATGCCCACGAAGCGATTCGTCCCACGAGCACCGAGTGGCCACCGGAGAAGGTGAAACGATTCCTGAAGCCGGAGGAGTTTCGTCTCTATGAGCTGATCTGGAACCGTTTCCTCGCAACGCAGATGGCGGATGCGAAGTACGCCGGTGTGACAGTGGATATCAGCGTGGGCGAAGCCGGCATTGCACCTGCCGGCAGTGGGAAGGGTGCCCCGAACCAGGCGCCATACACCCTTCGTGCACTTGGGCGCAAGCTGATCTTTGCCGGGTTCCGGGCATTGTGGGGGGAGAGCCCGAAGGAAGAGGGTGAAAAGGAAGAGAACGGCAAAAAGGATGGGGAGGATGAAACCACCGAGCTGCCGGACATCTTCCATGCGGACGCCCCGAAGAATCGTCAACCACGACCGGGGACACCTGCAGAGATCAGCCAGGTCGAGGGCGAGCAGAAATTCACTCAGCCGCCGCCGCGATACAGTGAGTCGATGCTGGTCAAAACATTGGATGAATTGGGCATCGGGCGGCCTTCGACCTATGCGAGCATCATCGGCACCATCCAGGATCGCAAGTATGTGGAACGGGATGAGAAGCGTAAGCTCTTCCCGACCGATCTGGGCAAAACGGTCAACCAGATTCTGGTGACCGAGTTCGAGAATGTGTTTAATGTCCAGTTTACCGCCAGGATGGAGGACGCCCTCGATCATGTCGAGGATGGCGGCGACTGGACGGAAACCGTTCGCAAATTCTGGGAGCCCTTCAAAGAGCGGATCGACCATTTTAAGGGTCGGAAGCAGGAGATCAAGGCAAAGGCGCAGGAACGCACAGGCCGTACCTGCCCCTCCTGCGGTGAAGGGGAGCTGATTGTCCGGTTCGGACGGTTTGGCCGCTTTATCTCCTGCGAGCGTTACCCGGATTGCAAGCATATCGAGAAGGAGAACGGGGAGGCGAAGCGGGAACCGGAGAAAATCGGGCGCGCTTGTCCGACCTGCGGCGAAGGGGAGTTGGTGAAACGCCAGGGACGTTTCGGCGAGTTCATCTCCTGCAACCGATATCCGAAGTGCAAGCATACGGAAGAGTTGCCCGGCGCGGAAAAACGCAAGACGGCCGCAAACCTGCCCGATGTCTCGCTGCCCTGTCCGCGTGAAGGGTGCGGTGGGACCATTGTCGCCAAACGCTCGCGCAGGGGCAAGCTCTTCTATTCCTGCACGAACTGGAAAGAGAAAAACTGCGATGTTGTGTTCTGGGACCTGCCACTGGAACAAAAGTGCCCCGAGTGCGGGTACCCTATACGAACGGTGAAGGGCAAAAAACTTGTCTGCCCGAAATGCGGACACAAGGAGGAGCATGCCGGCCTCCCGGCAGATGCCTGAATTGCTCGAGGCCTACCTCGAGGAATTGCGGGCGGCACGCAACATGTCGCCGCACACATTGAAGGCGTACAAGTCGGACATCAGCGGCTTTTTGGATTCGATCAAGGCGCGGGCCGGAGAGTGGCCTGCGCCTTCCGTTATTCCGATGCGCTGGATCAGGCGTTACCTGGGCGAGAGAGTCGAGAGGGGCATGGGGCGCGCGTCCGCAGCTCGTATGCTGTCTGCAATCAAGGGTTTTTTTCGCTATCTTGTCGAGCAGGGGGAGATCGACAGTTCACCAGCGGAGGCGATAGAAGGTCCCAAGCTGGAACGCAAGCTGCCCCAGGTACCTTCCATCCAAACCGTCGCATCCGCGATCGACCATCCGATCCATGAAGAAGATGAGATTCGCTCCGCAAGGGATACCGCTCTGATTGAACTTCTCTACGGCTGCGGTTTACGTGTAGCGGAGGCGGTCGCGCTCGATCGCGTCTCGCTGGATTTGAAACGCGACTGGGTGCGTGTCCTCGGGAAACGGAACAAGGAACGGATGGTCCCCCTCGGCGGGCCGGTCAAATCAGCGCTGGAGAGGTGGCTGGGAGCCCGGCAGGGCTGGGCGAACCAGCGGAGTGGTGAGGCACTCTTCCTCGGGGTGCGGGGGGGGAGGCTGGATGTTCGTACGGCCTACGAGATTATTCGAGGCCGCTTGCAGGCGGCAGGTGAGCGTGAGGGGTCGCACCCTCACGCCCTGCGTCACGCTTTCGCAACCCACATGCTCGAGCGGGGTGCCGGTCTATCTTCGGTTAAGGAGCTGCTCGGCCATGAAAGCCTTTCAACAACGCAGATTTACACACACGTCACTGCCGAACACCTGAAACGTGTCTACCAGGACAAGCATCCGCGTGCGGGTTCACCGGGGAAGCAAGGGGAGGAAGAGCGAGACAAGCGGAAGGAAGATGAGTCAGACCGCTTTGGTGGTTCTTGAAGCTCTTCGCCTGTTAAACAGGCGGCAGGTCTTAGCTTCGCTGAAGACCTACCGCAACACTGGCATAGGCGGCAGGTTTCTGTTTTGCTGAAGACCTACCGCAACAGTGGGAAGATGAGTCAGACCGTTAGTTTGGAGTAGAGGAGGCCGTGCCGAGTGGGTGCGGTCGAACCAAACCGGGTAAGGAGGCGGCAATGCAGGTGATTATCCAGGGTCATGGTATCAATGTTCGTGACGAACTGAAAGCCTTCATCGAAAAGGAGCTGACTCGCCTGGAAAAGCTGCATGATCGCGTCATCGACGTGGATGTTGTGCTGGAAGGGAAGCTACACTACAAGGAAGCGCAAATCCGGGTCAGTGTGCCGGAACACCAGTTGATCGCATCGGAAAAGGCTGAGAAGTTCGAGATTGCCGTGGAAGCGGCGGTGGACAAACTTGTGGATCAGCTGAAGAAGTACAAGGAGAAGCTGCGGGGGCATTGATCGCGAATGACGACACCCTTGACGGACAAAGAGAAGCAGACCGGCCAAAGGTTAGAGCATATCCAGGTCGAGGAGCTGCTGGAGGACAACCGTGAGAGGTTGCAGCTGACCATTCTCGCGGGGAATGCCGGGCTGTCCCGGTTGGTGACCGAGAAGGAATTGCACCGACCGGGGCTGGCTCTTGCAGGATTTCTCGAGCTCTTCACCTACCATCGGATGCAGATTATCGGGAATACCGAAACCCAGTACCTGCGCGGGTTGGGGCCGGAGGAACGTACCGCTGCGATTCGCCGTCTGCTCGAATTTGAGATACCCTGCCTGATTATCGCCAATGGCAACACCCCTTTCCCGGAGATGGCGGCAGAGGCGAATCGCAGGGGGATTGCGATCATCGGTAGTCCTCGCAACACCACCGACCTGATCCATCTGCTCAGCGACTACCTGGATGATCGTTTTGCACCCTGGATTACCATACACGGGTCACTTGTCGATGTTTACGGTACGGGGATGCTGCTTTCCGGGCGCAGCGGGATCGGGAAGTCCGAGATTGCGCTGGACCTGGTGGAACGTGGCCACAGGCTGGTGGCCGATGATGTGATCCGTCTTGACAAGAAGGCTGAGGGGGTCCTGATTGGATCTGCGCCGGAGATGATTCGGCACATCATGGAAGTCCGCGGTGTCGGACTGATCGATGTGCGACGAATGTTCGGGGTGCGCGGCATCCGGATGCAGAAAAGGGTAGAGGTCGAAGTCCGTCTCGAAGAGTGGGATGACAACATCGAGTGGGAAAGGATCGGGCTGGATTACGAGTCGACCACCTTCCTCGGAGTGGAGATACCCCTGCTGCGTCTGCCCATCTTCCCGGGCAAGAACATCTCGATGGTGGCGGAGGTGATCGCCCTGCAGATCCATCTCCGGGTTTATGGGGTCAACCCGGCCGAGGAACTGAACAAACGGATGCTTGAGGAAGTCGACCGTTCACGGCTGAAGAATTACCTGATCCGGGATTACGAATGATCACCGGTGCTGTGATTGTGACGCACGGTCCGCTCGGGCAGGTGATGGTCGAAGAGGCTGAACACCTGCTCGGCAGCCAGGAACGGTTTTGTTCGATCAGCACCGTGGGGCTCTCAGCGACCGACATCACCGGGAAAGTGCGTGAAGTAATCGGCGAGGAACCCTGGATTGTATTCACCGACACGCCAGGTACCTCGCCCACCGTTCGCTCCTGTGTGGCGTTGACAGAGGGACAGGTGGTTGTTACCGGGGTGAATATCGGGATGATCCTCTCGTTTCTGATGCACCGTCCGCACGCCAATGTCTATGAACTCGCCAACCGGATGGTCGAGGACGGTCGCCGTTCGCTTGAGGTGCATTGGCCATTGAGTCGTGGGTGAGCCATGAGGGGGTTGATTCTGCGAGTCGATGATCGGCTCATCCATGGCCAGGTGCTGTACGGTTTCGTGAACAGCTGGCATACCGAGCAGATCTGGCTGGCGAACGACAGGGTCGCCAGCGACCCGGGTGAGTCCTCAATCTACAACGACTTAATCGCACAGCACGTCTCCGGAGGGGTGCTGTCAATTGATGACACAATTTCGCGTTTTACTGGAATCGAGCCCTCCTCAAACCCTATACTTATTGTCCTCGAAACCTGTTGGGACCTTGTTCGCCTGATCCGTGGCGGTATCCGTCCAGTTTCTGTTCATGTCGGCAACCTTGCCCGCAGTGCGGAGAAGCAGGTGGTCTCTCAGAATGTTTCGCTTTCGCCGGCTGATCTTGTGTTGCTCGATGAAGTGCAGCAGTCCGGCATTCAAGTCTCCGTTCGAGATCTTCCCGGATCGGATGCAATTCCGCTCCGCCGTCTGCTTGAGGAGAGAAACCAGTGAGCGCGAAACGCAAGCGTCTCGATGATTTCACCGTAGGGGCAACCGTCCTTGCCGCATTGATCATCCTCATTGGAGGGGTCATCTGGGGCAAGGGAGTTTCATTCAGTTCCAACCATACGGTTTATGAGGCTCAGTTTCCCGAGGTCTTCGGGCTGAAGGAGGGCAGCAGCGTACTGGTGCAGGGTGTCGCACAGGGCAAAATCGGCAGGATCACACTCGTCTCCGAGGGTGCGCGTGTCGAACTGCTGATCGACAGCGAAATAACACTTTACAAGGATGCTGAGGTCCTGCTCTTCACCCCACAGCTTATGGGTGGGCGCATGGTCACCATCGACCCGGGGAAGGGGCCTGAGAAGCTGGCTGCGGGCAGCCTGTTGCATGGCCAGGTCCCGGCGGGGATGGGCGAAGTGATGGCAGCCTCGGGGGAAGTGCTGGACGAGTTACTCGGGATGATTCAACAATTAAACATCACAGCGAAACGAGTTGATTCGATCTTTGTACAGAGTGAAATGGTCCAGCGTGTGGACTTGACCCTCACCGATCTGACTGAAATGACAACGACTGTGCGTGAGGATCTCTCCCGGACCACCCAAGCCCTGCGCGAGGGAGCGGAACAGATTCACGCCTCCAGTATGGAGTTCAACACACTACTCGCGGACAATCGGCCCCGTATGGACACATTGATGGTACGTTTGAATCGAGTAGCCCACGAAGTCGAAAGCTTTTCGGCCAACATCGATGAGTTCAGCCGTCAGCTCACAAGCCAGCGTGGGTCGCTGGGCAAACTGGTCTATTCCGATTCGCTGCATGACGAGCTGGTCCGGACTATTTCCGACACCGACAGTTTGATCCGCCGATTGAAAAAGGAAGGGATCAAGGTCAGTATTTTTTAGCCAGCCTTTCCCCTCTCTTACAGGAATCCCAATTGCGAGCCCTCCACACGCTGGAGCGGCTCGTACTCGTTCTACCCCCTCGATTCCGCAGACTGCCCTCGCCTGGGCGAGCCTGGTTTACAGGTCTGGCGCATCAATTGCTTTCAGACAGTCAAGAGTCCCGCGAACCACCCGGAAGCCATGTATTGCAGCTGGAAAAGTGGGAGTTTCGAGACGTGGGGGTTGGCGGAAGTTGTGACTCAGGACACACGTACTGTGAATGATGTGCGCAGTGTTGATCAAGTTGAGATCTATCCATGGGGTGATGAAGAGAGAGCGAGAGTCAGATCAGACCACTTGGGGAGGGAGATATGAAATCGCGATCCTTGCATGTGCTGCTTGGTGCCGTACTCCTGCTTTCAGTGGACGCGGCGGTAGCGGTAATCCTGCCACTCGAAAGTGGAGTTGTCGAGTTGCGAGGGGAAACATATTCGGTTCTGCTCGATCTGCACGGTGAGTTCAGTGGGGCGACAGGTGCGTTTCTGCGAGCCCCAACAATGGACGGCGCTGCCACAGTATCCGGCGCACACAATCCCCTGATCGAGTTGGTAGCCGGATCATCGAGATTGCCGATCCTTCCACAATTAGAGGGATTCGAGATCATCGGACAAGACAGCCTGATTATCCGCAGCACTTTACAAACCTCCTTACCCTCCCCTGAACCACTTCACATCCGTCATACCCTCGTGACCATGCACCACAGTGTCCGCATGGAGCTTGAGTTTACCGCATCCGACACACTTCATATCCTGGAGGATGTCTTTCTCGACATCAGGGGTGAAGAAAACTCCTTTTTGCACTTTGTAAATACCCATAATACTATTGATGCAGGATTCAAATCACCTGAACAGAATTGTTATGGAATGCAGCTTGGCGTGGTGGTCAGGAATCCTCTTGATCGAATGATGATCGTGCCGGATAACCCCTACTACGGCTACTTCCTTCATGATGACGATGGATTACGCAATGTCATTTTTCGCACCCACCCAAGTCACGGCATCGAGCCTGGGCCACCGGTACATTCCGTGCTGCGAGCAGGTGATCGTGTCGTTCGGAAATACACGCTGATTTTTTCAGAAGGGGAAGGTGTCTCCGTGCTTCCCAATCACAATTTCACCTTCCTTTCCCCTCACCCCGACGGACGTGACGGCAGCTTGGGACTACTCGGGGATGACATTCCCCTGCGTGACAACTGGACCCCAATCACCGTTCCGGACGACCCCGCCGAGCCGTCAAAAAGCGCGATTGTCCGTCTCCTGAATGACCACCCGCAGTTCAAGCTGAACCTGATCATGGTTTACGACAAGCTCGGCGCGTTTTACAGTTTGCCTGTCGAGGTCACAGATGGCTGGCGGATGAATCGTGGGAACCTGAGCTACACACCTTTCGAGTCATTCGCAGGTGATCGATCACTGCGAATGGAGGTGAGCCAGGATAGCTTCGTTTACGTCGAGCAGGATGTTCTCCTTGAGGTTGGCGATGTCGTCCGCTTGCGAACCAACTACCTCCCTGGTGGTGAATTGACAGGCGACGGGCGTTTGGTTTTCAGTTTGCAAAAGCACAACGGTGACTACGAGGAGAGTGTTCACTATCAGGGTACCCCGGGGGGATGGCTGCCAGTTGATCACATATTTCCTGGTCCGCTGACTGAAGCCGGTAGTTACAAGTTCAGGATTGCCCTCGAGTATGGAGGTTGCAGCGCTTTTGTGGATGAGCTTTCGCTGGAGGCGAACGGCAACCCTGTCCCACTGAGGAATGCTGGTTTCGAGACAGGTCGCACTCACATCGAGTACCTGGGGCCACTGCACCGTTGGTCGGATGCTTCCGCTTCGATGTGTGTCGCAAGAAACGCCACCGATGAGTATCGCGAATTTCTCCACCGATTGGATTCCAAAACCGTGCTGTACGGATTTGAGGACCGGTTGGGAACGGGCATACACGCTCTGCACCACTCTTCCGGTGGCGATTTCGTGGGTGATGCACTGATCGGGCAGGATTTCACACTGCTTGATCGAGATGTCCACCGTTCAACGATGGAGCGAATCTTCAGTGACTGGGAAGAACTGGGACTCGGTCGCCGTTCGGTTGACCTGATCCGAACCTCAGGAATCCATTACCAGCAAACGACCGTGCAGGAGGCATTGCGACATCAGATTCGCTGGATGGACATGGGTGTACAGCAGGAGCAACGCTCGCCATTTCCATGCTATGGAGAGGGTGAGTTTATCTGGCTGCAACACACTATCGCCTGGCTCGACGAAGCACCCAATTCAGGGTGGTCAAGGATGGGTCCGACCTACGAAACTCTCGCGATGGGGGGGACTGCGATCTGGGGGTTTCACCCCCGGGCACTGTTCGAGCACAATCAGAATGTCAACGGCAGACAATGGCTGAGCGAACAGATCAGCCAGATTCAACAACTTTACCCCCATTCGGGCTGGGACCGAGTTGAGGATATCGCTTATCGAGGTCGCTCGCTTGACAGCCTCTCGATCATTTTACCAATTCCACGATGATGAAACCGGTGAACAGGTGGTCAGGCTTGAAGGTCATGCGCATGCAGGCACATCCCTGATGATCCTCGTGAACCCGGGGCTCTCGGTGCGAGATGTCGTGTCGCTGAACGACCGGATCGAACTGTCTGTCGAAAGCCGGGCGTTACGTCGATTCATCGTCTTGCCGGAGCTGGCGGAGGGAATCCACGAGTTGCGCTTCAACACGTTCGAGGTCGCGAATAAATTGGAAACCACGATGCTTCCTGCTGAACAGGAGCTTAAGGTCTGGCCTGTGCCCTCAAATGGGCCAGTGCGTGTCTTTTGGCGTGATGATCGGCTGAGTTTGCCAGTGGCAGGAGTGCTCTACAACCTGCAGGGACGGGAAGTGTTACGTTTCGACTGGCAGCCAAGGAATCACCAGGTGAACGAAATCGTCCCACTCGAAGGACTGGCGAGTGGAACCTATCTGTTGCATGTCTCCCATCCTGGTATGGGTGATCTGCAACAGATTCGCAGGTTGCTGCTTATCAAATAAAACGCCATAAAAACGCCCGTGCGAGTCCACACGGGCGTTTTTGCAGACGTCAGAACCAGATTGAACCGATTAGTACTCATCCACGCTGATGGTGGTGAGTTCGCCGTACTTCTGCATCACCTCACCGATTTCGGCAGCATTGCCGACGACTGTCATCCGGATGGAGTCCTTCAGCAGGTACTTCTTCGCCATCTCGTTCACCTGTTCCAGTGTCACATTGGAGATGTTTTGCCGGTAGTTGGCAATGTAGGTGGCGGGATCGCCGAAATCGAACTGCAACAGGGTCTGGAACTGGTTGGCGATCTGGGAGGGAGTTTCGAACTGACGAGGATAAGCGCCGATCATGAACGATTTCGCTTCGTCCAGTTCCTTCTGTGTGAAGCCCTCTTCGAGCACCTTGTCGAACATGGCGAGGATTTCATCGATCATCTCCTCGGTTTTCTCGGTCCGAGTCGATGTACGGATGGAGTAAGCGCCATTCTGCTGACGCGGCTCAATCGAGGAGCCGATCCCGTAGGTGAGGCCCAGTTCGTTGCGGACACGGAGCATCAGCCGACTCGAGAAGCCGCCGGCTCCGAAGAGGTAGTCCATCACACGGAAGGCGTAGAGGTCATCACCCATGTTGTACGGGGCGAGAATGTAGCCCATCCTGATCTGCGACTGGACAGCGTCCGCCTTGTCAACCAGGAGTACAACGCCGCCATCGCCGGGTTGAACCGATTCAGCAGCAGCTTTCGGTACCGGACCTGCCGCCCAGCCACCGAAGTACTTGTTCACAAGCTTCTCAACCTTCTTCTGATCAAAATCGCCCGCAATCGCCAGGGTGGCTGTGCCCGGAACGATCAACAGCTTGTGCTGGTGGACCAGGTCGTCACGAGTGAAGCTCTCGAGCGATTCAGTTGTGCCTTCGGAGGGGTAACCGTAGGGATGTTCACCATAGACCCATTTCGCCCAGGCACGACCTGCAATCGCGGCGGGATCGTCCTTGTCGGAAAGCAGATGGGAGATGGTCCTCCGGCGTTCACGTTCCAACTCTTCCTCGGGGAAAACCGGGTTGAGGATGACATCACTCATCAGGGTGAGTGCCAGCTCGACATCCCGGGTCATCACATTGGCATTGACCGTAGTGGAATTGCTCCCCGCCCCGGCGGAAAGACGTCCACCGACAAAGTCGATCTCATCCGCGATTTGCGTGGCGGAGCGAGTCGTGGTCCCCTTTGTCAGCATGGAGGCCATCAGGTCGGTCAGGCCCGGTTTGTCGGCGGGATTGTACAGGCTGCCTGTTGGGAAGTTCAGACGCAGGGAGGTAAGCGGAACACCTTTCTGCGGGATGTAGTAAACCGTCAACCCGTTTTTCAGGGTGCGGGTCGTGATCTTCGGGAGCTTGACAGGACTGGCATCGACTACAGCCGGGGGCGTGTAAGCCGGCACCAGGTCTTCTATCTCTGCCATCTCCTGCGCAGGGGCAGTAGCAGGCAGGAGCCCAAGAATGAGGAAAAGGGCGATGAACAGCGTTGCGGATTTCATTGTTCACCTCCCATGCTGACATCCACCGGTTGGAACCCGGCATCGGGAACGACAATCACCATTGTCCGGTTCGATTCCTGGAGGTAGGTGCGGACGACACGCTGGACATCCTCCACAGTCACAGCGTTCCACTTGTCCAGCTTGCTCAGGAGTCCGTGGTAGCCATCCCGGTAAGTGACAACCGCTTCACCGACAAGATTGGCGCGACCAGCGTTCGATTGCAATCGCGAGTAAAACTCGGATTCCAGCTTGTTTTTCGCCTTCTGCAGTTCCGTCTCGGTCGGCGGTGTGGCCGCGAGGGAGTCAACCGTAGCGAAGAGGATTTCTTCCGCTTCATCCATGTCGCGTCCCTGGTTCACTCCGATGTAGAAGAGGAAAATGCCGGGGTTGTACAGTTCGTAGAGATAGCCACCGGCGAACCGGGCCACCTGGGAATCGTACACGCAGGAGCGGTAAATGCGCGAGGATTCACCAGAAGCGAGGATTTTCTGGGCCACTTCGAGGGCTGCGAAATCGGGATGGCTGGCATGGGGGATGTTGTACCCCGCGAAGAGGAATGGAAGCTGCGCCTGACGGTGAAACTTCAGCCGCTTCTCACCGCGCTGAGGGGTATCCACGGTGCTCGGTTCCCAGGGCTGCTCCTGTGGCTGCATCTTCCCGTAGTACTTCTGGACGAGTGCGAAGGCTTCGTCCGGATTAAAATCGCCAGAGATGACTACCGTAGCGTTGTTGGGGGCGTAGTAGGTCTGGTAAAACCACTTCAGATCCTCAAGCCGGTAGTTCTGGATGTCATTCATCCAGCCGATCACCGGCCAGTGGTAATTGCTCGCCACGAACAGGTGTGTGGTAAGCAGTTCCTGGGCGGAACCGAAGAGGTCGTTATCCACCCGCATCCGCCGTTCTTCGGTGATGACCTGCTGCTCAGGGTGGAAGGTCTCCTCGGTGATGTTCAGGTTTGCCTGACGCTCCGCCTCGAGGTGGATGACCAGCTCGAGGTACTCCGAAGAGATGTTCTCGTAGTAATTGGTCCGGTCGTACCAGGTGCTGGCATTCAGGGTTCCGCCATGCGCCTTGACGATGTCGTTATGCTCTTCCGGGCCGTACTTGTTCGATCCCCGGAACATCATGTGTTCGAAGAAATGAGCCATGCCGGTCAAGCCGGGCCGCTCGTGGCGGCTGCCCACTTGGTAGTAGACCTGATAACTGATCAGGGGTGCTGTGTGGTCCTCGATCATCAGCAGGGTCAAACCATTATCAAGGGTTCGTTCCTGGATGTCGATCAGGGGTTTACCTGATTTTTCCTTTGCTGATGCCAGACCTGCAAGAAGCATCACCGACAGGAAAATGACCACGGACAATCTCTGCTTCATCCTGCCTCCGTGGTGGATTTTTTTAACGTTCAAGCACTTCAGAATAGCAATGTTCGGGCGATTCCCACGCCCGGTTCTTCCGGCTCAATCCTTCACTACTTTTTCCAGATCGCCTTGCTCTCAGGGTTAGGCGAGGGCTTGGGCAGTGTCGCTTCCCGATCCGCCGCCTCCAGCATCAGTTCGACCGCTTTGTCAATCTGTGGGTCACGGTCATTCATCCAGTCTGCCGGGGTTTTCTGGACCAGGTAGTCAGGGATGCATCCATTGCCTTCCTGGTTCAGGTTGTTTCGCTCTGGTGTGACAGAAGTGTCACCACCCCAGACATACCAACCTCGCATGGGCATACGGATCCAACCGCCGTCGAGAGTTGACCAGCCGCTGGTCGAAATCACGTTCCCGCCTGTGGTATTGCCGATCACAGGTCCGCGGCCGATTGTCTGTATTGCGTGACTGAAGATTTCCGCATTCGAGTAGGAGCCCTCGTTGCAGAGCACCGCTATCGGCTTTTCCCAGCGATAGAGCGGATAACGGTCCTGCGGGTAGCCGACCTCGCCGTCACGTGCGATTGTGTAGGCGTGTACCGGCTGCGTGAGGATGGTCAGCAGGTAATCGGTCGTCCAGCCGCCGCCATTATTGCGGACGTCGATGATCAACGCCTCCTTGTCATCGGCTGCGGCATAGAGGTTCATCTCGAACCTCTCAACTTCACCCATCCCCATCGCCCGGATGTGCAGGTAGCCTACACGGTCCGAAGAGGCCGCTTCGACCCGGGCGCGGTTCACCTGCTCCATTTCATCATAGAGCAGATCACGGATGGTGGAGTAATTGACCGGCAGAATCTCCAGGTCAACCGTCTGCTTTGCGCCGCGCAGCAGGATGACCTCGGTGGGGACACCGGAACGCATCTCAAGGGCGGCATAATAGTTCTGCTGCCTGGAGACAGGTCGGCCGTTCACAAACTTCAGGATGTCGCCAGGCAGGATGCGGGATTTCTCACGATCCGCCGGAGACCTGGGGATCACTCGCGAAACCTTGAGTCCATCGCCCGTATGGGCGGCGTCAAACTCAAGGCCGAGGTAGCCGTCTGGCGCGGGACCGTTGTCCGAGGATCGCTCGGGGTAGTACCCCATGTGACTCGCGTTGACTTCCCCGATCATCCAATTCAGGATATCCTCGAAGTCCCGCTCATGTCCGGCGAGTTTTGCCCATTCATAATACTTGGCGTGCTTCGCCGCCCAGTCGATGCCGTGCATCGCGGGGTCGTAGAAGGTGGCGCCGAGGACTCGCCAGCCCTCGTCCAGGATCTGCAACCGCCGTGCGGGTTTGTCAATCGTGATCCTTGCAGAGAAGTCGGTGCTGCTGCTCTTGCCGCCATCCATGCCGACGGAGTTGGGCTTGCCGCTCTTGAGATAATGGAAGGTCTTGTTTTCGGGGTCGAAAATGATTGCCTGCGGACTGGTGCCGCCGCTGGTCACCGCTTCCATCTCTTCACCGAAACGGTTCACACTGTAAAGGTCGCGTTTCTCGGAAATGGATGCAGTGAAGAACAGTTTGTCACCCATCGGGTGGATGGCCACCATGTACTCGCCGCCCGGGAGGGATGTCATCCGCCTTGAGCGAAGGTGGATGTCTTCAAAATCGATTTTGACCGTCAGCTGATCCTCTTTTGCATCCTCTTTCTTCCCCTTCTTGTCCTTGCTCTCATCATCGCTCGCATTGGATTTCTTCTTCTTGTCCCTGGTCTTCTCATAAATGGTCCACTCTTCCTTTGTCATCTCATCGTCGGCACGTGTGAGGTAGACCATGTAGATGTCGGCCTGGTTGCCGTGACGGTTTGTGTTCCAGGCGAGCATCCTGCCGTCCTGAGACCAGACCGCGTTGTAATCGTTGTCCGGGTGCTGGCTGACATTGACTGGTTTGCCGGAACCGTCGCTCGGGCGAATCCAGACATCATTGTTGAAGTTTCGATCTTCAACCGTATAGGCAAACCATTTGCCGTCGGGGGACCACTGGACATCCGGAGCCGCCCAACCGGTAGAGATCACCTTGTCGCCAGAACCGTCCGCCTTCATCACGTGGAGATCGCCATTGCCCAGGATGTAGGCGAGACGGTCCCCGGAAGGTGACCAGACCGGTGAACTCGCGGCTCTGCTGCCATCGGTCAACTGGATGATCTTGTGCTTTTTCGCCAGGCGGAGGTTCGACTCGGTTGGATCATCCGACACAAGAAGGCAAAGAACCTTGTCACCGAACCTGTCTGTGACAAAGGCGAGCGTGTCTCCACTACCGGGGCGGAAGGTGATTTCCTCTTCACGGGAGGATGCGGGGACAGCGACAGCCGCACGTCCGCCCAGATCGCGATTGACAAGGACAATCTCTCCTTCGACAATCAACGCGAGTTCTTCGCCATCACTGGTAACGGATATCTCCTTTGCACCATTCGTTTTATTCTCGATGACAACAGGGTTGTCGATCAGATCGGCTGCGACATCGATCTCGAGTTTGCGTGGTTCCGCATCATCCGTGAGGGAGAGCAGGAAGAGGTCGGTGCCCTGCTCGAGGACCATGCTGCTGCCGTCACCACTCAGCGACGCGGCACGGACGTGATCGTCAAAGAAGGTGACCTGGGTCTTATTGGAACCGTCACCATCCATTTTCCAGACATTCTGGGTCATGCTTTCGTCGGCGTCTGTCAGCCAGTAGATCGTCCCATCCGGGGCGACCATCGGGTTGACATCATAGCCCTCGTGATCGGTGAGTTGGATGGGATCCTGACCCGGAGTGTAGCTGTAGATTTCTCGCTGGTAGGAACCACGATAATGGACACGTCCGGGTTTGACACGTCCGTAGGCGATGATGAATGTGTTACCATCCGCGGAGACCGCGACTTCATCGCCCCAGAAATCCGCGATCCGATTCGGTGTCCCGCCGCTGACCGGTACGGACTGGATTTGTCGCTCCTGCGGGTATTTGAAGGGCCGGGGGGCTGCGAAGTAGAAGGTTTTGCCATCGGATGAAAAGGCGCCTGGCATATCCAGCGTGGAAGCGTATGTAAGTCTTTCCGGGGCACCGCCCTGTGCGGGAATGACGAAGATGTCGTTGTCCCCGTAACGGTCCGAGGCGAAGGCTATTTTCGATCCATCCGGGCTGAAGACAGCCATCGCATCATAAGCTGGGTGCGCTGTGAGACGGACCGCTTGTCCTCCGGACGCTGGCATGCTCCAGAGATCTCCCTGAAAGGAGAAGACAACCGTTGCCCCATCCGGGCTGATCGCCGGATAGCGAGGCATGAAGGGTTGTACGGCGTGAGCAACTGAGGTCAGGAGGAACAGAGAGAGGGGGAGGATGAGCTGACGGCGGAAATTCATCGGCATTTCCCTTTGTGAAGTACAGGAACAGGGATTCGCCGGCTCACGAACTACCTGTTCTTAGCAGTTACGAAAAGCTAAGATAGTCCCGGCTCTCATGACCCGCAAGCGAGGACTGGTCAACAAACCTGTTTGCCGGTGAGACCTGAACCGATTGCTTCCGGGAGTTGGTTGTCCCATCTTCCGACAGCACATTTTCCGGAAAAATCGTGTATCTTCCCTGCCAACGCCTTCAACAGAGCGACCAGGACCAGCCTTGAAACAGGAGTATTAAGAGGGATGAGTGGGGTAACGCCCGACCAGTTACGCAACTGGATCGAACCGAGGCTCGACAGCTTCGCGGACGCGGAGTATGCCGAACGTATGCAGCGCCTTGCGCCGTGCGAAGGTCCGGTGATTGGCGTTCGCACGTCCGATCTGCGTGAGCTGGCACGCGAGGCGGGGAGCGATCTCAACCCCGATCCGATGGAGTGGTGCCGTTACCTCAGCACGGTGATGCCGATGCATCACCGTGAACTGATCCTGTTCGGGCTGCTTGGTCTTGATCGAAACGCGCAGGAACTCGATGACCTGTTCGGCGAACGAGCAGGAGGGTGGGCCCGCGAACTGACGAGCTGGGAAGTAACCGATGCGCTCGCCTCGGTTGTGGGCTGGTGGGTGCTTGCGGATATGAGTCGGCTGGGTTATCTCGAAGCCTGGGCGGTTCGTGGTGAGAACCTCTGGAAGAAACGGCTCGCCGCGATGGCGACCATCGTGCTGAATACGGAAGGCAACAGCTACCCCGCACAAACCTTCCAGGTGCTACGTAACCTGATGACCACAGAAGAGCAGCCACTCGCTAAAGCTGTGGGGGCTGCGTTGCGTGAGGTTGGCGAGATCGAGCCCTTGCTCCGCTACCTTGCCTGGTGGGCGCCGAGATGCAGCAAACCCCTTCTTCAGGAAGCCCTGAAGAACCTTGACAACTCCCAGAGGGAGCAGATTCTCGCACTCGCCTGAAGGCGTGCTTCACATCGGACGAACTCAATGGGCACTCTCCTGATTCGGGATGTTATCCTTCGCGGCGAACGGACCAATATCTTGTGTGCCGATGGACGTATTACTTCCATCTCCGCCGAGGTACAACCGGCCGACAAAGTGCTGGATGGCAAAGGGCTGATTGCCCACCCCCCCCTGATCAACGCCCACACACACGCTTCCATGACACTCTTTCGCGGGAACGGCGATGACCTGCCCCTGATGGAGTGGCTCACCACACGTGTCTGGCCCTACGAACAGTCGATCACCTATGACGAGGTGTATTGGGGCGCACGCCTGGCGATCCTGGAGATGATTCGTGCCGGCACAGTCTTCTTTAACGATATGTACTGGAACTTCCACGCGGTTGCAAAGGCGGTTGAAGATTCAGGTGTGCGGGGTATGCTGGCGGCGGTCCTGATTGCACCGAACGGCCAGGGTGACCTGGCGAAGCAGGTCCGTAAGAACGAGGAGCTGTTCCGTGAGGCGAAGCAGTACAGTTCGCGGGTACAGTTCGCTGTTGCGCCACATGCGATCTACACGGTCGGGGAGGAGGCACTCCGCTGGTCGGCTGAGTTTACCCGTGAACACGGCCTGGTTCTGCACACTCACCTCTCCGAGACCGAACATGAGGTGAAGGAATCCTACGAGAAGCATGGGTGCAGCCCGGTTGAGTACTTCGAGAGACTGGGGATGATGTCACCCCGGCTTGTGGCGGCGCATACTGTCTGGCTCAGCGAACGCGACATCTCCATTCTCGGCGAGCATCGGGTCGTTTGCGTGCATAACCCGGTGAGCAATATGAAACTCGCGGTGAACGGTGTCTACCCTTACCGTAAGCTGCAGGCGGCCGGGGCGGTAACCGCGATTGCCACCGACGGCGCAGGATCGAACAACAACCTCGACCTTTTCGAGGAAATGAAGATCGCCGCACTCCTGCAGAAATTCAGCGACAATGATCCGACCTCGCTACCCGCCCAGGCTACGCTCGATATGGCAACATGTAACCCGGCAAAGGTCTTCGGACTCGACAGCGATCCCATCCAGGTGGGGGGACTCGCGGATTTGATCCTGCTCGACACCGCTCTGCCCGAGATGAGACCGATGCATGACCTTGCCTCTCACCTGGTCTATTCGGCCAACGGCAGTGTGGTTGACAGTGTGGTCTGTGATGGCAAGGTGCTGATGGAGCATCGTACTATTGAGGGTGCCCGGGAAGTGATCGAACGGGCAGAGGAGGCGGCGCGAGGGATGTTCAAACGAGTCGACGACCAGCGGTAGGATGAACCGATGGGGCTTGTGAACAAGATGGCGAACCTTCCGAAACAGATCGGTGAATTGGGTGAAGTGGGCGAGGAGGAGAGGAAGGGTGTCGATTTCCACCTCCGCTGGTTGTTCCACAGCTTTCGTTTCATTCAGATAACAGTCCGCGAAAGCATCGCCGACAAGATCCCCCTCCGCGCCACAGCACTTACCTTCGCAACCCTGCTTACCATGGTTCCCCTGCTGGTCATCGCTTTCCAGATTTTCAGGCTACTCGGAGGTCAGGAGTGGTTCTTCGAGACGATTCGTCCCTTCATCCTCGACCTGCTCGCGCCCGGCACAGGTCCGAAGGTGGCGGAACGTCTCCAGGAGGTGATCGAGAGCGCTGGCAGCGCGACCCTCGGCGGCATTGGTGTGCTGGTTCTCGTTCTCGCGGTCTACTCCATTTTCAGTGGAGTGGAATCGACGATCAATGTGATCTGGGGAACCAAGTCACGAGCAGGTTCTCTGCAGCGGCTTCCGCTTTACTGGGGGTTGGTGACGATTGTCCCCATCCTTGTGCTCGGATCGCTTGCGGTGACAACCTATCTGCAAGCCCTGCCAATCGTCAGCGAGGCGGTCGAGGCAATCGATGTCGGCAAGGCAATCGTGAACCGTGCCCTCTCTATGGCGATGGTAATGATAGGATTTTTCCTCCTCTATCGTTTTGTTCCGAGTACCTCCGTGCACAGCATGTATGCCGCAATCGGCGCTGTGGCCGCCGGTCTGTTCTACGAAGGTGTAAAAGCCGCGTTTATCGTCTACACCGCCGACCTGGTTCAGTATGACGTTATCTATGGTTCACTGGCCATTTTCCCCCTGCTTCTGGTTTGGGTCAACCTCTCCTGGATCATTGTGCTCGGCGGGATGGAACTCACCTATGTCAGTCAGCATTATCGCAGCCTGGTGAACAAACCGAAACATGTCCGACTCTCGCGGTCTCAACGGGATGCCGCCGCCTATCTCCTGTTGAAAGAGGCGACGGAGGCCTTTTTCGCTGACCGTGAGCAGGTGAACATCGAGGATTGGAGCCGCAGGTGGAAGGTTCCTCCACACCTGGCAGAAGCTACGGTTGACCTGCTTCGTGAAGGGGGGCTGGTCCAGCGTGCCGGGAGCGACTATTCCACCATTCTGCTTGCACGCGATCCGAAGAAGGTGACGATTGCCGAAATCGAGGATTTGCTTTCCAACGAAGCAACAACCGCCTGGCGTTGGCCGGAGTCCCGTCAATGGAACTGGCTGCAGAAATGGATGCAGATCCGACAAAAGAGCTGGCTCGACTCTTCCGGATGCACTACGCTTGATGGGCTGGTTGAGTGCATGGCGGAGGCCATCCCGGCCCGCTCTGCAAAAAAGCCGACAACTGCAAGGAGACCGTCCGAGAAATGATCCGTTTTAAAGGCAGGAGTGTCGGTTTTATCTGGGGCAAGGAGCTGCTGGATATCGTGCGTGACCGGCGCACACTGATGTCAATGATTGTGATGCCATTGCTGATGATGCCAGTCCTGATAGGCGGGATCGGCCTGATCATGACGGCGTCCATGAGCAAACTTCAGGAAAGGTCCTACAAGGTTGCGCTTGTCGGGGTCGACGCTTTGGCGGAGTTGCGGGAAGTCCTTGGCGGAGTAGAAAGGATCGGGTACCTCGACCTTGGCTCCGACACGCTGCTCGCTCGAGAAATGGTCGAGCTGGGTGACGTTCACGGCGCTGTGGTTGTCAGTTCAAACCCCGCTGATCGGGGGCTTGTGACGGGAAATGTGCAACTGCTTGTCAAGAAAAACCGTGAGACATCCTCCCTCGCGATGCGTCGTGTCGAGAATGCGTTGAAGGAGTACCGGGCTGAGTTGGTCAAACATCGGCTGGCGGAAATCGGCGCATCCGAGGAATTGCTTACGCCGTTTGGAATACGTGAAGTGAACCTTGCCAGCGACGAACAGATGGCAGCCTCGGCGATGGCATCCTTTCTCCCTTATATCCTGATCCTGATGACCCTCGCTGGTGCGATCTACCCGGCAATCGACATGACCGCAGGAGAAAAGGAACGAGGTACCCTGGAGACACTGCTGGCCAGTCCGGTCGGACGACTGGAAATTGTCCTCGGCAAGTTTTTCGCGGTGATGACCACTGCCATCGTCTCGGCGTTTATTTCGATGATTTCAATGATGCTCATGCTTGCCTATGGCTTTGTCTGGCTCGGGGGGATGGTGGGCGAACAGGTCGGTTTTCAATTTAATCTCGGGCACCTCGCGGCAGGTGTGTTGATGATGATTCCCCTCGCCGCGCTGTTCTCCTCGCTGTTGATGACGATTGCGGTTTTCGCCAAGAGCACACGTGAAGCGCAGAGCTATATCGTACCCCTGAACATGGTGATTATCCTGCCCGCCATGATGTCGATGATCCCCGGATCGGAAAGCGACCTGCAGAGCGCCTGGACACCGGTCGTGAATGTTTCCATTGTGCTCAAGGAGATTCTGAACGGCAACATGGACCCGGCCATGATTGGGATCACGCTGCTTTCCACGACCCTCTACGCCCTCGCGGGCATCTTTATTACGGTGCGTGTCTTTCAGCGGGAGAACGTGCTGTTCAGGGTTTGAATGGACCGCCTCGAAGAGGTGAACTCGATTTGACCCACGATTTATAGCGGTTCTTGACACTCTTTGTCTTTTGGCTCCTCACAAGAATGTGTGCAACTATCTCCAGCTGAATAGGTTGTCAAGTCACGCCGAGAGACAAAGCTACACTTGCCTCTCGGCGAACTTGACTGCTGAAGTCACATACAAATTCTCAGTGGGAGCTTGGCTTTGCGACAGTCGTCAGGTTTCCACTTCGCTATAAACCTGCCGCAACGTTGAAAGTTGCCGTCGAACCGTGATTTCATTTGACCCAACCGCCTCGGCGACTATATTTCCCACTTCGGGCGGATCTACGCCGCCACACACATTGGGCGAGCGACGCAAGGAGTGCTGAATGACGTCGGCAACAGAAGCAGTGGTTGTGAAACGGCCGCACCCGAGAGGATTGCCGGTCCTGTTTCTCACCGAGATGTGGGAGAGGTTCAGCTTTTACACCATGCGGGCGATTTTCGCGCTCTACATGGTCACCCCGCCGGAGCATGGCGGGCTGGGCTTTTCAGTACAGATGACGGCGACCGTGTATGGCCTCTATGTGGGCCTGGTCTACTTCACTCCGCTATTTGGCGGGATCCTCGCGGACCGTGTACTGGGCATCAAGCGATCGGTGACGCTCGGCGGACTCTTCTTCCTGCTCGGTCATCTGCTGCTCGCTTTCCCACCACTGCCTTTCTTCTTTGCCGGGCTTATCTCGCTGATTATCGGCAACGGTCTGTTCAAACCGAACATTTCGACCATGCTTGGCAACCTCTACCGTGAGGTGCCGGAACGCCGTGATGACGGTTACAACATCTTCTACATGGGGATCAATCTCGGCGCTTTCCTCTCGCCATTTGTCGCCGGATATCTGCGAGTGAATTACGGCTGGCATTACGGATTCGGGGCTGCGGCGGTCGGGATGGTGTTCTCGATGGCGGTCTTCTGGACCTTCCAGAGAATGGTCGCTGCGGGTGATGTGGGACCGGCAGCGAGGAGGTTGCGTCATGAGGAGCAGGCTCCGAAAGAGGTTGAGCCATCTGACCCGGCAAAAGACAAGGAACGCACCAAGGCGTTGATGATCATCTTCTTCATCGTCGTTTTCTTCTGGATGGCCTTCGAGCAGCAGGGATTAACCCTCACCTTCTGGGCGCAGAACGCCACCAACAGCGCGATAGCGGCTGAGACTTTCCAGTCGGTAAACCCGATGTTCATCCTGGTGCTCACCTTCCCGCTGGTTGGTTTCTGGGGCTTGTTGAGACGGCGGGGGAAAGAACCCACGACCGCCTCGAAGATGTTCATCGGCATGCTGCTGGGCGTACTCGCTTTTATCATCATGGCGATCTCCGCACTCACGGGGGGCAACCAGGGGCATGTCAGTGTCTACTGGCTCATGGGCGCCTATGCGGTGCTGACAACATCCGAGCTGATGCTTTCGCCGATGGGGCTGTCACTCGTCAGCAAACTGGCGCCGAAACGTCAGCTCGGCATGATGATGGGCGGCTGGTTTGTGGCTTCCGGGGTTGGAGGGTATCTCTCCGGTCTGATCGGTACTTTCTGGGACCGTCTCAACCACAGTGGATTCTTCTTCCTGATCGCCGGGATTCTGCTTGTGATCGCCTTCCTGCTTGCGACCCAGTTGAAGAAACTGAATCCGATCATTCATGAAGCGGAACAGGAAGCCGCCCGCGCTGCGGGTCACTGAGAGAGAAGGGAGGCACAGATGAAAAGGCAAGGGATGTCACTGCTCCTGCTGATCCTCGCAGTGGTTCTCGTGGGGGCGTACGGATATTTCAGCAAAACCGACCGGATTACAGAGGTACTCGACGACAATACGGTAGAACTGGCGAAAGGGAGACGCGTTCACCTGGTGGGGGTGATGCCGGTTGCGGATCCCATCGGCATTATGCCCGCGTCCGGTGCGGGGCACACCCCGGATGCACCCGAGGGGGATGAGATCGAGGTGATTAAAGTCGATTCACCCTTCCTGGATGCGATCATTGAGAAGGCGGCCGGGAAAAAGATCGTCCTCGAGTTTCCACCGCACTATTCCGGCGACATGGCCTCCCCCGATCTCTTCGCCTATGTGCAGCTGGAGGATGGCACCGACCTCGGCGGATGGATCATTGAGCAGGGCATGGCCCATGTGGACCATGATCACGATTACGACCGCAAGCTGCATTACCTGGAATTGGAACGAGCTGCCCGTGCCGCTGGCCGGGGGGTGTGGATGGAGAGTCCAGTTGAGGAGTGAAGGGGGTCAGGCAGTGCGGGCTCGCAGGAGTGGTGATCCACTGGTCCTCAATGCCATGACCTGTGAGCTGAATACCAGATAACTGGACGTCATTTCGCACTACATGGATAAGCAAGTCCGGTGAGCGCCCATGAGACTGTTTCTTTCGATTGCGCAGCTTCTTGTTGTCCTGACCGTTTCCCAGGCGGCGGATATTCTTTATACCGGCTGCACCAACGGCAGGATCGAGAACTGCCGTTGCCCAAATGACCCCCTCGGTGCGCTCGAGAAAAGGCTGCCGGAAATAGAACGGCGCCGCGCGCTTGGGGACGTTTTACTGCTGGATAGCGGCGACTTTATGCCGCCGCTGACTGATTCGATCGCCTCCAAAGCAGTGCTCGACATTTACGCGCTTACCGGGTATGACGCCCTGACCCTCGGCGACCAGGAACTGATCCAGGGGGAGGAACTGGTGCGTAAGATGCTGGAAAAACTGCCCGTCGTCTCCGCTAATCTCACCTTCGCCGATGGCAGCCCGATTGGGATTCCATCGATCACCTTCCAACGCGGTCGGCAGACCTTTTTTGTGACGGCGCTTTTTGACCCTGGCGCATTACGATACATTGAACCCTCGCTGGTCGAATTTGTCCGCGTGTTGCCCGTGGAAGAGTCGCTCGAGACTGTTCTGACAAGCGTACCGGAGGGTGCGCAGGTGATCGTGCTGTCTCATGCCGGGATGGATCGTGACCGTCAAAATGCCGACGAATGGCAGGGAGTGGACTTGATCGTCGGCGGACATTCGCAGACGAAATTACTCGAACCCTGGACAGGTGCCCGGATTCCGGTGGTGCAGGCAGAAGGAAACGGACGATATCTCGGTGTTGCTCGCCTGCGTGGTGGACGCGTGCGGGGTGAGTTGATCGAGATGCGTCAGGAGCTGCCCGACGACTCTCGGGTCATCGAGCGGCTGATGGAGATGAAAGTTGCGAAGCGGCGCGCACATCAGCTTGTTGATTGACAGGGGGTGACAGTACTTCAGCGCGCCAGTCTCTTTCACCACATGGGAGAGCATTTCCTGCGCTGAGGAACTGTCACTGTGAGTGGCCTGCACGAGTACTGATACATGCTGTCCGGAAAAGCGGTTCCTCCCGTTGCTCCATTCCCTAACCGTAGCGTACCTTTCGCGGATTGTCGCGTACCGGGAGACACCCGGGGCAGTAGTGAGCACGTTCGGGAGGGGAGAGTCCATGGGAAGAAGCGGGTTGGGGTGGCTGCTTATTGCTGTTACGGTGGCGCTGTTCGTGGTGCTGCCGTTCGCGGGCGTCAGCGTCGCACAGTCGGATGTCGAGCAGCATGAAGCGGGCATGCAGGTTACCGCTGGCGACGATACGGTCGGAACCACGGCTGCAGGTCACGACGCGGGCAACGCCCACGGCGAAGACGCCGCGCATGGCGGCGGACATGGTGCCCACGGCGATCCGGCGGACTCCCTCGGCGCCCATCTGCCGATCTGGAGTGCGTTACCCTTTGTCGGCATCCTGTTGTCGATTGCGCTGTTTCCCCTGTTCGCTCCGGCATTCTGGCATCACCATTTCCCCAAGATTTCCGCCTTCTGGGCGCTTGTTTTCGTTATTCCCTTCCTGATTGTCTACAAGGGTGAAGCGCTTTACCAGGTTCTCCATATTTACCTCGCAGACTATTTCCCGTTCATCATCCTGCTGCTTGGGCTTTTCACCGCGTCGGGCGGGATATTGTTACGTGGTACGCTGGTGGGCACACCGAAAGTCAATTTGACTTTCCTGATCATCGGCACCATCCTCGCAAGCTGGATGGGAACCACCGGCGCGGCGATGGTGTTGATCCGTCCATTGCTGCGTGCCAACCGCAACCGAAAAACGAAGATGCACATTGTCATCTTCTTCATTTTCCTGGTGGCGAACATCGGCGGTTCGCTGACGCCCCTTGGCGATCCGCCCCTCTTCCTCGGCTTCCTGCATGGCGTGCCCTTCTTCTGGACATTCCATCTTTTCCCGCACTTCGCGACGGCTTCGCTGATCCTGCTTGCGCTCTTTTTCCTGATCGATTCGATCCTGTATAAACGTGAGGGGATGACTGTCACCGGCGAAGACAAGCTGGTGCGTGAACCGCTCAAGCTGGAGGGTCTGCACAACCTGATCTTCCTGCTCGGCGTGCTCGGCGCGGTACTCTTCAGCGGTTCGGTCAGAGTTGGTGAAGTGAATGTCCTGGGCGTACACATGCGCTGGGAAAACATTTTCCGCGACTTCTTCATCCTCTTGATGGTGTATCTCTCAGTCAGAACCACTCGCAAGAAAATCCGTGTCGACAACGGTTTCACCTGGTTCCCGATCCAGGAAGTGGCCTACCTGTTCGCCGGTATTTTCATGACCATCATTCCTGCGCTGGCGATGCTGCAGGCGGGTACGCATGGCGCCTTGGCCGGGGTGGTCAACTTCGTGCGTGAACCCTTCCACTATTTCTGGGTTACCGGCTCGCTTTCGGCATTTCTTGACAACGCACCAACCTACCTTACCTTCTACAACCTGGCGCAGGGACGGTTGGGGCTAACCGACCTGATGGTCAACCAGATCCTGACAAATCAGATCGAATATGCTTACAGGGCGGTCTTTACTCAGGACCTGATCGCCATTTCAGCGGGTGCGGTTTTCTTCGGTGCGATGACCTACATCGGTAATGCGCCCAACTTCATGGTCCGTTCGATTGCAGAAGAAAACCATATCAAGATGCCGAGCTTCTTCGGCTATATGCTGTGGTCGGTGGGGATTCTCGCACCGCTGTTTCTGCTGATCACGTTCATCTTTTTCCTGTGATGCACGGACACCTGAACCTGGGGAGGGAAGGCGATGTATACCCACATTCTTTACCCGACAGATCTGTCGGATAATGCGAACGACGGATTCAGCACAGCGGTTGAGCTTGCTCGACTGTTCGACGCTCGCATCACACTGCTCAACATCCACGAGGAATTTCTGAACGAGCAGGAGATGCAGTCTTTGCGTGTCAGTGCCGAAGGGTACCGGGAGATGATGAAAAGCCGTGCCCTCGCCAGCCGTGAACAGATGAGGGAGTTGGTGGAGCGTGAGGATGCCCAGAGCTTTACGGATGTGATTATGCGCGCGGGCATGCCCAAGCCGGAAATCATCTCAACAGCTCAGGATGTTGGTGCAGACTTGATTGTGATGACCTCCAACGGACGTTCGAACCTCAGCCAGCTTTTGCTTGGATCGGTGGCGGAGTATGTGGTGCGCACATCGCCTGTACCGGTGTTGGTGATTAAAGTTCCGCGCTGATGGCGGGAGCCCGTTCGGGGTACGGTTTGCCTTGACATGAGGGGTGGTCCCGCCTATATTTCCGCTCGCCTTGAAACAACGATGTTTGCAAGGGCCGCGAGGCCCTTTTTCAAACTCTTCAAGGATTGTATCTACGGGGCCTTAGCTCAGCTGGGAGAGCGCCTGAATGGCATTCAGGAGGTCAGCGGTTCGATCCCGCTAGGCTCCACTGCAGCACCGATGGATGGGTATTTGACAAGCGGGGTATGCCGGGTTGGGCGGATGGGTGTGCAAAAACTGACGCTGGAGCATCGAGTTTGCCGGTGGAAGTGAATCTTGCATTTACCTCTGCAACCCTCTACATTTTTGGCCGGTCAGTGTGACCCTCTGCGCGAGAGTAGCTCAGTTGGTAGAGCTCCACGTTGCCAACGTGGTTGTCGCGGGTTCGAGTCCCGTCTCTCGCTCAAACACCCGGCCCTGGCGTAGGTGGTGCAACGCCGACAGGCTGGGTTTCTCTTGGCAGCCTTCGGTTGGCGACTCCGCATGCCTTTCGCATGGATTGGGTTCCAGGCGGCGTGGCCAAGTGGCTAAGGCGAAGGTCTGCAAAACCTTTATTCGCCGGTTCGAATCCGGCCGCCGCCTCCAGATGCGCGGGGAGGCCCGGACACCCGGCTGGTGAGGGGGAAGGCGGCCATTCACGCCGGATCCTGCCGAACGCCGGGATGGTGAAATCGGTAGACACAGGGGACTTAAAATCCCCCGGGGGAAACCCCATGCCGGTTCGAGTCCGGCTCCCGGCACCGAGGAGCTGTTTGATGTGGTTCGACCGGGCGCTTAGCTCAGCTTGGTTAGAGCGCCGTCTTGACATGGCGGAGGTCACTGGTTCGAGTCCAGTAGTGCCCACTTTCTGTTGGATGATGGTTTGAGATAACGAGGTTTTTCAGGAGATCGTGTCATCGCTCACCCACGCGCTTTAGATCGCAAGGCGCCCGCACCTCCGGCGCATCGCATCAATGATCTGATCAAGGTTCCACAGGTTCGTTTAATCGGTCCGGATGGCGAGCAGGTCGGGATCGTCCCTACCGAGAAGGCGCTTGCGATTGCGGAAGAGGCTGAGCTTGATCTCGTGGAAGTCGCACCGAATGCCGATCCACCGGTCTGTCGCGTGCTCGATTACGGCAAGTTTCGCTACGAATTGCAGAAAAAAGAACGTGACAGCCGGAAAAAGGGGCATAACGTTCAAATCAAAAAAATCCGGGTGAGCCCGAAGATTGATGACAACGATTTTAACGTCAAACTTCGCATGATGCGTTCCTTCATCGAAGCGGGTGACAAGGTGAAGGTCACTCTGATGTTCAAGGGACGTATGGTGACTCACAAGGAACTTGGCCGTGAGGTGATGGAGAAGTTTGTCGCCGAAACGGCGGATGTTGCCAAGCTCGAGGGCATCATCCAGATGGAAGGCCACCGCAACATGGTGATGACCCTCCAGAAAAAGTAGCACTTTCCACGGGCCTGGATTTCCCGAGAGTCCGCTGCCCGCTTACGCAGGTGAACTGATGCCGAAGATGAAAAGCAATCGTGCGGCGAAGAAGCGTTTCCGTCGCACCGGGACCGGAAAAATCCGGATGAACCACAGCTACAAGAGCCACATCCTGACGAAAAAATCCCGTGGCCGGAAGCGTAAGCTTTCGAAATCCGGGATTGTCGCGGCTGTGGACCAGCCCCGGGTCGCCCGGATGATCCAGGAGTAAGCCATGCCTCGCGCTACCAACAATCCGGCGTCCAAAGCACGCCGCAAGAAGATTCTGGACCGTGCCAAGGGGATGCGCGGCCGTACAAAGAGTACGATTCGCGCCGCGATCCGTGTCACCGATCGCGCCGGTGTTTATTCCTACCGGGACCGCAAGGTCCGCCGCCGTGACTTCCGCGCCCTCTGGATTCAGCGGATCAACGCCGCCGTACGTCCACACGGCCTCAGCTACTCGCGCTTCATGCACCTCCTGAAGGAAAAGGGGATCGACCTGGACCGTAAGGCTCTCGCCTACCTCGCCTTCACCGACAGCGAAGCGTTCGATGCCATTGTCGCCCAGGTGCAGCAGTAAGCAAGCATTGAGTACAGACGACATTGCAGCGGTCACCCCATCAGGGGTGGCCGTTTTTTCGTCACTGACGGTGATCCCGCTGTATGACGGTGTCGCTAACTGTACTACCCGGTTGCGGCAGGTCCGCAGATCAACTTCAACAGCAGCAGACATGCCGCATTTCCTTCGATCGCACATCAAAGAGGTGCGGATTTGCGAGCCACCCCGAGAGCAAGGGTGACAGTTGCTCAGCGTGCTATTACCTCTCGCACCTGGACGACTCTTAGCCGAGCAGAATAACCGTAACCAGACGAGGTCCTGCCGCAACCCCGGAAAGCGGAGGATGCTGAGTACAGGTCGGCAGCAAATGCCCGGCCTGCATTTCGTGCAAAGTCAAACGCCCGCCTGGCTCAAGGTTGGAGTTGGGCAATTACTCTCGAGCAGGGTGGGTGCGCAGAATCTGTATATTTTGATTCATGTTGTTGACAACCGAATACAAAGGGTCTACTTTCATAACTGTAGGGCCAATGCATCACTCGATCCGCCGTATCATCATTACCTGGAGGCTGCCATGATTCACCTGCTCCGTTTTGCTCGCTGCGCCTTTATTCTGACGCTCGCCTTGTTCCTCATTCCTGCTGTACAAGCCCAGTGGACAGAAGAGATCATCCCGGAACCCGGAACGGGATACCTGGACAGTTCTCCAAGTGGAGACACTCTATTTATCTCCTCCTACTCGTCCGGGCTGTGGCGTTCGATTGACCGTGGGGGTGAGTGGCTGTCGAAAACCTCGCAAGTCACTGATGGTGTTCCGTACTTCTATCCGGTCTACCTTGTCGGGGATACCGTCATTGTCACGGCCATGGTTGACCACAACTACTCTGTTGGTTTCCATGTCTATCTCAGCTTCGACGCCGGTGAAAGCTGGGTGGGCGGGTTTGATGCCTGGAATACACCCACGATACCGACTAATTATCCGGTTACTTTCCAGGTAGATCCACTCATCCCTTCCAACTGGTACTTTGCCTCAGACGAATGGGTTGGTACCAGTCTTGACGCCGGACGCACCTGGACCTACGACGAGTCTGGTACTTTTCCTTCATCTCATTTCTTGTTTGCCTGTGACCCGACCAATCCACAGAGGATATATGCCGGGGCTCGAAAAATCGTCTCACCGACTCCCTATCAGGCTATCTACCTGAGTGAAGATGGCGGGGCGAGCTGGGCGGAGATTGAACCGAACGAGCAGCCAAGGCTGGCTTACGGCGTGAACTTGTGGGTGCTACCGGATGGCGATCTGATTGTGAAGGGCCAGAGCCAGGACTCAGGTATCCAGGTGCTGCGCAGCCCGGATGGGGGGCTGACCTGGGTCGAGGATGATTTCGGTGGACTCGATCTCGAAACCTACCGTATTCAACTTTCATACATGTTGGAAAACCACACCATCATTGCGTTTGGGATTGAGCCCGCTCCTGTGCTGAGGTCAATTGACGGAGGGGAGAGCTGGCAGGAGGCAGGGCTGAATTTTCCTGCCACCAGTGGCAGCCTGGGCTATCTATCCTGCAATCCAGCCACAGGTATTATTCACGGGCGGTCTCGAATCCACGGCGCATTCCGTATTGCCCCGCCCTGGGAAACGGTCCAATGGTTGGCGGACCCGGTAAATGGAGGGTCATTCTCAAGGGAAGAGATGATTGCTTTCGATGAAGGCGGAATCTATCTCTGCTCGCTTGCAGGTCGGCTCTATCGTTCGGAGGGTGATTCGAGGTATTTCGAACTGGCGCATCCTGTCACAGAGGGTGAAAGCTATTATTCGGTGTATGCTGTCATCTGGAACGATCCTGGATTGACAGTGGTGGGGTCGTACATCAGCGGCGAAGTTGATGGCGAGTATGTCCGTCAGGAGCAGGTCGCAGTGCGGATGGCGGGTGTCGGTGATTGGGAACATCATGATGCGCCTGGAATTACGAAGACAGCTGTTCGGGCTGCGGACGGTGAGGGAATTGAACTGATCAGCTTCGATCGAGCGCTTGGCACCACGTGGGTCTCTGCTGACACAGGTCGCACCTGGACAGAGGAGAGCCGATTACCGGCAGATGTCAATCAGTGGAATGCGCATGAGAACCTGATTATCGCTTCTATTTATTCCAATTTCGAGCACAGCTTTATGCTCAGCACCGATTCAGGGGTGAGTTGGACCGACCTGGGTATCGCCGAGCTGGATCCTGTCGGATCATTCCAGGCGAGTGTGAGAACACCGACGGGGATCGTTGTGTCCATGCTGGATCATTCTTATCTGATTGATTTTCAAGGCCAGGTGACCCAGCTCGCATCTCATGTGGACATCGGTTATTTTTCAACACTGGCGGTTGTGCCGAGAGGAGAGGATAACTTCGATCTCTACGGTTCCAATCACCAGATCAAGGATCTCTACAAGGCCGAATCCCCCTGGAACGAATGGGTACCGGCGGATGTCGGGCAACCGATGGCACTCGACGGAGTCCGCCTCAACGGGCTTGCCTACGACCCCTACCGCAATCGACTCTATTGTTCGAACGGAGGCTGGTTGGTATCTCGAAGTCTTGAGCAGGCTGGAGCTATGGAAACTTCAGCTGCGAATCCCCTGAACTTCGACATCCTGACCAGTTGGCCGAATCCCTTCAACTCCACTACGACAGTCCAGGTGACCTTGGCAAAGCCAGGGATGGCACGTGTGATGCTGTTTGATCTGCTGGGCAGGGAGGTGGTGCGTCTCCACGAGGGCAGGCTTGCGGCGGGGAGTCATGCGATTGTCCTGGATGGAGCCGATCTCCCAAGCGGCGCCTACTTCCTCCGCCTTGAAAGTCCCACCGGCCTGCAGAGCCGCAGGGTGACACTGCTGAAATAAGCGGTGCTCGAACGAGTTCGGTCAGGTCCGCAGACCTGACCGATCGATGCGGCAGGTCTTTGGACCTGCCGCATCGTCTTTGAGATATGCCGCAAGGGTCAATCCACCCAGAGGAACAGGGAATCATCACTTCCGCGCGGTTTTGCTTCCGTCGAATCGGGGAGAAGGATCTCCCCCGGATCGGGAGGTGGAACAGGATGAAGCGAGTTGGACAATGGCGCTGATGCTGGCTGCTGCTGTTTCATCAGGTGCAGGCCGTACTCCATTCGCAGGGCGTCGTTGTAGTTCTCTGCCGCCATTCGGGCCTGGTCATAGCTGATTTGTTTCGGGCGGTAGAGCGCGTCTTTCATCATTGCCCACCCGATCGAACCGACCAGAATACCGCCGATGGTGAGCATACCGGAAGGACTGTTCCACTTCGGATCATCACCGGGTCTGGTCTCATTGATGAGCGCAAGGGATCCGATCAATCCGACTGACCCTCCGCCGAGGAACATCCCCGCACCAATATTCATTTTTTGGGCGTTTGTACTGTCTTGGACGGTGCTCTCGCGGGCTTCGAGGTAGTTTCCAACCAGCCGTAAGAACTGCTCCTCGCGAAGACGTTCGGTGCCGCGGTAAGCCGTCCAGTGGTGGGTTTTATTGTAGATGTCGTCCGGTACCTCATCCTTTTCGACACGAAGCGCCTTGCTGGCGTACATCGTGGCGAAGCTGGGTTCGTCGGGCTGGGCGAAGATGATACCGGGAATAATCAGCAAAACAAACGTGTGGGAAGCGACCAGATTGAGAGTTCTGTTGGCGAGCGAGTGCATGGGGCCTCCTAAGTGTGCTGATAATGGTTAGTTCCACAGTAATAACGCGCCCCCACCCGATCGGGCAGGGGCACGGAGTTGACATCAATCATCCAGCAAGCTGACCTCGTTCGGGACACGGTATTTGATCGAGGAACCGTCCGAGCCGGTCAAGGCCCACTTCCAGCCCTTTTCGCTCATCACCTGCCCAACGGCTTCTCCGAGGTCAAAACTGTTGCCCTCGAGGGTGACTTGCAGGGTGGCGGTGCCGTCGGCGAAGGACCGTCGGCTGACCTGGTTGACACTGCCGCTTCGCTGCAACGCCTCTTCGAATTCCTGCAGGGTGTTGCCGGGGACGTTCTCGATGGTCAGAGTGATTGCGGTTCCACCGGTGGTTCCGGTGTTGGACCAGCTCGCCAGCACCTGGTCGAGCGCCTTTGACATGGCGTTTTCACCGGCGATCTTGCCAGCGGCACGGTAAGCGAGCTGCTCGTTCTGGTCGGTGCCGAGGCCACGACCTTCAGCTTGTGCGATCACTTTGTAACTGCCGGTGTGGACCACCGTCAGATTGACCACGGCGGTCGCTTTCTGAAAGGTGCGTCCACCAGCTTCCTTGAAGCCGATCACCGAATAGTAGACCACGTACTCCGCACCGATGCCTGCGCCCCACATCGAGAGATCGCTCATGGCCGCGGGACTCGAAAGTCCGGTCGCCACATTGTATGCGGGTGCCTGGATCACCTCGAGTTGACGGCCCACCAGCAAGCCCTGAACTCCGCTCGCCGCTTGTCCGACAATCGGGTCGCCCGGGCGGAAAGCATCCGCGGCGGGACTTGGGTCCGGCATGACGATGAAGCGAGGGTTGCCCTGCTTCGCGGAGAGCACCTTGATGGCGTTGACATCGTTACGGATGGATGCTGTCTCCACGACGGCTCGAATCCTTACCCTGTAGCCGGCCGGGCTGCCGCCTTCTTCCACCACCTGGAAGGTTTTCAGGTAGCCCTGTGAGCTTGTGAGGATACGGTCACTCACGAGGTTGTAGTTGGCGACAAGTGTCCGACTGTCGACCACCTGGCCGACGACGGTCGACACGGCATTCCGTTGCGCGTCACGGAGTGCGGCCTCACGGTCCGAGCCGACACCGTCGACCACCACTTCGGTCGCCGCCGTCGCCGCACCTGCCATCTGCAGCAGGAGCGACAACAGGGCGGACATGATGATACTTCTTGAGCGGGAGTGCATAGTCCCTCCAGAAATGTCCCGGGCTTACTGCGCCCTGTAGAAGCGAATCGAGTTAGAGACCATCTGCGGATCGCCCGCGAGCGAAACTTCATGCGAGGCGAAAACATCGTAGATGGCATACATCAGGTCCTCAGCCGAACCGTCGAACCAGACCATGTATTCATCCACATTGCCGGCTGCCTTGAGCCGTTTCTGCTCTTTCGCAAGGTCTTTCAGAGCGTCACGCACCCAGCGCATGTCCCCGAAGCTGAAATCGGTGAAGATGAGCTTGACCGGGCGACCATTTTTCGTGTAATCGCGCCAGAAGCTGGTGACGCTGTCCATCACTCGTGTCATCGCGGTGTTCATCGCCTGGTCGATGCCAGCGCCGACGCTTGCCCCTTCACTGGAGAGTGCCATCGGTTCACTGAAGCCCTGTCCGGAACCGATGAACTCGCCGGTCATGGCGTTGTAGGCTCCAACAGTCAGGATCACCTTCTTTGTGACTGCGCCGCCATAGGTGCCGCTCTCGATCTGAGCGGTGATCTTGATGAAAATATCGGCTGGCGTGTTGCGCGAAAGCTGGAGCACCAGGTCTTCCTGGCCCTCTTCGCCGGAGGAGCTTTTCGCCATGGCGATCACCTGCTCGTCCGCCTCGAGGGCGCGAGCTTCATCTTCCCCCACGGTGGGGATGCCCTGGTCCTGGAAGAAGACACGGACGCGTGTGTAGAAGAGGTCTTTGTACTTCGCCGCTTCGGCAGAAGAGTTGGTGATATCGAGGTAAGGCATGATCGAGAAACGATCGAGCTCCTTGCGCACATCCGCAGCGGAGGAGATCACACCGAGTGCGACCAGCTTCTGCTGAAGGACATCACGGATAATGGTGACTTCGAGCACGACAGTCGTCTGGTAGATCGGCTTGTCGTAGTTGCCCTTGTCCTTATAGGAAGCGTGCTGGATGAAAAGGTCGGTGTCCGCCATGATCTGATCCCGCACCTTTTCGAATGCCGCTTTCTCGTCAGAGGCGCGAAGCATGTCGTTGATCACGATCAAGACAGCGTTCTCCTTCGCTTTCTTGAAAGCGAGCGCCTCACGTTCCTGTTTTTTCTTGATTCCCTCAACCACACCACGGGCCTGGACTCGGACAGTCTTCTCGTCCAACACCACGATCTCCTGGGCGATAGCGCCGGCGAAACCGCCGGACAGCAACAGGAACGCCAACCCCAGGGCGAGAGTACGATAACCCCTCATGACAATCTCTCCTTCTTGTTCCAACAGTTTGTTGTCGGTTCAAACACTCGATTCACTTCGGGGCCGTTCCCAGCTCTTTCGGTTGTCTTTTCCAGGCGCGGCACCCCTCGCTCGAGGGGAAACGTACGAGTGTTTCCTGATTCGGACAAGGGACGATGCATTCTCTCACGGGAAAGGCAGGTCTCCTGCTCCTGTTTCTCTCGCCCCACAGTGTGGGGTGGAAGTGCCACACATTTGCTGACAGCAATCGTCTGAAAGCGTGTGGTGGCAAGGGTTTTGTCCGAATCGTCTATTGCTTCGGTGGGAGCATATGCAAACGGGCTGCCAGTTTTGGAGGGGAATCTGCCATCCCTTTCTGCTGCCGGAGACAGTGAAGGATGGGGTTGGCTCTATACAATCGGATCGAAGGTGGAAACTGATACAGCCTGCGGCGATTTGTCAGTGGTAGATTACACTCGTGAAGCAGGGGGTTTGGAGATGGACCAGGCGCAGAAAAAACGGATCTACATCACGGATCGTGATCCCTATGTCTACCAGCGTGCGAGGTCAGAAGCTGCCAGGCTGCGTGCGAGGCAGGAGAGTGTTTACAAAGCGAGACGAGAGAGCCGACAACGCCCTGAATGTGATGCCCGGGCTCTTCACAGACGACAAAGTGTCGTCCTCGGCTTGCTGTTCGCAGCCCTGGCGTTTGTCATCTGGAGCGGAGCACGCATCACCGCACCCCGCCTGCTGGTGGTTACACATGGGCAGGAGGGAACAGTCTTCACAGACAGCCTCAAGCTGGGCCGGAGCGGCGAAGTGATCGCTCTGAAACCGGGCGTGTACGAGGTCAGTGTGGTTTTCGACGATAGCCGATTTGCGCCATCTCCGCCGACCCAGCTTGTAAAGACCGGATACTCTCTTCACCCTTTCCAGATCGAGTTCCACGCCTCCATGCCCATGCATCTCAAAACTGATTCGACCCTACACAGCTCCCCCCACACAAGCCGAGGGGAGTAAGGTCAATTCTTGAGGGTGAGCCCTTCACCGCCGATCCCCCCCGTGGCAAAATTGCCCCCTAACTGCCGATCCAGGCCACTTCTGAGATAGTCGAGACAGCAAAAGCAAGAATCCAAGCCGATTTGGGCTGGCTTTTTTGCACGGGCAAACTTTTATTTCCCCTGGGGTTAGGGGGGACGAACACTTCTCGTCTCCTTTTTGGTCTTTCTGGTGGAAAGGCTATCTTTGAATGAACGTCATGAACAGGTTGGAGGATCGGTTGAAGCAGCGCAGTCTGGTGATCAACCCGGGGACCACCTCGACCAAGATCGCAATCTTCGACGGTGACCAAGAGGTGCATCGTGACAACATCCAGCATGATGCGGCAACTCTGCACAGCTTCGGTGCGGTGTCGGCACAACTCGATCACCGCTTTGAGCTGATCGAGAAGGCTATTCCTGGTGAATTGCGCGAGGGATGGGTGGCTGTCGTGGGCCGCGGCGGATTACTGAGGCCTTGCGAGGGTGGAACCTACCTGGTCGATGAGACGATGCTCGCTGATGCCCGTGACGCACGGTACGGCGAACACGCCAGCAATCTCGGTTCGCTGCTGGCGCAAAAATTCGGTGCCTCTGCCGGGGTGCCAGCCTATGTGGTTGACCCGGTCAGCACGGATGAGTTCACCGATTTGCCACGGATCAGCGGTGTGCCGGGAATCGTGCGAAAGTGCCGTGCTCACGCACTGAACATCAAGGCCACCGCGTATCGTACGGCCCGTCAACTGGGGAAACCCCTCTCCGCTACTCGCTTTGTCGTGGCCCACCTCGGTGGTGGAATCTCGATCGCTGCGCTTGACGGCGGGCGTCTCGCAGATGTCAACGACGGTCTGCTCGGAATGGGTCCATTCAGCCCGGAACGTGCCGGGGCGTTGCCATTGCAGGGGGTGATCGACCTGGTGCGTGACAAGGGGTATGACGAAGCGAAACGGATCTTCAGCCGGGAGAGTGGTTTTGTCGGCTATTTTGGCACCTCCGACCTGCGTGAAGTAGAAGCGAAGATCGATTCAGGCGATGCGCAGGCGAAGCTCATTTTTGATGCCATGGTCTACCAGATCGCCAAAGAGATCGGGGCAATGACTGCCGCACTGAAGGGGAAGATCGACGGCATCATCCTCACAGGCGGCCTGATTCATTCCGAGCGGCTGCTTTCCCAGTTGACATCTTCGATCGAGTTCCTGGGACATGTCTACCTGCACCCGGGGGAAGAAGAGATGCTGGCCCTTGCGGAGGGCGCCCAGCGTGTGGTGCGTGGCGAAGAAAACGCGAAATCCTACGGAGTTCAAGCATGAGTGAGAAAAAGGACAACCGTCTGTTGCTGTACGGAAACGACGCGATTGCCCACGGTGCCCGTGAGGCTGGATGCTACTTCGCAGTCGCCTATCCCGGCACTCCTTCCTCCGAGATTCTGCCGGCATTTGCCCAGTTTCCGGGTGTCTTCGCCAAGTGGTCACCCAACGAGAAGGTCGCGGTGGAGGTGGGGATCGGGGCGAGCCTGACCGGTACCCGTACTCTGGTGACGATGAAGCATGTCGGGGTGAATGTGGCGATGGACCCCCTGATGACCTTCACCTACTCGGGGGTGCGCGGCGGGTTTGTTCTGGTGAGTGCGGACGACCCCGAGATGCACTCGAGCCAGAATGAGCAGGACAATCGCTGCATCGCCAAATTTGCCAAGATGCCGGTATTCGATCCCAGCAACAGCCAGGATGCCCACGATTTCACGAAACTGGCATTCGATATCTCCGAGCGGTTCAACACGCCGGTAATGCTCCGTGAAACGACTCGTGTCGCGCACGCTCAGACCATGGTCAGCCTCGGCGAGTGGGCCGAACCGGTGCGTGGGGAGCATTTTGTGCGGGAGACGAGCCGCTTTGTGATGATGCCCAATTTTGCCCGTCCCCGTCATGCCTTCGCCGAGCAACGCAGCCTCGACTTGCAGAAGTGGTCCAACGAGTGGGAGGGCAACCGCCTGGAGCTGACCTCGAGGAAGATCGGCGTGATCACCGGAGGCATCGCCTACAACTATGTGCGCGAGCTGCTCCCAGATGCCAGCTACCTGAAGGTGGGGATGCCCTGGCCATTTCCGGGCGACAAGGCACGTGAGCTGTGCGAATACTGCGACCGGGTTATCGTGGTTGAGGAACTCGAACCTTTCCTCGAGGAAGAGGCGAAAATTATCGGGCTGGAGGTGGAGGGGAAGAAGTATGTGCCACGGGAAGGTGAACTGAACCTGGACCGTGTCGCCGAAGCCCTGGTGAAGGCGGGGCTGCTCGAAAAGTCGCCTGTTTTACCCCGAGCAGCGGCTGTCATTCCTCGTCCGCCGGTGCTGTGCGCGGGTTGCCCACACCGCGGCATCTACATGGCGCTGAAGAAGGTGAACGCGGATGTCTACGGTGACATCGGCTGCTATACTCTTGCTGCGCTGCCGCCCCTGGAAACGCTTCACACCTGCTTCTGCATGGGCGCGTCGATTGGCAACAGCATCGGGACAAAACTCACCGAACGTGATCCGAAACATCCGCAGGTGGCTGTCATCGGTGATGGCACCTTCTACCACAGCGGGATAACCGGCCTGCTCGATGCCGTTACCAGCAACCTGGACATCACCATCGTAATTGTGGATAACGGCATCACCGCGATGACCGGTGGGCAGGAGAACGCCGGGACAGGTGTAGACCTGATGGGGAACACGGTTCCCGCTGTGAAGATCGAGGAGATTGTCACCGCGCTCGGTGTGAAGAAGCTGGTTGTCGCGGATACCTACAATTTCGACACGACACTCGCACAGTTACGTGAAGCGATCGATTATCCGGGAACGTCCGTAGTGATCGCGCGGCGCCCCTGTGCGCTTTTCCCGAAGAAGCTCAAGACAGACCCCTATGTGGTGCTCGATGACATCTGTAACGGCTGTGCAGCGTGTTTCCGTATCGGCTGCCCGGCCATCAGCGACTCTGGCAACCGTACAGAGAAGGGATTGGCCATCGCGCAGATCGACCCGGCAGCCTGCACCGGATGCAAGCTGTGCGTGCAGGTCTGTCCAGTGGATGCCATCATCCCGTTGGCAAAGAGGCAGGAGGTGATAGCGTGAACGGTAAAACGACCAACGTGATGATTGTCGGTGTGGGGGGGCAGGGTGTGGTGCTCGCCTCGAACATCCTCTGCGCTGTGGTAGTCGAAGCGGGGTATGATGTCAAGAAGTCGGAAATCCACGGCATGAGTCAGCGTGGCGGCGTGGTGACCAGCGACATCCGTTTCGGAAGCGAAGTGCTGAGCCCCCTGATCGCACATGGTACAGTCGATGTGATGCTTGCCTTTGAGGCGGCTGAAGCGATGCGTTTCGCACATGAGGTGACGCCTGGTGGGATGCTGATCTCCTCCACTACTCGTTTAGCGCCGCCAAAAGGTCCGACACGCAAAGGGCAGGTTGAGTATCCCGCCATGCCGCTCAAGGAGGCTGAGGAGTTCTGCAGGGGACGGATCATCCCAATCGACACGGACAGCATCTCGCGTGAGTTGGGCAACCCGCGACTGGCGAATACCATTCTGCTGGGAGCGCTCTCCGCCGGTCTCGAGGTCGAGGAGACGGTCTGGACAGCGATGATTCGTAAGATGGTCCCACCGAAGACGATCGACCTGAACCTCGCCGCGTTCCAGCGTGGGCGTGAATCTGTGGCGCTCGCGGAAGCGTAGCGGAGTCTGGTTGTGTGGAACTGATCCGGCCTGGACAGCCTGCAGTCCGGGCCGGTTATGTCTGATCAGCCTTGTGTCGGAAGCATCCTCATCATGCGTTGAGGTCAGGACTGATGCCCGGTGTGCGAGTGCCCGGATCATTCGATTTGTCTTTGTAAGTGCCTGCGCCGTTAGGACAGGTTCGAAAACCTGCCCGATTTTCTGCCAGATCGCGGATCAGGTGGAACGGAACTGGCGGCAGGTCTCCGCTTCGCTAAAGACCTGCCGCAACGCTGCCGAAACGCTGGGGAAAACTCGAGCTGGAGTTGCTCGTCCGGCTGGATCAGCCATCAGACGATCAACATCGCGTCGCCGTAGCTGAAAAAACGGTAGCGTTCACGCACCGCTTCGGAGTAGGCGTTGAGGATGCTTTCACGTCCCGCCAATGCGCTGACAAGCATCAGCAGGGTTGACCCCGGCAGGTGGAAGTTGGTCAATAGGCCGTCGACCACCTTGAAGCGGTAGGGTGGGCGGATGAAGAGGTTGGTCGCACCACTTCCGGCCACGACCCGGCCCGTATCGTCCGCTACCGACTCCAGCGTCCTTACGGATGTCGTGCCAACCGCAATACAGCGCCCGCCTGATTCACGCGCCCTGTTGATCGCAGTGGCGGCTTCCTCGCTGACGGTATATCGCTCGTAGTCCATCCTGTGCCGGGTAAGCTCCTCAACTGTCACCGGGCGGAAGGTACCAATCCCCACATGGAGGGTGAGGCGTGCGATCGTCACACCACTCGCCTCTATTCGTTGCAGGATTTCCGGGGTGAAGTGGAGTCCTGCTGTCGGTGCGGCCACCGCGCCCTCATGGTGGGCGTAAACGGTCTGGTATCGTTCGCGGTCACCGGCTTCCGCAGGACGGTGGATGTAGGGGGGAAGGGGCATGCTGCCATGAGACTCCAGCCATTCCCGAAAGCCATCCGCAGGTTCAAAACGAAGCCGCCGCCTGCCCTCTTCACCCTCGGCAAGAACTCGCGCCCGGCAACCGTCGGGGAAGAGGATCTCTGCGCCCACATGCAATCGTTTCGCCGGTTTTGCGAGGACCATCCACTCGGAATCATGGATCGGTTCGAGCAGCAACACTTCTACCTGGCCGCCACTCTCTTTCTGACCGAAAATTCGTGCAGGAATAACACGTGTATCATTGAGAACCAGGAGATCACCTGGGTTGAGGAACCTTGGGAAATCACGGAACTGGTGATGATGAATCGAATTGTCGTTGCGGCCGAGCAGGAGGAGACGGCTGCCATCCCTGCGGTCGGCCGGTGTCTGCGCGATCAGCTCTTCCGGGAGGTCATACAAATAGTCGCTGCGCCGATCCATCGCTCAGCCATTTCCCCTGTCGGACGCGGTGCTCAGGGAGAGCCGCTGCGAGATAAGCAGCGACACCGGAAGCAACGCATGGACACCGATCCCGACCAGGAATGCGAACAGGATGGTCTCTTGCGATGCACCCTGAAGTACTGCGGCACGGACGCTGAAGAAGCTGATGGGAAGGTAGAGAAGGATCGCAGTCAGCAATCCCGGATTGTACCCCCTACGATAGAAGGCGATCGAGAGATGGATCAACGCATTGATCAGCAGTAATGCCGGGAAACCGAGGCGGATGACCATCGGTCCATGATGCCAGTTGACCGCCAGGAGGCCGTAACTGACCATCAGGGTGTTGACCGCCGTGAACCAGGGGATGTTGACAGCGAAGCCAAACCTTGGCAACACTGTCCGGTACCAAGCGAGGAATCCCGCCCAGACTTCCTCGAGAACGTGCAGGACCGCTGCAGCAAGCGCGATCCATAGAATCTGTGTCAACATGGCTTGATCGGTTACAAAAACCGCTCCTGTTGGGGGCTCTTACCGGGATACATCTTGCCCAACCACTCGTAGGCAGTCATTGTGGCAGTTCGGCCACGCGGTGTTCGTTCGATCAGACCCTGCTGAATGAGATAGGGTTCGTACAACTCTTCTATGGTTCCGGCATCTTCGCCGACGGTGACCCCGAGGGTATTCAGCCCCACAGGACCACCGTGATATTTTTCAATGATGGCGCGGAGGATACGCTTGTCCATGTCATCGAGACCGTGTTCATCGATTTCGAGACGCTGCAGAGCGTCCGAGGCAATGTCACGAGTCAGCACCCCACTTCCCTCCACTTCAGCGAAATCACGAAGACGCCGCAGGAGCCGGTTCGCGACACGCGGGGTGCCACGGCTGCGGCGTGCAACCGCCTCGGCTGCCCCATCGGCCATATGCACATCCAGCTTGCCGGCGTTTCGTTTTACAATATGTGTGATTTCGGCTTCCTGGTAGTAATCGAGACGGCCTGTGATACCAAACCTGTCTCGAAGCGGCGCAGAGAGCAATCCGGCTCGTGTGGTTGCCGCCACAAGGGTGAAGGGCGGCAGACTAATCTGCACACTTCGCGCCGCCGGTCCCCGGTCGATGAGGATGTCGAGACGGTAATCCTCCATCGCCGAGTAGAGGTACTCTTCCACGACCTTGTTGAGGCGATGGATTTCATCGATGAAAAGGACATCATTGGCTTCAAGATTGGTCAACAGCCCGGCAAGGTCGGCGGCTTTCTCCAGCACCGGGCCGGAGGTGGTGTGCATCCTGACACCCATTTCCGCAGAGATGATCCCCGCGAGGGTGGTTTTGCCCAAGCCCGGCGGGCCGTAAAACAGTGCATGGTCGAGAGCGTCACCCCGTTGCCGTGCCGCCGCGACGAAGACTTCCAGGTTGCCTTTCAGCTTGTCCTGGCCAACGTAATCGTCGAAGGTTACCGGACGTAAGCTGCGGTCCAGCTCCTGGTCCTCGGGGAGAATCTCCGGTGCGGTGATTCGTGTCTCTTCGCTCAAGTGCCGGTCCTGTGCGTCAACCGCTGCGATGGAGTGGGGCAACACGGGCGCTTCCGTGTCGCCTTTCCAAGTGACGGACAATCTACGAGGGTGTCCCTCACCACGCAAGCGGAGATGCACGTAAGCAGGAACAGCAGTGCTGGAGTTTGGAATCATCTGGCCAATGCCGACGCTGTTGTTTGCCCCAATGGAACCTCTGACCTCTGCCTGGTCAACCACCCCGCCACGAGACGATGCGGAATGTCAATGATGCATGCGATTTGAGGGCTGACCCCGAACAAGTGGTTCCCGAAATTCTTAGCCATCCTAGCCGGGGCAGGTCTCCCGGCGTGTCCTTTTTACGTTTCGGTAGGTCTTTAGCGTAGCGGAGACCTGCCACAGCGCTGACGTACAATGTCTCAGGAGAAACCATGAAGATAACGTGGCTTCTCCTCACTTCGCGCCATGTATTTAGTATTTTTCGTCTTTTAAATGTATATATTATCAAAAATATAAGATTGATATTTGATAGACGCAACTCTGCTGTCTCGGGTAAATAGCTCGCAAATGTTCAGTAGGGAGCCTTGTTCGAGGCGGGATGATTCCGTACCTTTCTGCTTCCAACCTCTGCCATAATGACAGGACTGAGAACCACATGGCAACTTTTAACCTTGTAAGCAAGTTTGAACCGCGTGGTGACCAGGCGCAGGCGATCGAGCAACTTGTGCGTGGGTTCCGGAGTGGTGCGGAAGCCCAGGTACTCCTGGGCATCACGGGTTCCGGGAAGACATACACGGTTGCGCAGGTGATCCGTGAATTGGGCCTTCCCACGCTGGTCATGTCGCACAACAAGACTCTCGCCGCGCAACTTTATGGCGAGTTCCGTCATTTTTTCCCCGACAACGCTGTCGAGTATTTCATTTCCTACTACGATTACTACCAGCCGGAAGCCTACCTCCCGACAACCGATACCTACGTGGGCAAGGAGACTTCAACCAACGCGGCGATCGATCGGATGCGTCTGCGGGCGACTTCCTCGCTTTTCGAACGGGATGATGTGATTGTCGTGGCCTCTGTATCGTCCATTTACGGCCTCGGTTCGCCGGAGGACTACAAGCAGCTCTCACTGTTCCTGGAACCGGGGATGCGGATCAGCCGGGACGAGGTGTTGATGCGTCTCGTTGAAATCCAGTATGAACGGACGAACAGCGACCTCGATTACGGCAAGTTCCGTGCGCGCGGCGATACCGTTGAGGTGCTGCCGCGCTACTCGGAGGAAGTGATACACATTGAGATGTGGGGCGATGAAGTCGAGCGGATTGTGAAGCTGCACCCGGTGACCTTTGACAAGCTGGTCGACCTGAAGGGTGTGGCGATCTATCCAAACACGGTTTATGTCTCCTCGACAGATCGCACCGAACGCGCCATGATCAACATCCGTGAGGAGATGGAACTCCGGCTCGAGGAGATGCGCAAGCAGGGGAAACTGCTGGAGGCGCAGCGCCTGGAGCAACGGACACGTTTCGACCTGGAGATGCTTGGAGAGGTGGGCTACTGCCAGGGGGTTGAAAACTACTCACGTCATTTCGCCGGGAAAGCGCCCGGGGAAGCTCCTTTTACCCTGTACGATTACTTTCCCGATGAATTCCTTGTCGTGGTCGATGAATCGCATGTGACCGTGCCCCAGGTGGGCGGGATGTACAACGGTGACCGTTCACGTAAAGAGGTGCTTGTCGAGTATGGGTTCCGTCTCCCGAGCGCACTTGACAATCGTCCACTGAAGTTCCATGAATGGGAAGCACGTGCCAGGCGTCTCCTGTTTGTCAGTGCCACACCGGCCGCCTATGAACTCCAACGTTCCGGCGGTTTGCTGGTCGAGCAGATCATCCGGCCCACCGGCCTGCTCGATCCGGAGATCGAGGTGAAGAAAACAACGGGGCAGGTGGATGATCTGCTGGAGGAAATCCGGCTGCGCGTGGAGCGTGAGGAGCGGATTCTGGTCACGACCCTGACAAAGCGTATGGCGGAGAACCTCACCGATTATCTGCGAAGGTTGGATGTTCGTGTCAGGTATCTGCACAGCGAGATCGACAGCCTCGAACGAGTCGAGATCCTGCGTGATCTACGCCTGGGGCATTTCGATGTCCTGGTGGGAATCAACCTGCTTCGTGAAGGTCTCGACCTGCCGGAAGTATCCCTGGTCGCGGTAATGGATGCGGACAAGCAGGGTTTTCTGCGCAGTGAGACATCTTTGATGCAGACCGCAGGTCGGGCGGCACGTAACGCGGCGGGGAAGGTAATCTTTTACGCTGACCGGATAACGGAGTCGATGCAGAAGGTGATCGACGAGACCAACCGTCGCCGCCAGGTCCAGATGCAGTACAACCTCGAGCACGGGATCGAACCGAAAACCATCCGGAAATCGGTGGATGAAATCCTGGCGACGACTCGCGCCGCTCACGACCGCAAGCCTCATGAACCGCTACTGATCGGCGTTGAGCCCGGTGAATTGAGCGGGGGGGAGAAGGAGGAGCTGATCGCCCGTCTCGAGGAGCAGATGTTCCGTGCAGCTGACAGCCTGGAATTCGAGAAAGCGGCTCAATTACGTGACGAAATCGACCGTTTGCGCGGTTCGCATGTCCCGGAAGAGATCCGCACCAAAACCGTGGAGAAGTAAATGAAAGTCCTGATCGTTGGGAGCGGAGGACGTGAGCACGCACTCGCCTGGAAAATCCGCAAGAGTCCTCATTTGAGCTGGCTTGGCTGTGCACCGGGGAATGGCGGGACTCGATCGGTCGCTGAGCCGGTTGACCTCGACCCTTCGGATGTAAATGCCGTGGCCCGTTACGCACGCGACAACGAGATCACTCTCACGGTAATTGGTCCGGAAGCACCGCTGGCACAGGGCATTGCGGATGCCTTCGACCCGGGACGCAATTTCCTGTTCGGGCCATCGCGTCATGCGGCACGGTTGGAAAGTTCGAAGCGTTTCGCCAAGGATCTGATGCGATCGGCGGGAATACCGACGGCGGAGTATCACGCTTTCACTGCTCGCAGCGAGGCGATTGCCTACCTGGAGCGGCGTCAGGGGCCTGTGGTGGTGAAGGCTTCAGGCCTGGCGGCAGGGAAGGGGGTGAGCATCTGTGAGAGCCGTGAAGAGGCGATCCAGGTTGTTGACCAGATGATGGGCGAGCGGCTGTTCGGCGATGCTGGCGACGAGATTGTCATCGAGGAGTATCTCGAAGGACCGGAAGTGAGCCTGCTGGCGATCACCGATGGCACACACTACCAACTCCTCCCACCGGCGCAGGATCACAAACGGCTTGGTGAAGGGGACAAGGGACCGAACACCGGCGGGATGGGTGCCTATGCTCCAGCGCCGGTGATGGATGATGAGCTGCTCGAGAAGTGTGCGAAGGAGATTATCGAGCCAACTCTGAAAGCAATGCGTGACGCGGGGTCGCCTTACCTGGGCGTTCTCTACGCTGGGGTTATGCTTACGGAATCTGGACCGAAAGTGCTCGAGTTCAACTGTCGTTTCGGCGATCCTGAGACCCAGGTGATTCTACCGCTACTCTCGGTGGACCTTGTCGACCTGATGCTGATGGCTGCGGCGGGCAAGCTGGGGGAAATGCAGGAAAAACTGAATCTTCGGCCAACCGACTGGCAGCGGCTCTGCCGTCGCGGGTCTGCGGTGACGGTCGTCCTCGCATCTGAGGGCTATCCCGGTCCGTACGCCAAGGGGCAGGAGATCACCAATCTACCGAGCGAGCGGGATGACCTGGTTGTCTTCCACGCCGGGACACGTTGGCAGGATGGGCGTCTGCTGACAAATGGCGGTCGGGTGCTGAATGTGACAGCGGTCGGTGACACGCTGCAGGCAGCATTGACAACCGCTTATGCAGCGGCAGACCAGATCAGCTTCGCGGGAAAAACGATGCGCCGTGACATCGGCTGGCGTGCCTTGCAGAGGTGAGCGATGGGGCGCATTCGGTTTCTCGGGACGGGTTCCGGCTCGCCCCATCCGGAACGCTGCTCGAGTTCGATCCTTGTCGAAGGACCATTCGGCGGCTTGCTCCTTGATGCCGGTGAGGGGTGTTCACGGCGGTTGCTGGAACCGGACAGCTGGGCTCAGAATATCCGGAGTATCGTGATTTCGCATAACCACGCGGATCATGTCGCCGGGCTGTTCATGTTGCTCAATGGTTTTAAGGCCGATCGACGACTTGAACCCCTCGAACTTCTCGCGCCACTCGGGCTGCGGGAGGCGCTCGCCGCTTTTCTGCCGGCGGTCAGGTTGGGAGAAGATCGACTGTCTTTCGAGCTGAGGTTGCGTGAATTGCGATCGGGTGTAACGGAAACCGAATCCGGTCACCATCTGGAGGTCTGGGCGAACGATCATCTGCCTTCCGACGAGGAGGGCCGGGGTGGCAGTTATTGTATGGCAGTGCAGCAGTGGGCCTGCCGGATTGTATACAGCGGAGACCTTGGCAGCCTGGCACCTTTGCGCGGCCGGCTGAAAAACACCGCCCTGTTGATCGCGGAGGCGATGCATGTCGAGCCGGAGGAGACGGTTGCGCTGGCTCTGTCCGAAGGGGTGGAGCGAACCATTTTGACTCACGTGGCGACCACTCGAGGCACGCCGGACATCCTCGGTGCGGAGTGGGCGCACGATAACCTGGTGGTGAAGACAAGCAGGAAGAGTCCATGACCCAGGAAGGTGTAAATCTCGCAGTTCGTGACCGGCTGATCGGTTACAGCGAGGTGATCGGGGAAGTGCGTTCACTGGTTCGCCGGATCGCACCGACCCGGATTTCTGTGCTGATCTCGGGTGAGAGCGGGACAGGCAAAGAGGTGGTGGCTCGATTGATCCACGATCTCTCGCCGCGGCGTGATTCTCAATTCGTGCCGGTTAACTGCGGTGCGATTCCGGAAGGGCTGTTTGAAAGCGAAATGTTCGGGCATGAACGTGGCAGCTTCACCGGCGCGGAGAAACAGCGAAAAGGTTTTTTTGAGCAGGCTGACCAGGGAACCCTATTCCTCGACGAGGTAGGGGAGATGCCGCTCGAGATGCAGGTGAAGGTGCTCCGAGCGCTCGAAACCGGTGAGTATTTCCGTGTCGGGGGAAGCAAAGCGGTCAAAACAGATGTGCGTGTGCTCGCGGCGACCAATCGGGAATTGCGGAAGGAGGTGGATCGTGGGCGCTTCCGTGAGGACCTCTACTTCCGGCTACGTGCCGTTGAAATCCAGCTTCCGCCGCTGCGTGACAGGCCGGAGGACATTCCCCCGCTGGTAGAACATTTCGCGGAGGAGTTTTTCCATGAGAACAAGCTCGAACGCATTCGGCTGATGCCATCGGCGATGGAGGCGATCCGTCAAGGCGAATGGCGGGGAAATGTCCGGGAGTTACGCAACTTCATCGGCACCTTGCTGACCCTGGAACACGAGGGACCGATCGACGATCGTGCGGTACGCAGGCACCTTCCACAGCCGAGCGGGGTGCACCTGCCGATCCTTGCTCCGGTGCAACGGGGAACTCTGGACAACGAGCTGATTTTGCAGCAACTTATCGATATACGCCGGGATATCCAGCAACTGCGTGAGGCACTGACCGATCTGCTTCTTTTTGGGCAGAGGACTGGAGCGCTCCCGGAACGGGTGCATTACACTCCGGTTGATGGCGAACCACCTCCGCGCCCCACGCTTGAGGAGGTGGAGCGTGAGCAGATCCGGCAGGCGCTGCTCGAGTTCAACGGCAACCGGAGGCAGGCAGCCGATTCCCTCGGCATCGGTGAGCGGACACTGTACCGTAAAATCAAGGAGTACAACCTGTGAAGTTTCGAATGTCCCTCCTGGCGGTCACGGTGGTTCTGACAATTCTTACCGTGGGCTGTAGGTATTACAGCTTCACCGGCGCTGTGCCCTCGAACCTCACGACTGTTGCCATCCCGACATTCGAAAATCAGACTGCCGAGTTCGGACTGGACCAGGCACTGACCGATGCAGTAGTCAACACCTTCACGGTCGACAACACCCTGAAAATTGTCGACGTCCGGGACGCAGAATCGGTTCTGTATGGCACAATCGTACGTGTGGACGACCAACCTTCGACATTCTCCGCGGATGAGTCGGTCCAGGAATACAAGGTGACAATCGTGGTCAAAGTACGGTACGAGGACCTGACCAAGGGCAAGGTTGTCTGGGAGCAGAACCTCTCCAACTTCGGAATCTACCCCTTCACCGGCGACCAGTCCGCACGTGAAGAGGGGGTGGACGATGCTCTGCGTAAACTCACTGAAGATATTCTGAACAAGACGGTGTCGGGATGGTAATCGCGGAATTACGTGCGGGTGAGGCGCCACCAAGCGTCGTGATCGATATCGTTCGCCGACTCGAACGGGGGGAAGTGCTGATTCTTCCAACCGATACGGTTTACGGTCTGCACGCCCTGTCACGGAACGCTACTGCGGTGGCTCGGATTCGCGAGATCAAAGGGATTGAGGACGATCGCCCGCTCTCCAACCTCTTCAACACTGTAGTTGGCCTCGGCAGGTTTGTCCAGTTGCCCGAAGGTGAGTATCGTCGCAGGATTCTCGAAGGCTGGCCGGGCGCTGTTACCTGGGTACTCCCGGCGCAGGGCGGGACACCCCGGCATGTGCTGGGAGCGGATGGGACGGTGGGGATACGCATCCCCAACCATCAGTTCCTCCGTTCCATCTGCGCAGCACTGGATGATCTTGTGGTTTCGACAAGCGCGAACCGTCATGGCGAGCCCGCCGCCTCGACTCGGGACCAGCTCGATTCAGGCTTGCTGAACGAGGTCGATGGAGTCGTTTTCCAGTCGGACTCTCTGCCCGGTCGTCCGTCCGAGGTGAAGCGATGGACCCCGGCGGGCACGGAGATCCTGCGCACACGCCCGAACACAGGAGTGGATGCCGACCGTGTCAACATCCTTGTGGTCTGCACGGGCAACAGCTGTCGCAGTCCGATGGCCGAAGGACTGTTGCGTGACCGGTTGGAGCGCTTCGCACCGGGCAGATATGTAGTGCGAAGTGCCGGAACGATCACCGAAGAGGGATTAAAAGCGAGCCTGACCGCTGTCGAAGTGTTGCGTGAAAAAGGTGTCGACATCTCGAACCATCGCAGCCGACCTCTGGATGAAGAGCTGGTCGAGTGGGCACATTTGATCCTTCCGATGACGGCGGACCACCTGGGCGAAGTTGACGAGCGTTTCGACGCTGCCACAGGGAAGGTCTACCTCTTTTCCGCCTTCCCAAGCTCAGAGCTGCAGGGATTCGCGGATATCCCGGACCCCATGGGGCAGGGTAGTGACAGATACCGTGAAGTGGCGGACAGGATTGAACGTGAAGTGGATCGGATGGTGCCTGTTTTGTTGCAATTACAGGGGGGAGAGCCTTGACCGCATCACATGCTGAAGCCCATGCTGGACCGGAGAGCGACTTGAAACACTCCGGAAATTATCGCCACACACCGAAGCACATTGTCGTTTTTCAGACCGCATTTCTCGGCGATCTGGTCCTCACACTCCCATTGATCGATTCGGCGAGGACTCGCCACCCGGAGGCAAGGATCACAGCCGTTGTTATCCCCTCCACTCAATCGCTTTTGCAGGGGCATCCATTCGTCGATGAGATCATTGTCTACGATAAACACGGCACCGAATCCAGCCTGGTCGGTATGCTGAATCTCGTCCGACAACTCAGGAAGCGGCGAATTGATCTCGCCCTGATTCCTCATCGTTCTTTTCGGACAGCGCTTATCCTGTTTCTCGCCGGAATTCGGGAACGTGTCGGCTACCGGGGCACTCCCGGAAGCTGGCTCTACACGCGACGTGTGGAACGGGAGATGTCGCATCACGAATCGGCACGGGTGTCAGCCCTGTTGGGCGGTGAAGTGGCTGACCCGGTCCGGCCTGTAATTCCGGAGATTCCGGGTGCCAGGCGCCAGGTGGAGCGGTGGCTGGTCGGGCAGGGCTTGAACGAACGGCCTTTTGTCGCCATGGCGCCAGGGAGTGTGTGGGCGACAAAACGCTGGCCCTGGGTCCACTGGATTGATTTGGCTGGCAAAGTCGCGCGAAAGACCCGGTATAACGTGGTGCTTGTTGGCGGGCCTGACGATCAGTCGCTGTGCGGCAACATTGCGATGAAGGCAGGCGATGGCGTATTCAACAGCGCTGGCTATTTCGATGTTCCCGGCAGCGCTGAATTGATCCGACGCGCGAGCGCGATTGTGACAGGCGACACCGCGCCGCTTCACCTCGGTGTCGCGGTCGATACTCCTGTCATCGCACTGTTCGGGCCGACCGTTCCGGAATTCGGTTTTGCGCCCACGGGGGAGCGGGACAGGGTCATCGGTCTGGACCTCGACTGCCGACCCTGCTCGATTCACGGCAGTGAGCAATGTCCTTTGAGCCATCACGACTGTATGCGCAAACTATTTCCCACACAGGTTTTTAATGTGCTCACCTCACAGCTTCAGCCCGAAGCAGACGCAGAAGGGTACGTGAAGTGATCTTTCCTTCATCGGAGACATCGCCTTCGCGTGACGTACCCACAGCCGAGCCGGATGAAGCCATCCGTCTCGCGAAGGAAGGGGTATTATTCTCCATCCTCGCAGTGGCCGGGAAGGTGTCCGGATACCTGCGTGAGTGGCTGGTCGCCTTCTTTTTCGGTGCGGGGATTGTCACAGACGCCTATCGGGTGGCGGTTGATTTTCTGCGATCTCTGACAGGTTTTATTTCCGGCAGCACGTTCGAATCGTCGCTGGTGCCCCTGATGACTCGTTGGCGTGTCCGCGGCATTTTGCGAACTCGCGCCCTGCTCTTCCGGTCCATTGCTTACGGCGGGTTGCTGCTTAGCCTGCTGATGATGGTGCTGCTTGTCGCTTTTGCTGATTTGTTTGCCCGTCTGCAGGCTCCAGACTTCACACGTGACCAGCAGGCATTGATCGCCATGATGCTTCGCTGGATCGCCCCTGCGATACCGTTGTTCATTGCATCCAGTATGCTGACCATCCTGTTGATGAGTGTGAAGCGGTACCGTTTGATCGGCTATGTCTCGCTTGTGATGAACAGCATCCAGATTGTTGCCATCGCGCTGATCGGTATCCGGTTCCTGCCATTGCAATTTCTCCCGATGTCCTACTGGATCAGCATCATCCTGTTGATCTTTCTCCTCGCGATCGATGCGAAGAACTGGTGGCTGCACGAGAAAGTGCGTCTTGCCCGCAAGCGGGTGATGCTGGTGCTGGGTCGTTTTACCATGCTTGCCGGACCGCTGATGATTGTCGGTACGGCGAATCAGGTTCGGCTTTTCATGGACCGACGATTCGTGTCGGAATTCGAGGTTGGCGCAATCGCTGCGCTTTATTTCGCACGATTCATCGCCGAAACTCCAGCGATTACCGTGGGCAGGACCCTGACCTCGATGGCCCTGCCACATTTCAGTGAGCTTGTGGAATCAAAACGGCTGGCAGATTTCCGGCACCACTTCCTGATGATGCTGGACTACTCTCTCTGGTTGCTTGTCCCAGCGGTCGTTTTCTTCGCCAGCGCGACCCGGCCGATCGTGGACCTTGTATTCGGGTATGGGGCATTTGATGATCGGGCAGTTGAGATGACCACTCTCGCCCTGGTTGGCGCCAGCCCCATGCTTTGGACCCTGGTCTTTCAGCCGATCCCGATTCGGGTCCTCATTGCACAGGAGCGGGTTGGCATTGTGCTGCCGCTTGGACTCGCTCAGGCGGCATTGAACATTACACTCGCCTGGTGGCTTGGGCAGCGTTGGGAGATTTTCGGCATCTCGATCGCACTTTCCATCTCGCAACTGGCTTTGATCGTTGCGCTCCTGCCAACCCTTCGGCTCCAGGTGACTCTACCCTCCCTGTCGCGTATTCTGCTCTGGAGCAGTTGGGGAACCGTAGTATTCCTCCTGATTCGCGAACTGCCACTGCCTGTCGATCCAGTGCCCTATCTTGCATCGGTGGCTGGTGTCGTGCTCGCTTGCTGGATTGCCGCGAGTATCTTCTTCCCGCGAGGGAAAGAGAACATGAGAAGGCTGTTCGCGTTGATAACCCGGATGAGGCGGAAGTGAACGGATCACGTCTGAGTCTGCTGGTGCAGGATTATTTACTGCGAGTGCTGGGTTCATTCGCCAACACTCCTGTACCTGGTGTGCTCGACCCGGATTTCCCTCGGACCGGGTTTGCGAATCCCCGGTACCAGGAGGTCTGCCTCGCCTTTGCGCTCAGCGCAGTGCATAACCGTTGCACACCTGCGGGATATACGCAACCCGAGCTGAATCATGTTGCCGTCTCGGCGATGGATGCCTGGTTTTCCCTGCAGCATCGTTCCGGTGGGGTACGCACCCAGCTCAGTGGCAAGCCGGACCCGCAATCAACCGCCTTCGGACTCTTTGCGATCGCCTCAACCCTTCGACTGTTGAAAGATTCCATCCCATCCGCGGTGATCAGCCGTGCGCAGCGAGGTGTTCGACGTGCTGCGGGCTTTCTCTCATCTGTTCCGCTTCCTGTGGGGCCGGAGACCCGTCCGCTCCGTGCCGCAGCGCTTACTGCCGCCGCGAACTGGCTGGACAGCCCGGCGATTCACGCAACGGCGAGAGCGATACGTCAGGAGGGTATGAAGCAGATATCTGAAGCCCTCGAACATCCTGAGAAGCAGCCCCTGGACGCCGGAGCGCTTGCCCTCGCTTTGAGCTACCTGGTTCTCGGGGAGGACGCGCAGAATTTGCCGGACCTGGAACTCTATCGACGTATTGCCACTCGCTGCCTGATGTCCACAACACCGAACGGCCTTTTCGGCGGCGGGGCGGAGGCGTCGCTGGCCTGCCTGCCCGTTCCGGCGGGATTCGCCCTTACTGCGGACAGGATCAGCGAATCGGCGAAACTTGCAGTGTTGCTCGACAGCGCATTCGAGCAGCAGTGGTATAACGCTATGCTGGACCCTGATGTCCCCTGGCTGACGCCGATGAGTTATCTCGCGCTCTATGCCTTGCACCAGTTTCCGGAGAAGCCGAACCTGGACGACACTGAGTCGGTATTCAATGTCTGGGGGCATGGATGTGGCAGGCTGCAGGTTGGCGAGTGGAGCCTGCGTCTCGGGATGGGGGGCACCCTCGGATGGTTGCATCACATTCCGACTGATTCCACCCGTCTGTTCGGGTCACCAGCCGGACTCGCGCTGCGTGAAGGTCCGTGGCTGATCGAGGGCAGCAGGCTTCGTCATCCCTCCTACGCGGGTCGGTTTAAGGTTGCCTCGGGTGACCCCTGGAGCATCGAAGGTGAGCTTTTTTCCTTGCCGATTCCGGGAACCGAGCGATCCCCGGGTCGAGTGGGATTTCCCCTGCTTGGCGCACGGCGCACCGGTCACGCGCCACGACTGGCTCCACCGCCCCGCCAAGCCGCCGCTCGCGCCTCGGCACCTTTGAAGTACAAACGTGTGATAGGGGTGGAAGAGGGTGCGCTTGTGATCGAGACTCAGGTCCAGGGGAAGATCATGCACAGGCTTCCCATGATCTGGCCTGGCGGCCACTACGGTGAGATTCTGGTGGACAAGGAACACAGGTTGCTCAGCCACGTGCTGGAGGAGCGGCGGGTGCGTGAAATCACTTTCGATGGTGGGCTCTGGCCCGCGTGGACGGTTCGGTTTGACCGTCCGGTCGACCTGCTGTACGAGCCTATTCCGGGACTTGTGAGCACCGGCCCGATGCGATACCTCTCCGCGGCAGGCGGAACCTTCGACATCCTCGCAACAGATCGGCTGCACATGGCTTGGCGGGTGGAGTAGTGACGCCCTGCCAAATGTAGTCGCAGGGCCACCATTCAGCGCAGCAAAACCAACCTCTGCTGCTGTTGTTCTTCGCCTGCTCGCACCACAACAATGTAGCTTCCCGACGCTAATCCCGTGAAATCAACGTGGAACTCGTGACGACCCACTCCGAAATGGCGACCTGCAAGCGTCGCGACACTACGGCCTGTTGCGTTAAATAGTTCCAGGTCGAGTCGAGTAGGGGTGTGCAGGTCAACTTGAATACGAGTCGAGCTGTTAAAGGGATTTGGCGAAGCGGGCAGCAGGTGGAACCGTTCCGGCTGACCGATGCTTCCATTTCGGCCCGGCACGGCATTAACTGACGCCTGCAGGCTGCTGACAAGTGTCGCGAACCCGTGTCCGAAGGTGCCATCGCCCTGTTCAAATGTCGCGATCGCCTCCACATCCAACCCGCTCGATTCCTGGAAGAGACGGAACAGAATGGTATGGCCCGGAAGGAATCCCTCGAGCCCGAAGCCAGGGGCACTCTGCCACGCTGTCACAGCTACTGGCCACTCCTCCGCGATCTCGGCTGCGCCAACACAGAGGTTGCCGTCGAAGATACCGATTTCATCACCGGGCAAGAGAGGATCGTCGTTGATGGTAGCGGTTGTGATGACAATTGCGTAGGGGATTCCGGTGGGCGGCACCGGCGTGAAGTGGGGTTGAGCGCGTGTGCAAGGCACGGCCAGCGCAAGGCATCCCAGCGCGACAGTGGACGCTTGAATCCTGAACATCGTACTTGCACCAGTTGCTTGAGAGCAGTTACCGGTCAGGTGGACAAACGAGGATTACTCCTCGTTCTGATCGTTTGACGCATCCTTCATCGGCGAATCTGCGGGAGTCTGGCTGCGCAGTTCTTCCGTCTCACGCCTGAGTTGGGCGATCTGACGGTCATTCTGTGCGATTTCGGATTCGAGGGCTTCCAGCCTGGTGGCGAGTTCCGCCGCTTCACTCTCGGCGCGTTTCCGTCCCCTTTTTTCTTTCGAGAGGTCCGCCAATGTCTGGAGCTGCTGGAAAACGGCGATCAGGAGGAAGGCCACCATCCCAAAGCCAAACGAGATGAAAAGCGCGAGATAGAGCGGGATATCACCGGAATGCCAGTTCATCATCCGGATGCTGACAACCTGTCCCTGGTTCTGCAGGGAGAAGGTGAGCACAATGACAATGATCAGCAGCAGGACAACCCAGCGTATGATCCACATGGTACCCTCTCGCTTTCGATTCTTGCTCCACCCTAGTGGGATGCAACTTTCACTCTGTCAATATACGCAGGTTCCTGCATGGCGCGGGCAGGTATCAGGCTCTGACCGCTTTATTATCCTGCAGTACTTCACCCCGAAGAGTCATCCCTGATAATCGCCCGATCCGTACGGGGATCTCGATCCCAGGCTGAAACGTGCCCGGCACAACGACCATATACCCTGCAGGGTTTCGCCCGATCGACTCATCGTGACGTTTCGGTGACGGCCCCTCGATGAGGACATCCTGCACCAGCCCGACCTGTGTGAGCCGTTTCTTCTGCCCGCTCTCTTGCACGATCACATTCAGTTCCATCAACCTGCGCACTTTCACATCCTCGGGGATGTCGTCGACAAGGCGGGAGGCGGGGGTGTTCGGACGTTCGGAGTATTTGTAGATAAAGGCATTATCGTATTGGATATCTTCGAGGAGCCGCGCTGTGCCACGAAAGTCCTCTTCCGTTTCACCGGGGAAACCGGTGATGATGTCTGTGCTGAGGAGCACGCCGGGAACCAGTTTTCGCGCGGTTTCGACCCGCTCACGGTAGTGGTCTGCAGTGTAACGTCTTCCCATTCGCCGCAGGACTCTGTCGCTGCCTGACTGCACCGGCAGATGCAGTTCCGGGCAGATGGGCAGACCATCCGCGAGTACCTCAAGCAGGCTGTCGGAACAATCTTTCGGGTGGGAGGTCATAAAACGTAACCGTTTCAGCCCCGGGATTTCTGCGGTACGTCGCATCAGCTCGGGGAAGCCAACACCTTCGGCAGTGTAGCTGTTCACATTCTGGCCGAGCAGGGTGATCTGGACATGGCCCGCGTCGACCGCGTGGCGAACTTCACGCAGGATCGACTCCGCGGGGCGGTGGCGTTCATGACCGCGAACCGATGGGACGACACAGTAGGTACAGTGGTTGTCGCAACCCCGAGTGATCGACACCCAGGCATTTGCGCCATTGCGCCGAGCTGGAAGGATGTTGTCGTACAACTCGTCCGGGGTGCCGGTGGTCTGGATGTAGGGCGAGTCGGAACGAGGGGTGTTCAGCAGTGCGGGGAGGTCACGGTAGACATCCGGCCCAAGGATCCAGTCGAGGAAGGGGAGCTGTTCGGCGATCGGTCCGGCGGCATGTCTTGAAAGGCAGCCGAGCACGCCAAAACGGGTCTCGGGATGAAGCTTTTTCAGGAACCGGTATCGTCCGATGTTGGAAATCGCCTTCGCCTGGGCGTGCTCACGGATGGCGCAGGTATTGACCAGCACAACTTCAGCCTGCTCGGCCCGGTCGACACGCTGATAACCGCGCTCCTCCAGCAATGCCATCACCACCTCACTATCCGCGAGATTCATCTGGCAGCCGTAGGTCTCCAGAAACACCCCCCCCGGTACAGTTTCAACCCCCTCGTCAAAGGCACGACCGGACAATCCACCCTCCTCGGTGATGTTATTGTGGTTCGCGAATGTTACAGGCTTTTCAACGGGTGGCAGGTCTCCACTACGCTAACGACCTGCCACAACGCCGCAATGCTGGATTTAGAATCAGCCGCGACTTCCCGGAATTACCGTATGCTCTTCGATTTTATACGAAGATTGCATCTCGCGCTGCCACATCGGCTAAAATGTGCCCAAACAGGCGCATGGTCAAATGCTGGTCCCGCAGCGCGGGAGACAAGACAGACAATCAGATATTTGGACGTGAACGTGGCGAACGAACTTCAACAGAAACTTGCCGTGTGGTTTGCAGGCAACGCGCGCGAACTGCCCTGGCGTAGATCGGGTGACCCCTATGCGATCTGGGTAAGCGAGATCATGCTGCAGCAGACACGTGTAGATACGGTTATTCCCTATTATCACCGATTTCTGGCAGCTTTTCCCGATGTTCAGGCGCTGGCTCATGCCCCGGAGGAGCGTTTGATGAAGCTGTGGGAAGGGCTGGGGTATTACCGAAGGGCTCGCAACCTGCAGACGGCGGCGCGGGTACTCGCGACCGAGCGTGGTGGCCGATTCCCTGAATCCGCGGAGGAGTGGAGAAGGCTGCCGGGCATTGGACGATACACCGCTGCAGCAATTGCCAGCATCGCGCAAGGGGAACGGGTTGCAGTTCTGGACGGCAATGTGAAACGGGTGCTGGCACGTTTGTATGCGATCGAGAAGCCCGTCGACGACCGGGCCGTAGAGCAGAAGCTGTGGAGGTTGGCGGAATCACTCGTGCCATCCGAGAACCCCGGCGACCACAACCAGGCAATCATGGAGCTGGGTGCGACAATCTGTCTGCCTCGGCAACCACGCTGTGGTGAGTGCCCGCTTCGCGAAAAATGTAAAGCGTTACTTGAAGGAAAAGCAGCAGCACTACCCATCCGAATCCCGAAAAGGAAGGTTCCTCACAAGGTGGCGGCTGCGGCGGTGATCCGAAGATCCGATGGCGCTATTCTACTGGAGAAACGAGCATCGCACGGCTTGCTCGGCGGGTTGTGGGAACTGCCCTGCTGTGAGGTTGCCGGGGGCATGAAACCGGAAGAAGCACTTGAAGGATTTTTGAAGGAACGGTTCGGGCTGGATAGTGCGGTCGGAATACCTCTGTGCACTGCACGACACGCCTATTCGCATTTCACGATCGCGGTGCAGGCTTTCGAGGTTGTGATTCGGTCAGAAAGTCTTGCCATGTCCCCCATGGGTGCGGGGAAGGCCATGGTCGACTCGGTTCACCCAACAGGGAGCGGACGAGATCGGCAGACATTGGAATCTGCGCCGCCCCTCGACACCCCTCCTGCTGCAAGTCGCAATATCTCGTTCGAGCACTCTGGCCGAACACTCGCCTGGGTAGAGTTGTCCAGTGATCCGCCCTTTGCCCTTCACCGTGTCATGCAGAAAATCCTTGGGGGATTGAAGGCTGCGAAGGGTACACTGCCCCTCTAATCACCACCGACTCCCGCGGAGTAGCTCAGCAATACCCAATCCTCGGTGTAGTACTCGATGCTATTGAATCCGGTGGCGTGGATTCTGATCAATCCCACTCCAGGAGCATAGGAAAGCCGCTCGTCACGGTTGGTCGAGTACATCCCGCCGCCGCTACTGATCGAAACACGGAAGACAAAGACATCAGCAAAGGTGCCAGCGGGGACGGTGACGGTTTCCCCGACCGAGACGACTGAGACCTGTTCCGAATACTGGTAGATGCCCGATGATCGAAGGGAATCATAAAGCACCTGACCAGGCTGAACATTTGGGAAATCGAGGAATGTCTTTATGGCTTTCCAGTGGTTGTCTCCTGTGAGTTGAAGCGGCAGGTTCCCGTTGTAGGTAAAGTCGTCAATCGTTGGAATCGCCTGCTCCACTTCGGAGGAGTCGCGCCAGAGGGTACGGTAGTCCTCGCGTCTGTAGCGGAAATACTCACCCTCGGGCAGGGGGGCGAGGTAACGGCGACGAACCAGTGTTGAATCTGTCCAGTCGCCGCTCATCAGGTAATCCCAGTGCCGTCCCTCGTTCATCGGAAAATAGCGAAGGATCGCTTCGCCGGGGGGACCGGGTTCGGTGGGAAGGATGTGGTACCAGGGCCAGGTGCGTGGCGGCTTGTATTCGAGGATGGTTGTCCCCTGTATTCCAGCTGAATCAAGTTCGTCCACCTGTTTGATCAGTCCGACACCCGGAGCGTAGTAATTGGCGATCCTCCGATGATAAGACAGGGTGTCTTCCTGAATCAGTGTGTCGATCACGACACTATAGCACCCCTCATATGTGGTGTCCGGTAACACTACAGTCTCGTTCCAGCCGAGGACCTTAACCAACTCGGTACGGACCTGGACTCCCTCGACGACCTGCCGACGAAAACGGATCGTATCCCCCTGCGCCGCCGCACAAAAACAATAAAAGGACCAATCGATCCTGTTCGCAGTCACATACGGGTGATAGAAGTTGTTCATCGCACCAAAGGAGTTATGGTGGTGGTAGATACGACTGATTTCGGCCCCGTAACGAACATAGTGAAGAGTTTGCGCAGATCTTGTGCTGAAGTAATACAGGGGTTCGATCACATGGTCGAGAATAACCCGTCTGTAGAGATAATCGGATGATGTCCCATTATCATCCTCTCGAGTACGGGAATAGACCCAGGAATTGCCTGCTTCGAAGGGATCGTAAAGCTGAAGCATCTCGGCCATGTCGCAGGTGATGTCCTGTGGAGTCAGGCCTGTCGAATCCCAGTAAGTGGTCCGGGCCGCCTCGGGGTAAAGTTCGATCGGCTCCTGTGGTTGCCGTGAGGGATTTGGCGTACGTGTCCTGGTTGAGTCGCTGGGGTCGTTCGGCGTGATGAGTGTGTCGGAAGAAGGCGAGTCACAACCTGCAAACAGCAGGATGGAAATCGACAGCAGGAACGCGAGATTTCTGATAATCTGCTTCACGGTGCACCCTCTTGGAAAGAGACGTGCGGGGTTATTCACAAACTAACATCGTCACCTGAGTCGAACAACTCTGAGTGTGCCAAAAGCGGGGAGTACGCTTTCAATGAAGCAGAATCCCCGCGATCGTTGCGGTTTGGAAACTGGCGAGCGCGCCTGCGATCATCGCCCTTGCACCGTAACGTGCCAGGTCTTTACGCCTTTCCGGCACAAGCACAGAAATCCCCCCGATCTGGATCGCAATGCTTGCGATGTTGGCAAATCCGCAGAGGGCATAGGTTGCAATGGTGAAGCTGCGTGCTGATATCTGGTCACGCATGCCGACCAGGTCGATATAGGCGACAAACTCGTTGATCGAGATTTTCGCACCCATGAGATAGCCGACCTGAAGGGCGTCCTGCCAGTTGACACCCATGAGGAATGCAATGGGGCTGAAGAGATAGCCGAGGATCATTCTCAGCGAGAGCCCCTGGATGCCCGCCAGTCCGCCCATCCAGCCGAGGAAGGCGTTAATCATTGCGATGATGGCGATGAAGGCGATCAGCATCGCTGCAACAGTCACTGCGAGTCTGAGTCCGTCCGCCGCCCCCCCGGCGGCGGCGTCGAGGAGATTCGAATATCGGTTCTCGCTGTGGACGTCAAGTTTCGTGCCGGTCGTCGGCTGTTCGGTCTCCGGGATCATCAGTTTTGCCATGACCAAAGCAGCGGGGGCACTCATCACCGAAGCCGCCATCAAGTGCCCGGGGTCAACCCCGAACCGGACATAAGCCGCCATCACCCCGCCGGCCACTGTCGCAAAACCAGCCGTCATCACGGCCATGATTTCACTCGAGGTCATTTTGGCGAGGAATGGCTTCACCACAAAGGGCGCTTCGGACATTCCAACAAAGATGTTGGAGGCGGCCGAGAGAGACTCCGCGCCGGAGGTCCGCATGGTTCGTGTCATGACATAAGCGAAGCCACGCACGATCCATTGCATCACCCCAAGGTGGTAAAGCATGGCCATCAACGCGCCGAAGAAGATGATGGTCGGCAGGACATGAAGGGCGAAAACGGTCCCGATCTCGAGCATGCCACCCGTGCCAGGGTTGGTGACGCTGAAGCCTTCGGCGAAGGCAGGGGGGATGGAATCGGGGATGTTCCGAGCGATGGTGGGGCTGGTCAGGTAGAGGTTGCCGAAGACAAAATAAGCTCCATAATCAGTGAAGGTGAGAATCCTTGCGACCAGGCTGCGTGCGGCTTCGAACAGCCACTCGCCGGGGCGAGTGCGGAGCACAATCAATGCGAAGACAATCTGCAACCCCACCCCAACACCAACCGTCCGCCAGTTTACCGCTCTGCGGTTATTGGACAGCAGGTAGGCAATCGCCAGCAGGGCGAAGAGCCCAACGAAACCGATGATTCTCTCCACGGCTACTCCGATGAACCGGGCGGCTGCCCTATAAACGAATCTACCATTGGCTCAGGAATTGTCGCCCCTGAAATCCAGCCCTGTCTGTCCAGCTGCCAAACCATCCTCGCGGGGCGGTTCCCAGCAGGCGCGGCAGCGTGCCTGGTAACGGTCAAGACCGCCCACTTCAACCCGTTTGCTTCCGCCACCGATACGCTGAGTCCGATGTGCCGGTGCGCCGCACGTGTGGCAGACGGCGGTCAGCTTGGTGACATACTCCGCCTCGCACATCAGAGCGGGGATAGGTTCAAAGGGAATCCCGCGATAGTCGGTGTCGAGCCCCGCGACAATCACACGCCGTCCGTGATTCGCCAATCTCCGTGCGACTCCGGTCAGATCCCCCTCGATGAACTGCGCCTCGTCGATCCCGATCACCTTGTAGTCGCCAGCCATTTCTTCTATTTCGTGTGCGTTGCGCACGGGAACGGACGGGATCCGTTGTTCGTTGTGGCTCACGACATCTGTGGCATGATAACGGTCATCGATCATCGGCTTGAACACAATCGCGGATTGACGCGCGATACTCGCCCGCCGCAATCTGCGGATCAGCTCCTCAGTTTTGCCGGAGAACATGCAGCCGCAGATCACCTCCACCCAGCCTGCGCCCTGTGGCACGATGTGCAGCATGTTACTCCCGCATCCGGTGGTGGGAGTCGATCAGGGCGAGGATGTGGTTGGTGAGCATTTCGATGGCTGCGTGATTCTCACCTCCGCGTGGGATGATTATGTCCGCAAAACGCTTTGTCGGCTCGATAAACTGCATGTGCATGGGACGAACCGACTCCTCGTATTGCAACAGCACACTCTGTGCGGAGCGACCCCGTTCGAGTTCGTCACGCCGGACACGACGTGCAAGCCGAACATCGGCGTCCTCGTCCACAAACACCTTGAAATTCATCAGGTCACGCAACTCCTTGTCGGCCAAAACGAGGATCCCCTCGAGGATAAGCACCGGACACGGTTTTCGTAACCTCACCTCACCTGTACGGGAATGCTCGACAAAGCTGTAAACAGGCTCCTCGATCGTCTCACCCATCACGAGGCGGGCGACATGACTGTGAAGCAGGTTCATGTCGAAGGCTTCCGGGTGATCGAAATTTACTCGAGCACGTTCTTCGCCCGTCAGATCGCTCAAATCCCGGTAGTAATTGTCCTGGTTAATCAGCAGGACCTGTTCCGCTCCGACCCGTTCGATAAGGCGTTTCGCAACAAGCGTCTTCCCACTGCAGGTTCCCCCGGCGACACCCACAAGGGCGACAGGTTTCATCCCTCTGTCTCCTTCAGGTTGCCTGAATCAAAGGGTGCGGGGAAGAGGTTCGAAAGCAGGGCTTCCGACTCAGCGCCGGTGACGGGGTTGTACATGTGTACCACCAGCTTCGGGGCAAAATCGTGCAGCACCTGACGGCAGGCGCCGCAGGGCGAGACGAGTGCAGGACCATCGGCGACAATTGCGATCCTGTCGAACTCACGTATCCCTTCTGTGATCGCTTTAAAGAGTGCGACACGTTCCGCGCAGCAACTCAATCCATACGATGAGGATTCCACATTGCATCCGGTCCAGATCCTGCCCTTCACATCCCGCAGGGCCGCGCCGACCTTAAAGCCGGAGTAGTGAGCGGCGGCCTGTTCACGGACTGACATCGCCGCCTGGATCAGCTCTCGGATTACCTGCTTTGGAATGGGGTTGTCCTCGCCTTTCACTCTGCCAATCCTTCGTTCTCCTCACTCTGCATGCCGAAGTCCGTCGCGAAATTTGGGTCAGCGTCAGCCAAACCGAGGCGGACACGGGCTGAGGCGAGGAACTCATCCATCACCGGGTCATTCTCGACAGAGCCGTTCAATGGGGTTCCCTGTTTTTTCATCGTCCAGGAACCATCCGGTTGCGGGGTCATGTCGATCAGGTCTAAGAACTTCCCCTGTCTGCCTGTGGTGGTGAAGGGGATGTGGGAGATGGTGGCGTAGGTGGAGCGATTCGGGCTGAGGGTGCAGGAGAAAATCGCACTGATTTCCTGCTCAGCCTGGATCCGGTTCAACCACTCGGCAACTGCGCCCCGATCGCCATCGGTCAGCAACACAACGGCTGCCACCCTGCCACGGACCTGGTCCAGGACGCCGCTTAACGCCTCCGCCGGGTGGGCGATGCTGACACCATACTCCGGGGGCAGGTAACGCCCTTCCACCCCATTGGCGAGGCCGATCACCGCGACATCCATCACACCGTCATCTGTTCTGAGACGAACGATTCGGTGCGTTTCAAAGGCCGGTTTGCCACTGACGGCATCGAGTACGTTTGCCGAAACAAAGGGGATCTGGTAGTACTCGTTCATTTCGAGCAGGAAAGGCAGCCCAAGCCGCAGGTCGCGCAGGGTAATGTTGACCGCCTGCACCCCCAGCTGCTTCATACCTGCCAGGGTGAGTTCGGTGATCGCTTTCGACTCGTCACGACTCAACGAAAGGAAGCTGCCGACGTCGATCATCAGCGTGGAGGAGGGAGATGTGATGAGCTGCTGTGTGACAGTGGCACGCCGTGACAATCCACCGAGTGGATTGCCCGGGCAGTTGCAGGGCTCGACTGTGCCAATCAGGTACCCCGATGCCGCAATCTGGAAGGGCATGGGTCGGTCCGCCTTCCCACAGCCCCCCAGGATGAGGGAGAACATCACGACTGTTGCCAGTGCAGGGACTGATCGATACTTCATCTTCGCTGCTCCGTTGTACAAGAACCGCATTCAATTCTGCGGCATGGAATGAATGTGAGTGAAGGTAAAGGGGCGGCTGCGCGGGGGCAAGCGGATGGGGGATCGTGAGCTACTTGAAACCTCACCGGAGGAAGTGCAGCAGCATCACACTCATCAGGTTGTCAGCAGCCACTGCGCCTCAAGTCGCCTGATCGACTTCAACCGTTGCGGCAGCTTTGTAACGTTGCGTCAGTTTTTCAGCGAAGCGGAGATCTGCGGCCTTCAGACGATCTTGACACCCTGACTGGCCAAAGACAGACGCACACATTCCTGCTTGGACCTCATTCAGTGAGGGGCAATTGAAGACTTGAGTCTCAGTGGTGTCCATTGAGAAAGGGGGGGGAGGCCTCCCCGTGTACGTTGCGAGCCACTTCCCACTTTGCTAACATACCGCTTCACCGACCATCGGCCCACAGCAAGGGCGTTTTAACCGATCGAAACGGGGCAGGAGACAGGCAACGATGCGCACCTCACCGACCGCTGCGGACTGGAAAGCCTTAAATTTCCGTTGCGGACTGGAAATCCACCATCAGCTTCTCACTGAAAAGAAACTGTTCTGTCATTGCCCCGCAGGGCACTACAGCGATGTTTACCATGCGGAAGTCCTGCGCCACATGCGTCCGACACTCAGTGAGTTAGGCGAATATGATGGCACCGCGCTGATGGAGTTCAAGACGAAAAAGGAGATTATCTATCGTCTGAACAGGGATACCGTCTGCACCTATGAGATGGACGACAACCCCCCCTTCCTGGTCAACGATCAGGCTGTCGACATCGCACTGACCATCGCCCTCGCCCTGAAATGCAAGATCGTCGGCGAGTTGCACATCATCCGCAAGCAATATCTTGATGGTTCAATTCCCGCCGGCTTCCAGCGTACCGCGATAGTGGGGGTGGATGGCGAGATCACCCTCTCGAGTGGGAAACGGATCGGGATCATCCAGCTTGGGTTGGAGGAGGATGCCTGCCGTGAGGTCGCGGATGTCGGGCACCGGATCATTTTCATGGCGGATCGTCTCTCAATGCCGATCATCGAGGTGGTAACCGAATCGAACTTGAACACGCCCGAGGAGGCGGGCGAGGCGGCGGAGCGTATCCGCAGGCTGCTTCGTGCGACCCAGTTGGTGCGCCGTGGGATGGGCGCGGGCCGTCAGGATGTCAATGTCTCTATCGAAGGTTCCACTCGTGTCGAGATCAAGGGTGTGCCTCGTATTCCACGGATCCCTGCACTGACAGCGCTCGAAGCGCTCCGCCAGAAAGCCCTTCTCGATATCCGCACAATCCTCCAGGAGCGCGGATACAACCCCGGCGATGCACCAGGTGAGATGGTTACGGTGACCGCGGAGGAAACTTTCAACCGTCCAGAACTGGCCGCAGCCCTGACAGCCGGGGATACCGTTCGCGTTGTCCGCCTGCCCCGGGCTGATGGCATCCTCAAGCATCCACTCAGTGGGGGACGGAGCTTCGCGGATGACATCGCAGGCCGGGTGCGTGTTATCGCATGTCTCGACCAGCAGCCGAACCTGCTGCACACCGATGGAAAGCAAGGGGGACTCGACACTCACGATCAAAAGCTGCTCAGAAAAATCGCCGGGTGCGAGCAGGGCGATGTGGCAGTGGTAGTCTGGGGTGA
>Ga0068713_1000495_pt1 | contig 72286 bp, 51 predicted proteins | sample MTBAKSrepl2MetaG_FD_62223 | JGI IMG/M metagenome (GOLD analysis project Ga0068713, IMG submission 62223) | Enrichment culture microbial communities om Arthur Kill intertidal strait, New Jersey, USA, that are MTBE-degrading - MTBE-AKS2 (Arthur... | ecosystem: Environmental > Aquatic > Marine >... | reverse complement strand
AACCCACACCCAACACCACCCCCCCCACCGTCTTGCACTCCACCGGCGCCCCGATTCCGAACTCGCCCTCCACCCCGCAAACTCCCCGCGGAAGGATGCTCTTTCCTCCCTCCACCACAGCCGCCGCTGCCCCCCCGTCCACCAGGATGGCCCCCTTTGCCTTCAGCGCAAAGGCGATCCAGCACTTTCTCCTTGCCATCTTCCGTGATTTCGGAACAAAGAACGTCCCCTCCATCTCGCCTTCAAACAGCCGACGCAACACCCCGTCCCTTCTCCCCGAAGCCACCACCATGGGAATACCGGCAGCCATCGCCTTTTTTGCCGCCTGCACCTTGCTCCCCATCCCCCCAGTCCCAACCGCTCCCGGGAGCGCACACGCCATCTTCTCGACATCCCGGCCCACCCGCTCAACCGTGCCCACAAGCCTCGCGCCTTCAAAAACCCTCGGATCCCTGTCGTACAAACCATCAATATCGGTAAGATTCACCACCAAGTCCGCGTCCATCAAGTGTCCGATCATCACCGACAGGTTGTCGTTGTCCCCAAAACGCAGCTCGTCCACGGCCACCGTGTCGTTCTCGTTCACGATGGGAAGGATCTTCCAACCAAGCAGCGTCTGCAAGGTATTTCGCGCGTTCAGATACCTTCTCCTGTGGGCAAGATCGTCACCTGTCAAAAGTACTTGCGCCACTTTCACCCCGTGTTCTTCAAACGCCTTCTCATACTCCATGATGAGCCCCGCCTGCCCCACAGCGGCAACCGCCTGGCGCTTGGGTATCTCCACCGGCCGCACCCCCATGCCTATGCGACGCATCCCTGACGCTACAGCCCCCGAAGTCACCAGTATGACCTCCTTGCCCTGCCCCATCACCCAGGCAATCTGCTCACCAAGCGCCTCCATAACCCCCTGCTCGATACCGTCCTTTCCCGTCAATACACCACTTCCGACCTTAACCACCACACGCCGCACACCTGCAAACCACTCTTGCCGTGTCCGCTTCCCACGTACCGCCCGCTCTCCACCCCCAACTTCCACCTTCACCCCTCGCATCCCCCCGCGACCCCGCCCCCGTCTCTATCACCAATCATCTCAACCGCATCACAGGCCCCCACCAGCATCCCCAACTTGGCCTTCAACTCCTCGATCCCCCAACCTTTCGTCGCAGATACTCGAACAACCCCACCCACTCCCAAAGCCTCCTCGAACCCCCTGGCACCCTCCTCCGCTCCCGGAAGATCCATCTTGCTCAACACAACCACCTGCCCCTTGCGCCCCAGGGCCTCATCGTACCGGGCCAATTCCTCATTAACCGTCCGAAACGCTTCCACCGGCCCACCATCCCCCACACCCGTGGCATCCACCAGATGCACCAGGACCCGCGCCCGCTCCACATGCCGCAGGAACCTCAACCCCAGCCCCGAACCCCTGTGTGCACCCTTTATCAACCCCGGCATGTCCGCAATCACAAAAGGCTCCAGATCCTCTGCCTCCACAATACCCAGAACCGGAACAACCGTAGTGAACGGGTACGCTCCCACCTTCGGACGCGCCAACGACAGCGCCCCCACCAGAGTCGATTTTCCAGCGTTCGGCAACCCTATGACTCCCACATCCGCCAGGAGCTTCAGGCTAAACAGGAGCGTCCTGCTCTCTCCACCTTCCCCTTCCTGCGCGAACCTCGGCGCCCGGTGCGTCGCCGTCGCGAAGTGTTTATTTCCCTTTCCGCCCCTGCCGCCACGGGCGACAATCCTCTCCTCCGGGCCCACAAGATCCCACAGTATTCGTCCCGTGTCCCGCTCCCGCACAACCGTCCCCAAAGGGACCTCCACCACGCAATTCCCGCCGTCTTTCCCCTTTTTCCGGCTCCCACTTCCGTGCCCCCCATCCTCGGCCCGGAACCGGGACTTGCCCCGAAAATGGCCGAGCGTTCGCCTCCTGCCGGTACTCACCAGGACGACGTCCCCGCCCTTTCCTCCATCGCCTCCGTCGGGTCCCCCACGCGGAACGTACTTCTCCCTTCGGAAGCTCACACACCCTCTGCCTCCCCTTCCCGACTCCACGACCACCACTGCCTCGTCTATAAAATTCACACCGGGTACACACTCACCTTCGTCCGCGATCTGCCGTACCTCTCAAACGTCACCCGCCCATCTGCTTTGGCGTACAACGTGTAATCCCGACCCAGCCCCACGTTCACACCGGGATGCACCTTCGTGCCCACCTGCCGAACAAGAATATTTCCAGCCCGGACAAGCTCTCCACCGAACCTCTTGACTCCCCTCCTCTGCCCCGCACTGTCCCTTCCGTTCCTCGAACTTCCTCCCGCCTTCTTGTGCGCCATCCCACACACTCCTTCCCTTCAAACAAATCCTCTTCTCAGATCTCCGACATCTGCCCCGCCTCGATCCGATCTATCATCAACGCCGTGAAAGGCTGCCGGTGCCCGTTCTTTCTTCTGAAGCGCTTACGCCGCTTGTACTTGAAGACTATCACCTTCTTCGCCTTGTCCTGCTCCACAATATGCCCGTGCACCGACACACCTTCCACCGATGGACGCCCCACGCGCACACTCTGCCCATCGGAAAACAGCAGAACCTCCTCCAGGGTTACCTTCTCACCGGGAGATCCGGGCAGCTTTTCAACACGAACCGTCTCCCCTTCACACACCCTGTACTGTTTTCCCCCTGTTCCGATTATTGCATACATGCTCTTTCCTCCGTAAGCCCGCAGCAGCTCCCTGCACAAAACACTGTGAAACTTACACCATCAAATCACCGTGCGTATTTCCGTGAGCTCCACTCTCAATTGTTGTTGAACAATCCTTCTCGACAATGCTCCCCACTGCCCCTAAAATCCTTTTTTATAATCCTGGCCACCCTTCCTGTCAACCGCAATGCGCACCTTTCCAATTCACTCGTCTCCCACTCGATAGTCCACCACCTACTGCCCACTTGCATCCTCCCCCAACTTCAGCACCCTCCCCCCCACCGGCTGCTCACCATCACCCGTGCCAAGGTACCCCAACACCTCCAAGGGCCGCAACCCCCTGCCCTCTCCCTCACGGATAACCAGCTCCACCACCCCCTCATCCACAACATCTATACCCTCCACCACCTGCCCCAAATCCACATCCCTTACTTTCCCTCGGCGGTCGCGGTGCCGGACAACCCACGAGCACCCATCGCGCAGCCTATCCAGCGCCTCTTTCGATATATGCCCCGAGCCCACCTCCACCCGATAACGCACCTTCTTGCTCTTGAGCTTCCTGCGCCCCCCTTCCAAGCCACACTTCTCGATCCTCAAACCAGTTGGCATCTGGGCCCTCAGGGCGCCACACACCCCCTCTGCTCCTACCCCCCGCGCCACCGTAACCACAAACCTTTCCTCCAGGCTCTCCATCCCCACGGGCAGAGGATCAGAAAACGATATCTTCGGAAGGGGATGGAACCCCTTCGAATAGGCCATGGCAATCCCCGCCCGCCGCAGTGCCCTTACGAAAATCGCAACGAGCTCCAAGTGCCCGAAAAGCGCAGCCTCTCCTGTTTTCGAATAGACCACTTCCACCTTCTCCCAAACCTCGTCCCCCCCTACCCGCTTCTGCTCTTCTGGCTTTCCGACAGCTTCCGCCGCCATCCTGGGCCGCACTTCCACGAAATCACAGACTCCGCAACCATGGCACTGCCCTTCCCGGCAGTCTCCTGTGCGCTCCCGGGCCAGAGCCTTATCCCACTCTCTTGCCAGAAACTCCTTTGTCACTCCCACGTCCATGTGATCCCACGGCAGCACATCACCCATACCCCACACCCGCACCCTACACTGTTCAGGATCCACTCCCTGGGACGCGAAGGCCTCATCCCATTTCTCGAAATGGACTCTGTCCGACCACCCATCCAACCGACAGCCCAGCCGGTAGGCCTCCACCAACACCCGGCTCAGACTCGCGTCTCCCCTGGCCCACACCCCTTCCAAAACGCTCATCCTCGGATCGTGCCACTTGACCTTTATTCCCGGTATGTCCAGACGCCGCCGCAAAAATTCCAGCTTCTCCCCGGCCTCTTCCAACCCCATCTGCCGAAACCACTGGAACGGTGTATGCGCCTTTGGCACAAACCCGCCCACGCTTACCGTCAGACGCCCTCGCCCCCTGGTGAGTTTTCGCAGCGACAAGACCAGATCCACCATCGCCTCCAAGTCCTCTGGCCCTTCCGTCGGAAGCCCCACCATGAAATAGAGCTTTATGTTTCTCCATCCCAGCCTGAACGCCCCCAGCACCGCATCGTGGATTTCCTTCTCCGTCACGCTCTTGTTGATCACATCCCTCAACCTCTGACTTCCCGCCTCCGGTGCGATGGTAAACCCTGTTTTCCTCACCCTCCTGATCTGCTCCATCAACCCAACGCTCAGGCTCCCAGCCCGCACAGACGGTAGTGACACGGCAATGTTCCTGCCTTCGCACTCCCCCATCAGCCCTGCCATCAACCGCTCTATCTCGCTGTAATCCCCGGTGCTCAGGGACAGGAGAGAAAGATCCTCATACCCCGTATTGCCCAACCCCCGGCGCGCCAAACCCATCAACCCCTCGACACAACGCTCCCTGACCGGCCTGTACAATATCCCGGCTTGACAGAACCTGCAGCCGCGGGTGCACCCCCTTGCCACTTCCAGCCGCATACGATCGTGCACAGGCCTTCCATAGGCCACTAGGGGGCTATCGGGAAACGGAGCCAAATCCAGGTCCGCCACCACCGCCCGCTTCACCCTTCCCCATCGACCCCCCGCCCACACCTTCTTCCCGCACTCTCCGCCACCCCTGCAAAGAGCAGGCACGTAAACTCCCTCAACGCGCGACCATTCCTCCCACAACTCCTCCCTCTTTCTCGCCCCGTCGTTGCGCCACCTCCGGAAGCCGTCCACCAATTCCAGAACAACCTCTTCGCCGTCACCCAGCACCATCGCATCAAAAAACTCCGCCACCGGCTCCGGGTTACACACGGCAGGCCCCCCCGCTACCACCAACGGAAACCTCCCCCCCCTGTCCTGCCAGCGAAACGGCACCCGCGCCAGATCCAGAATCGCAAGGACGTTCGTATAGTTGAGCTCGTAGAGCAGACTGAATCCCAAGATGTCGAAATCCCCCACCGGACGTCGCGATTCCAACGAGAGCAGAGGCATTCCCCGGGCTTGCAGCATGCTTGCCATGTCATCGTCAGGCACAAAAACCCTCTCAGCCGAAACGTTTCCTTGTGCGTTGAGTATATGGTACAGTATTTGAATTCCGAAATGGCTCGATCCCACCTCGTAAAGATCCGGAAATGCCAGGGCAACGTGAACCTCCACGGCGTCCCAGTCCTTTCGCACCGCGTTGACTTCACTGCCCAGATAACGGCTCGGTCCCCGGACCTCCCGCAACACTGCCAAATACTCACTCCAATCCACTCCTTCACCCATATTCCTCACTCCCTACTCTCCGCTCGAGACCCCACCGCAAACCGCCCCCCACGCACGCCCAACCCCCGCCATCGAAAATCCCTTCCACGTCCCCGCCCTTCGCTCCAAGCTCGGGCACAAACCTCTGACCACGTGGAATTTGCTCCCTGAAAACGTAATGATCGAATCCCCTTGAGTTGACAATCGGAAGTCAAGAAACAGGCTTGATCGCACCGCCGGCCACGAGCCAGGAGGATATGCGGGGCTATTTGTTCCCCGGGGAAACTGGATCCCGGCTCACGCCCGGGATCGAGGTATTCCCATCTGCGGGGTTGTCAGGGACGAGAGCTGGTTCCAAGCCGCCGGCAGACGATAGGACCAACTCCCAAAAAACAGGTGGGATGGATACGGGGCCGTTCATGCTCCTTGCGCTATCTCCTAACCCTCGCGCGCCGCTCCCATGGTTCGCAGCCTTGCCAACTCCCACACATAATCGTAAAGATGCAATCCCTTGCTCGCGGCCACGATCTCCCCGTCCTCCACGCCGATCTCGTCGGCCATGTACTCCTTGAGCAACTGGATGGCCCCGAGGTTCGCGGGAAATCCATTCCACAGATCCCACGATCGGAAATAAACCATAAAATGCAGCTTGCCGTACCGGATACGCGTATCGATCCCTCGCAGACACGGCGGATCCTTGAGCCCGATAGACTGCGGGTCCCCCACGGTCATATAAGCTTGGTTCGTGCCATATCCCCCCTCACGGTACATCCTGACCACTTCTCCAATCTGCCGCTCCAGATACCACCCATAGGTGTAATCCTCGTTCGGCTGCTTCTCAGAGGTCATCAAGTATGGAAGATACCCTTCGATGTATCCAGGGGCCACCGGGTTGGGAATCCCCAGCCCGGGAGGGATATCGGGGGTCAGCGGACGCACCCCGGGATACCTGACGTGTATGGTCGCGTAGTCAAACTCAAGCCTCTCCTGTCCCGCGAAGCTTCCCCTGTCGACCACGTACCTGTGTCCCCTTTCTATCATCTCGTAAACGCACTGAAACCAGGCATCCGGCAAATCCCTCGCTTCTATGGACACCAGCTCGAGCATTCTCCCTCCCCCCCTTTCATCGCTTCAAATATCCAGTTGGGTCACCTCCAGGGCATTTGCCTGTATGAAAACGCGTCGCGGTTCCACCTCGTCACCCATCAACACATCGAAAACGTCGTCGGCTCCCACCACATCCTCGACCCTGACCTTGAGCATCACCCTGTTTTCAGGGTTCATGGTCGTTTCCCACAACTGCTCGGGATTCATCTCACCCAGTCCTTTGTACCGCTGCACACTGGTCCCCTTCTTCGCCTCTTCCATCAGGTAGTCCACCAGCGCCTCCTTGCTACCGAAGCGACGACCCTCGTCCTTCTTTCCTTCCGTGGCGAACACCGTGAAAGGCGGCTGGTCGAACCGCCGGATTTTGTTGCTAAGAACCAGCCCCTTCTGAAAATCCCCCGAAAACACCAAACCCCTGCCTATCTTGACCTCTCCTCCCTCCACCCCTATGGTTAAGAGGCGACGACTCCGGTCCTCCCGCTTCACCCCTTCCATGCGTACGGTGAGCTCAAACACTCCCCGCTCTTCGCTCCACACGATCTCTCCCGCCTCGTACCCCTTCTCCAGCAGCCGCGCCCGCAACCCCACCATCTTACCCTCGTCCCTCAACGACTCCTTGTTTTCAATACCCTCCTGCAAGACGCACTCCACCAGCTCCCAGGGCACCCACCTACGTTCGAACCGGTCCATCAGCCCCTTGTACTCCGCGAGATCGCACAGGAAAAGATACAGTTCGTGCCCTGAAAGCACGGAACTATCCCCATTGAGCTGCACACTGCGCTGCTCGCAAACCCGCTTCATCAGTAACTCGCTCAGCTCGGCGTCGTCCTTGAGATAGACAGCAGTCTTCCCCTTGCCCACCCGGTACAGCGGAGGCTGCGCGATGTACAGGTACCCTTTACTCAGCACATCCGGAAGCTGCCGGTAGAAGAACGTGAGCAAAAGCGTCCTGATATGGGAACCATCCACATCGGCGTCCGTCATTATGATCACCTTGTGATAGCGGATCTTTTCGATGTCGTACTCGTCAGTCCCCACACCCGTGCCCAGGGCCGTTATGATGTTCTTTATCTCCTCGCTCTGCAAGATCCTGTCAAACCTCGCCTTTTCGACGTTCAGGATCTTTCCCTTCAGGGGCAGTATGGCCTGAAACTTCCTGTCCCTCCCCTGCTTGGCAGATCCCCCGGCCGAATCACCCTCTACCAGAAAAAGCTCCCTGACATCCGGCTCCGAAGCCTGGCATTCGGCCAGTTTGCCGGGGAGCGTCGAATCCGCCAGTGCCCCCTTGGTCCTGGCGAGGTCCCTCGCCCTGCGCGCCGCTTCCCGTGCACGGGCCGCCTCCACGGTTCTCTTTACGATCTTCTTGGCAACCGAGGGGTTTTCCTCGAAGTACGCCCCGACTTTCTCGTTGATGAGCCCCTCCAGAAGCCCCTTCACCTCACTGTTTCCCAACTTGGTCTTCGTCTGTCCTTCAAACTGCGGCGAAGGCAACCTCACGCTGATAACCGCCGTCAATCCCTCCCGAACATCCTCCCCGCTGATCTTCTCCTGGAGGTTCTTGGCCACCCCCCCTCCGGCGGCATACTGGTTGATCACTCTGGTCATCGCCCCCTTGAAACCCACGAGGTGGTATCCCCCTTCCGCGGTGTGGATGTTGTTCGCAAAGGCCAGTATCTTCTCCGTGTAGACGTCCGTATACTGAAAGGCCACTTCCATATCCACGCCCCCTCTCTCGCCGCTGATGTATATGGGGTCGTGAAGCACTCCACGGTTCCTGTTCATGTATCCCACAAAAGAGACGATGCCCCCCTCATAAACGAACTCTCTCTTCTCGTCACAGCGCTCATCCTCCAACGTGATCCTGAGGTCCTTGTTCAGAAAAGCCAGTTCACGAAACCTTCGACAAAGAGTCTCCAAATCGAATTCCATGATCCTGAAAATCTCGCAGTCAGGCTCAAAGTGCACCTTGGTCCCTCGCTTGTCCGTCGGCCCCAGCACCTTGACATCACACGTCTTCTTCCCTCTCGAATAGCTCTGATAGTAAGCCTTGCCCCCCGTGTAGACTTCCACCTCCAACAGGGACGACAACGCATTGACCACCGACACACCCACACCGTGAAGCCCGCCGGACACCTTATAACTATTGCTATCGAACTTGCCCCCGGCGTGCAAACGGGTCATCACCACTTCGAGGGCTGGAACCCCCTCGCTCTGGTGTATCCCCACCGGAATGCCCCGCCCGTTGTCCTCCACACTCACGCTTCCATCCGTGTGCACCGTCACCCCGATGGAGTCGCAAAACCCGGCCATGGCCTCGTCGATGCTGTTGTCCACCACCTCGTAAACCAGATGGTGTAAACCCTCCGTATCCACGTTTCCTATGTACATGGAAGGTCTCTTGCGAACCGCCTCCAAACCCTCCAGAACCTTGATGCTCTCCGCAGTGTAGTCCGCTTCCTTCATAGTTACATTCTCATTGGCATGATAACCGTCAAGAAACCGGGATCGTCCGCCCCTTCTAGAATACATGGAGTCTCCGCATCCCTCATCCTCACCTTCACCGCCTGACTTTTCATGACGCTCAGCGTGTCTATAAAGTACCTGGGGTTGAAGGCAACCTCGAAACCCACTCCATTAAAAAGTATGGGAATGTCTTCTTTGGATTCCCCCACCTCAGGATTGGTAGTACTTACAAGAAGAGTATCATTACTCACATTAAACAAAACCGCTCTGTACTTGTCAGAAGATAGTATTGACATTCTCCTTACCATCATTAGAAGAACTTCCCGTTCTACGTCGAAAAAAGAATCCACATCCTGTGGTACAACTGCTTCGTAATTCGGATAAGTACCCTCTACCAGTCGGACAATGGCTGTCTCGTTCTCCCTTTTCACAACGAAGTAACTTCCCTTCACGCCGACCCAAGCTTGCCCTTCCGACTCGAGGATCTTCCCCAGTTCCCCCATCGCCTTTTTGGGGACAACGACCCCCTGTCCCGGTGTCAAACCCACCTCCGCGGGACGCTCCTGCCAACGGTAGTCCGCTTCGCTCAACCGGTTTCCATCCGTGGACACCATGCGCAGGACACAACCATTCCCCTCGGCCCGATGTTCTACGAGAACGCCTACCATATGCGCTCTCTTTTCTTCCGGTCCCATCCCCGTGGTGGCTATGGATGTCTTCTCTATCATTTCCCCGAGGGCCTGGGCCTCCAGCGCAAAGAAAGGCACATCCTCCACCGCGGGAAGCTTCGGAAAGTTGTCCGGGTCCATTCCCACAAGATGGTACTCAACCTTCGAGCTGCGTATCTCAACCCACCCGTTTTCCATCTCCTGGCACACGATGTCATCACCCGGGAAATCCCTGACGATCTCAAACAGCTTCCTTCCGGGGATGGTGACGCATCCCTGCGCCTCCACGGATGCAGGATAAAACCCTTGAAAACCCGTTTCCAGGTCGGTTGCAATGATGGAAATGCGCGATTCAGAGCTTTCCATCAGGATGTTGGAGGTGATAGGGAAGTCCGTTCTCCGACTGGTGATTCCCACAACCTTTCCCAACCCATTCAGAAAATCGGCTTTTTGGATTTTGAACTTCATGGCTTCGTCCTTTCCCCTGACGGGGTGCTGCCTTCGACGCTTTCCTTTTCCTTTATCTGAAATCTTTAAGTTCTAGTAACCCTATTAAACGCTGATCATAAGTGCAACAACTATAGCAACCTATTAGAATTACAAAATATAAAAGGGCAATAACCTGCCGGACCAAGGAGAAACATCTTTCAAAAAAGCCGCGTTCTTGTCACGCGGCAAACCCACGGCTCAAAACACGACATTTATGAACAAAATTTTAACCTAAAACGGGACTTTTAGCAACGGCCCGGCAAACGCCCGTTTTCCACCAGCCCGCCCATGGGCATGACGGTCACCACGGGTGTGCCTTACAGAACCTCAAGGCTCAAACCCTTGCAAGGAAACAAGAAGACGCGCCAAGAATTGCCCTTGACGCCCCCAGGGGCGACCCCTGAGAGGGCAACCGTGTTCGCCGGTCCGGAGCTTTGACAGCGAGTCGGGGGCTATCGCGGAGAAAAAAGCGGATTCCTGGAAGGTCATGCGGTAAGATTCATCGGGGCACCCGCATTGAGCAAGCTGCTTTTCAAAGCACCATCTGCCTGCAAAGAGGTGCCCCGGCTGGGGGCACTCTTCCTTTGTTGGTCTTCAACTTCATCGAGTCGGAACCGCTTCCTCGTCAGCTCACGATCCAAACAGCCTCCTCCCTTGCCAGTTGAAGTACCTTGTTGCTGACCCTGCCCATGACGAATTCCTGCACCCTGGAAAGGCCCCGCCGCCCCATGACGATGGTGCCCCACCCACCCTTGCGGGCTTCTTCGACGATGGAACCGGCCCGGCTTTCCACGTCTTTGATGACCTTGGTCTCGATTCTCCCCGCTTCGATGCCGAACTGCTCCAATTTCTCGATCGCCTCTTCGAAGGCCCGTTCCATTTGTTTCTCGGCTTCTTCGAATTCCGTTTTGGCCCTGAGCAACAAGTCCTGTTCCCCGGCCGACAGGAACAGTTTCTCGTATCCTCGTTCGAAAACTCTGAACCCCCGGATCACACTGAGAAGGAGAAACCGTGCCGAACCGCCTCCGAGCACCGCGCCCGCATAATCCAGAGCACGCAAGGCTCCATCGGAGCCGTCCAGAGTGACGAGGACCTTGTCCGCAGACGGAGACCCTCCCACCACCCAAATGGGTGTACCTACCATGCGGGTGATGAGCTTGTTGGCAATACTGCCGAGCACGATATCCTTAAGGGGGCTCAGTCCTCGCCGACCCACCACGAGAGCGGCGCATCCCTGGTCGGCTCGGCGGATGATATCCCTTGCGATGCCTACCTTGCGGTCGCTGATGGAGTCAGTCACCCACTCGGGAGCGTGTCCCAACTCCCTGAGGGATCCCACGGCCTTTTGCATGAAGTCCCTCATGGTCTTCTTCCGTCCCTGCTCCCAGGCCCGGGCCGCTATCACTTGATGATGGAACTCGGGTTTGCTCTCCAAATCCCAGAAGCTCTCCGGTATGACATCCATGACGTTGAACACCTCGATGGTCCCCTGACCCGGGGGAAGCATCTTCCCGGCGTAAATGACGGCTTTAAGGGATTGCTCGGACCCGTCCACGGCTACAAGTATCTTCTTCGGTTCCATGGTCGAAACCTCCTTCTTCTAACTTGGTGTCCCCGGATCCGGCCACGTGATGGGGTTCGGAAAGAGGGCATTGTCCTGCCCCGTTCCAGGGGGTCGATGCCGCGAAGCAGCCTGCAGTTCATGGCTCCTCTTCAAATGTGGAACAATGCAAACCGTATACCACGTGCCCGTTTCAACGGCAATCACAACCCCGATCATCCGGCACGTTGTGCAACCCACAGGTTCCGTGGGCAGTAGCCTTGGGTTATCCCTTCACAGGTTGTCGTGACTTGCCGGACACTGTCCGTAGAATCGACCTGACAGCCGCGGGCGCAGCGCTACACGAGGGCCTTGGTGATGGTTCACGCAAGCCGGGTCCACAAACGTGCCCACCCACGCCTCTCCGGTATAGGAAAACCGATCTTCAGACGCAACCTCCCATTCCAGACTCGTGAATCGGTCCCCAACCAATCCCCCCCTTCTCCAGCTTGCGAGAGCGGAGCGATTCATTGAATCAAAGATGGGCAGTAGTCAATTTCTCGCCATGTCACGCTGTGCGCCTCTCGAAGTATTGGGCGATCTTCTCGATGGCGTCTCTTGCCTCTTTCAGCATGGGAGCGAAGGCGTGCCACACGTGGATCATCTCGTCCCACACTTCCAGCGTGGCCGGCACGCCCACCTTGCGGGCGGCCTCCTTAAGGGCTACCGCTTCATCGAGGAAGACTTCCTCGCTGCCCACCTGAATGAGCAAGGGGCAAATTCCCGTAAGGTCGGCGAAAACCGGGGACGCCAGAGGCTCGCGGGGGTCCCGGTCCCCGAGGTACATCCGGGCGAACTCCAGCGTTGTTTCCCTGTTCACTATGGGATCGCTGCACGATTTGGAAGTGTAGGACCCGGTGGAGCAGGTAAGATCGACCCAGGGAGAAATACAGATGCCAGCCGCGGGAAGCGGTTCTCCCAGGTCTCGTAAACGCAGCAGTGTGGCAACCGTGAGGCCGCCCCCTGCGGAGTCTCCCGCCACGGCCACGCGCTGAGGGTCCACTCCCTGGTCGAGAAGGTAGCGAAAGCCGTTCACCGCATCGTCCACGGCAGCAGGAAATCGGTGTTCAGGGGCCAGGCGGTAGTCGATGGAAAGAACCGGAGCATCGGCGGCCTTGGCGATGTAACCTGCGAGCTGCCTGTGGGACCGGACCGAGCCCATCACGTATCCGCCCCCGTGCAGGTAAAGGAAGGCCCTGTTGCGTGACGCCCCTTCAGGCTCCACCCACTGCCCGACCACCCCGCCTCCACCGGCCTGCTGGGCTCGCACCCCCCTGGGTAGATTGAGCCTTCGCCCCATTTCGTCCATTCGGTCTCGCCTTTCCTGCAAGGTCATCTTGCTCGTGTCGGGCTGGGTGCTCAGAAACGCGCGCACGCGTTTTATATCTTCTGTCGCCATTGCATCCTCCAGTGGGAGAGAGTAAAAATTCTATTTTTTTGGCAACGCGAAAAGGGAAACACTTTTGTTCCCCAAAGTCAACGGATGGTGCAGGAGACGGTCATGCCGGAAGTTGTCTCCCAGGCCATGGGCTATTCCCTGGTTGTGTGCGCCCTGGCCGGAGTCATCCAGGGATTGACAGGGTTCGGGTTCGGCATAGTGGCCATGGCGGCACTTCCCTATTTCGTTCCCTTGAGGCTATGCGTGCCCCTGGTGAGCCTTTTGGGAGCGACCTCGCTTGTGAGCCTTGCGTGGAAGCATCGAAAGGAAACCCCTTTCGGGTCGGCGATGCCCCTTTGCCTGGGAGTCCTCGTGGGGTCCCCCATAGGAGTTCATCTGTTAACCCTGCACCTGGAGGCAGCGGCGCACCTGACCATCGCCACCGTCCTGTGCCTGGTGAGTGGCTACCAGCTCGCCGGGGTCCGCAGGAATTCCGCTACGCCCGTTTTCCCTGGTTCTGCGGCGACCAGCCCGGTCCGAGCCAGCCAAACAGTCTCTACGTCATGGGGACCCCAGCGCCCGGCTGCGACAGATCCGCTCATCCCGGGCGGGGAGGGGCCAGACAGCCCCATGGCGCTTGTGCCATGGGCCGCAGGCACGGGCATCGGCGTTCTTATGGGAATTCTCGGGGGCTGGCTCGGCATGGGCGGGCCGCCCATCATCCTGTATGCCTACACCAAGCTGCGCCCGGACACGGCCAGGCGGCTCTTGATAGCCGCCTTCGTGCTGTCTTCCCCCATAGTGCTTCTCAATCTGACCCTGCGTCGTGTCTGGGAGATCTCCCACCTGTTGTGGTATGTTCCCATAGGGACCAGTGTGGTGCTCGGGACACTGCTGGGGGCCCTCCTGGCGGCGCGGATACCACCAGCCGTGCTTGCCGGCGTGGTGTGGATCCTTCTTTTCATCATGGGACTGGGCCAGTACGCCCATCAACTCTCCGGCCTGCTCTGAGTCACGCGTAAAGGGGGCGCCGGTGAGACCCGGCGCGTTGCTTTTAGGCGCCCGGGGCTTTATAGTGGAGGCCGTGGGGAATCGTGCGAAGATAAGGACGAGGCCCAAACCAAACTGTAAGGAGGACTTTTAAGGATGAGCGTCGCATTGATCAAATGGACAGGAACCGACACGGTAGCCCAGGCCGTGGAAGCGATAAACGGATGGGACGGTTTCAAGCCCGGCATGCGGGTCTTGATCAAACCCAATGTGGTGGCGTCCGGTTCCAAGAAGATGCCCTCCCGGGGAATCACCTCTTCTCCCGTAATCGTCGCCCAGATGGCCCTTCTCGCCCGTGAGAAGGGAGCTGCGAACGTTGTCATAGCAGAAGGGGCGGTCGAGATACCCTCCATCAACCAGGATACCCAGGCAGCCTATGAGTGGAGCGGCATCGCCCAAATAGCCCAAGACCACAACATCTCGCTCATCGACATGAACAAGGGGCCGTTTCGCAGCTTCACCCTGAGCGACGGAACCCAGATAGAGGTGGCCGAAGCCATGTTCGAGGCCGACTTCGTCATAAGCATCCCCCTGTTAAAGACACATGGGCAGGCGGTGGCCACGCTGTCTTTGAAGAACCTGAAGGGGGCCCTGTCCATGGAATCCAAGAAAAGGTGCCACACCGAGACGAATCTGAACAAGGCCATCGCCGAGTTCAACCGCTTCGTGCCGTGTCATCTGGTGGTTTTGGACGCACTGACCGCCACCGAATTCGGTCCCCTCCCCTCGGGGCGCAAGGACCAGGTAAAGGAAATGGGGCTCCTCATGGCGGGCAAGGACCGCCTGGAGCTCGACGTGGTGGGAAGCTTTCTTCTGGGCAAGTCGTGGCAGGAGGTTCCCGCTATCCGCTACTATGCCGAGCTGACAGGCAGGACCCCGGACATCGAGCGGATACACATCGTGGGAGAGGATCCCGCTGCCCATCGGATAGAGCTGGGGCACATCGGCGAGGGGTTCGAGGATCTGATGAAGAAGTTCAATATTTCAGGCATAAGCATTCCTTACGGCGGCGAGGGCCTCTGCTCGGGATGCGGCTTCAACCTCTTTGCCGGACTCTTCTCCTTTTTCAGGGGCAATGCGGGACTCGCTGTCGAGGGGGTGCAGGTCTGCACGGGTCCGGAGGTCAAGGCGCATCGGGACTGCAAGTATCCGGTGCTGCTGGGCAAATGCGCCATCAAGGCCAACAAGGAAGTGAAGGGGGCCGTGAAGGTGGGCGGCTGTCCCCCGGACCCGGAAAAGATTCAGGAAGCCATGGCCAAGACCATAGCAGCCGCCAAACAGGCATGAGGATCGCGCGCAGAAGTCGCGCAACGGCTTGTTCACCGAGCCCCGAGGGCGAATGCTGGCATGCTGCTCTACAACACACTTACCAGGCGAAAGGAAAGGTTCGAGCCCATCAAGCCCCCGAGGGTGACCGTTTACACCTGCGGTCCCACGGTGTACCGGGACGTTCACATCGGAAACCTGCGCTCGTACCTGATGGCGGACTGGCTCAAAAGGGTGCTCACCATCCTGGGCTACGGTGTTTTCCACGTGAAAAACATCACCGATGTGGGTCACATGCGCCAGGAGCTGCTCGATCAGGGGGAAGACAAGGTCATCGCCGCGGCTCGGGCCGCGGGCACGTCCTCCATGGAGATCGCCCGCAAGTACACCGAGCTCTTTCTGGCCGACGAAGCGCTGTGCAACATCCTTCCTGCAGACCTTTTTCCGAGGGCCACCTCCCACATACCCCAGTGCATACACCTCGTGGAGCGGATGGTGCAAAAGGGCCACGCTTACCTTTCCGGCGGAAACCTCTATTTCGACATCACGACCTTTCCATCCTACGGGCGCTTGTCCGGCAACGTGCCCGAGTCCCTCCAAAGGGCCGGGCGCACCGATCCCGACCCAAACAAGAGGCATGCGGAGGACTTCGCCCTGTGGAAGGCCGCGGAGCCCGGAAGGGAGATGAAGTGGGAAAGCCCCTGGGGAGAGGGGTTTCCCGGGTGGCACATCGAGTGCTCGGCCATGTCGTTGCACTACCTGGGAGAAAGGTTCGACATCCACACAGGCGGCGTGGACAACGTCTTTCCCCATCATGACGACGAAATCGCACAGTCCGAATCGGTCACGGGACACCAGGTGGTGAACTTCTGGGTCCATGGACAGCACCTGCTGGCAGACGGGCTCAAGATGTCCAAATCCCAGCGCAACGACTACACCATCCGCGACCTCCAAGACAGGGGGTTCGATCCTCTTGCCTTCCGGTACCTGTGTCTCACGGCCCACTACCGAAGCCGCCTCAATTTTTCCTTCCACTCGTTGATGGCGGCCCAGAGGGGGCTTTCCCATCTGCGACGTTTCGTGGAAGATCCGTTGCCGCTTGGCGATTTCCGTCCCCGGGGCGAAAGAGCAGAAAGGTGGCGGACCCTTGTCAGAGAGGCACTCACCGACGACCTGGCCATTCCCCTGGCTCTGGGCCACACCTGGGCCATGCTCGGGGACAGGGTCCTTTCTTCCTCTGAGAAGGCAGCGCTTCTGGTGGAAGGGGACGAAGTGTTCGGTCTGGACCTGGCGCGCTGGCCTGAAGCGGTGCGGGAGGTTCCCGGCCAAGCCGCACCGATGAGGGATCGCCGTGCCTCGTTGCGCAAGGGCGGAAGATACGACGAGGCGGACGCCCTGAGGAAAGGCTTGGAGTCCCAGGGTGTGGAGGTGAGAGACCTGCCGGAGCAAACCCAGGTACTGAGGCGCTCCAGGGCCGAGTGGAAGGGCCGACCCCGGGAGATATCCTCGTCCCGCCAGGTTCCCTCGCTTCTGGAGGAGCAGGAACGCTACGATGTGACCGTTTCGCTGGTGGCCCGCAACAACTGGACGGACCTGATACGATGCTATAGGTCCGTCAGGGCTCACGGGGGCAGTCGGCGGGTGCAGGTGGTCATAGTGGAGGGGGGCTCCCGGGACCGCTGCAGACAGGGGGTCTTGGACCTTTCCGAGGAAGATCCGCACACCCTGGTATGGCTGGCCGACCACCCCTTGGGCGAGGGCGGTTTTCGAAACGTGACCCTGCGCCAGGCCCTGGGATCAATGGTGGTGCTCCTCGACACGAGCGTGGAGCTCACTGGCGACATCTTCGAACCCATGTCACGGACCCTGGCCGATACGGCTGTGGGCGCCACCGGGCCCAAGGGGCTTGTGTCCGCAGATATGCAAGCCTTTGAAGAGCAGGAGCAAGGGCCGGTGGACGCCATGACCCTTTACTGTTTCGCCTTTCCCCGCCGCATCCTGCCCCAGGCGGGGTGGATGGACGAGCGCTTCCGGTTTTACCGCCACCTCGATCTCGACTATTCCTTCAGTATCCGAAGCTGCGGCTATTCCATCCGGGCCACCCCCGGCCTTCCCCTGCTTTTTCACCCCCATCGCGTGTGGGAAGAGATGGACCCGCCAGAACGCACCCGCAGAAGTCGCGCGAATTTCTACCTGTTCTACCGCCGGTGGCACCACAGGACCGACCTTCTCACGCGGGGGGTGTGAGTTCTCTCCCCGCCTCCCGTGTTTCCAGGGTCAAAGGGTGCTCCCTCCGCATCCCAAGCCGGCTTTTGCATTTCAGGTTCACCTTCGGGCAGCGCGAACTGCCGCCTATATCTCGTTCTACTTCACCCTCTTCAATGCCTCATTGATCATGGCCAGGTCACATAGTTCAGGATCAAATGCATCCCCGATCCATTCCAGATACGAATCATGTTTTTCATGGTTGGGATCAGATATGGCTTCCAGAAACGTTTCATATCCCCATAGACCCCCTACGTCTTCAGGCGGACACGCTCGTTTGCCTTTGATGCACGCCGGGTACTTGACTCCCGGGTCCGGTGACAGGATCTTTTCGACCACAATCTCATGATCCCAACTGTCGCCAAAGTCATATTCGTAAAGAAATTTACGCTTCTCACCCATGGCAATCTGTCTCAAGGAGAGGGGGCGCTCATCACTGACAGGCTCGAAATCCTCCGGGCTGGGTATGCTGTAGCGTCGACCATCGATGATGAACTGGTGCAAGTGACTGTCAGTCCAACCCATCGCAAGTTGAATCACCTGATGCAATTTGTATAAGCTGAACGTGCCGGGCACCAACACCCGCCGCCAAATAGGAGGCCGGCTGCCACGGAGCGTGACTTTGAGTTGATAAATGAGATTGAGGTCTTTGGCTGATTTGGACATAGAAAATACTCCCCATTGTTTTGTTTTCAACCTGACGAGCCAACCATAGAATGATGGGTGCTTTGGATTTTTCTAATCCATCCAATTTCACTGGCGAAGGTCAAAAATGGTGGTCCAGCACGGCGACGTCGCAGGGGGCCTCGGCTTCGCGGGCCGTGAGCGCCGTGTCGTCCCGGTGGCCGTGGGTGGCGAAGGTCCTCTTGAGCAGTGCGGTTAGGATATTGAGCTGGGTCGGGTCGTGGTTGACCACGGCGGCCGGTGGTTTTTCCTTTTGCATGGTCATAATGCCTCCAAGGGGTTTACGGATCATGGAGTTTCTTCCGCGTTCCGGGCCAGTTCCGGATAGAGCTTCTTCATGCACTCCGGACAGATGCCGTGGCTGAATTCGGCCTCGGTGTGGTCGCGGACATAGACCTCGACCTGGCTCCAGTAGCCCCGGTCGTCGCGGATCTTCTTGCAGCTCGCGCAGATGGGCACAATGCCGCGCAGGGTCTTGATCTCGGCCAGTGCCCGGTGCAACTCCTCGATCTTATCGGCCAGCGCGTCCTGCATCTCGACCATGCGTTGGCCCACCTCGACCCGGGCCCGCAGCTCGCCCGCGTCGAAGGGCTTGGCCAGGTAGTCGTTGGCCCCGGCGTCCAGCCCGGCGATGATCTCCGCCTTTTCCGTCCTGGTGGTCAGCATGAGGATGTAAGGTGGCCGGTCGGTGGGCAGTGCTCGGACCCGGCGCAGGATCTCCAGTCCGTCCATCTCCGGCATCATCCAGTCGAGGATAACGAGCCGGGGCGCGTCCGGTTGCTGCAGCGCCGCCCACGCCTGCGACCCGACGGCGGTCTCCACGGGCTCGTGTCCGACCTTTTTCAGCACCGCCGCCAGCATGCTGCGGCTGGTGAAATCGTCTTCGGCGATCAAGATGCGCATGGTGAATCTCCTCAAGGAAGTACTCAGAATTCAGTATTCAGAACGGATCGGAAATAAGTTTTTAGCAATGTGCTGAGTGTCTTCGCACCGCCCTCTCATTCTATCTCGTCACTCCTGCCTTCCGTCATCTGTCGTCTCTCTTGAGCCTCCTGCCTCCTTCTTGAATTCTTCAAAGGTCACCCCCAGCTCATTCAGATGCGCTTTCATGCTCCCGAGGTCTCCCGCCTTGCCCGCCTTCTCCAGCTCGAAGGCCAGGGCCCGCAGGGCCTCGGCGCCCACGTTGGCCGAAGCGCCCTTGATGGTGTGGGCCTGGCGCTCGGCACCAGCGGCGTCCCGGGCTTCCAGATAGCCTCGCAGGGCCTGAATCTGCCGGGGTATGTCCGCCAGGAAACCCTCGAGAATTGTCTCGGTCAGCTCCTCGTCGCCCATCAGGCGCTCGACCATGGCGGCGCGGTCCCAAATCAACGATGAATGAGGAATCAGGGGTGAGGAATTCTTCCGCAGTGCGATTCCTGAATTCCGAGACCTGACGCCTGACTCCTGAATTCTTCGTTCCGTTTCTTCCTTCGGCAGCCATTTCTCCAGCGCCTCGGCCAGGGCCTGGGCGGAGACGGGCTTGGCCACATAGTCATTCATGCCCGCTTCGAGGCACTTGTCTTTGTCGCCCTGCATGGCGTGGGCGGTCATGGCGATGATGGGGATGTTCCGATTGGGGATGGCGGATTGGGGATGGCGGATTTGCCTTGAGGCTTCCAGGCCGTCCATCTCGGGCATCTGGACGTCCATGAGCACCAGGTCGTAGGCTATGGCGCGCAATGCCTCAAGCGTTTCCTTTCCGTTGGCCACGGCGTCTGCCGTGAGGCCCAGTTTCTTCAGGATGCCCAGGGCCACCTGCTGGTTGGTGAAGTTGTCTTCGGCCAGCAGAATCCGGATGCCGCGGTCGGCGAAGAGATTGTCTATTTCCCGAACCGCGTGACGCGTCGTGATGGTGTGTGGTTCCGAAGGCCCTGCTCCGCGCGCAGCGAGGACGTTGGATAGCACCGCCTTCAATTCCAAAGGGCGCACGGGTTTGGTCAGATATGCGTCAAAGCCGATTTTTTCAAACCGCCGGGAGTCACCCGAAATCCCAAGGGAGGTCAGCAACACCATCCGGGTCTGCGTCAGACGTTCATCGGACTTGATGGCCCGGCCCAGATCTTCTCCGTCCATCCCCGGCATCTGCATGTCGATGACGGCGACCCGATAAGGATCGTTTTCATCCGAAGCCCTGTAGAACGCCTCAAGCGCGGATGGGCCATCGGCGACGGCCGACACACGCATATGCCAACTTCCCATTCGAGTCGTCAAAATCTCGCGGTTGGTGGCGTTGTCATCCACGATCAGTACGCGAACACCGCGCAGGTCAGCCAATTTGGACGATTTTGTCACGGCTTGGGGAGGCTGCTTGGCCAGGCGCACCGTAAACCAGAATTCGGAACCCTTTTCGGGCTCACTTCGGACACCCACTTCGCCGCCCATCATTTCGGCCAATTGCTTGGAAATGGCCAATCCCAGACCGGTGCCGCCATATTTGCGCGTTGTGGACGCATCCACCTGGGAGAATTTCTGAAACAATGCTTTCTGTTTCTCCGGTGGAATCCCGATACCGGTGTCGGCCACCGAAAACCTCAACACCACGTCTTCAGGCATTTCGGATGCGAGGGTGACGCGGATCGACACTTCTCCGGAATGGGTGAATTTCACGGCATTGCCCGCCAGATTGGCCAGAATCTGGCGCAAGCGGCCCGGATCGCCACGCAGCAGGGGCGGGATGTCCGGAGACATCCCGCAGACCAACTCAAGATCCTTTCGGTGGGCCTGAAGCGCCAATGCAGCCGCGAAGTCGTCAAGCAGGCTTTGCAGGTCGAAGTTGAGGATCTCCAGCTCCAGCTTGCCGGCTTCAATCTTGGAAAAATCGAGGATGTCGTTGATCAGTCCGAGTAAGGATTCACCGCTCGCCCGTACTGCTTCGGCATAACGCCGCTGCTCGACGCTCAGCTGCGTATCGAGCAGCAGCCCCGTCATGCCGATGACCCCGTTCATGGGGGTTCGGATCTCGTGGCTCATCTTGGCCAGGAACTCGCTCTTGGCGATGCTGGCCATCTCGGCGTGCACGGCCATCTCGTTGGCCCGGGCCGTGGCATTCTCCAGTTCCCGGTTGGTCTCCAGCAGTTCCTGCTCGGCCCGCCTGCGCTCGGTGATGTCGCGTTGAATGCCGATATACGCCGCGATCTTCCCGTTCCTGTCAAGCAGCGGCATTACCCGGTATTCGCAGACAAAGGTGGTCCCGTCCTTGCGCCGGTTCAGCGACTCGCCCGAGTATGACTTTCCGGCCGAGACCATCTCGTACAGTTCCTCCTGGATGTTCGCCGCCCCGGGATCGGCATTGAGGATGTCCGGCGTTTTGCCCAGCAGCTCGGCCGGCGTATAACCGTATAGTTCCTCCGTGTTCTTGTTGATATAATCGATGCGGAATTCCCTATCGGTAGCGACAATCGAATCAAACATGTTGGCGGTGATCTCCGCCAAGAAGCGTGTCTGATGCTCCGCCTGTCGTCTTTCCGTGATATCCTGCACGATTCCGATTGAGCGAACCGGCCGCCCCTGCTCGTCGAAATCGGTCCGACATTGTTCGTGGATCCATTTGACACGCCCGTCGACCATCAACAGGCGATGCTCGATCGCGTAAGGCACCTTGTCCGTCAGCGATTGCTTCCAAGCTCGATCCACCGCAGAGCGGTCCTCCGGATGAATCGTCGCCAAAAGGGCTTCATAAGACGCCTCGAATTGCTCAGGGTCGATCTCGAAGATATGAAAAATGCTTTCCGTCCATCGCAATCGATTTTCGGCGTGGTAGAAATCCCATCTGCCCATTTTGGCCATATGATGCGCTTCCCTCAATTCCGCCTCGCTCTGCTGCAACGCCTCCTCCATTCGCTTCCGGTGTGTGATCTCCCATGCCACATCCGCCAGATACGAAACCGCTTCCAGGTCCTTATCGGTATAATTCACGGACTTGTTGCCGATGCCGAGTATGGCGACAACATTGCCCCCCCTCATGATGGGTACGACCAGTTCTCGAACCACGGGGGCATGCCCTTCGGGCAATCCCTTGCGATGAGGCAGCGAGTTGTAATCGTTATGGATTACCGGACGCTTTTCGCGCACGCAATCGACCCACACACCCGCCTGATCGATCCCGTAATGCATACCTTTCCCTTGCGCCTTACAGAATTCCTCGACGGTGCGCGTTGACCATGCTTGAAGCGAAAGGGTTTTCTGATCTTTCTCGACAAAGTGATAGAAACCAATGGGACTATCGGCCAAAAACCCAACTTCATCCAAGACCTTCTGAAGCAGTTCGTCCAAAGAGTGGGTTGCAGCGAATTCCAGCAGAGACATCCTTATCCTGATGAGCTCCCCGGCGCGCTTCTGCTCGGTGATGTCGCGGCCGATGCCGAGTAATCCGAAGGGTTCGCCGTCGGCTCTCCTTAGAACTGTCGTGGTCATTTGCGTAAGGAAAGTGGTCCCATCCTTGCGGGCATGCCCCATCTCGCCTTTGCCCGAACCGGCTGCGATCAATCGTGCGTTGAAGGAGGCGACTTCATTGTCCATCTGCTCCTGGGTGTGGAAGATACTCAGGTGTCGGCCGATGAGTTCGTCGGCAGAGTACCCGTGCATACCGGCCCAGGCTTCGTTCACGAAGCGGATGTTCCCGTCCATGTCGGTCAGGGCGATGCCGTCCACCGACTGATCCACGGCGCTCTTGAACTCCAGCAGTTCCTCCCGCCGCCGATACGCCTCGGTCACGTCGCGGAAGACGAGGACCGCACCGATGACGGCCCCGGAGGTGTCGCGGATGGGCGCGCAAGAGTCGGCGATCTTGTGTTCGCCGCCGTCCCGGGCGATGAGCGTGGTGTGGTTGGCAAGGTCCACGTTCACGCCCTCGGCCAGGGCCCGGGACACCGGGTTTTCGGTGGTCTCGCGTGTCCGGGCGTCGACCATACGGAAGACCTCTTCCAGGGGCCGGCCCGCGGCCTCGGCGGTACTCCAGCCCGTGAGCGTTTCCGCGACACGGTTGAGGCTCCTGACCCTTCCTTCCCGGTCGCACGCGATCACCCCGTCACCGATGGAGCGCAGCGTGGCAGAGAGGTGCTCTTCGCTCTCGCGCAATTCCGCCTGCTGGGCGCGGATGCCCGCGTCGGTGCGGCGCAGCATCACGAAGACCAGGGATAGGATCGCCGCCAGCAGGATCGCCGCTGCCGTACCCCACAGGGCCATGTCGCGGCTGAAGGCGGCCTTCAGGGCGGCGATGTCGTTCATGACCAGAAGGCAGCCGACATCCTTGCCGGAGGCGTCCTTGAGGGGTGAGGCCGTGACGCGCCAAATCTTGCCTTCGGTGGCGATCTCCCGATCCGTCGCGCCGTGGCCGCCCTCCGGGTCGTGGTCGGCCATCGGCGCGACGGCGTCGGGCAGGCGGCCCTGTGACGCGTAAATGATCACGCTGTGAGGCAGGCGGCCCCAGTCGGCCTCGCGTCCCAGCATGCGCATGCCTGCTTTCCAGACCTCGCGTTTGAGTGCTTCCTTTCTGATGGCTACGGCGACCTCGATGCCCGGTCGGTGACTGTGGATCGTCTGAAGGACATCCTCGATCTCCTTGCCAAGTTCCACATAACCGAGCAGTGTCTGTCCGTCGAAAACGGGCTGCACCACCCGCAGGGTGAAGGTGCCCAGCGGCCCCAGCTCGACGCCCGAGGCAGTCCGGCCGGTGCGCTCGGCCTCGATGGCCGTGAAACGGTCGATCATGTCTCCGCGCCTGTCCGGCTCATGGAACCGCAGCAGGCAGACGCGGTTTTTATCGAAGAAATAGAAATGGGTGAGGTTGTTTTCCCGGTGCAGCGTTTCGTGCAGCCCGCGCCAGTCGGAAAGGAGTCGCTGTGCGTCGCTGCTCCGCAGCGCCTGGCGCGCATGGACATCCATGGCGATGGTGTGCGCCGCCGCGGCCAGCCCCCGGGCCTGCTGCTCCAGGGCTCGTTGGAGGTCGTCCTCGACTTCGGCCGCAACCACCGCCGTCTTCTCGTTCAGTTGCACGCGCTGCCCTTGCCACAAAAGCGCCCCCCCGAGGGCGAACAGCAGCGCCAGCAGGACCGTCAAGGGCGGCAGCAAGCGCCTCAAGACCGGCTTGTGTTGCAACGATGGGCGCCCGGAGGACAACAGCACCGCCGCAAGGCCGATCATCAGTATCAGCATCAGCCCCAGCGGGAGCGCGGCTCGGGCAGCCACATCCCATTTCCAAACTCGTGCGTCCACATCCATGCCCAGCACGGCGAGGAGCTCACCGGTCTTCGCGTCGGTCAGCGGAACCAGGGCCGAAACCCACGCGCCCCAGCGGTCGGCCACCGGCCCTTCGACCGCCGCAGCCCGGGTGGTGAACACACGACGGCAACGGTCCGGAACTTCCTCGTAGACCTGTCCGGGCGGGGAGTAGTCCTTGGAATTGGCCGGTTCGCTGTCCATGAAGAAGAACACCGTCCCATCTGTCTTACGCCCCATGATATAGACGAACCGGTGCTTGGGATTGGCGGCGCGGATGGCGGCGAGCCGCGCCTTGAGCCGCAGGTATTCGGGCGAGTGGAGGTCGGCCTCCGTTCCTGTGAGAGCCTGAAAATATTCGATGTCTACGGCCTTGGCTACCAGGCGCGTCTGGCCGAGCAGCTCCTCGCGCAGGTCGCGGTCGGCCCTGACGAGCAAAAACCAGGCGCAGAGCGCGCCGGCGACGAGCACCGCCGCCAACAGCAACAGCCGACGGCGACTCCCGCGGGTTCCTTGATGGGATATATGGTTTGTCATAGGCGCGTCCCATACATTGGAAAGAACGTATGCAGAATACAGAAGTCAGTATTCAGAATGGATCGAAAATACGCTTCCAGCATTGTACCGAATCTTTTCAACCTGCCTTCTTATCCTGTCCTCTGCCTTGACCCCACTTGCCTTTGCGAAACCCAGAGAGCCTTTGAAGCCGTACCGAAAGCGATACCTTGATGTCAAGCCGGAATTTCCGGAACGATGCTTGCTGACTCGGGAAGAGTTCGCAACGACGATGCGTCGCGGTACCAACGTCGTCAGTGTATCAGGGCATCGGGCGAAGCTTGCCGACCAAGTCAAGCCGGTGGAACGAAAACCACGGAAGAAATCCACGGCGCGACAAAGGAGCTGCTGCCAAGGGTGTTTCAATCCCTGCTCAGTGAGCACGCGGGCCTGTCCGCAAGGCGCCGGGCGTTGCGCTCGGGTTTTCCGGGGGAACTTGTGTCCCCGTGGATAGGCTGATAAGCGCCCGCCTTCTCTGCACCGAAGGCGACAAGGGGACAAGCACCGTTTTGTCGCCCACGAAAGGCTGCTCGAGGCATGTCCGAGCCTGACCCGGTGGATCGCCGAAAACAAGGACGACCTCCGGGTCCTTCGGCAGGCCGAAACAGCGGCGGTCCAGTGGGAGAAGCGGTGTTACTGCCGGCCTTGATCTTCGTTCCGGCGGGACGGGGCCTGTTTTCCGCGGGCGTTACGTTGCGCAATGCCGAGTGCCCATCCGGGGGCCCCTCCGGATTCGGGGTTTCGTAGGGTGGCCATCGCCCACCAAAAAGACTCCTCCAGTCGCCATAAGTGGCCGGAACGATGATGAAGGATGACCCTCCAGATCAGGGCCTGCCCTCGGGGAGCCTGGGACGGCGCATCATTGCCGACGACGCTGGGGCTGTGCACCGGGCCTCGGCCTTCGGGATTGAGTACCAGGAAACTGCCTTCCACCGGCGGCCGTTCGGCGGAATAATAAAGGCGGAAGACCCCGCACTGAGCAGGTTGTTCGGAAAGCCAGAGGAGTCCTGCGGTTGCCGATTTCGCCGAAAACGAGATCTCTCAGCGGCCTTGCAGGTATTTCTGTGAAATGGCTTCCATGCGTCTGCGATTCGCCCCGAAATCGTAGTAACCCACCCGGGAGGCGGAGCGGAAGTGAATCTCTTTCTTGTCGTCGTCAAACACAAATCGCACGTCATCCACGAAGCGAAAAAGGGCCGACCTGAATTCCACATCCAGAACAACGGGGCTGCGGGAGACCACCTTGGTTCGTTCGAAGGACCGCAGAATCCGCAGCAAGCGTTCGGCACTTTCTTCACGCGAGCCCAAGTAGGGCAAAGGCTTCATGGCACGTTTCTGATGAGGGTGGGTCGTGGAGATGCAATTGGGGGACGTGGGACAGGGATCCAGATCGAATCCGGATTCCACCGCACTTGGCGGATCGCCGAGCACCGTCCAACCCATGACGAACAAAGCCGCCAGCGTCATGACTTTTTCCTTCAAGCGTCTTCTTTCTCGCGTCTTCCAGTGCCGCGAAATCGGGCCGGCTTCCCCTTCAGGAAAGGTGTATCGCCCCGGGGCCTCTGTACTTCCCCAATCGCCCATCCCTGCCCCTGGATTGCACGTTCCCTGCGGTATGTCAATGTTTCAAGAACGGGTCCTGCTCTGTCGGTCATCTTTTCGGCCGGGACGACTCCAGGGTTTGACCCTTGGTTCGCCCCCCTCCCCCGTTTAAGGCCATGGATGGGCAGGGGGTGGGGCTTGTGTGCTTCACCTGTCGCGTGTTAAGTTTTGTCGACTTTACGAGCCGCTCCGGACGATCGGGAAGGGCAATCCCTAGAACCGGGCAGCTCGGGGTTTTCACATGAAAGACCCGAACCATGGGTCGTTGAGGTATCATTGTGAGTTTGGCTGCAAGCAGACAGAGGATGGATTCTGTGACCAAAGGAAAGGAGGAAGAGATGATAAAGGCCGTGCGGAAAATTCTGTGTTCCCTGATTGGTGTCGCGGCGCTGTTCCTATGGGCGGGTCCGGTCTGTGCTCAGAAGGCCGCGCAGACCGGTGGGAACGACAAGGTGAAATTGCGGCTGACCAAGCTCGACGGGACGGTGGTGGAAAAATGGGTGGAAAAGCCCCGATACGGGGGCACCTTCGTACAGGGTGAGCCGGCGGCGCCCGTCTATTTCGACGAGGTTTTCGGGTATCAGGGGCAGGCGTGGACCTTGCATCTCACGCACAACGACCTGATAACGGGCAACTGGGCCATGGGACCGGAGGGGACCGGAGAGGCCAGTTTTCTGTACGTCCTGCACCCATCCCTGGATCTGCTTGCGGGGAGCATCGCAGAGAGCTGGGAGTTTCCGGACGGGGAGACCATTGTCTGGCACATACGCAAGGGCGTCCACTTCCACAACAAGCCGCCGGTAAACGGAAGAGAGATGACGGCCGAAGATGTGGTTTTCTCGCTCAAGAGACAGTCCGAGACCAAGGGAGCGTATATTGCTGCCGCCTATGGTAAGTACATCAAGTCCATCACGGCGCCGGACGCGTGGACGGTGGTGGTCAAGTGCGAGCCCGACAGGTTCGAAAGAGTGTTCCGAAACCTCACCTACATGGTAAAAATCGTACCCAGGGAGGTAATGGAAAAGCACGGTGACATGAACGATTGGGAGAATGCGGTCGGAACAGGGCCTTTCATCCTGACAAATTATGTGACCAACAGTGCCATAACCTTCGAACGGAACCCCAACTACTGGTGCAAGGACCCCCTCCATCCGGACAACCGGTTGCCCTACCTCGACGGCCTCAAGATCATAATCATACCGGATATCGCCACGCGGCTGGCGGCCTTGAGGACGAAGAAACTCGATTGGTTGGGCGGCTACAACGGCGCCATCACCTGGGAGGACGGAAAGAGCCTGGTGCAGACCACCCCCGGGCTGGAACACCTCGAGTTCTATCAGGGTCGCGCTGCGGCGTTGTTCATGCGTACCGACAAGAAGCCCTTCGACGACGTACGCGTTCGCAGGGCCCTTGCCATGGCCATCAACAACAAGGAGATTGCCGACACCTATTTTGGGGGTACGGGGCGGATACTGAGTTTTCCGGTGGGGCCCATAGCCGAATTCATGGACATTTATCGTCCCGTGGAGGAATTGCCCCAGGTGGTCCGGGAGCAGTTCGAGTACCATCCGGAAAAGGCAAAACAGCTCCTGACCGAGGCGGGATATCCCAACGGCTTCAAGACGCAGGTGCTGTGCCTGCAAGAGCACGTGGACCTTCTCTCTATCACCGAAGCTTACTGGGCCGCCATTGGAGTGCAGTTGGATATCAACGTCAAGGAGCGTGCCGTTCATACCTCCCTCGGATCGGCCAAGACATACGATCAGATGTATATGAGCGGCGTGGTGGCGTACCAACCGGAGGTGATGACGGTCCTGCAACGGGACAACCTCCAAAACTGGAGCATGATCAACGACGAGACATTCAACGAAGCCCACAAGCAGATCATGGCCGCCTGGCTCAACCCTCGGGAGCAGCATCGGCTGATAAGAGAGCTCGTCCCCCACATCCTGGAGCAGGCCTATTTCATCCAATATCCCGGGGGCACCCAATTCACGGTGTGGTGGCCGTGGGTCAGGGGCTACCAGGGGGAGGCCATGGTCGGGCTCATGAACAACCACGATTTTCCCCATTACATTTGGCTGGACCAGGAGTTGAAGAAGAAGGTGGCAGGGGGCAAATAGGCGCGCAACGGGCTCCTGCCGGCGGGTTTTTCCTGGCAGGATTCCCCTTGACACGCAATTCCTGTTGGCTCATCCGGTGTTGCCGGGAGCCGGGCCAATAGGCACGACAGGAGCATTTTTCCTTTCGAGGCAAAGGAAGGGACTTGATCGTTTGCTGGTGCCTGGGAGCGCGGGCGTCTCGCCCGCTCTTGGGGTGCGGGGGGATGCCCGCGCTCCCGGCAAAAGCGAGGAACCATCGCCCAGGCGCACCAGGCAACACCGGATGAACCTGACGGTATTTTCCTCTCCGGGGTGCCCAGGGAAGGGAGACGGCTCCGACCGGCTGGCCGAAGTTATGATCAAGCCCGACATCCGACACCCGGGCGAAGCAGTCGGCGTGGACCCGATCGAACCGGTCCAAAGACCCGGACAAACCCTAAGCGAGGATCTCCCCCGTGCGCTCCGTGTGGTACCCTCCGAGAGAAAGGACACGGGCCTTGAAGTCCTCGCTGCGGATGGTGTCGATCAGTATCCGGATCTTTTCCGTCTCGAAATGCTCCTGGGGGATGACAAGATCGTACTGCTCGGTGACCACCGGCACGAAATCGAGGTCCAGGGCCCTGGCCGCAGCCATTATGCCCAGGCCCACGTCTGCGGCGCCGCTCAAGACCGCCACGGCGACGGCCATGTGTGTGTATTCCTCCCGGTCGTACCCGCGGATGCGCGATGGATCGATGCCGAGGGCCCTCAAGCGGTAGTCGAGGAGGATGCGGGTGCCGGACCCTGCCTGGCGGTTCATGAAAAGGACGTCTTCGCGCACCAGGTCCTCGATTCCTCGGATGTCCTTTGGATTGCCGCGAGGCACGATCAGACCCTGGTCCCGGAAAACGAGCTGCACCAGGCGAACGGGGATTTCGGCAAGATACTTGCGGATGTAGGACAGGTTATAGGTTCCGTCCTCGGTATCGAGAAGGTGGGAACCCGCCAGATGGCAAACGCCGCGCTTGACGGCCATGAGCCCGCCCATGCTCCCCACGTGGCTCGAAGCAAGGCTGAAGCGGTAGTCCGACCTCCTGATCGCGTCTGCCAGAACGTCCAGGGTGTTGTCGTGGCTTCCCACCACCACTATGTTGTTCCGGACCCGGGACAGGGGCCGCAGCAGTTCGGCCCGGACCTTCTGGCCCGGGTTTATCCCTTCCACTTCGTTGGGAATGCGCAGGATGCCATCGGCCTCGGTAAGGGTGGTGATGGACCCCGCACCCCTGGGAAGGGGGGTTGCCACCACTCTCTCGCCCACCATCCCGAGCTTGACCCGGATGAGCTCTTCCAGACCGAGGCGCGAGGGGATCTTGCGGGAGGGCTCCACCTCCAGGCCGGGACGTTCGGGCTCGAGCTGGCCCAGCATGCGGCAAAGAAGAGGACGGACGAATTCCTCGAAGGCCACAATGGCCGACACGGGATAGCCGGGAATGCCGATGACCGGTTTGTCCTCCACGGCCCCGAGGACGACCGGTTTGCCGGGCATGATGGTCACCCCGTGTACGAGGATTTCGCCAAGCTCCTGGATCACGTTGGCCGTGTGGTCTCGGGATCCCGCGGAGGAGCCGGCGGTCACCAGAACCATCTCCCACGGGCCCTTTGCCCCCGCGAGCACCGCCTCGCCAATCCGCTCAAAGTCGTCCGGTATCACCCCGCGGCGGCTCCATGCGGCGCCCAGTTCTCCGGCCAGTTCTCCCAGCACGTAGGAATTGGTCTCCAGGACCTGGTTCGGCTTCAGGGCGGCAGGCGGCGCGCTCTCCCATTCCACCAGCTCCGAACCGGTGGGAATGATCAGTACTCGCGGCTTCTGCTTCACGGGCAGGGAAAAGATGCCTGCCGTGAGCAGGGCCCCCATGCAGCTCGGGCTGACGCGGTGATTCTGGGGAAACAAGAGCTCCGTGGCCACGATGTCCTCCCCCATCTTCCGCACGTATTGCCAGGGGTAGGCTGCGGCCTCTATCTGGACCGTCCGGTCGTCTACGATGTGGACCTGCTCGATCATGATCACCGCGTCCGTGTCGTCGGGCAGCAGGTGGCCCGTGTTGACGAAAAAAGCCTTTTCACCCACCTGAAGCCTCACGGGGTTCGCCTCGTTGGCCCCGAAGGTGTCATGGGCTCTCACCGCGATCCCGTCCATGGCCGCCGCGTGATAATTGGGAGACGAAAGACGCGCGAATACAGGTTCGGCCAAGACGCGCCCCACGGCCTCGTGCGTGGGGACCTGTTCGGCAGGAAGGGGCCCCAGCCGTGCGAATCGCTCAAGAAGTATCTTTCTGGCTTCCTCCCGGGTCTTCATCTTCAGATAGATCCGACGTTCCTTGCTCATAGAGACTCCCTGCGGCCGTTAGAATGGATACACCCGTACCATGGCTCCCTGGGCGATTCCCTCGTCGTTGATATCGACCCGGATCAACCCGTCTGCCCGGACCATGGTGCGGATGAGTCCGGACTTTCCGAACAAGGGATCGGCCCAGAGCGCGCCTTCTTTTTCGTGCACCCGTGCCCGGACGAAATCAACGCGCCCCTGCACCGACGGCACGTTTCTGGTCAGGCGTGCGGTGACCGAAAACGGATCGACCGACTTGCCGGAACATCCGGCCAGGTGATCCAGAAAAGGGCGGACCACGGCCCCGAAAACCACCATGGCGGAAACGACGTGCCCCGGCAGACCCCAAACCGCCTTGGGGCCCACCCCTGCCAGGATGGTCGGCTTCCCGGGGCTGATGGAGATTCCGTGCACCAGGACCCGGGAATCGGGAAAGCGCTGGAGCACTTCTATGGTGTGGTCCCTGGTCCCCACCGAGCTGCCCCCGGAAACGAGCACCGTGTCGCACGATTCCACGGCTTTCTCACACGCGGTGAGCAGAGTCCCCTCATCGTCCCCCACTATGCCGAAGGGGACCGGAACGGCCCCGTGCTGCCGGCACAACCCGCACAGTGCGTACGTGTTCATGTCCCTTATTTTGCCGGGAGGAAGGGGCCCATCCACCGGTGCCACCTCGTCTCCCGTGGAGATGATTCCGACCCGTGGGCGCAGGTGGACCTTTACCGTGGGCCTACCCATGGCGGCGAGGAGGGCAAGGTCCTGGGGACGAAGCCTCGTCCCCGGGGTCAGGAGGACATCGCCTTCTTTCAGGTCCTCTCCGGGTTGCACCACGTTGGCCAAGGGCGCCACGCTGCGGTACACTTCGACGGTGGTGGGGTCGAGGGCTTCCGTGTGCTCGATCATCACCACGCTTTCGGCCCCTTCCGGGAGCATTCCTCCCGTGGGCATACCCGCGGCTTCTCCCGGTCCCACGGAGAACCTCGGCACGACTCCCATCTCCACCGAGCCGACGATCTGCAACAAGGCCGGATTGGCCTCCGAGGCCCCGAAGGTGGATGCCGCCTGCACGGCATAGCCGTCCATGGTGGACCGTGTGAAGTCGGGCACATTTTCTTCACAGCGCACGGCCTCGGCCAGTACCCGACCCCATGCGTCCTCGATGGGAACGGTCTCTTCGCCCACGCGCCCAAAGGTGGCCGCGAGGGCGATCACTTCCTCTATGGGGGTGACCTTGAAGAACTCTTTCATGACAGCACGTGCCCCGCACCCATTCCCGTCGCCTGGATCAGAAGGATTTCGTTTGCCCGGCCCGCGACTCCCGCCGGGGTTTGGAAGCGCCAGCCTCCTCGACAAAACCAAATAATGGTACCAGAAGGGTTCTTTCCTTTCAACGGGAAAGGCCCGTTGTGTAGGGAGCGCGTATATTGTCCGGACTTGCAGCACGTGATCTGTTCGGTTTATCGGAGGCCGAGGGGGTGGCCGATGCGACGGACAGATCTGTTACAGGAGGTTCGGAACATACGTTTTGGGCAAATAATGGGACTTCCATGATTTCATGCCTTTTTACGGAAAATGTGATGAAATCATGGACATCCCCATTGCCCCATTCAGATCCCCCCCCCCTCCTCACGAAACACCCGGATCTGATCGAGGCCGGTTCGGTTCTCGGGGAAGGTGTGGGTGCAGATCGGGACTCCGGTCTGCCGGTGGGCGCGGGCCGAGGCGCGCAAGACACGCTCGTTCATCCGGTGCACTCCGGGCTCGGTGGGGCACTTGATCACGCCTGCACGGGCGCCACTGGAGCCGATTCCCTCTTTGACGTCTCGAACCATCAAGGCCACCATCTCGGCACTGGGGTGAAATTGGAAATGAAACGGGACCTGGTAGTAACACCCTGTTGCCAGGACGATCTGCACCCCCGAACCTGCCGCCGCGTCGCCGATGAACAGAGCGGGTCGCGTCCCAGATGGATGGGCGTGCAATCCACCAGCGTCTTGACGCCCGCCTCTCCGGCCTCCTAGAGTTTTGTGACACCGTTCTCAAGCTCCGCAGCCCGATTCCATTCTGAAGGATACTGGACGCGCTAGCAGGGGGCCACGAGGATCCTGTGTTCGTGCATGAGGGTAAAGCCTAGGTCACGTGTGTCGACGGGTCCTGTGGCGGTGTGGATCTTCGGCATTTCGGCATCTTCCATCGGGATAGAGGGTTTTATGTGGACAACGAGGAGTTCGCTTTCTGAAGGGCAGCTTCAGTCTCACTACCTCTGTCCTGTCAAATGCCCGAACGTCGTTTATGTCGCACACCCGGATCGCGCCTTGCGACCGGCGGCGGCTTGACACGTCTCTTTGCTTCTGGGATACGTACCGCTGCAAATGCTGGCCATAACCCCATATAGCAGGGAGTTGAAATCGATGAATGACAAAGAGGAAATACTCGAGCGGGTCTATGATCTGGCTTTCAGGTATGAAGCGGAACGCGGAAGCTGTCCACAGGCTGTCATCTCCGCGATCTTGGAAACGCTGCAGGTCGGTGAACCCCACTTGGTCAAGGCCGTGGACGCCCTCGCCGGCGGGACGGCGCTGTCCACCCAAGGAACTTGCGGAGCCCTTGTGGGAGGCCTTGTGGCCTTCGGCTCGGTGTTTGGCAGGTCCTACGAGGAGTTCAGTGAGGGCAAAACAAAACTCAGAGTCTTTCGATACGCCAAGAAACTCTATGATCGCTTTGTCGAAGAATACGGGTCCCCTGTCTGCCGAGATGTTCATCAAAAGCTGTTTGGCCGCACTTTCGATTTTATGAATCAGCACGACTACGCCGCTTTTGAGAAAATGGGCGGGCATGTGGACAAATGCCCCGCCGTATCCGGCAAGACGGCTCGCTGGGCGGCTGAAATCATCCTCGAGGCGAAGAAGAAATAACAGCGGTGGAATACCGCCCCCGGTCCTCGGGAGATTTAAGGGACCCGGACAAAATAAAATGCCGCAATTCAGCATCTCCTATTCCGGCCATATTCGTCCGGTCCTCGATCGAAAACTGCTCGAAATAGAACAACTATTCCTGCGCGTTTTGGCTCTCGGATCGAACAAATCTGACCCAAATGTGCGCGCGCTTGGACATTTTATTTGGCCTTGATCATCGTTCCGACCACGTCCGATCAAATGCGGTAAACTGTCTTTTTGGTGGGCGGTGCCACCCTACGAAAACCTCAATTCCGGCGCGGAGCCAAGCATGCGGGTACGGCGTCTCCCAACGTGATGCTGCTGGAAAACGGGACCCCCCTGGCCGGAACGACGATCAAGGCCTTTTATTTCTTCCGGGTCTAAGGGCTCGCGTGAGAATAAGTTCCCGTTTTCAGACGTCGAGGCGCGCGCATGGCAAGGCGCGAGGAGGGCGAATGGCGGGCCATTTAACCGACGAGCAACGCTGCCATGCGTGATGGATCGGCCCATCAAAATGGGAAGTTATTCTTGCGCGAACCCTAAGTTCATGCATGAGGTGGCGGCATGCGAATCGTGCTGGTCAACCCCAACCCCATGAAACCGCCGGTCACTCCGGTCGCCTTGGACTACCTTGCAGCCGCGTGCCGTGATGCGCGGATCGAAGTGGATCTGGTGGATTGTTGTGTGCAGCCCGCCTGGAGGGAAACCCTCTGCCTGGCGTTGACCAAAGAGCCGACTCTCGTGGGGGTCACGATTCGCAACGTGGACGATTCGTTTTTTGCGAGCCGGGATTTTGCTCTCCGGCGAATTGGACCTGTCGTAGACGAAATCAAACGGGTGACGCAAGCCCCGGTTTGCCTCGGAGGAGTCGGTTTCTCCATCTTCCCTGTGGAGACCCTCACGTACTGCCGTGCGTCGCTGGGTCTATGCGGAGAGGGGGAAGAAGCCCTTGTCAGACTGGCGCAGGCTCTCGAACATGGGCAGGATCTCCAGTCCGTGCCGGGGCTGGTCCGGATCGACAACAGCGGGTACACAGCCACGCCACCTGCGCCGGTCCGCCTCAAAGCCCTCGACCTGGCCTCCCGGTCCCTCGTGGACAATCGTTACTACGTGCAGCACGGAGGACAGGTCGGGTTTGAAACCAAACGCGGCTGCTCTTATAAATGCATTTACTGCCCCGAGCCGGTTTTGAAGGGCCATCAAGTCAGAATGCGCGAACCGGCAAACATCGTCAAGGAGTTGGGAGCTCTTTATGACCAGGGAGTGGACGTCTTCCATACCTGCGACAGTGAGTTCAATGATCCCTATCCCCATGCGCTCGCGGTCTGCGAAGCCATCGTCGACTCGGGACTCGGCCGTCGCATCCAATGGTACGCCTATTGTTCTCCTGAGCACTTCACCGCGCAGCTCGCCTCCCGGATGCAGAGGGCGGGATGTGTGGGAATCGATTTTGGCGCCGACCACGGGCAGGACGCCATGCTTTCCAGGCTCGGTCACCGCTACACCTCCGGCGATCTGATCCGCATTCGGAAGATTTGCCTGGACCATGAGCTCGTGTGCATGTTTGACTTGCTTTTGGGGGCTCCCGGGGAAACGAGACACTCCATCCAAACCACGGTGGATCTGATGAAGCGGATCCGACCCCATCGCGTGGGAATCAGCCTCGGGGTCCGGCTTTATCCCTTCACGGAGCTTGGGCGACAGATCAGAAAAAATCGCGGAGGCCGATGGACGGACAATCCAAGCCTCTTCGGCGAGCTGGCCCACAACGAATCGTGGCTGCGGCCCATCTACTTCTGTGAAGCCAGTCTGGGGCAAGACGTGGAGGATTGGCTGGAGGCCCTGGTCGGCGGCGATCCGATTTTTCTCCTCGCCCGCAGAACCGATGCCCATCCGGACTACAATTACAACGACAATCCGCAGCTGACCGAAGCGATTCGAAAGGGTCATCGGGGCGCATTTTGGGACATCCTTCGGCGTGTGTCGGAGGGGATTCCTCCTCTGACCCGCGCCGAATGACCTGCGAAGGATCGGGTCCTTTTGAAGGGGCGGAGTGACATTCCATCGCCTTGTCGCGATTTCGACGGCATGGGGCAAGGTGGCATTGGTCAAGGCCAGAGTGGAAGTGCCTTGCTATGGGTCCAATGAAAGATCGTCAATAAACTCAGATACCGGCACCACTCCTGTCACCAGCAAATGGTCCCGCGCCCGGGTGCAGGCCACATAAAGCAAGTGCCGTTCGGTGCTGTAGACTTCTTCCAAGTCGGAATCGTCCGAAACGGTTTCAATCCGCTCCTGGGATGGAATCACCTCGTCCTCGCAGGCCATGACCACCACAGCCCGAAACTCCAGCCCCTTAGCAAGGTGCATGGTGCCGATAGCTGCATGCCCGAAAGCGGTCTCCATCCGCGAATCCAACATCCTGAATGAGAGACCGGCGCCTTCGGCAGCTTTCCGGGCGCGTTCGATCTGGGCTTCAGACCGTACGAAGATGCCGAATTCGTGGGGCAATACCCCCGCAGAGAGACGTTCCGCAAGCCATTTGGCGACGGCTTCCGTCTCGGCTTCAATAGTGCCGAGTGCCAGAATCCTGGGTTTGGGGCCGTTGAACACGGAAATGGTCCCGGCCCGCTTTTCGACGTTTCCGTCCACATCGGACAACTCAGGGTCCAGGAGCCGGTCGGCCTGCATTCGGATCTGATGAGACGTCCGGTAGTTGATCCGTAGCGTCCGCGACCGGCCGCGGATCTCCACTCCCAGGGCCTTCCAGGAAAAGGGCTGCTGAAAAATCCGCTGACCAAGGTCTCCGGCAAAAAAGAGGCCGTTGGGGCTATCTGCAGCAAGGGCAGCAAGAAACCGCAATTGGGCAACGCCAATGTCCTGGGCTTCGTCCACCACGATGCAATCGAAGGGCTTCTGGATGCCTGTCTGAAAATGATCCGCCAGCCGGGTGAAAATCTCCGAAGGCGTGATCATACCCCGGTCTTTCAGAGATGCACAGACAGGCGCGAAAATGCTCCACAGCAAGGTCCGCTGTTTTTCTGGAAGCCGCGTCTTGCGGCCCAGCCGGGCCACGTCCCGGTATGCTTCCCAGGTATTCAGTTGCCAGGCATCGACGATCTGGTCCCATTCCGTCATCAGAAAATGCCGGCTGAACCGGTGCCCTTCCGCTTTCCGGGAAAATTCATCGATGCACGCTTGGATCGCATCTGAAGAGGCGACCTTCGGCCGACCGAAATGCAGCTCGTAAAGCCGGCCGGCGATGGCATCGAGGGCATAAACTTCCACACGTTCGGCAAGCCGCGGCTCTTTTTGAATCAAGCGCGCCAGCTGGATTTTCAACGCATTGGCCAGGGCTTCCGAAAACGTGGTAAGCAAGATCCGCGATTCCGGATAGCAGCGGGCCAGGAATACGGCACGGTGGAGCGCCACGATGGTCTTTCCCGTGCCGGCCGATCCGGAAACCCGAGCCGGTCCGTTGAACTGGCTTTCCACCAACTGCCGCTGCTCAGGGTGGAGAAAGATCGTCCATTTTTCCCAGGCATAGGCCAGAGCGCGTTCCAGTTCTTCGACATTGTTCATCATCCGGAAGCGGCGCAGGGCATCGGGATGGTCGAACGGATCGATGCATTGCACAGCGGGCGCCGCAACTTTGGGCCTGCCGCCGATGGCCATTTCCAGGACGGCTTCGGCCGCCTCGTGGGGCAGGTGGTCGGCGAGATCCAGCACCGTGTCTTCGGTGACTTGGAGCACATCCGCCACCCACTCGGCGGGAACGCCCCAACTCAGCACCTCGTTTTGACCGATACCCTCAAACAGCAGCGGTTTGGCGCCGGCCGGCCGGTCTCGCTCAACATATTTGGGAACGACGATTTCCTTGACGGTTTGGCGGATCTCCACCAACTGGGCCGCGCCGGTGGTCGGGTGAGTCTCCAGTTTACGGCGCTCGGCCCACTGGTAGGCATCGTCATGGTGTCCCACATAGCACAGCAGTAGGCCGGCATCCGTTTTGTGGACGATGATGCGCAGATCCTTGCTCGCCCGAACAGACCAGAAATTGGGGTCCCTGGCCCTGTCCAGTTTGTGAAACTGCATGCCGGGCTTGGCCGAGTTCAACTGCAAGTCAAAAGCTGCAGTCTTGACGGCCTTTTGTTCCTGACCGGTCAATCGGGCCAGGCTGTCCGTGAAGGTATCGGCGATGCGAAAGCGCATATCAGGTTTCCACGGTCACTTGTGTAGTTATCTGGCTGGCGACCGCTGCTATTTGGGCTTGCCGGGCCGTCTCCATGTCTGTTGCAAGGTTACCGACTTGCCGGAGCAGCGTTCTGCCGTGGCGCTGACGGTCGCGTTCCGGTGGAGTTTTGGGGGTAATTCTGGCTTGGGGCTTTTTGAAAGACTCGGTTTTGGCGAGGTGTTCCAGGATAAAGTGACGCTTCTTGCTTTCGCTTCCTTCCGACATGGTAGGCGTTTACCTTCCCTGTTGGAGACTCGCCTTCATTTTTTTGCGGGTGTCTTGCAACGCCGTCAACATGAGCCGGATATCCTCTTGGGAAACCCGATCACGTTTGTCGATCAGCGCATCCTTGAGCACGTCATCGGCAGCCCGGCCGAGATCTGCGTAGCTCAGACCGGCGGCTTCCCGGGCCAGATCTTTCCAGGAGACAGTATGGGTTTTGACGGTCGCCAGACGCGCTTTGAGCAGCGTCACGATCTGGTTTTCATCCGGCAGGGCGTAGTGCAATACATCGTCAAAACGGCGGAACAGGGCGTGATCCAGGATCCCAATGTGGTTGGTGGCTGCGATAATCAGGCTGTGGCTGCGGTCCTGTTCGATCATCTGCAAGAAGCTGTTGAGGACCCTGCGGATTTCTCCGACATCATCGGAAAGGCCGCGCTGCGAGCCGATGGCGTCAAACTCGTCGAAAAAGTAAACGCCGCGTGTTTGCGCCGTGGCATCGAAGACCTGGCGCAACTTGGCTGCCGTCTCCCCCATGAACTTGGTAATCAGTCCGTCCAGCCGTACCTGAAACAGGGGAATACCCAGCTCGCCGGCCAGCACAGATGCCGTCATGGTCTTGCCCGTGCCCGGAGCGCCAACCAAAAGAAGCTTGCGGCGAGGGGAAAGCCTGTGCGCCAATAATCTTTCCGCATGGCGCTGTTCCCGGATGACCCGTTCAAGCTGCTGTGCCAGGGTCTGGCTCAACACCATCTGGTTCAGCCGGTCCTTGGGATACGAAACGGAAAGAAGACCGGCCAGCTCTCCCCGGGGCCTGCCGATGGGAATCGGGGCAGGCGCTCCCCGGCGTTTCTTGGCCTCGTCGATCAGCGCGCGCAGCTCTTCGGCCAGCTTGCCATGCCCCTTTTTTGCCTCGTGAGCGGCAACCTGCATCGCCACGGAAAAGAAACGCTGCTCGTCCCCTTCCACGTGTGACTTGAGCAATGCTTTGATTTGTTCCGCGCTGGCCATGGTCCACCCCCTGCGGGATAACGATCGATTATGAAATCTTGTAAACCTTCATGACCTCGTCACCCAGATGATTTATCACCTTTACCGCCATCCTGCCGGATGCGGGCTTTTCAAAGGGACGAGACGTGTCGCTGTTGAGCGTTTCCCAGGCTTCGGCGTTGATTTCGGCCTTGAGGGTGGTCTTCAATGCTTTATACGGATCGTTGGCGCCCAGAAAATAGGCCTGGCGCACAAAGAAGCTCTCCTCGTTGTAATCCGTATCCACAAACCAGCAGGCGATGCCTTCCGGGCCGTCGCTGCGCACCTCGCCGGTCTGGGGATGAAACACGTCCACGCCGTGGACTGTAATCTGTATCATGTGGTCAGTGGTCAGTGAAAGCGGATAATCGGATTCCGTCAGGTTTTTGAGCGCAGCGAGCGTTTGAGTCCACTGAGCATGCGACCAACGTCTGTTGCCAATGTTTGTGGCGGGCTGATTTGTCCCCGGCTGACCGTACCCAACCGCTCGGCCGGTATCAGGAAAGTCTCCGTTCCCGCCAGTGAGCCGCCGGCTATCCCCAGAAATTGAAGGAACTCTCCCGTCGCGTTGCGTTCCGCCCCCTCCGCTATGTTTGCCGGCACCGAGACTGCCGCCCCTCTGATCTGACCGGTCAGCCCGAACTTTTCCTCCGGCGGGAACTGCGCCGATACGCGATAGACCATCTCGGCCAAGTCCATTGATTTCTTCCAGACTACCAAGTCCTGATAACTCCTTAACTCGCTCATAATTGTCGATCATCCTCCCGTTTCTATCCACCAGCCACTGGCCACTGATCACTGAAATGTCCGGCTCGCCGAAGATCACGAAAAGGTTCCCCTTGCCCGTGTTCTTCAGATCGTCGGCCATGTGCAGATCGGCGTTCATACGGGCCTTGAGCACCGGGATGCGGCCGAGCTTGCTGAACTCCGACGAATGGGCGTCGTAGCTGAAGGCGCAGGTGATGAGCACATCGAAACCGGCGTCGCCGGCCTCGCGGGCCGCGGCCACCAGATCGGGACGGGAAACGGTGCCGAACTCCGGCCCGATGAAGATGGCGGCGCGCTTGCTTTGATCGCCCTCCGGGTAGACCCCCTCGGCGCAGATGTAGGTCCCCGGCCAGGGCTCGAGGGATGTGAAGGCGATTTTGTCTTCTTTGTGGGCCTGCTGGACCCCGGCGGTCTTGAGGTTTTCCAGGATCATGGGGACAAAACCCTGCCCCTCTCCCAAGCCGGACCCGTTTTCCGCCACCTGGTCGATCAGTTCGTCGTCTTCATCCACCCCGAGGACCCTATGTGGAGACAGACTTTCCACGGTGAACGGCCCTGCCACACGGACCTTCTTTCTGTCCTCGTAGGGCCTGTCGTAGAGGTATTCGAAGTCCGCCTTGGCGGCGATGGATGCGTCGATTTCCTTTTGCCGGGTGATGCGCTGCTCCCACCACTCGGCATGAAGCTTTTTGGCTTCTTCCGGCCACTTCTTGTCAGCCTCGCGGGGGATTTCCCATTCCTCCCAGGATTTTCCCAGCACCTTGTTGAGATCTTCCCGCAGCGGTTCCAAAACGGCCTGAAACTTTTCCCAGATCACGTCGATTTCGGCATTGTTGGCGATGGATTTGAGCGTGATGTGCGGCACCCGTTCATACACGAACCCTTGTCGAACGTTGCCGTAAGTGGGCCGCTCTGAAGGCGCCGTGCGGGTTACTTCCGCCTCTTTGTGTCGGCCTTCCGGGCTGTCGGCCAGAATGTAGTAGGGATAGCGGGCGCCCATGATCCGGGCGCGTGCCAGGGCCAAGGCAACCCGTGATGTATCGATGGTAATCCACCGGCGGCCCCATTGCTCAGCGACGTAGGCGGTGGTGCCGGAACCGCAAGTGGGGTCGAGAACGAGGTCGCCGGGGTCAGTGGACATGAGAATACATCTTTTAACGGCTTCTGTCGCAGTCTGAACAACATAAATTTTAGGATCGCTACGACTTTGAACTCCTCCAATATCCAGCCAAACATTAGTTTGAGGGACAATCGAAAAGTCATCCAGGCAACGAACATAACGGATGGAATTTCCTTCCTCGATAACTCTTTCGGCCTTTGATAATCGGAGCATCCCGTTCACAGTTGTTTTCCAATGCAATCCAGCTGGAGGAAGCCATTGTTTTCCCCTAAAAAGGAACTCCTGCTCTGAATTAACTGACGCGCCTTGCGACGTCAGCTGATCTGACGTCGCAAGGCGCGTCAGATTAAAGGCAGAGTTCTTAAGGGCAGCAATGGTACACGCTTCCCTATATTTTGTAGCTCCTTCATCGCCAGCCTGTTTCATCGTGTAGAAAGCCCTGAATTTTAGATTTGAGGTGTTTCGGCCATACCAAACGATGTGATCGGTAACGCTTGATAATACTGACGATGAAAACCCCGTGGTTTTTGCGTACACAATCACTGCTACAAAGTTGTCTTCCCCAAAAACCTCATCCATCAACGCCCGCACCCGATGCACATTCTCATCCCCAATCTGCACAAAAATCGACCCGGATTCCGTCAACAAATCTCTCGCCACGGTCAACCGATCCCGCAGATAGGTCAGATAGGAATGAATTCCATCCCGCCAGGTATCGCGGTACGCCTTCACCTGTTCCGGCTCGCGGGTGATGTGGTCGGGATTGCCGTCCCTGACATCGCGGCTGGTGGTGGACCACTGGAAGTTGGAGTTGAACTTGATGCCGTAGGGCGGGTCGATGTAGATGCACTGGACCTGGCCGCGCAGGCCCTCGCGTTCGGCCAGGGAGGCCATGACCTGGAGACTGTCGCCCAGGATCATGCGGTTGGTCCAGTTGGCCTCGTGCTGGTAGAACTCGGTGCGGAAGGTTTGGTCCGGCAGGCCGTTGAAATCGGCGAAAAGGTCGAGTTGCTTGGGTGCACTGCCGCTTTTCTGCTTTTCCGTCTGCCGGATCAGGTCGTCCACCAGCACCTTGGGGTGCACCTTTTCCTGGATGTAAAGCGGCGGAGCCTGCACCACCAGATCGGACCAGTCCTGCTCATCCTTGCCGCGCCAGACCAGTTGCGGGTCCAGGTCCCGATTGCGCCGCCCGTAGGCCACCCGAACCGGGGTCTGCTCGTCTTCCCGCAGCACGGACTGGTACTCGGCCGTGGGGATGTTCTTGCGGGTCGCCTCGTCGTGGGTGATGGTTTCAACGGTTTTCCGTGTTTGCTTTACGGCCATTTATCGGTCCTTAATATCTGTTTCTAAACAAAATCCAAATTCTGTCCTTGAGGCATTTGAGGCAAAACCTCTTCAATCATGTTGGGGCAATAGTGATGGGTTCCGCTTGCGGTCCTTCACGTAGGATGGGTAGAGCGTAGCGAAACCCATCAATCCCGCACACACGCCGCGATCCGCCATCATTCCCCAAAATCCCCTTCCAGCTCAACCCTGCCGCCTGCGCCCCAATCCGGGCTGTATATGCCTCGCGCCACATAGCGATGAAAGGTCGAATGGGGCCAATCCGCCACCCGGCGGACATGGCCGTGCTTGACCGGGTTGAAATGCACATAATCGAGGTGTCGCCGCAAGTCCTCGTCATCCCGAATCGTATGCTCCCAAAATCTCCGCTGCCAGATACCTCGCTCGCCCTTGGCCTGCCGGCTGTTTGAAACCGGTTCTCCTTTGGGGATAGCCCTCGAGAAATCGGCCTTGATCCGGCGCCAGCGGCCGGAATAGTCCGCGTCGCCATCCGGCAATCGCCAAATCGCATGAAGATGATCCGGCAGCACCACGAAACCAAGGATCTCGAACGGGGCTCTTGTCATCTCCTTGCGCAGCGCAGCCTTCAGATGATCGATGTGCCGCACCAAAAAGCCGAGATGCCGACGCGCAATGGCCACTGTGAAAAAATAGGTGCCGCCGGCGGCGCGATGTCGGCGATAGTTGGCCATTGCGGTGGCTCGGGCTTCGAATGACGGTCGTGTTTGATTTGATGGGTTTCGCTGCGCTCAACCCATCCTACGGCCTTTTCGCCAACGCATCCCGATCTCGTAGGATGGGTTGAGCGCAGCGAAACCCATCAGACCCCATATGTTTTCAAATAATACATAATTTCAAGTCGTTAATACCTGATCAACCATCTTTGTAAACTCGGCTTCGACCTTCTTCTCGAAATCCGACTCGATTCGAAAGACTTCCGTGAACTCGGCAAACGCCCACCGGCCATATGTGCCCATGTTGTTTACTCCCGGCACCCAGTAGGCCTCCATGGTGTTTTTCTTTTCCTTGGCATCCTCGCGGCGATAGCCCTTGATCTCCACCACCAGATGCAGCGGATCCGGCTGCCCGTCGTCCACCAGCACGACAAAATCCGGGAGGTAGGTCCGTTTCTCCGATCCGTAGCGATACGGCACTTCCAGCCCCAGGCCGTGGTTCTTGACGTACGCCTTGACCTTGGGATGCGATTCCGCCACACGGCAGAACTCGGCTTCCCAGTCGCTGTCCAGGATCACCCAGTTGATGTGGCAGCGACGGGCGTCGGTCTCCCAACGGTCCCGCTTTGAGGTGCGAAAGCTCACGTAGGTGGTGGAGCCGGTGGGGTTATAGGGGTCCAGGACGGCCTTGATGGGCGATGAACCCACCATGGCGCGGGTAATACCGGCCGTGATCCGCTCACAAGCCATGTCCGCCAGTTCCTGGTAAGCGAGCTGGGCCGGGTAGGTGCTGCCCGTACAGACCAGGCAGGTGTCGAGCCACTGTCTGGCGATCCGCTTGAGTTGTCCGAAAAGATTCAGCTTGGGATCTTCGTCCGGGTCGCGCCATTTGGTCAGTATCAGTCTTCGCGTCAGGTGAAAAAGCAGGGTGGATCGGCGCAGGTCCTTCAGGTGTTCCAGGCTAAGATCCACGTCTTCGCCGATGATGCCCGCATTTTTGGTGATGGACGGTCCCACAAGATCCGGCGTGAGTTCCAAGACGGAGTCCGCATTGAATTGCGCCGTCAGCCGTTCCCTCGGAAGCTCCACCCGGTAGCCCTGGACCCGGGGAAAACGGATTTCCAGACCATCGCGCTCGGGCCGCACCGCCTTGACATGGATGGTTTCCCGCGGCGGTTGGGGTGGGGCAATGACCGGCTTGGCGGTAAAATCGAAGGGAATGCCGAGCACATCGGCATATTCCACATTGAACAGGTTCTCCTCGTTCAGTTCGTAAGACTGGCGGCGCAGCGCCCGGCCGATCACCTGCTCGCACAAAAGCTGGGTGCCGAAGGCCCGCACCCCCAGAACATGGGTGACCGTGTTGGCGTCCCACCCCTCGGTGAGCATGGAAACGGAGACCACGCAGCGGATGGTCTCGCCCAGCCGGTCTTGCTTGCCCACGGTGTTCATGACTTCCCGCAGCAGGTCCTGGTCCGTGAGGTTTTCGGCCTGCCCACGGTCTCCGGTGCGCTCGATGATCTCGCGGCGGTAGCGGTCGATGGCGTCGGAGGCCATCTCGCGAAAATCCTTGTCCAATGCATCGCCGGATTCGAGCTGCTCGCTGTCGATCAGCAGGGTGTGGGGCCGCGGGTAGGGATCGCCGTGTTCGTTGAAATTCCGGAAAAGCTCAAACCGCCCGTTTACCAGTTCGGCTGTGCCGTTCTCGTTTTGCCGACGGAAACCGGAGACATAATCGTAAACCAGCTTGGAGGTGGAGGTGTTGTTGCAGACGATGATAAAACACGGCGGCACCCGGACTTTGTTTTCTTTCCAAAGATCGTAGGTCTTTTTGTAATGGCCGTACAGGGCTTCCAGTGCGGTCTGCAGGGCCACCGGCAGGCTCAGAGGGTCCAGGACCTTGGCCTTGCCCCGGCCTTTCTTGGGCATCTTATTTCGGATGTGCTCCCACAGGTTGCGAAACTTGGGCATCTCCTCGCCCGGAACGTTGTCAGCCACCGGCACGCGGGGCAGCTTCACGATTCCGCACTCGATGGCATCCATGAGGGAAAAGTCGCTCATGGTCCAGGGAAAGAGCGTGCCTTCGGCGTAGCCCGAGCCGCTAAGGAAAAAGGGCGTCGCGGAAAGATCGAGGATCCGCGCCAAGCCCATCTTGCGGTTGGCCGCCTCCAGCCCAGAAATCCAGAGCCGGGCGGCCTCGTTGTTCTTTTCCGCCTCGCTGCGTTCCTGTCCCTTAAGGTCGGTGTCCGCCTCCTTGTCCGGCTTTTCCCGATAGCAGTGATGCCCTTCATCGTTGATGGCCAAAATATTCTTCATGCCCATCAGGTCCGGCATGACCCGCTGGAGCATCTGACCTTCGGTTTCCAGGGTTTTCAAAGGCCCGCCACGCCCCTGGAGAAGGGATCGCCCCCCCTTGGACAACGGCATGCGCTCGCGCAGTTTGAAGGCATGGTAGTTGGTGATGACGATCTTGGTCCGTTTCAGATCCTCGAAAAGATCGCCCGGCACCAGTTCGCGGCTCAGGTAATAGCTGTCCGGGTCGTTTGGCTGGAGCACTCGCAGCCTGTCCTTGATGGTGATCCCTGGCGTGACCACCAGAAAACCCCGGGTAAACCTCTCGCTGTTCGCATAGCGCACCTTGTTGATGGTCTGCCAGGCGATGAGCATGGCCATGACCGTGGTTTTCCCTGCGCCGGTGGCCATCTTGAGGGCCAGACGCCTCAGCCCCGGATTGGCGTCGTTGTTGGAATCCTCCAGATGATCCAGGAATCCCCTGCCGGTCATTCCGACTTGGGGTGCCACCTCGGTGAGCCAAATGAGCGTTTCCACGGCCTCCACCTGGCAAAAGAAGGGGCGGATGTCGTTGAACCTGTGATGCCGCCAATGCTGGAGCAGCCTTGCTGTCTCGGGTGTAACCCGCCAGTCGCTCGGGTTGGGGATGCTGCGCCACATTTCCACTTGGCGGCGCAGGTTGTTGATGACCGGCGTGGGATCGTAGCGCTGCTTGGCAGTGGAGAGTCCTTTATCCGTGCCGAAATCGAACTGGGTCTGTTTCGGGTCGTTCTTCTTACGCTTCCGCGGCTTGGGAATGGGGCTGATAAACTCAGCGCTGCGCCGTTTGTTGATAATTTTCTGTGTGGGCTGCCCGTCCTCGTCCAGCTCCCAGTGACATTTCGGGTACTCGTAAGGGGAATTCAGGATCGGCTTTTCAAAAAAGCGATTTTCCATGTCCGCTCCGGTCCGCGATGGACAAATAGAAGGCCGATATCGGCTTCAGCCGCCTTTTGGTAGCCTGGCGAGGATCACTCACTATTTCCTGCTGATGGAGTGATCAAAGCAAGAAAGCCCGCGCTGCGATAAACGGTGTTCGATCGCATGGCGGGCTTCGGTCGGCCGGGTATCGGGCTGCATTTCTGGCATTTTGCCTGTGCCTTGTGGCTTGGGATCAGCGACTACGGCAATTTACTGAAGCCTCCTTCGAACTGCAACCCAATAAGGCCTTGGTAGCCATGCGTTGGCCTTGATCATCGTTCCGGGCACACCGTTCACCCCTCACCCCTGCCCTCTCCCAGAAAGGGAGAGGGAGTTGAAGGAACTGGCCGGAAAGATCTTCAAGGTCCAAAGCCCGATGGTTTTTTCGGGGACCGATTCCTGCCTCGGGGCGGGAAAGGGGATGGAAAAACACGCTGCAAGGGATGCCTTGGGAGGGTGAAAAAGAAAGGGGCGCGGGCCCCTTTCTTTTTCCGTCATGAAGGCGACGTCCGTCAGTCCCGTGTTCCCAGGATGGTCACCGCACAGGTGAAAGAGCCGGGAAGCCCCCCGAGGTTGTGGGTCAATCCCAAGGTGGGGTTCTTGCGCTGTCTTGGGCCGGCCTTTCCCTGGAGCTGTTTGTACACCTCATAGATCATGCGCAGGCCGCTGGCCCCGATGGGGTGGCCGAAGCACTTGAGCCCGCCGTCGATGTTCACCGCCAGCTCGCCGGCGGCGTCAAAGGCCCCGGCGTGGACCATTTCCGGGGCACCCCCCCTCGGAGCGAACTGGAGGTCTTCCATGATGATCAGCTCGGTGATGGTGAAACAATCGTGGACCATGGCATGGTCTATTTCCTTCAAAGGATTGGTGATGCCGGCCTGCTGGTAGGCCTGCCGAGACGCGCGCACATTTTCCTCGAAATGCACGAAGTCGTAGTCATCCTGGAGCTGCCCCTGCCTGCCGGCGACCGCAAGGCCCAGCCCTTTGACCAGCACGTAGTCGTCACGGAATTTCTTTGCCAGCTCGGGGGTGGTGATGATGGCGCAGGCGGAGCCGTCGCTCACACCGCAGCAGTCGAAAAGCCCCAGGGGCCAGGCGATCCAGGGCGCTTTCAAAGCCTGGTCCATGGTGATCTCCTTCTGGAAGTGCGCCTTGGGGTTCAGGGTGCCGTTCTTGTGATTCTTCACGGAGATGCGCGCGAGGGCTTTCTTGAGGTCCTCTATGGACATCTTGTAGTGGTCGGCGTAACGGGTCGCCGCCAGGGCGAATTGTACGGGCGGCGCCGCCTGGATCTCCACCTGGCTCGTTCCGGGCACACCGCCGCCGCCAAGGCCCGTGTAGCCTGTGTCTTTGAGCTTTTCCACTCCGATGGCCAGGGTGATGTCATAGACACCCGCGGCCACGGCATAGCACGCGTTGCGGAAGGCATCGGTGCCGGTGCAGCAGAAGTTCTCCACCCGTGTGATGGGGATGTAGTCAAGCTTGAGGGCCGTGGCAGCAGGCTGACCGCTCCATGCGGAGTTTTGGGTCCCAAACCAGGCCGCCTCGATGTCATTGGGTTCGATACCCGCGTCTTCGTATGCCTCGTAAGCACATTCCACCATCAGGTCCAGGGCGTCGCAGTCCCACCTTTCTCCGAAATGCGTGCAGCCCATGCCGATTACGGCCACCCTGTCTCGAATCGACTGTGCCATGGGTGTTCCTCCTTTCTCAATCCCTTGCGGGCATGCATTTCCAGTAGTAGTTGTGCACGCCCCCTATGCTGAACAGCTTGCGAAAGGTCATGTCCAGGGGCATGCCTATCTTGACGCCTTCGATCTCACGATCGGTCATGGAACAGACCATCCTGCCGCCCCCGTTGAAGTTGATGACGGAAATTACGTGGGGCGTGTCGACGGTGCCGCCGATGTAATCGAGGGCGTAAGTGAACAGAGTCGCTCCCTTGTCCGAGAGCCTTGTCTTGGTGAAATCGTCCTTGGTCTGGCACCTGGTGCACACCCGCTGGGGGGGATACTGCACGGTGCCGCAATGGTTGCACTTGACTCCGTAAAGCCTGAGAATCTGATCCCGTTCACGCCACTGGGCGGAGGAAGAAGGAGGCTCCACGGCCGGCCGACGGGCACCGGCTTCTGCGGAAACGATTCCCTTCCACTGTGCGTAGGTGGGATAATCAGGCACCATCTTCTTCGTTTCCAATTGCTTTTTCAGGGAGCCCTTGGCCTTGAGATCGCCTATCAGGTCGGTGGTACGCAGCGAGACCACGTCCGTGCCGTCCCCGTAGCTGACCAGCAGTATCTTGTCTCCCGGTTTCGCTTCATCGAGGGCCCCGGCCAGCATCAGGAAAGGATGCGCGCACCCGGCGATTCCCAGATTCGCGTAATATCCGTCCTGGAGCTGGGTTTGCGGATTGAACCCGAGGGTCTTGGCGATCTGTGCATGTCTCCTGAAATCCGGAGCGTAAATCACTGCCTTTGCGTAATCCTTGGCAGAGGTGCCGAACTTCTTGAATGCCTCCGCGACGGTGGCGGTGACGCTTTTCAGGTAGCCCTCTTCAATGACGAATCGGTCTTCCCACGAGTTCACATAATCCGTTCCCTCGGCCCTCCACACATCCGTTATCTCGTGGTACGCCGAGTGCATGCCTTGTATCTCCGCCGCCACGTTGGCGTCGGCGATCAAAAGGGCCGCGGCGCCGTCCCCGAAAAACATCTCGAATTGGGACCGGGGCGCTCCGATTCTCGTGTCCGCGGCGGCAACCAGAACCTGCTTGTTCGACCCGGCCTTGATGGAATCGCAGGCGGCCCGCAGGCCCTGGGTTCCTGCCCTGAGCGAGTCGCTGAAGTCGACCGTGATCATGCTCTTGGGCAGGTCCGCCGCGGCGGCCGCCACTGCCGCCACCTGTTTCTCCTTATAGGGAGATGTGGTCGTGCACAGATACAGCCCGTCGACGGCCTGCCGATCCATCCCCTTGAGGCAGTTCAGGGTGGCCGCCGTGGCCATGGTGAGACTGTCTTCATCGAAGTTGCCCACCGCCTTTTCCCCCGGTGCGGCAGGCATTGCCCATTCCTTTCCGATGGCTTCACGACTCAGCCTCCAGACGGGGACGTAGACCCCATACGATGCGATACCGGCCATGCGTCACATCCTCCTTTCGATTTGTTGATGAGCGGAAAGCGTCGGTGAGCCGTCGGCAGGGTCCCCTTCTCCGGGACCGGGACGGCAGGGGCCGATGACGACGCCGGCCCCCACGCGGCTTCGGGCTCGGTGGGAGCGGATAAACTCCGCCCGGCGCAATCCCCTGTGTATACCTTGCGCGGCCACAAACTGCCTTTTTTATACCCTCACCCCGACCCTCTCCCAGAGGGCGAGGGGGATGTGGGAAATTGCAATTTGTTATAGCCCGCAGTGTATCTGGAAGAATGAAAGCTATTAAAGGATATATCCCTTTAATCCATTTTCCGGCCGATTGCAAACGGGCTGCGTGGGAGGACGGGGCATGGGTGCGGGCCGTCCCCAGGGTAAATGGGTTCTGGCGACAATTACATGAAAAACGAACCATTAGAGGTGGTTTTGACTATTCCCGTCCGTGATCGTTGTCGTTGTCGTAATCAGTCCCGCAGGGACGGTGATCGTTCTGGGATCTAAAGGGAACGCCGAGGCTGACGGGCACCGTTGCCGCCTGGGATGCTTTGCCTCTTGGTTAGGGGCAAGCAACAATCCAAGTATGGGAACCACGAAGGCGATCACGACAACGACAACGAGCATTCGGGTCGCTTGCTGCCAAAATGGATAAGATTCACGGTTGGTCGGCGCATAGAACAAATTCACCCTGGGGCCGGCCCGTTGACTTGGATCGAGCGTCTGCAATAATATGGGGCTGATCACGGGTTCGGCCCGATGGTGTCGCGCGGAAGGTCTTCGCGCTGTGCTTGTGGGGATGGCCGCGGCAAAACGGCGCCGTGTTGCAGTGCAGTGTCGATGCACGGAGAGTTTTTTACCGATGATACGCGTTCTTGAGCACATCGGCGGTTGGTTCACCGGCACGCTGGCCGGGTTCGGAGGGGTCCTCCTGCTCCTTGTCAGCGCCTTGGGCTGGATGGTCCGCCCCCCTTTTCGCTTCCGCAGCGTGCTCAAACAGATGGAGTTTGTGGGGGTCCAATCTTTGAACGTGGTGGTGGTTACCGGTGCCTCCACAGGGATGGTTCTCGCGTTGCAGACCTACTACGGCTTTCGCATGTTTTCCGCCGAGAGTCTGGTGGGAGCGACCCTGGCCCTTGCCATCACCCGGGAGCTGGGACCCGTTCTGACGGCCCTCATGGTCACGGGCCGGGCAGGTTCGGCCATGGCTGCCGAGCTGGGGACCATGCGGGTGGGGGAACAGATAGACGCCCTCTACGCGATGGCGGTCAACCCGGTGGGATACCTCGTGGTTCCGCGGATTGTGGCGGCTGTCCTCGTGCTGCCCGTGCTCACCGTTATCTGCGATTTCACGGGGATCGTGGGGGGGTATCTTGTGGGCGTGAAAATGCTCAACATCAACTCCGGCCTGTTTGTCGCCAGAATCGTTGACATCGTGGAGCTATCGGACATCTTCAACGGCCTGGTGAAGGCGGCATGCTTCGGTCTCATCCTGTCTCTGGTGGGCTGCTACATGGGCTTGTACACGACCGGAGGCGCCAAGGGGGTGGGGCTTTCCACCACCCGGGCCGTCGTGGCTGCTTCCCTGGCCATTCTGGTGAGCGACTACCTGCTCACTGCCGCCATGTTCCGATGATACAACTGGTTGATCTGTGCAAGAGCTTCCGGGGACAGCCCGTCTTGGACCACCTGCATCTCGAGATCGAAACCGGAAGGATCACGGTGATCATCGGTCGAAGCGGCGGGGGAAAAAGCGTTTTGCTCAAGCACATGATAGGCCTGGTCCGGCCGGACGCGGGTCAGGTGCTCGTGGACGGTCTGGATATCGCCCATCTGTCCGAGCGTCGCCTCAACGAGGTGCGCAAGAAGTTCGGAATGCTCTTTCAGGAGGCCGCTCTGCTCGACTCCATGACCGTGGGGGAGAATGTGGCCTTTCCCCTCAGGGAGCACACGCGCCTGTCCGGGAAGGAAATCCGCGACAGGGTGGAGCAAAAACTCGCAGAGGTGGAGCTCGAGAACGTTTCGACCAAGATGCCTTCGGAGCTGTCCGGGGGGATGCGCAAGAGAGTGGGACTCGCACGCGCGCTCATATTGGAACCGGACATCATTCTTTTTGATGAGCCCACCACCGGCCTGGACCCCATCACCAGCGACGCCATCGACAACCTGATCATCGAAACCCAGCGCCGCACGGGGGCCACCTGCGTGGTCATCAGCCACGACCTTGCCGCCACATTTAAGATTGCGCACAAGATCGCCATGTTATATCAGGGTAAGATCATCGAAGAAGGATCTGCCGAAGCTGTCCGGGCGTCCGAGAACCCCGTGCTCCGGCAGTTCATCGAGCGCAGGGCCGAAGGGCCTCTGAGCGGTGTCTGATTCCCCCATGGAGGGCCTTGATCACCGTTGCGGCCGGGAAGCATTGCGGCCGCTTTGGGACTGAAGGGACAAGGCATACTGCGTGCGGTCACACACTGCGATTTCCTACACCCCCTAGCCCTCTGAGAGAGGGACGGGGGATCGACCAATCGCCCCGGGGACCGGAGAAGGAAATGCATGTCGCGACTGAACGTTGAGGCAAAGGTAGGGTTTTTCGTGGTGCTGGGCATCGTCTTGTTGGCCTATATGTCCACCAGGATCGGCAAGCACGAGATCAGGGGAGACCGGGGGTACGAGGTTTTTGTCTATTTCGATTCCGTATCCGGTCTGTCCACGGACGTGCCCGTCGAGATCGCCGGTGTGGAGGTGGGGCGCGTTTCCTCCATAGAGCTGGTGAGAGACCAGGCCAAGGTGGGCCTGCGTCTCAGACGCAACATCCGGGTGCGAAAGGGTGCTCAGGCCCTTGTGCGTACCAAGGGAATACTGGGAGACAAGTACGTGGAGCTTGTCCCCGGTTCCCCCGATGCGGAGCTCCTCGGAGAAGGAGAGACCATTGCCCAGGGCGTGGGGTCCACGGACGTGGACACCGTGCTCAAGACCATGGGCGAGATCGCCGGAGACGTGCGGGAGGTCACCCGTGCCCTTGCCGCGGTCATGGGCGGAGAGGACGGCCGGGAGTCCTTGCAGTCGATCATTTCCAACATCCAGGAGGTGACCGAGGTTGTCAAGGCCCTGGTGAGCGAAAGGCAGCAGGACCTGGACGCCATCATCGGGAACCTGGCCGATTTTTCGCAAACACTCAAAGAGATAGGCACCGCGGGCAGGGGGGATATCCCCCGGCTCCTTTCCTCCGCAACGGAGGCATCGGTGGGACTCCAGGAGTTCCTGGCCTCGCTTTCGGAGCTCACCGAGAAACTCAACCAGGGGAAAGGAAGCCTGGGCCGGCTCATCAACGACGAGGCCACCGTGAACAAGCTGGACCAAACCCTCACGTCCCTGCACGAGATATCGGAAAGGATAAACCGGGGCGAGGGCACGGTGGGACGTCTGATCCAGGACGACGAAACCGTGGAACGGCTCAACGCAGCTTTGGGCGGCGTCAACGATCTGTTGGAACAGCAGGAGTCCTTTCGGACTTTTATCGACTACCGAGGTGAGTACCTGACCGAAGAAAATGACGTCAAGTCCTACATCTCCCTCCGGATCCAGCCCAAGGAAGACAAGTACTACCTGCTCCAGCTTGTGGACGACCCCCGGGGGAGAAAAAGGACCACGGAAACGGTCACCACCACCGATGGGGCCACGTCTTTCGAACGTAAGGTGGAAACCGAGAAAGACGAATTGAAGTTCTCCGCCCAGATTGCCAAGCGGTACTATGACCTGGGGTTGCGCGGGGGGCTTTTTGAGTCCACGGCCGGTGTCGCGCTGGACTATTATCTGTTTTCGGATCGGATGACTCTTTCCCTGGAGGCGTTCGACTTCGACAAAGACAAGGGTGCCCATTTGAAGTTCAAGGCGGACTATTCCCCATTGCCCCACCTTCATCTGACCTCCGGAATCGATGATTTTGCCAGCGACGAGGGGGGAAGGTCCTTCTTCCTGGGGGCCGGCATCGGATTTTCTGATGAAGACATCAAGAGCCTCCTCACCAAGATTCCCATACCGACCAACTGATGGAAAGAAAGATGGCAGGGGCCCGGCACCTCAACGAATATGCGGCACAGGGGCAGTATCGGCCTGACAAGAGTACCTTCTCAAGAGATGCAGTGAAGCCTTTCGAACTGGTGAAGTACTTTACCTTCATCAGCCTGATAGTCATTTTTACTGGAACACTTGTGCTCTCCTTCATAATCACACAGAGAGTGCGCACGGTCCTTTTGCGGAAGAGCGAAGCATATGCGATTCTTCTTGGAAACAATTTGAACCATCAGATCAATATGCAGTTCTTACTGCCAACGTATTTCGAATTTGGAAAAATCCAGCTAAGAAACAAGGTGCAGTTCGATAGAATGGACGAGGTGGTGAGGAGCACACTTCACGGATTCAATGTCGACAACGTACACATATACGACGAAAACGACATCATTTCGTACAGTTTCGACTTGGAGAAGGTTGGGAAACAGGCCACGGAGGACATGGACTACCGGGAGGCCTTCAAGGGAGAATCGGTTTCGCGGCTGGTCCAGCGCGGGTCTCTTCCGGCCATACTGCTCGGCATCCCCACGGAAAGCATACTGCGCACGTACACGCCCCTTGTCCCCGAAAAAGTCATGGAACGTTTCACCTCCCCAGTCCTGGGCGTTCTGGAGATCGTGCAGGACCTTTCAGATGACTACAGCACGATCTTCTGGTTCCAGATCGTCGTGATCTCCGCCTCCACGTGTGTGATGGGGCTCCTTTTCCTGATCCTACGCTTTGTGGTCCAGCGCGGGGAGGCGATCCTGTGGCAACGGGCCGAAGAGCGTCTCCGGCTGGAAGAGCAGCTCAGCCGTGCCGAGAGACTCGCATCCCTGGGGCAGATGGCCGCGACCATTTCCCACGAGATTCGCAACCCCTTGGGCATTATCCGCAGCTCGGCGGAGCTGCTGAAGAAAAGGGGCTCGGCCTGCAGCAGGCCGGCGAAGCTGGAGGAGGTCATCATTGAAGAATCGACCAGACTCAATGAGATCATCACCGATTTTCTCACCTTCGCCAGGCCCCAGAAACCAGCCTTCGCCCCCTGTCGGGTGGAGGATGTGCTCGAAAAGAACTTGGCCTTCCTCGATCCGCGGCTCAAGGAGGAGGGTTATACCCTGAACAAGCATTTCGGGGACGGGTTGCCCGTCATCAGGGCTGACGGCAATCTCCTGTACCAAGCATTTCTCAATATCCTGATAAACGCCATGCAGGCCACGCCGGGAGGGGGCGTGATCACGGTGCAGGTAACGGCCGAGGGGGACCGGGTCAGGATCGTTTTTTCGGACAAGGGTCCGGGAATCGATGAAGCCTCGCTCCAGAAGATCTGGAACCCCTTTTTCACCACCAAGGAGAGGGGCACCGGACTGGGACTCGCGGTGGTCAAGAACATCGTAGACGCGCATCACGGTAACGTGAGGATGGAGAACGCCCCATCGGGCGGTGCGAGGATCGTCATGGAATTGCCTATCGGGGCTTATGATGGAAACGATTCTCATCGTTGACGACGAGAAGAACTATCCGCCCGTTCTCGCGGCAATACTGGAGGACGAGGGATACGAAACCCTGACGGCGAACAGCGGCAAGGAGGCCCTGGAGCTCTACGAGAGCGCCGACGTGGATCTGGTGCTCACCGACCTCAAGATGCCGGTCATGGACGGCTTGGAACTGATGAAGAGACTCAAGGAGAAGAACCCCGACCTGCCCGTTATCATGATGACGGCATACGGCACCGTGGAAAAGGGCCTGGAGGCCATGGATCAGGGAGCCCACAGCTACATCTGGAAGCCTTTCCAGAACCAACAGCTTATACTTTTCGTCAAGCAGGCCCTGGCCATGCACAGTGTGGTCAAGGAGAACCGGCGCCTGAGGGACCAACTGGGGGCCCAGTACCGCTTCGACAACATCTTGGGAAAGAGCAAGGCCATGCGGGACCTGTTCGCCACCATCGGGAAGGTGGCGCCCACCGCGGCCACCGTCCTCATAGAGGGAGAGAGCGGAACGGGCAAGGAACTGGTTGCCAAATCCATCCATTACAACAGCTCACGCCGGGAAGCTCCTTTTGTCGCCGTCAACTGCGGTGCCCTTGCCGAAACCCTTCTGGAAAGTGAGCTTTTCGGGCATGAAAAGGGCGCTTTCACCGGGGCCCTGGCCATGAAGAAAGGGCGTTTTGAGCTGGCCCACGGCGGCACCCTCTTTCTCGACGAGATAGGGGAGCTGCCCTCCTTTCTTCAGGTCAAGCTGTTGCGCGTGTTGCAGGAAAGGGTTTTTGAGCGTGTGGGGGGCGTCAAACCCGTCGCCGTGGACATACGCCTTATCGCTGCCACCAACCGCGTGCTCAAAGACGAGGTGGAAGAGGGAAGGTTCCGGGCAGACCTGTTCTACAGGCTCAACGTGGTGCGCATCCCCCTTCCCCCGCTGCGGGACCGATCCGAGGACATCCCCCTGCTCGCGGAACACTTCCTGAGCAAGGGCGCTTCCCAGCTCGGGGTTCCGGCCCCGGCCAAGGGCCTCTCCCAGGAAGTGATGCGGATCTTTTACAGCCACCAGTGGCCGGGCAACGTGCGCGAACTGGAAAACGTCATCGAACGTGCCCTGGTGCTGTGCGACGGAGAGGAGATCAGGGTCTCCGACCTGCCCAGGGAGTTTGGATCGGGCGCCGGGGAGCCGTTCGGTCTGGAAGGGATACCGGCCACGAGCAAGCTTTCGGAAACGCTGGCCGCCATAGAGAAGATGATGATCGAAAGGGCCCTCAAGATATCGGGAAACGTCCAATCGCGAGCTGCGGAGCTCCTGGGAATCCGCAAGAGCCTTCTCCACTACAAGCTCAAGAATTACGGCATCCAGATAGGTTCAAAAAATTGAACCCATCCGCCGGGGGCGAGGCGGACGGAGCCGGGCAGGACAGGGGTGGAGGACGAATTCCTGGAGGTCCTGGACACCCGACCAAGAATTTGTACCTCGTAACCCCTTGGATTATAAGGAACAGATCCTCCGAACCCCTGGCAGACCACGAAAGAAGTTCAATTTTTTGAACCGGCTGCCTCTTCTCTGGCATGTCGCTTGGGAGAAAACCCCGGCTTCCCGGCAACGCCCGAGGAGGAGGGGACAAGCTTTTCTTGAAAAGATATCAATAGGATGTGTTGGTCCTTTGGAAGCATGGGGGTGGAAAATGTCGAGGCGGGTGACGATCTTGGCAAGACCCTTGCATCTTCTTAGTAACCAAATGGTTGAAGCAATTCCTTCATCCGTTTTTCTCCTTTTTTCCTTTTTTCCTGCAAGAGGGGCCGACCACGGCGGGCGTGGTCGGCCCTTTTTGTTCGGCGGGTGACGGAAGGTCTCTCATGACTGCGCGAGTTTTTCCTTCGCCAGGCGGTGATAAAGGGAGTTGGGATAAGCATCGGCCAGCTTGCGCCACGCCTCCGCACCCTCGGCCTTGTCCCCCTGGGCGGTGTAAAGGGTGGCCAACTGGAGCATGGCCTCTTGCCTCCAAGGGCCTTCCGCTCCCGAGGCCAGTGCCTCGAAGTGCCGCACGGCGTTGCCGTAATCCTGCTTCGCCAGGTAAGCAAAACCGAGTCCACAGATGACAAGGCCCTTGACAAGGGGCTGCTCGCCGAAGTCGTTCCGTGCGCTCTCGTACAACAGGATCGCCCGGTCGTAGTCGCCCTTCCGATAGGACAGCTCCGCATAAACCACGGCGGCCAGGGGCCCTGCCGCGGTTCCGCGATAATCCACCAGCACCGTATCCAGGTCCCTGGTAACACCCTCGTAAAGGTTGCCGTCGGCGAAGCGAAACCCGCTCGCCATACTTTGGGCGTAAGCCTGTTCAAAAAGGGCCTGTGCCTTCCTTTCGGACCTCTGCGTAAAGTAACGTATCCCCACCCACAGGACCACCACCCCCAGTATGATGTAGGCCGCGATGAGCAGCTCCTTCCTGCGGCCCAGGGCAAAGCGGACCATCTTTGAAGAAAGGGCGATGAATTCATCGGGTTTCTTGAGCAGTTGCTTCCGTGTTACCTTTTGTTTTCTCAGTGCCATCCATCCTCCTAAGAGTCAGCTCCCGTCACAAAGGCCGGGTTTCGCGCCGGCCGGGCCCCCACGGGCTCCTTCACCATACGAGGGAACGGTGGATCCATCCTCCATCGCCGTCTGCGTGCCGCACACGGAGCCAGTCGCCTTTCTTTTCCAGCACCCTGAAAGGGACCCCCCTATCAGCACTGAACACCACCGGGTTTTCCGTACCCGGACCGGACCTTATGTTGCAGTTGGACTTGGTGGTGATGACGGTGGTCACGTCACCAACGAGAGAATCATGGACCCAACCCGTGTCTCCCTCGAAGTCGCGAAACCGACACCACTTACCGGACCTTTCCAGCACGTCGAGAGGATAGTACTTCTCGGCCTGCCACAGAATCTCGTGTCCGGTTCCGGGGCCGGAACGAATATTGGCGGTTTCTACCGTGACGGCCAGTCGCGCGGCCGCTGCAGTGCCCGCGAAAAGAACGAGGCCCCCCACCAACAAAAAAGAGAGTCTTCTTGTCATTTCCCACCACCACTTGCGCAGTCAATTCCTTCGCGTCATTACCTCCTTGGCTCCGCGAGTTTCCCTGCAAGCGCCCTGAAACGGCCACGTTCGAGGAACGGGCGTGTGTCTCAGGGCCTTGGAGCGTGTCTGAAAATTAATTTCAGGCAGGCCGGGGCTCCCTGGAGCCCGGGAGATGGGGCGGGGAAAGCGGACGAAATTTTCAGGCACACTCTTGCACAAATTAGAGCACGTGAAGCGGCCAAGTCAACGTTTAATTTCCCCAAGGCCCTTGCCGGCGGGCGGTCATGGGGCGGGCCACGGGTGTTGCGGCAAGAGCGTCCGTCTTGACAGGTTCGCGCAAAGATGTTTTTGGGAGATGGTGTATACTTCATTGAGCAAGCCCTTGCGCCGGCCGCGCGGCGGGCGGCTCGAACCTTGGAAGGCGGCGGGGGGATAACGTCTTGTCCGGAAATGGCACTCAGTATGACGCAGGGTCGTTTTGTATGGTATCGAGCCTCTCGGAACTACGGCGGGCGGTGGGTGAGCTACAAAAGACCGTCTGTTTGGGCGTGGACCTGGAGGCAGACTCCATGTTCCACTACAAGGAGAGGGTGTGCCTGCTTCAAGTGGCCGCGGGGGACCGGACCCTTCTCATAGATCCTCTATCGGTCGAGGACCTGGCGCCGCTGGCCCCTGTCTTCGGAGATCCACGGACCGGTAAGGTCCTGCACGGGGCGGATTACGACGTGCGCTCCCTGCACAGGGATTTTGCCATAGAGGTGGAGGGGCTGTTCGACACACAGATCGCCGCAAGGTTCTGCGGCTACGCGCAGACGGGTCTGGCCGATCTCCTGGACCGTTTTTTCGGAATCAAGGTGGAAAAAAAATACCAAAAGAAGGATTGGTCTGTGAGACCCCTTCCCCTGGAAATGCTCACCTATGCTGCTGAGGACGTGCGTCACCTCGTGCCCCTGGCAACGTTGCTCAAGGCAGAACTGGAGAAAAGGGGGAGGCTTTCCTGGGTCGAGGAAGAGTGCCTGCTGGCCAGCCGCGTAAGGTCTGTCGCCCGGGAGGGGGTCCCCTTTCACTTGCGATTCAAGGGTGCCGGTCGCCTCGATCCGAGGAGCCTGGCCGTCCTGGAGGAACTCCTCGGCTTGAGGGACGCCCTGGCGAGGGAAAGGAATTGTCCCCCGTTCAAGGTACTGGAAAGTGCTCCCCTGCTGGAGATGGCCCTCAAGAAACCGCTAAGCATGGAGCACCTCGAGGCCATCGAAGGGCTGCCGGCAAAGAGGATTCGAGACATGGGAAGGCCTCTGGTGGAGGCGGTCCGCAAAGCGTTGCGCCTTCCTGCACGGGCGCTTCCCGCCTACCCCAGGGGTACCGGCAAGAGGCACGGTGCCGTAGTGGAGCGTCGCGTCCAGGCGCTCAGGAAATGGAGAAACGAGGCCGCCGAAAGCCTGGAGATGGATCCGGCCCTCGTGTGCACCAACGCCCAGGTCCTTTCCATAGCCCTTGCGGACCCTCGTAATCCCGAAGATCTTGCAGGGATCAAGGAACTGAGAAACTGGCAGCGGGAGGCATTGGGCGAGGCCATCCTCATGGAGCTTGGAAGCAGCGAAGGGGGACGTTCGTACTGAGAGGAGGCGCCGGTTGCCAACCCTGTTCCGATCATGCCCTGTCTCTTTACGGTTGGAAAACAGTGATTAAATTCGAATTGCGGCAAAAGAGCTGGGGGAACTTTCGATGTCTTTTGCCGAATGATACCTTCCTGAAAACAGGAAAGCAGAGCATGACGCGAGCCGACGGGGGAAGGAAGATGTGAGAGCAGACAAAAGGAGGGAGCACAGATGTACACCAAGACGGTCATGGATCATTTCAAAAACCCAAGGAATGTCGGCACGCTGGACAATGCCGACGGCGTGGGGGAGCTGGGAAATCCACTATGCGGCGACATGATGACCATATATCTCGACGTGGAGGACGAGAGAATAAAGGATATCAAGTTTCAAACCTTCGGCTGCGGGGCGGCCATAGCGGTTTCCAGCATGCTCACCGAGCTGGCAAGAGGCAAGACCATCGAAGAAGCCAAGAAGATCACCAACAAGGACGTTGCCGATGCCCTGGAGGGTCTTCCCAAGAACAAGCTGCACTGTTCCAACCTGGGTGCGGACGCCCTGCAGCTCGCCATAAAGAACTACGAGGACCGAAAGGCCGGGAAAGTCGGCGCCGAGCCTGAAGCCGGCGAGAAGCACGAGCACAGTCACGGCGAAAAGTGTTATTGCCCTTATTGCGATGCAGAGATTGCCGAAGGACAGACCTATTGCAGGAAGTGCGAGCTCAAGGTCGATGACAAAGAATAGAAGGGCAGCCACAGGATGACAACCATGGAAATAGTGAACTTCGATCACATGTCGGCCAGTACACTGCTTCCCGAAGTGCAGGAGGCCATGATAAACGCCATTAGGGAAAACTACGGCAACCCTTCCAGTCAGCACCAAATGGGAGAAAAGGCGTCGAGTGCACTGGAAGCATCCAGACAGTCCGTAGCTCGGCTCATAAACTGCGCCAATCCGAAGGAAGTTGTGTTCACCTCCTGCGGCACGGAGTCGGTGAACCATGCATTGAAGGGAATTGCCTGGGCCTACGGGGACAAGGGCAAGCACATCGTCACCTCGAACATCGAGCACAACTCGGTCATTCGGAGCCTGCGCCGGTTGAAGCAGATGGGCTACCAGATCACTTCCATTCCGGTGGATGGCTACGGAAGGGTGAACCCGGCCCATGTGGCCAAGGCCATAACCGACGAGACCATCCTTGTCTCCGTCATGCACAGCAACAACGAGATAGGCACCCTGGAGCCCATAGAGGAGATCGCGCGCATCACCAGGGAGAAAAAGGTGCTGCTGCACACCGATGCGGTGGATTCGGTGGGTGTGGTCCCCGTGGACGTGCAAAAACTGGGGGTGGACCTTCTCAGCTTTGCCTCAAACCCCTTCGGCGGTCCCACCGGTGTGGGGGGGCTCTACGTGCGGGGGGGCACCAGGATCTGGCAGCTCCTCGACGGCGGCGTACAGGAAAACAACAAGCGCGCGGGTACGGAGAATCTCATAGGTATCATCGGGATGGGTGTGGCGGCGCAGCTTGCGGCCAGGGACATGGACCGCCGGCTGGCTCACTTCAAGGGGCTGCGCGAAAAGCTGCTGAGAGAGCTGCCCCACCACGTGGACGAGTGCATCCTCAACGGGCACCCGGAGCACTGCCTTCCCAACCTGGTTTCCGTCTCGATCAAGTATATCGAGGGTGAAAGCGTGGTGCTCATGCTCGACGAAGAGAATGTTGCCGTTTCCACGCGGTCGGCCTGCGCATCGGGAAGCCTCAGGGCCTCCCATGTTCTGCTTTCCATAGGACGCGAGTTCGCCGATGCGCAAGGCACCCTGGTGATCACGTTCGGCGTGGAAAACAAGGGTGAAGACGTGGATCGGTTCCTTCAGGTCTTGGGGAGCACCGTAAAGACGCTGCGCAACATTTCTCCCCTCTACAAGAAAGCGGGCCGCGGGTGATGGGCGTAGAAAGGGCCCGCATGCATGGCTTGCAAGCCGACGGTCGGCTATACCTTGGGCGGTCAAGAACTGTCCTTTTTATACCCTCACCCGGCCCTCTCCCAGAGGGCGAGGGGGATGTAGGAAACTGCAATTTGTGACCGCGCGCAGTATATTTGCAGGCCGTGGGGCCATCAAGGAGTTTTCTCCGTCCTGGTCGTGACACCGGTTGACAAGATATGGGTGGCGCTTCCCAGGAAGATTTCCGCGGTTTCGCTCTCCGTTTCGGAAAGGGTGGGGTGGGGATGGATGGAGCCGGCCATGTCTTCGGCCAGGGCGCCCATTTCGATGGCGAGCACGGCCTCGGATATGAGCCCCTCCGTATCGCGGCCGGTGACGGCCACTCCCAGTATTCGTTGCGTCGTCGGGTCCACCACGAGCTTGGTGAGTCCCTCCGTGGCGCCCATGGTGGTGGCCCGTGCCGAGTATTTCCAGGGGAAACGCTGCACCCCGACGGTCATCTTCTCCGCGCGGGCCCGCTGTTCCGTCAAGCCGCACCAGGCAATCTGCGGGTCGGTGTAGACCACCGCGGGGATGGCACGGGCGTCGAAGGCCGACGGCCTTCCCGCGATGACTTCTGCGGCCACTTTGCCTTCCCGTGCGGCCTTGTGCGCGAGCATCAAGCCGCCCGTCACGTCCCCCGCGGCGAATATGCGCGGGTTTGCGGTGCGTTGTCGGTCGTCGACCCTGACAAATCCTCCGTCGTCGATCTCCACCCCGGTGTTCTCCAAACCCAGGTCTGCGGTATTGGGCCGCCGGCCGGCGGCGATGAGGACCCGCTCGAAGGCCCTTTCCAGGGTGCCTCCGGAGCCTTCCAAAGTAACGGTCACCTCGTTGTCCTTCTCCACCATGCGGGATACCTTGGTGGTCAGGTGAACCGCTTCGAACAGGTCCTTGAGTCTGCGCTGCAGGGGCTGGACCATGTCCCGGTCCAAGGCCGGAAGGAGCCGGTCACCCAGTTCCACCACGGTGACACGGCTTCCCAGGGTCGCGTAGACAGTGCCGAGTTCCAGTCCCACGTACCCGCCTCCCAGTACCAGCAGGGATCCGGGAATGTCGGCAAGGGCCAGGGCCCCCGTGGAGTCCATCACGCGCCCTCCGGGCCTGAAAGGCACGCCGGGAAAGGAAACGGGCCGGGAACCGGTCGCCACGACGGCATGACGGAACTTGATGTGGCTGATCTCTGTATCGTGTAGGCGAACGGCCTCGGAGCTTTCGAATCGGGCCCGGGCCCTTATCACCTGGACGCCCCGTTTGCGGCCGAGCGTTTCCAACCCCCCGGCCATACGGTCTATCACTTCTTCCTTCCAGGCACGTATCCTGGCAAGATCGATCTGCGGCTCACCGAAGTGGACGCCCATGGTACCCGCACGCCGGGCGTCATGGATGATCTCGGCCAGGAACAGGAGCGTCTTGGAGGGGATGCATCCCCTGTGTAGGCAGACCCCGCCGGGCCTCTCGGCGGTGTCCACCATGGTAACGTCCAGCCCCAGATCGGCCGCCCGAAATGCAGCGGCGTACCCCCCAGGCCCACTGCCGATGACCAGGACCTCCGCCTCCTGTGAAAGCTCCCCCATGACCATGGCTGCCTCCCTCCTCCCGGTGAACCGTGCTTGTTTCTTTACAGGGGCTTTTCCTTGCCCCGCTTCGGGGTCGGTATCCGTATCGGAATCGGTATCGACGCTTTCTTTGGACCAACCTCGCGGCTTTTCCCGAACCGCGGCGTGTCGCCGCCCGCTGAGGAACATGCCGCCCAGCCTCTGTGGGCACTGGATTCGATCCCGATACGGACAGCGATCCCGATCCCGATTTGTCGGGGGGTTAGACCATGCCGATCAGCATCTCCTCCGGGTCTTCGAGGAGCCGGATCAGGGTGCTTAGAAACCGCATGGCATCGGCCCCATCCAGGACCCGGTGGTCGATGCACAGGACGATGGGCATCATGAGACGGGGCACTATTTCGGGCCGCCCTCCCTTCTCCTTCACGACGGGCTGGAGCCGTCCCTGGCCCATACCGAGTATGGCCACCTGGGGATGGTTGATGATGGGTGCGAAGTACTGCCCCCCCATGGCGCCGGCGTTGGTGATGGTGAAGGTGCCTCCCTGCAGGTCCTCCAGGGTCGCCTTCCGGCTGCGGGTCTTTTGGACGAGCTCGTGGAGCTCGACGGCGAGCTGTGCGATGCTCTTGCGGTCCACATCCCGCACGACGGGCACGATGAGACCGCTGTCGGTGTCCACCGCGACCCCGATGTGCAGGTAGTCCTTGAGAACGATCGTTTCCCCTTCCAAATCGAGGCTGGCGTTGAAATGGGGATGGGCCTTGAGGGCCGTGGCTGCGGCCTTGAGGGCAAAGACCGTCAGGGTCAGTTTCCCTCCCAGTGTCTCGATCCTTTCCCGGTGCTTGCGACGAAAAGCATCCAGGTCCGTGATGTCCGCCACGTCATGGCTGGTGACATGGGGTATCTGGGACCACGCCAGGGCCATCTGCCTGGCGGTTGCCTTGCGAACCGATCGGAAGGGCACCCGCCGCACCGGACCCCACTTGGCGAAATCCGGCAACGGGCCCTCGGGCGCGGGGACCGGTCGGGGCGGAGCCACCCCGGGCTCCGGGGGGACCTGCGGAACGGCACCCGCGGGCCCTGTTTGGGCAAAGGCCCGCACGTCCTCGGCTGTCACCAGACCGGCCGGTCCGGTGGGGGTCACCAGGCGCAGGTCCACCCCCAGCTCCCGGGCAATGCGGCGTGTGGCAGGCGAAGCGGGCACCGGACCTGTGCGCGTTTGAACCGGGGGGGCCTCCCCTTTGCCTTCCTTTTCCTCCACAACGGGCGCCCTTGGGGGGACTCCCGCCTCACGGCCCGGGGGTTCCGGTTCTTTGGCCGACTGCGTCTCGGTGCCGTCGGCAAAACGCATCATCACCTGGCCCACCTGGACCACATCTCCCGGCCGGACCAGGACTTCGCTGACCGCACCCGTGTAAGGAGACGGGATTTCCACCGCGGCCTTGTCGGTCTCCACCTCCAGGATGATGTCCCCTTCTTTCACGTTCTGGCCCACCTCCACCCGAACGGCAAGCACTTCTCCTTCGTGTATCCCCTCTCCCAGATCCGGCAGCTTGAAAGGCTTGGACATATTTTTCACTCCTTCCCCTAGACTTCGAGGAGCCGTCTGACCGTGTGCACAATACGCGGAGCACCCGGAAGATAGGACTGCTCCCGTGCAAAAAGCGGGATGACCACATCGAATCCCGTCACCCTGGCGATGGGCACCTCCAGATGGTAGAAAGCCTTTTCCATGAGGCGGGAAACGATTTCGGCGCCCGGCCCGAAACTGCGCGGGGCCTCGTGGACGATGAGGGCCCTGCCGGTTTCCTTCACCGACTCGATCATCAGGGAGTCGTCCAGGGGTGAGAGGGTGAGAAGATCGATCACATCGGCCTGCACGCCGTCTTTTTCCTCGAGCAGCGTTGCGGCCTCCAGGGTGGGGCGCATCATGGCCCCGTAGGAAATCATGGTGATGTCCTTGCCCTCCCGCACCTTCTGGGACCGGCCCAAGGGGATCGTCTCTTCTTCGTCGGGGACCTCTTCCCGAAATGCGCGGTACAGGGCCTTGGACTCGTAGAAGATCACCGGGTCCGGATCGCGTATGGCGCTGACCAGCAAGGCCCTGGCGTTGCGGGGGCCGGAGGGGATGACCATCTTGATTCCCGGCGTGTGGGCCCAGTAAGCCTCCCGGCTTTCCGAATGGTGTTCCAGGGCGCGCACCCCTCCTCCGTAAGGGGTCCTGAGGACCATGGGAACGGTGAACCTTCCCTGGGAGCGCCATCGGAGCCTTGCGGCGTGGTTTTCGATCTGGTGGAAGCCCTGGTAGCTGAACCCCGAAAACTGTATTTCGCACACCGGTTTGAGCCCATATACCGCCATTCCGATGGACATGCCCACGATCCCGGATTCGGCCAGGGGAGTGTCGAGGACCCTTTGTTCCCCAAACTGACCGATGAGCCCATCGGTGACCCGGAACACGCCGCCGTCCAGACCCACGTCCTCCCCCAGTACGATGATGGCGTCGTCCTTTTCCATCTCCTGTTTCAAGGCCAGGTTGATGGCCTGGACCATTGTCATCCTAGCCATGCTCTACCTCCTCGGTGGTTGCGGCCGATTCCCGAATGAACTGCTCCCTCTGCTCCTTGAGATACGCCGGCATCTCGGCGTAGGCATGCTCGAACATCGCAAGGGGATCCCCCAGGGACTCCATCTTCTTTTCCGCCCGGTCCACGGCCTGCTGGATCTCGGCCTCCACCTGGGTCGCGGTCTCCTTGAGCGCGGCTTCCGTAAGGAGCCCCCTTCCCATCAGGTACTTCTCGAAACGGGGCAGGGGGTCCCGTTTCTTCCACTGCTCCACCTCTTGCTCCGTGCGATAGCGCTTGGGATCGTCCGCGGTGGTGTGCATCATCAAGCGGTACGTCACCGCTTCGAGCAGGGTGGGTCCTTTCCCGGACCGGGCCCTTTCCACGGCTTCCCGGGCCGCCGCGTATACGGCGAGAATATCGTTGCCGTCCACCTGAATCCCGGGCATGCCGTAGGCCAAGGCCTTCTGGGCCAAAGTGGCTGATCGTGTCTGCTTTTTCCGGGGTACCGAAATGGCCCACTGGTTGTTCTGGCAGACGAAGACAACCGGTGCCTGATAGACCGCCGCGAAGTTCAGGCCCTCGTGGAAGTCCCCCTGGGACGTGGCTCCGTCCCCGAAAAAGGCCATGGCCACATCGTCCTTGCCCCGGTACCCCATGGCGTAGCCTATGCCCACGGCATGAAGCACCTGGGATCCCACAGGGATGGCCACCGGCAGGCTGTTGTCCTGCTCCGGTATCTGTGCGCCCTCGCCGAAGCCGTTGTAGTAAAGGATGAAGCTCTCCAGGCTCCTTCCCCTCCAGATCTCGGCCAGGGTTTCCCTGAAAGAGGGGGTGATCCAGTCCGACGGCCGCAGGGCCGCCACCGCTCCCAGTTGGGACGCCTCCTGCCCCGTGATGGGGGGAAAGGTCCCGATGCGGCCCTGGCGCTGGAGGCTGAGCAGACGCTGGTCGAACGTCCGTCCCAGCAGCATGGCGCGGTGCCACCGAACAAGGGTGTCTTCAGGGATATCCGGCTCCAGCTTCTTGTCGACTTTTCCCTGTTCATCCAAGATGGACAGGGACTCGATTTTCTCCTGGATGGTGATCTTCTTCCTTGCCATGTGTCCGCTCCTTTTTCGGGGCTCCCCCCGGTCTTTGACAGCCCGGTCCAGGCGGCAGGGCATGTGTCCCGTCCCCCCGACCCCGGGAGCCGACAGGCCATCTCCGCGGTTCCGGCAATGGCCCGTGCCCACAGCCGCATGGGGCCGGCCACCACACACACGCGACACCGTGGATGGCCGCCGCCCACGGTGGCAAACGGGCGGAAAGATCGACTCTCGGGGCGGCGTGGGACCCCCCGGGGCCCGCGGCCTTGTCGATGGGTGTAACGTCTCGATACTACAGGCAGGACGGATCCAATGTCAACGGCTCAAATGAAACATCCATTCTCGACATCCATCGGACGAGCAATTGGCAGCAATGCAAAAGTGAGCAGTAATATCTCTTGCTATTATCAGAACAAGATTGGCATGGCAATTCATGATTCTGTTGTCATATAGGCAACTTTACAATTAAGATTCATTCAGCATATAGTTATGCATGCTTTCACGAAATCGAAAGGCTCTGCCATGAAGCGCAAATCAAATTTCAGATTAAGTTTGTCATACAGAGCATGCCTTCGCATAACGATGGATCATCCCGCCGGTGTGTCCCCATAACAAGATTCCCCTTGTGCTCAGGTCCAAAATAAGCCAGAGTGGGACCGGTTTCAGGGCACGCTGAAGGGAAGCGAACCTGGGACTGAGATGGTGAGAATGGGCATCCGGTGGTCCCGTGGACTTCCCACCATTCTCGTTCCGTTGGGGGGATCGACTATTGAGGATTGAGGATTGACCCATGACCAATGGGCCTTGATGATCGTTCCGGCCGGGCGGTGCGTGCTTTCCATCGGGCTCATGTTGCGCAATGCGCAGCGCCCATCCGCTAAGCCCGCCTGCACCGAGGTCTTCCTAGGGTGGGCACTGCCCACCAGAAAAAGAGCCTTGCGCACTTGGCCGGATGTGGCCGGAGCAATGATCAAGGCCCGCAGGAGGTAGTTTCCATGCCCCCACAACCCATTGCTTCCCTTGCGGTCCTCATCGCCCGCCTGGCTCGGGATGCCGTGAATGCCCAGGTGATCCTGGACCAGGCCCACGCTGTGGAATGCGCGAGATTCACCGGTCTGCTGTCACAGACCCCGGGCCCTCTCAGGGAGCTTTTCTCGCCCCTGTCGCCCGCCAGGTGCCTTGTCCGCCGCTTCGAGCTGGGGGCGCGGGTATGTCTGCAAACACACCTGGCAAAGGGGCTCGAGATCCGTGCCGCTGCGCTGAACGCAGGATTCGACCTGCGCTACGGTGCAACGGCCGCAAGCGAGAGCCGGGTCTGCCTGTGGGTGGAACAGGTTCCACTACCCGTCGAAAGAGCGGTTCCCAAACCCCCTTATCCGAAAAAGGAGTGAGTCTGCCATGCCGACACAAACGAGCAAACTGGTCAAGGATCTCACGAAGGTTCCCAACATCGTGGGCGGTCTGGGGCTGAGCGTTGCGGCGGCCCAAAAGGCTTTCAACCTGGACTACATGGAAAACGTGGAGAGGCTGCTGGCGGTGGCGGGCATTTTGCTGGGGGAAAAGCGCCTTGAAAACAACGCGGCGGTGCCTGTTCCCGATGGGGAGAAAGGGAAGTTGAGCGCTTTCGCGGCCGTTTTTAAGGATCTGCTCTGTGCGCTGGCGCCTTCGCGGTATCAGTTCACGGAGACGACCCTCACCGTTCGGCTCGACCTCGCCCAGACCATGGACATGAGCGCCGATGTGGGACTGGGCGTGGGCTACGGCGGGATAGCCCTCAACGCGTCGGTGGCGGTGGGCTACGGTTATGACTACCGGGCCGCGGCAGAATGCCGCACGGTGATCCAGGCCGTGCCTGCCGATCAGACGGTCTTCAAGGCATTGCTGGAAAGGGCCGCGCAGCTTGGAGAAAAGGTCCTGGAGCTGCCTCCCGGGGCCGAGGTGGACGACAGGATCATCGAGCAGGCCAGGACCCTGTTCGAGAAGATGACCGAAATGGAGCCCCTCAAGGTCAAGGAAGTCAGGTGATACCGTGGGCCATCACAAAGTGCGATTTCCAACATCCCCATCTCCCTCTGGGAGAAGGACGGGGCGAGGGTATGAAGAGCGCAGTTTGTGGACGCCGGAGGTAGAAAGGGTGGTTTGGATGCCATGGCCGTCAACAAGGAACAAGCGCTGAGAAAAGCGGAGGCACTGGAATCGGCCGTTTCCGCCATGGTTGAGTACTTGGCGGACCCTCAAAGGCCTGGTCAGATCCCGGAGGACCACAGGGGGCTGGTGGAGCGTTTGATGGCAATCGAAAACGAGCTCGCGGGGCTTTCCGAACTGCTGGGAGCACGGGTGAAAGAGTCCGAGATCTCGACCTTCTTTGCATCCATCGGGACCTCGGTCGTGGCCGCCCAGCAGTCGCTGGATCGTGAGTCCCGGGAATACCTGAAGAGCATCGGCGGGCAGGACCATATCCTGCCCACCGTCTTTCGCATTCCGAAGGTTTCGGCACAGATCAAGTGCGGCCTGGAACAACGCAGGGGCAAGGGATTCAATATCGTCCTTTTCTCTCAGAGAGAAGAAGCCGTAACGCGGCACCAGCAGACCCTGCACTTCGACATTGCCGCGGTGCCTCCTTCGCCCGAGTCGCTGGAAAAGATCCTCGGCCTCTTACCCCGCGTCGAGATGGTCCTGTCCCCCGGGATGCGGGACAGGGTTTTCGGTGCGGTCGCAGCAAGCGGGGGCTACCGGTGGAAGGTGCTCTGGGACAACAGGGACAGGGTCCTTGTCTGTCCCACGGAAAGCCGCGAGTGTTACCTGTTGCTTTTCGCCCACCCCGACGAGGTGAAGCATGTGGGGTTGTGGCACCTGGACCTCCAATCGGGGTCCCTTGCGCCGGTGTACAAGTACGACCGCAGGCCGGATGAAGGCGAAGACCTCGAACCCCTCAGAAATCAGATCTTCTCGCTGGCGAAAAAGCAGTCCGACTACCTGAGCGGCATCCGGTGATCCATGAACGCAGAGGTTGGTCCACTGCGGCTCGATACACTGCCCAAGACCGTGGAGGAGCTCGCCGGCCAGGTCCCACGGACCGCGGTGCAGCTTCTGCGGATCTCCATGAACCCCCAGGCCCCGGCTTTTCAAGTCCCGGGGGAAGTCCTGGTGCTCGGGGAACTGCGTTTTCGGTGGCGGCTCTACCTTGCCAAGAAGGGTGAGCGTGTCGTCTTCTTCTTTTTCCGGAAGCAAGCCCCGGTCAGGGTCGTGTTGGACACAGACATCACCTTCGCCATTCGGCCGGCCCCGCGCACCGAGGCGGCACCGCCCGCAAGGTTGGACCGGGTCGATTTCAGGGTCGTCCTGCCGCCCTTCGTCACGGCGCAACCTTCCGAGAGGAAGGTGAAGGAGCTGGGTCCCCCGGGCGCAAACCCCCAGAACACCGTGGTTCTGGCATTGGGGCCGGGGACCGGGGATGTGCTTGCCGTCAAAGATCCGGAAAAGGGCGCTCACGGCGCGCAGCTCCGGTGCACCCATGCCGGAACGGAGGTGATCCTCCGGGGCGCGGACGGCAAGTGGCGGCTCGGGCCGTTTCTCTCTTTCATCGAGGCGATCCGCTCATGGGTTGGGCGTGATTTCGAAGACGGCGAAACCGTCCCTCTCGATCTCTACGGGCAGGACGGGGTTTCCGAGCCCAGGCGCATACTGAACCTCTTGGCCCTGTCCTATGTTCGGGCCTGTCACGTCCTTGGCACCGCCCGGTTGGAGGTGCCGCCCATCCTGGGATCGCTGATGACGGATTATGGCGTGTCGGGCTACAGGGCCCGCATCCTGCTTCGTCTCAAGGCCGACGGGATGCTGGCAAGCGAGGACCGGGACGATCCCTTCCAGCTCATGATGACGGCGCGCCTGTGGACGACCGATGGCCGGGTGGAGGCCAAGGTGGCTGTAGGCCCCCCGGATTTCATCGTTTCCGGCCCTCTGCACGGGGCTTTTCTCGACGCCCTGGCGGATGGGGATGTGCTGCACGACCTGGAAGAACAGAACGTGGGGCTTTCCCAGGCGCAGACGGGATGTCTTCTGAGGCGGCACAGGGACAAGGCCAGTGTGTTCAGGGTGAAACGGGAGCAGACCCGTGACACGGACATCGTGGTCCTTCAAGGGGTGTGGGAGGGACGGCACCGGATGCTTGTCCTGCGAGGTGCGTTTGAGGTGTACGCGAAAGAGGACCCCCCTCGGGTCGTTCCCAAGCGAGGATCCATAGGGGTGCTTTTCCACGGCGATCCGAATCCGGACTCCTTTGGGTTTGACGACGGTTTCGTCACCTATTTTCTGCGGCTCATCGCAGCGGTGAAAGACTGGGTGGGTGTGCTGGGGTAGGACACGCTCTGAGAAAGGGAGATCAAGAAATGAAACGGAGTCTTTCTGCCGGTTTTCTGCTCTGCATGCTGCTGACCGTGGGCTGCCACCATAACGGGTGCGTTCTCCCGCACCAGGGGATCGACGCCCTTCGCAAGGCCGTCTGCGGCGAGATACAAGAGGCCGTTGCCAATGGCAACTTGCCCGATCCTGAAGCCAGGACCTTCCTGAGTGAGGCCGGTTTCGAAAAAGAGTGGAGAGAGCGCACGGTCCGCTGGCACCGGCAGTTGCAGGAACTGGCAGAGAAGGCGCAGCGAGAAGACCGGCAGGCCATCGCCGACAGAGCCGGGGAACTGGATGCACTGGTGGTGCAATTGCCCGAAAGCGGCGAGAGATACCGAACCAGAAAACTCCATACCCTGGCCCAGCGCTGCGAAAGGCTCATGAGCGCTCAGTGAAAAGAGCAGCCAGCAAGCGCCCGATCACCCTGGCCCCTCACGCCCCCCGGAGCCGCTGCACCATCTCGACGATTCGCGGCACCATCTGGGCGCACCCCCCCCCCCCCC